>Ga0126381_100007805_pt1 | contig 11927 bp, 16 predicted proteins | sample PanSoiMetPlot_28_FD_96465 | JGI IMG/M metagenome (GOLD analysis project Ga0126381, IMG submission 96465) | Tropical forest soil microbial communities from Panama - MetaG Plot_28 | ecosystem: Environmental > Terrestrial > Soil > Tropical forest > Bulk soil | place: Panama | collected 2016-02-17
GAGCTCGACAGGCCAGGATTATGTTTTGCACAGCAGGATAGATGCTGGCGCCCGCCGTCCATGGAGACGCCTCCAGCATTGCATAGCGCACCTCCGCCGGGATTTCGGCGGGGAGTTCGACAGGAACGAGTCTGAGACACGGAACCAGCAACACCGGAGCGTCGCCCATGTGCTCGTAAAGATGAACACCGCCGCTCATCATGCGGTCGTATTCGGCCTGCGACTGATGGGCCGGTCTGCTCTGGTGCTGGTACCGTTGCAGGACCCACTGACTGACCTTGTAATAGATGGCCCCGATGCGCCGGCGTTGCTCAGCATCCTGCACCACCATGAAGAGCCAGCTCTGCCGGTTGCCGGCATTGGGAGCCTGAATTGCCGCCTCCAGTATCCGCTGGATGAGTTGCGGAGGAACGGGATCGGCCTTCAGCCAGCGCATGGCGCGGGTCGAATACATCGCTTCAAACAAGTTGATTCCACTCTCGACGGTGTGATCCGTATCCATCGTTTCGCCTTTAGGAAAGAGACTGCATAATAGAGTAGTTGGACACCCAGGTCCAGCCTCCTTTACATTCCAGTTGACTCGATTAGCTCGCTCATTACCGAGGAGCCAACGACGTCAAGATCTCAGCCGGCAGCGAAGCTCCCCTCATGAACGAAAAATCCAACTGAAAAAGAATATAGCTTGCTACTGGCTGCTCTTCGGGCGCGACTCAGAATATTGGTTGGTTATTTGGCTGTTACCGACAGTTAACTTCCGAATAGCTCGGAGCGCAAAGTGGCCTACATTGAAGGCTTCAGGTATGATCCGCGATTCGGGCGTGTGTCCGTAGTTGTCCTAATATCGCAATTACGCAAGCAAATCCGGTTGGGGCTGGCCCGTTGTAGGATCGTGAGCGTAACGGACTATCGTCCAATAACATGTAGTCGTCGGCAGCGTGGGTGTGGAGTACTGGAGGCCCTCTCTGGGAAAGTCATCACCGCCGCCCGTGATCCACTCTGCTATCATCACGCAGACCCGCACCGACAATCGTCAGGCGTGTTTCGCTCGCGATGAAACATCAGCGACTGGGCGAGAACCATGAGCAAACTTCACGTATTAGCCTGCCTCGATTCTGAACGAATGGCTAAAGCCCGACGGCAGGAATTGCAGGTTCCTAGAGATGTCGCTGCCCGATTGGGCCAGTCCGCAGTAAAGGCCGCGCAGAAAGGCTTCTACTCGACCAAAGCAGGTCAGGTAATTGTTTGGCGTGATGCGGTAGAGGCGGCTCGTGCAACCAAGAAAAGCATTGCCGTAAACACCGCGCTGCCGTCTACCGAACGAGGGGCATTCGAGGAAACAATAGTTCAAGTTACGAATGAGACTACGCTCGGTGCTTCGCTTCGTCTTGCGAGGCGCGGACTCAGACCAATTGCCCTAAATTTCGCAAATGGCGTCCAACCCGGCGGCGGCTTCCTGGTGGGAGCCAGAGCCCAAGAAGAGGTGCTCTGTCGATCAAGCGCGCTCTATCAGACGCTGATCGGTGATCCGATGTATGAGGAACATCGACGTCTGCAATTGCCCGATTCGACGGATTGGGCAATCTACTCACCCAACGTTCCCGTGTTCCGTCTGGATGATGGCACAGAACTTGAAAGTCCTTGGCTGCTCAGTTTCATTACCTGTGCTGCGCCTTACGCGCCAGCCGTTGGACAGCCACAAGCCGGTGACCTTTTGAAACAAAGGATTCATCGGGTGCTGGCCATTGCACAAGGATACGGATACACTACGCTGGTTCTCGGTGCATGGGGCTGCGGTGCCTTCGAGAACGATGCGCAACGTACTGCTATCGATTTTCGTCACGCATTGGAACAGGAGTACGACGGAGTGTTCTCAGAAGTAGTCTTTGCAATAGCAGATTGGTCACCCGAGAGAAAGTTCTTCGGGCCATTTTGTAATGTCTTTGCGGCAAATAGCAATGCATAAGGCGATCCAAGATTCGCCGGCCTCGCCTCACCCATAGCAGAAGACGAAGCTGTTTCCTGTGCTGGCTGTCGTAACATCGCCTCACACAAGCGACCGGGCCGGAGTAGGATTGTGAAATTGATCGGCTGAACACGTCGGAAGTTAGTTATGTGGTATCCGATTTCGATGGGTCTCTTATTTTTATGATTGGGCATTTAGTACTGGCACTCCCGGCGTTTGCCAGTTTGTCGCTCAGTTTCACGCCGAGCACGCCACTGTTCACTACACGACTTACCTCACCGTCGATCAGCTAGCAAGTACCCCAGAGTGGAGAGACGATGAGCCGAACCCTCCGCTAGATGTGCGCCAAGCCATGACGGCAGCCATCGGAGGCCTCAAGCATCTGTTCGGCGACGCTGACGAATGGAAGTTGGACCTGGTGACTATCAAATCTATGCCCGACCGCTGGGTATACGTGGTATCGTTTGTTGCTCCACCGACCCCGATTGCAAGGATTGCCTGTCTTTCCCATTAATCGTGGTCGTGACAATGGATGGCAAGGCTTTACTACCCTCCGTGATTTCTCCTCCCGTGAGAGTGCAGCCAGCGGTTGCTGAGGAGAATGCTGAACCGTGAGAAGTCTTGATTCTCAAGCGTCAATGCTGTACACCGAGAGACAATTGACGACTGGCGGCGGTCACGTATAGCAAGGGGTTGAGCTGGACGAGATGATTCGCGAATACAAATGGAGTACGGAATCACTCGCCATAAGCATCGGGCGGCTGCAAGGCTTTTTTTGCGTGACTCAGTATTTCTATCGCGTGCATGGTATTCAGGATTTCCGCTGGCTGTCATCTTTGGTGGCGGCGCAGTTATCGCATCCGTGGTCACTGGCATGGTCGCTATCTGGAAGGAGAAAGGGTCCGCCGTCTCGATACTGTCCGTTATCGTCGGCGCGTTCAGCTTCGTTTGTTACGTCGTGTAACATCCCAAACTGGCTGATGCCGGTAGCAAAAGACGGCTCATGCTTGACGTAAAATCGCCATAACGCTCAAATGGCAAGGCAGGGGTCGAGTGAAATCGCTTACCATCAATACTAATCGTTGGAGCGATAATATTTGTTTAGGCGCGGGTATGAGATGATCCTGCAAACTGGTTGCCTCATTGTGCGACTTCACGTGCTTCGTTGCATTCGGACAATCACACCTTGTAATCGACACCGATGAGTACCACTATTCAGCCACGTTCGATCCCGCACGCATCTCCGAGGTACATCTGCGAGAGTTGCTGGGTTTCAGCCCTTACGACTTAGAGGGATATATGGCTGGAAACTCGGTCGGCAACAAATACACACCGCAATGAGCGAGACACCGCAGAAATTGGAAAAGGACGCACTTCCACTTTCCCTTGAGCTTTGTGTGGGACGCTGACCCGCGATACCGCGCAGCGAGGACGGATGGACTTCAGTTTGTCGTCAGGCAAACCACGCAGCTCTTCCCCATACCGCTGAGATTCCAGGCCAGGCCGCGTACTTCGCTAAAAACTCAGCGAGTGAACTGATTGCATCAGGGCAGGTGCGTACTACGCCGGTGCTTCAGCCTGTTCTGGCGGTGACGTCTCACGCAGCAGTTTAGGCGCAAAGCGCTCGGTCAAAACCGGACCAAGAACCGCCGTGGTAAGCATTAAAACGAGCACCATATTGAGCATCTTGACATCCAGCAGACGCTGCCCTGCACGGTTAATCGTGTCATACGCGACAAGGGCGGCGGCCTGGAGCGTACGAATTCCTACGCACATCGGGTTGGGTTCGTTCCCCGAAAAGCTAATCTCATGCTTTGTCAGAAAGGAACAAACATAGACTTAAGAACAAACACGACCAGATCTTCCTTGCGATAAATCTTTACATAAGCAATCGCGGTTGAGCGGGCGTGCCCGTATAACGGGCCCACGCCGAAGTGTTTCCTCTTAACACCCCTTTTCTAGAAACCGCGACCGCTGAAGCTCACTCGATTCTCAGGGCCTGTACAGGGTCGATTGACGCAGCGCGCTTTGCGGGGATAATCCCTGCGATAGCCGAGGCACCGATTAGAATGGTGATTGCGCCAGCCATAACCAACGAATTCGCGCTGGCGATTTCATACAGCTGTGACTTGATATAGCGCATGCACAAAAGGACTACCGGCACCCCAATCGCCAGCCCGATAAGCGCCTGAACCAATGCGCCTCGCATGATCATTGCGATCACCCGTCCGCGCCTGGCTCCAAGAGCCATGCGCACTCCGATCTCTGGCGTGCGTCGAACAACACTATAGGCAGTCACGCCGTAGAGCCCGATGGCGGCCAGCAAAAGGGCGAGTCCACCGAAGAGAGAGGTCAGCCGCGCGATCATCCGCTCGTTCGTAAAGCGGTCGTTGATCTGCTGCCGGAAGGTCTGGAACTTTACGATGGTCAAGTTGGGATTGATGGCCGTGAGGGTGGCGAGCGCTAGTTTCTCCATGTCCGAAACAGGCTGGGCAGTCTGCAACACAAGAGCTCCGGCGTACAGGGTGATGTCTTTTTCCACCGGATCGTCGCTGTGGGCGGCCCGCTGCGTAAGCGGGACAAAATACATCGCATGATTTTTCCAGTAAATGCTGGTGTACGTCGTGTCTTCTACAACGCCAACGATCTCATACGCACTGTCCGTGCCCGTTCCCGAAAATCCGAATCGATGTCCAATTGGATTGCGGTTACCGAAGAACTGCTTGACGAATTCCTCGCTGACCACCGCGACCGGTGGAGCGGAAAGCGTATCCAGCGGCGTGAAGCCGCGGCCCATGACAACATGCGTCCCGACCGAATCGAAGTATTCGGACGTCGCCTTGACGAAAGACGCGCCTTTATTGGGATCGGGCTCTCCCTCGACTTTGATGCCCGTGCTCCAATTGTTCTCTTCCATGGGTGTGTAGGTTGCCAGACTGACCTTCACCATGCCGGGCAGCTCGTGAAAGCGCTCTTCAATTGTCCGATAGAGCGCCTCCACCTGTGTCGTGGCATACCCCGCCGCCTGCGGGTTGAGGTGAATGATGTACCGGTTTGTCGCGTCAAGCTTCAGGTTCGTGCTTTGCAGCTTGTTGAGGCTTTGCGCAAACAGCCCCGCCCCGACCAGCAACACCAGCGACAGCGCCGCCTGCAGCACGACGAGGCTGCGCTGTAATAGGGATGAGCTGTGTGTCGTAGTACGTGCTTTCGAGCGCAGCGCATCGGCCGGCTCGACGCGTGAGGCGATGTAGGCCGGTGCAACCCCAAACAAAATGCCGGTGACCAGCGCCAACCCACATGCGAACGCCACAACCGTCGGCGATGGCGCGGGATTAATCGGCACGTGCTGCTCGCCGGGAAATGCCAAGGCCAGCAACAGGCGCGCGCCCAGAAACGACACACCGAGGCCGAGAACCGCACCGAGTCCCGCTAGCAGTACACTCTCGGTCAGCAATTGCCGAACGATACGGCTGCGCCGGGCACCCAGCGCGGCGCGAATCGACATCTCCGAACGGCGACCTATTCCCCGCACCAGCATCAGATTGGCCACGTTTGCGCAGGCGACGAGCAAAACCAGAGCGGCGATCCAAGTCAGCAGGTGCAGCCGGTCTCTATAGTTGTCCTGCATGTTCTGGATTCCTGCGCCACCCGGCGTGAGTACCACGTGCCCGCGCGACACCGCCGCTTGGTCCCTTGGGTCTTGGTAGATCTTCAGGGTCGCCAGATGCTGCCGCAACAGCGTGCTAACCTTCTGCTGCATGGCGGGCAGCGAGACGCCGGGCTTAACTCGACCAATGATGTAAGCCCATTGCTGTTCGGGATCGTGCAGGTAGGGGGCGGCGAGGACTTTGTCCATGGACTCGAGCGGCAAGTAATATTTGGGCGGGTGAGTGGAAATGCGGTCGCCATAGAATCCGCGGGGCGCGACGCCAATGATTGTGACTGGTTTGGTATTCATCCAGAACGTGCTGTCGATAATGGACGGATCGCCGCCAAAGTCCTCCTTCCAGGTGGCATAGCTCATTACCGCCGTAATCGGAGCGCCAGGCTGGTCGTCGGAGACGGCAAAGAAGCGACCGGCGGCGGGAGTAAGTCCGAATACTCGGAAGTAATTGCCCGAGACGAACGTTCCCATCACCGATTTGCCGACCGTTTCTGGGCCGTCTCGCCGGACAGTGATTGGTCTCCAACCGAAGCCCGACTCCATGGCAGCCAGTTCTTCAAACTCGGGAAGGTTCTTCTTGAAGAGGTAATAGGTCTCGGTAGCAAACAGCGACATATCGCCGTCATCACGGATGCCGTCATTTACACAGCAGTCATCCTTGTCGCCGATGCGGATTAGGCTCTTCGGGTCGGCAACCGGCAGATTACTCAGCAGGACGGAATTCACCAGCGTAAAGATGGCCGAATTGGCTCCAATGCCAAGCGCAAGCGTGAGCAGCACTGTAGCCGTGAAGCCCGGCGTCTTGCGCAACTGGCGGAACGCATAACCCAGGTCCTGATGCAGAACTCCCATCGAGCCCCCATTACGACTTGGACGTACAACAGCAGGTTTTGTGCCACCGAAAGCTGCTTGGCATTTCTCCAAGATCAGAGGTTATTGGGAATGTGTCGTGCAACCGCGTTCACAGGTGAAACAGAGTGTTCGAAAACGAACGGCGGGAGAATCCTCGCTATTGAAGAACCGGCGTGGCATTACTGTCAAATCGTTAGCGCGTTCTCACAGGCAATTGGAATCGTAAGGAGCATGCCGTCCAGTGCGCTTGAAACAAGGGGCGTGGGCGGGCGCAAGCCCATGCATGCGGAGGCCGAAGCCAAGCAAGCCCAGCGTTGCAAGAGGAGCGGACGGACAAGAAGGCACACGGGCACGAACCCCATCTTCCCGATCCGGGGCAGGCGCAACCCGAACCCAAAGCGCAACGCAAGTTCACCGATTCGGACAGCCGCATCATGCCGGATGGGGCGAACAAAGGCAGCTTTGTGCAAGGTTACAACGTTCAGGCCGCCGTGGATGCGAGCGCGCAAGTGATCGTGGCCGCCGCGGTCACGCAAGAGACGACCGATCACCGACAACTGTTGCCGATGTTGGACCAAGTAGAAAAGAATCCGGGCCGCAAACCGCAGGCGGCCAGCGCCGACGCTGGCTACTGGAGGAGGCCAACGCGACGGATCAAAGGGTGGCGGAGATCGACTTGCATATCACTACCGGACGCGACAAACACGAGCCGACTCCGGCGACGGCAAGCGGGCCGCCGCCCGATTATCAAGCCACGGCAAAAGTAGCGATGCGGCACAAGCTACGCACGGAGGCAGGCCACGCCATCTACAAAATGCGAAAGGCGATTGTCGAGCCGGTTTTCGGACAGATCAAGGAGCAGCGCGGCTTCCCGCGCTTCAACTATCGCGGCCCGAACCACGTGCGCTGTGAATGGAAACTGGTGTGCCTGGCCTCCAACTTGCGCAAGCTCTTTGGCGCGGGATGGACGCCACAAGCCGCCTGAACTAGCCCAATCCGCATCAGCTGCTTGCCCGCTAGGCCATCGCAAAACTGAATCAAACCTGACCGCCTGCGGGTAATACCGCAAAAAAATCGTACACAAACGCCGGCAGTCAAAACCGACACACTCCTAGACTAGAAGCAAGTCAACCGTTGGAGTTTGACAGCGAAAGCAATGCAGCGACTCATTGAACGAGCATATGCTGACAAACTCAAAAAAGCCGAGGAGCGGCTTAAGCAGCTGGAAGCATCGAGCCCAAAAGCCTTCGGGGGCGTGAGTGAGCAAATATTTTCTCTTACCTTTGCCGGCTTCAGTGTTCCTTAATAAGGTAGGTGGGGATCCTAAGCCATCTGGGGTCGAAACAGGCCTCGATTATTGCTGGAGTCCTCAACGTTTTTCTTTACTTTTGCAAGTCTCACCTGCTTTTATATGCGCCACCACTGATGTGGGTAAAGAATGCTAACCATTTGCACCACTGAAGTGCAGCGTAAATCGAATTCAAGAAAGGAGACGACTTGATTCGTATAGGCCCATGTCTGTCGCTGAACTTGCTCTCTGTCTGAGGAGGCAACTGCTCTAGGGCGGGAGATTCAAGAAAGCTTGTCGGCACGTCGCCTTCGGCAGCCAGCAACTGCTCCACCTCCCGCCGCAGAGAGGGATCGCCCGAACACTGAGCGTCGAGATACGCCATCCTCTGATTTGCCGGCAGTTGCACGGCGCTATGCAGCACATCGCGGACCTGCTGCCACTGCTCCGGAGTCATGCGTGACCTCTCGAATCGGTGAAGTCGGCGATTGACCACGCCATGGCTACACGCGCAGCTTGCTCCCGACCAGTTTCCTACTCCTGGAAGATAACGTGCATTCTCCGCCAGCTACGCGTCCCGAGCAAGCATTTAATTACCTGGTCGGTACAACGAAAGACGCTTGCCCGGAAGAATTCCGGTTTGAGTGAGCCAGTTTGCCGCTGAATTTCCTTTTATCCAGATAAGCGGGCCGGGCCTGCGAGTGCAAAAGGGCAGGAGGAAAGATCCAATGCGCTCACCTGTCACGACGTCAGCGGCTGTTCCTCCCCTCGCACGTGTCGGACAGAAGGGGAAGCCAAAGACCAGCTTCCTTGGGATGCTCGGCATCGTCCTCGGGTGGGTGCCGTTGCTTCTCCTCCTGCTCTATTGCGAAGCAGCGATTGTGGTCGCCTATGGCACTGCGGTTGAAAGGGATTCGAGGAACTGTCTGGAAATGGGACGGCCGCGTCACAGCGTAGCTGAACAGTGCAAGAACATATCCGTCATATCGGGGCTGCCTCACCAATCAACGCTAACAGGCCGATGATGTGCGTCGGGTACGTGACGAACTTGCAACTGAAGCAGCCCGAAATTTGTTAATCGGTCATTGAGACCATAGGAGAAATGCCATGAATCGCACTATGAGCATGCACTGCAAAGAACGTTTGATCACGTGGGCAGACGCGTCAATCCTGGTGATCGTTTTCAGCAGCATGTTGGCCGTAGCAACCAACAGCGTGGCGCAGAATAACTCTCCGGACGCTGTTGCTCGCGTGTACGACAACTTCAACGAGAGGTGGATTGATCCAGCCAGGTGGCTAACAGGTCCGCCCGACTGCTGGGGTCTCACGCTGGAGTGTGTCCGTCAGATTCGCGACGGAAAGCTCTACTTGGAGGCAAGAAACATTGGCTGGAGCGGTGGAAATTCCGACATACAGGGGGCCGTCTCAGACCTGTTTTTTCCTGCCGCAAACCGCATTACCAATATCACAGCCGACGTGACTGTGCGCGGCGCATCAGGAACGAACTGCCCGCTCAACCCCCAGCAGTCTGGAGCGCAGGTCCGCATTGGAGGAACATTCTTTAACAGCGGCACGGGCAATCCCGCTGACGATCTATCGGCGTATGTAATCGCCAACCATCACGATCAGATCGTGGACTACGGAATATGGTGGGGTTGGGAGAATCAATCGCAGTGGGTACACCTTACCAATATTCCGATGGGCACGTCGGTCACGACGACTATCAGGTGGGACCAACAAAATCACCGGTTTATCGCGATTCTGAAGACACCTGATGGACTACTGGTCTCGGGGACTAGCACCTACGCGATTGCCGACACTACGCCGCCGGCGAACCCGTCAAAGAGTCTGAGCGCTTTCACATATGCTCCCAACTGCACGGTGCGAAGGACGACCAGCGAGGTAGAGGCGAACTTCGACAACGTGATCATCGATAAGTGACGTTGTCGCACTCGTGATTCTTGACGCGCCCGAAGGGTGTGGTTTGAGGAGGCGATGTAAGTGACCCATTGGCCATCTTGGGAGAAGGTAGGATCGATTGCGGAGAGGCCCCGGAGAAAGGGATGGTGTGTTTTTGAGTCTTAACGTACAAGCTACCGCGCGGTTCAAGATGCGGATGTACCCTCATATTGAACGCAACCTCCCGGACGGAATTCATGGGGATTTTAAATCGCCCAGCCGTGAAGCTAAAATCCCTGGACGGCGATCAAAGCAAGGTACTTTTTGTACCCATTGAAAAAGCTGGCGCTCAGACGAAACTGGAAATAAATTTGCCACTTACTTCACGTTCTTAATAAAAACCACGTCGCGTAGTCTTTCGCTGCGTGAAATGACAAGTCGATTGTCAGGTGAAACATCAAAGGCAGATATTCGATCAGATTGGAAATTCGTGATCCTTCGCGGAGGCTTGTTTCCACAAATCGGGGCTGACCAGATGTTTGCCACACCATTGTCGTATTTGGAGTATAGAAAAGACTTACCATCAGGCACCCACTTGAGGCGGCCAACCTCACCTTCTGAAAAAGGCATTCTCAATCTCTGCGGGATGCCACCGATCACTGGAACCATCATGCCCCAGTCGTAGGGGTCTTTACGATCTTCTTGAACAAAGAATATTCGGGAACCATCCGGAGAAAGCATCGGCGACTCCGCAGACTCCCCATTGCCGGGGTCGTATAAGACAGAGGTCTCGCCCGAGTTCAACAGCTTCCGAACGATAAGACAGCGGTTCGTACACCGGCAGAAGACTAAAATCAGGCCGTCCGCGGTACAGCCAGGTGCTAGATCAGTTGGACCGTCCGTCAATGCTACTGTCGCACCAGTCGTGATATCGGTTCGCTCGACATATGAACTCCGTTTTGGATCGTAATACGCGATCTTGTTGGGTCCACAGAGGGCAAGTTGGGGAGCCGGGGGCGAGAACTTGACGCTGGAATCGGGCGTTGTGCTGCTCCCCTAAGCGCAGATAGGCCTCGTTTACAGATCGCGACAAAGTGAGCTTGGTTCTGGAAATCAACTCGGGATTGTTCGTAAACAATGCCTGTGCGATTTCGCTGGCCACGTCGTGCTTCGGCCTGCCGCCTGGTCGCGCAAAGCGGCTCTGAAAATGAAAAAGGGGAAGGGCCTAGGCACCGTCCTTCCCCGGTTGTAAAACCTGAGAATAACCATCGGTATCGGTCACAAGGCTAAAAGCGGTGACGGACGGATGAATTCTCAGGCGAGACGAAGGGTTAGACCTACCTGATCCCAGCGTTGAGGGTCGCCGCCACCTTGGAACGAATTGTGGGCTTCACGGCTGCGCGAACGCTCAGGGGTGTCAGCTTTGAGTTAGTGGCGTTAGCCTTGGTTGTCGTTCCCTTTGAAATCAGCGATTTCTTCTGCATTTTCTTTCTCCTAGGAGTTTGATTTTTCGGCCAGTCTTGGCTGCCCTGCCTTTTCATTAAAAGCAAACCGACAGCCAAACTCTGCCGCGCTCGTTCAGCGCCCGGCCAGCAGTTTTGTTTTGTTGCAGTTAGCTGGGCTCCCCAAATCCGAGGGTATTCAGCCGGCGTACTCACAAAGCCTCCAGGTCTTGCAAAAGGTTTAAAACTTAACCCCTGCGGTGAAAATTTTTAACCTCATAGGGATTCAAATGACGCTGGGGGTCGGACGGGGCAAGGGTAAGGGGGAGCGGCTGGGGTCTATGTTTAGGGGCATTGGCTCCAGCCGCCTTTGGTACTACGTTGTCTAGGAATGTGCGGTATCGCCCGGCACGGCGTCGTTGCTTGCGGGCAAAGAGAGTTTCGTGGGGGAGGAACCTGACTTTCGGCTGGACTGGGTGTAACGTTACACCGTTGGAAATGTGGAGGTCGTATGCGGGAAGACAAACCGATGGATGAAGCGGCCATTCGAGCCCGCATCGCGGAGATCCTGGAAGAGCTCATCCGTAGCGGCCAGCTCGTTCGCTTGGAGGATGGCAGTGTTGGACTCGGACCAAAGCTAATAGAAGGTGCAGACCCGGCGTTGGACAAGTGCGTACGCCTGGAGCGGAATTCAGTAATCAGCAGCCAAGAATGGGTAAAGATTCGGGAGGCGGAGAAGAAGCGGGTGGAACTCGAGCACCAGGCATCGATGACGGCGCTGAAGGAGCGGGACGAATGGCGGAAGGACTGAATCCGGAA
>Ga0126381_100007806_pt1 | contig 11926 bp, 5 predicted proteins | sample PanSoiMetPlot_28_FD_96465 | JGI IMG/M metagenome (GOLD analysis project Ga0126381, IMG submission 96465) | Tropical forest soil microbial communities from Panama - MetaG Plot_28 | ecosystem: Environmental > Terrestrial > Soil > Tropical forest > Bulk soil | place: Panama | collected 2016-02-17
CTGCGCTACGATTGGCCTGGAAACGTGCGTGAGCTCAAAGGCGCCATCGATTCGGCTGTCACCCTTTCAACCGGAACACAAATTTCTGTCCGAGATTTGCCTTTGACGGTGCGTGGAGGAACTGATCTGCCTATCTCGAAGGATCTGTCCGCGTCGGATCAGATGAATCTCCATGACAACGAGATCAGACTTATCATGCGGGCACTGGATGAAAGCGGCGGAAACCGCACTGAGGCTGCGAAGAAATTGGGTATTAGTCGACGCACATTACATCGCCGGTTGAAAGAGCTCCGGCTTTCCGCATGACATTAGACACGCGGATAGAACGCCGACAACCCCGACAACGCCGAGAACTGAATCTTCTAAGACGGCCAGCGTTGGTTACAAAAGTAATGGAAGGCTGTCCTTCGCACGTTCGGTTACGGAGTTGAGTGAGTGCCCGCGCAATGCTTGAGTTCTCTCACCCCCATGCAGACTCACGCTCCTACGAACAAACCGCTTTGGCGACCCACAAAAGAATCCATCGAAAGCAGCGAACTCGCTCGATTTCAGAAATGGTTACGTGAGCAGCATCAGCTGGAGCTCAGAGACCATCGGGCACTCTATGATTGGTCAATCAACAATCTGGAGCAGTTCTGGAGCGCGATCGCGGAGTTTTTCGACGTACGTTTTCATACTGCTCCAGGGAAGATCTTGGCCAACGCAACGGATCCAGTGCAAGTGAAATGGTTTCCGGGCGCTACCCTCAATTATGCCGAACATGTGCTTCGGTTCGGTCAACCTGCCGGAACAGCTCCGGACGATTCAAGAGCAATTTTGTTTGGTGGAGAACCGGATCGCCGCGAGGTGCTGACTCGTCGCGACCTGGCCGATCGCGTTTCTCGGCTGGCATCTGCACTGCGCCAGCTCGGTGTTCAGCGCGGGGACCGAGTTGTGGGGTATCTGCCGAACCGGTCAGAGACCGTGATCGCTTTCCTTGCCACAGCAAGCATAGGTGCGATTTGGTCCAATTGTCCGGCCGAGCTTTCCAACCGTGGTGTATTGGATCGGTTCACGCAAATTGAACCAAAGATCCTGTTTGCAGTCGGACGCTATCGCTACGGCGGCAAGGAGCATGATCGGCGCGCAGCGGTGAAAGAAATCATCGCAGGGTTGCCTACCCTCGAGCATGTAGTTGTATTCTCCGATTCTGCTGAGCCGGTTTCAGCAAAACAGCTTTCATGGGGCGAGTTATTGAGATCAGGCCCCGGTCAGCTTAGCTTTGAGCCGGTACCGTTCGATCATCCTTTGTGGATCGTCTATTCGTCCGGCACAACGGGTGTACCAAAACCGATTGTGCATGGACACGGCGGCATCCTTTTAGAGCTGCTTAAAGCGCTTGCGCTTCACCTGGACCTACGATCGGGAGACCGCTTCTTCTGGTTCACTTCAGCCGGCTGGATGATGTGGAACTTCCTCGTAGCGGGCCTCGGTCTCGGTACTGAGATTGTCTTGTACGATGGCAGCCCAAAGTACCCCGATTTCTCCGTTCTATGGGATTTCATTGGTAAAGAGCAGATCCATTACTTTGGAACGAGCGCACCGTTCCTTTTAGCGTGCATGAAGGAAGGGCTCGAGCCTGGAAAACAGTTTGATCTCCGCGCGCTTCGATCAATCGGATCAACTGGCGCCCCACTGCCGCCGGAAGGATTTCGCTGGGTTTACCAGAAAGTTAAGCCGGATGTATGGCTTGGATCAGCCAGCGGAGGCACCGATATGTGCACAGCATTCGTTCTCTCCCACCCGTGGCTCCCAGTATATGCGGGAAAACTGCAGAGCCGTGGCCTCGGAGCACCAATCGAAGCCTGGGATGAATCAGGTAAACCGGTCTGGAACCAAGTAGGCGAACTAGTGGTCAAAGCCCCGATGCCGTGTATGCCGGTTTTCTTCTGGGACGATGCTGACTCGAGCAGATTCCGGGCGGCATACTTTGATTATTTTCCCGGCTATTGGCGGCACGGAGACTGGATCGAGATCGACCCGGAGAGCGGTCAATGCGTGATCTATGGACGCTCCGACTCGACGTTGAACCGGGGCGGCGTCCGAATGGGGACGAGCGAGTTTTATCGGGTAATCGAGTCAGTCCCGGAAATACTCGAAGCGGTGGTTATCGACACAACCAGCTTAACCGCTGCCGGACAAGAGGGGCAGCTTCTGCTTTTCGTTGTTTTGCGCGAGGGCGAATCGTTGACCCCGGCTCTGAAAGAGCGGATTTGTTCAACGATCAAATCGGCATTGTCGCCCAGGTACGCTCCAGATGATGTCTTTGCAGTTCCGGAAATTCCTTACACCCTGAACGGAAAAAAACTTGAGGTTCCGATCAAGCGGATCTTTCAAGGGATCGAACCGGGGAAAGCGGTTACGCGCGAAGCGATGAGCAATCCGGATGCGTTGAAGCCGTTCGTTGAGCTGGCGAAGCGCGTAAGCGGCAAGCAACTGTAGGAGCTTTCCTGATCCTGATGTCTTGATACTGGAATCCGGCACCGTCAGCGCCAGTTTAAGGCGGCGAGACTTTTTGAATGGGCTTTTTCATGATTCATTGCAGCCGATGAGCTCCCCTTCAGACGTTTCCACCGGGTCGGGCGCACATAAGAGCGAGGCGCCCCCAAAACGAACGGTGATTTCTCGGATCACCTCTTTCTTCTTGTATTTGTTCGAACGGATCACACCTGATCCCTTTATTTTCGCTGTCATTCTTACTTTCATAACCGCGCTACTTGCCTTGTTGTTTGCGCCCAAGAACAGCCCCGACATTCTCTTAGGTAGTTGGTACAAAGGTTTGTTCGAGATACTCGCCTTCGCGTTTCAGATGGTGCTAGTACTCGTGACCGGCTACGCCCTTTCCAATTCTAAGCCGGTCCGGCGCTTGCTCGATTTCTTAGCAGGTTTCGCGACAACTCCTCGGCGCGCGGTGGTGATCATCATTCTGGTCGTGATGGGGACCTCGTTTCTTAACTGGGGTTGCGGCCTGGTAGTCGCCGGCTTGCTGGCACGCGAAATCGCGAAACGGATCAGGATCGACTTCGGCTGGTTAGTTGCGGCCGCATATACCGGTTGGATTATTTGGGCTAGCGGGTTTTCCAGCTCGATCGCCCTCGCCCAAGCAACAAAGGGATCCAACCTGAACCAGGTCCAGAAAGTTACCGGGCAGGTCTTAAGTCTAGGCGACATGATTTTCGCACCGTTTAATCTGGTGCCGGTGCTAGTGCTGGTAGTCGTCCTGCCGCTCCTCTATTGCTGGATTCAGCCGGCCGAGAACGATGTGGTTGCGGCTGATTCGCGGCGGCTGGCTGCCGAGGATCGTGCGCCGGAAGAGAACAAGGAAGGACCGGTCACGATTGCGCGCTGGCTCGAGAACGCGTGGATCATCAATCTGGTTCTTGCTATTGCTGGGTTAGCCGCGCTGGGTATCACATGGTCAAAAGCCGGCGGCGTTTCGTTAGATATCAATTCAGTTATATTCCTGTTCTTGATAGCCGGATTACTGTTGCACTGGACTCCCATTGCTTATGTCAAGGCGTTCAACAACGCCGCTCGTGTAACTGGTCCATTAATTCTACAGTACCCGTTGTACGGCGGCATAATGGGAATCATGACGACGACCGGACTAGCTGACGTTGTGTCAAAGGCATTCGTCAGTTTTTCGAACGCGCACACGCTACCGTTTTGGAGCTACGTCGCTTCGATCTTGATCAGCCTGTTCATCCCGAGCGGCGGCGGCCATTGGGCTGTTCAAGGCCCGTTCACTGTACCTGCCGCCGTTCAGCTGCATTCGTCTCTAGCGGCAAACGCGATGGCCGTGGCGATGGGCGAACAGGTGACCAACATGATCCAACCGTTCTGGGCGTTGCCGGTGCTCGCCATCGCTGGAATCAGCCTCCGCCGCGTCATGGGCTTTACGGTGATGAGTTTCTTTGTTGGGCTGGTTGTGTTCGGAGCGGCGTTGTTGTTATTGGCGTAGGCGCAGGGTGCTGTAGGGCGGCAGAGCTTGTCGTGCCTTAGCCCTCGCAAAGGCTGACCCTGCCGCCGATACCCTGCAGGAGCCATTGTGCTATTCTTCCCCATGAAGACACCATGGTTCATTCTCGGCTGTTGCATAGCCATGACGGCCCAAGGGTTTGGCCAAAGGGTCGGGTTTCGCCTGAGCAGTCCGACTTGGCACGAGGGCGGCACTGTTCCGATGGAAAATGTGTTCAACGGTTCAGGTTGTAACGGTAAGAATGTTTCCCCTGCTTTGAGCTGGTCCGGTGCACCGCAGAACACCAAAAGCTTTGCAGTCACTTTGTTCGACCCGGACGCTCCAACCGGCCACGGTTTCTGGCACTGGACGGTTTTCAATCTGCCTGCGAGCACCACAGAATTAGCAGCCGGGACTGGTAACCGGCCACCTGGTACTGCGATTCAAGCCAAGAATGATTGGGGCACCACCGGGTACGGCGGCCCTTGCCCGCCATCCGGTTCAACCCATCGCTATGTTTTGACCGTTTGGGCTTTGAACGTGGAACATCTGCAGAGCCAGGCGGACACGCCCCCAGCCAAAGTTGCGGCGGAGCTCAGAACCCATACGCTGGGTACGGCGCAGCTGACAACGCGGTTCGGGATCGGGCGTTGAGCCCGTGTGAAGTGAGAGGTGAGAGGTAAAACGTGAAGCGCGCAAGGCGCAATACCTCTCACTTCTCACCTCTCACTTCTCCTTTCCCCATCACGCCGGCTGCGGATGTGCGATTGGTGCGTGTTTAGGCCGGCGTTGCCGCAACCGATCTAAATACAGATAGACGATCGGTGTCGAATAAAGCGTAAGGAGCTGAGAAACAACTAAGCCGCCGATGATCGACACGCCGAGTGGCTGACGCAGTTCCGCGCCGTTCCCGTGACCAATAGCGAGCGGAACCGCTCCGAAGAGCGCAGCCATCGTCGTCATGATAATTGGCCGAAACCGGACCAGGCAGGCTTTGTAGATAGCATCAGCAGGCGAGAGATTCTCGTGTCGCTCAGCTTCCAGCGCAAAATCGACCATCATGATCGCATTTTTCTTCACAATCCCGATTAACAAGATGATCCCGATCAGCGAGACAATCGAGAGATCCAGGTGCCAGAGCTGAAGGGCCAGCAATGCGCCCAGGCCTGCGGACGGAAGCGTCGATAAGATTGTTATCGGATGAATGTAGCTTTCGTACAGAACGCCCAGCACAATGTACACCGCGAGAATCGCAGTAACAATCAATAGCGGCTCGGAGGAAAGCGATGCCTGAAAGACCTGGGCCGTGCCTTGGAATGATCCACGAATGTCATCCGGCATATGCAGCTCCCGTGCCGCTTGAGCGATGAGCCGAGTGCAGTCTTGCAGGGATGTCCCGGGTTCAGTGTTAAATGAGAAAGTGATCGCCGGGAACTGTCCCTGGTGTGGGACAGAGGTTGGCGTATTGGATGTGGAGAAGTGCGCTACCGCGCTCAGGGGAACCTGCTGTCCACCATTGCCAGGTAAATAGATTTTGTCGAGCGCACTTGGGTCGGCAAGAAACTTCGGCGATGCCTCGAGCACGACATGGAACTGTGCGCGATTCGTATAAATGTTGGACACTTGCCTCTGGCCAAATGCGCTGTAGAGCGCACTATCGATCTGCTGCGGCGATATTCCAAATCGCGACGCGGTGTCACGATCAACAACCACGTCGGACTGCAATCCCTTGAACTGTTGATCCGTGGTAAGATCCTTTAGCTGCGGAAACTTTCGCAAGCGATCCATCAGCTTAGGTACCCATTCGTTTAATTCGTCGATGCTCGGGCATTGGAGCGAGTAGAGAAAGTCGCCTTTTGCGACCCGGCCGCCAACCCGTATGTCTTGCACAGGCATCAAAAAGACGCCGATACCCGGAAGGCGGCCTGTCTTTTGCCGGAGCCGCGCGACGACTGCGAGTGCAGAATCCTTTCGCTGATTCTCCGGCTTCAACGACATGAACATTCGCCCCTGGTTACCGCTGCCACCGCCACCGCTACCGACCGACGAGACAACTGAGTCGACAGCCGGGTCCTTTAAGACGATTTCCGCGACCTGAGCCTGTTTTCTGACCATTTCATCGAACGAAATGTCCTGAGCAGCTTCGGTGATTCCCATGATCTGGCCGGTATCCTGACTCGGGAAAAATCCCTTCGGCACAATGTTGTACAGCCAAACGGTGACAACGAGAACCGCGAATGTCACCAGCAACATGATGAAAGAATGTCGCAGAACCCAGCGCAGCGTGACCGCGTACAGATCAAGGATCGCCTTGAATGCTTTCTCGGAGAGCTCATAGAACCAGCCACGTTCTCCTTCCGGTACACTCTGCCGGAGAAACCGTCCGCACATCATCGGGGTCAGAGTCAACGAAACAACAGCCGAGACAAGGATTGCTATCGACAGTGTCACGGAAAATTCATGAAACAGCCGGCCAACCACGCCTCCCATGAACAGCAGCGGTATAAAGACGGCCACCAGTGAGACGCTGATTGAGACAATGGTAAACCCTATTTGGCGCGCCCCTTTCAACGCAGCCTCCATCGGGGTCAACCCTTGTTCGAGATGACGCACAATATTTTCGATCACCACAATGGCGTCATCGACAACGAAGCCGACGCAGACGGTCAGTGCCATCAGCGAAATATTGTCGAGGCTGAAGTGCAGCAGATACATGAATCCGAACGTTCCTGCCAAAGCCAGCGGAACCACAACACTGGCAATGAACGTCGGCCAGAACCTTCGAAGAAAGATGAAACAGACGAGGACAACAAGCATCACGCTGACCATCAGCGCTACCTGTACGTCGTGTACCGACGCCCGAATTGTTGTGGTGCGATCGATCACTACATCCAGATGTACCGATGGAGGAAGCCAGAGGCGCATCTGTGGCAGCAACGCTTTCATCCGGTCGACCGTGTCAATGACATTCGCATCCGCCTGCTTTCGGATGATGAGCAGCACCGCCCGCTTTGAGTTGTACCAGCCCGCCTGAAGCCGGTTTTCATTCGAGTCGATCACGGTTGCGACAGAGCTCAGCGGAATCGGTATTCCATTCTTTTGCGTGACGATCAGCCCTTTGTAGTCCTTCGCCGTCTGCAGCTGATCATTGCTATTGATGGTGAACCCGATCTTATCGCCGCCCAGACTGCCCTTTGGCGAATCGCGATTGACCGATTGCAGCATCGTCGCGATATCGGAGAGGCTCAGCCCCATAGAGGCCAGTGAAGCCGGATCAACTTGAACACGAACGGCCGATTTCGCGCCGCCGCCGATATCCATCTCACTTACGCCAGGAACCTGTAAAATTCTGGGCTGTAGCAATTCATACGCATAGTTGTAGAGCTGGGAGAGCGGCGTCGTATCCGAAGTCAGCGCGAGGATGAGGACGGGAGCATCGGCCGGGTTCGCCTTCCGGTAGGTCGGCGGGTTGGGAAGATTTGCTGGCAGCTCGTTGGAAGCCGCGTTGATTGCTGCTTGGACGTCGCGAGCTGCGCCATTGATGTCCCGATTCAGATCGAATTGAAGCACAATGGTCGAGCCGCCTAATTGGCTGGTGGAGGTCATTTCTGTGACGCCCGCGATATTGGACAAGCGGCGTTCGAGCGGTGCGGCGAGCGAAGTTGCCGCGGTCGTGGGATCAACACCGGGCAACTGCGCGCTCACCATGATCGTCGGAATATCGATCCGTGGCAGCGATGCGACCGGCAGCATCGAATACGCAAGAAACCCTGCCAAAAGCACTCCCACCGCGAGTAACGAGGTCGCGATCGGGCGCTTAATAAACGGCTCAGAAATGCTCACAAGGAGAGTACTAGTGCTAGTTTAAACCTGAGCCGGTTCAGGCAGTTGTGGTCTCGGCTCTTTCGCTTGTTTTCTTCGGGCAAGGAACCTCCCGAGCTTGTCCATGTACAAATAAATCACTGGGGTTGTGTACAAAGTCAGGAATTGGGACAGTAAGAGGCCGCCAACGATTGTAATTCCTAACGGCTTACGAAGTTCTGCGCCGGTGCCTTCCTGAACAGCCAACGGCAAAGCGCCGAGCAGTGCTGCCATGGTGGTCATCATGATCGGCCGGAATCGGAGCAAGCATGCTTGATAAATCGACTCTTCCGGAGGCAATCCCTGCTCGCGCTCGGCGTCGAGCGCAAAGTCGATCATCATGATCGCGTTCTTCTTAACAATACCAATCAAAAGAATAATCCCGATCAATGCGATCAACGAAAAATCGGTCCCGGTGAAAAGCATCGCGAGCAAAGCGCCTACCCCGGCCGATGGAAGCGTCGACAGAATCGTTATCGGATGAATGTAGCTCTCGTACAAGACGCCCAGCACGATGTAGATAACAATGACCGCTGCCAGTATCAGAAACGGCTCAGAACTGAGCGAGGATTGGAATTCGGCTGCAGTCCCATAGAAACCGCCCGTGATCGTCTCCGGCATCCCGATCTGGTTCTTGGCCTCCTGTAACCTTCTCACGGCTTCACCAAGCGAGCCTCCTTGCCGAACGTTAAAGGATAAGGTTACAGCCGGAAGCTGATCCTGGTGAGTCACCACCAGGGGCGCCGTTGTGGTTTCCATTGTGGCAAAGGCCGAGAGCGGTATTTGCTGGCCTGTACTCGAGTTGACATAAATCTGGTCCAGCGAACTCGGCGCATTCTTGAACTCCGGCAGGACCTCAAGAATTACCCGGTACTGGTTCAGCTGCGTAAAAATGATGGAGATCTGACGCTGTCCAAAGCAGTCATATAGCACGTTGTTGATCGCCGCGGTCTGCACATTCAGCCTCGATGCTTTTTCGCGATCGACATTTACAAAGACCTGGTACCCCTGCGATTGCTGATCGGTTGCGACGTCACGCAACTCAGGCAACTGTTTTAACTTTTGCAACAGCTTGCCCGACCACTCTCCGAGCTCTTTAGAGTCTGGATCCTCAAGAACATACTGGTATTGCGTTCGGCTGACCCGAGTATCGATCTGCAGATCCTGCGCAGCCTGCATGAACAGCGAGATCCCTTGGACGTCCCTCGTCGCCTCACGCAAACGTGCAATGATCCGTTGAGCGTCTGCCTGGCGCGCTCGTCTCGGTTTCAGAACGATATAAAGCCGGCCGCTGTTCGGTGTCTGATTCACCGTCCCTGCACCCACGAACGCCGCCACGCTCTGCACATCCGGATCCTGACGAACAATATCTGCGATTTGCTGCTGGCGATCGACCATCGCTGCAAAAGAAATATTCTGTGCAGCGTCGGTCACCCCGATGATTTCTCCCGTATCCTGCAACGGCAATAGTCCTTTGGGAACAATGACGTAGAGAAACAGCGTGATCACCAAGGTCGCGATCGCAACCATCAGCGTCAGAAATCGGTGGCGCAGAACCCACTTCAAACTCACGTCATAGAGGTTCAGAGTTTTTTGGAAAATGTTTTCAGTCCATTGAAAGAACTTCCCTTGTTTTCCGTGCTCGATTGGCTTCAAAAACTTCGCGCACATCATCGGCGTGAGCGTGAGTGAGACAACCGCTGACGCTATCACCGCAACGCTTAGCGTGATCGCGAATTCGCGAAACAGCCGGCCCACGATTCCGGTCATGAACAGCAAAGGGATAAACACGGCGATCAGCGAGATGCTAAGCGAAACGACCGTGAACCCAATCTGACGCGCGCCTTTCAATGCCGCATCCAGCGGTTTTTCACCGGCTTCAATGTAACGGTAGATATTTTCGATCATGACAATTGCATCATCGACGACGAAGCCAGTCGATATTGTAAGAGCCATGAGCGAGAGGTTGTTCAGGCTGAATCCGATCAGATACATGATCCCGAAGGTCCCGATAAGCGAAAGAGGCAGGGCGACACTCGGAATAACCGTTGCCCAAAGTCTTCGCAGAAACAGAAAGATAACCAGAACGACCAGGGCAATGGTCAACAACAGCGTGAACTGAACGTCTTCGACCGACGCCCGTATCGTTTCGGTTCGGTCCGTCAGTATGGACACTTTAACCGCCGGCGGAATTGACGCGGTCAGCTTCGGCAGAAGCTGCTTAATCCGGTTTACCGTCTGAATGATGTTTGCGCCCGGCTGCCGCTGGATATCGACGAGAACCGCCGGCTGCGGCCCTACCCAAGCCGCTAGTTCATTGTTCTCGACGCTGTCGATCACGGTCGCGACATCGCTGAGCCTGACCGGCGCTCCGTTGCGATAAGCGACAATCAGCGGTTTATAATCGTCCGCCTTCAACACCTGGTCGTTCGAACCGATAGTGTAGGACTGTTTTGTCCCGTTAAAGCTACCTTTCGGATTGTTGACGTTTGCCGCATTGATCCCGTTTCGAAGGTCTTCCGGCCCCAGCCCCAGCGATGCCAGCGCGGTCGGAGTGAATTGGATCCGGACGGCCGGCTTCTGGTTTCCTTCAATGGTTACAAGTCCAACACCGGAAACTTGGCTTAGCTTTTGCGCGATCAGCGTATCCGCATAATCGTTCACTTTCTCGATCGGCAAAGCATCGGAGGTAACCGCAAGCGTCATGATCGGGGTATCGGCTGGATTGACCTTGTTGTAGGTAGGCGGGTTTGGCAGATCGGTCGGCAACGTGCCCCGAGCGACGTTGATTGCCGCCTGCACATCCTGCGCGGCTACATCGATATCGCGATCGAGCGCGAATTGGAGCGTGATGGTGCTGACTCCAAACGAGCTGGCCGACGTCATGGAAGTTAAACCACTGATCTGACCGCACTGCACCTCCAGCGGCGTTGTGACCGACGAGGTCATGACCTCCGGACTCGCGCCCGGATACCTGGTAACAATCTGGATTGTGGGAAAATCAACCGTCGGCAACGACGAGATCGGCAAAAGCGAGTAACCAAAAAGCCCAAGCAGAATAACGCCCGCCATCAACAGGGAGGTCGCGATCGGCCGCCGAATAAATGGTTCGGAGATATTCATATGTGAGTGTTAGTGTGAGTGCTGTTGCTAGTTGGTTATTAGTTCGCGGTCTCGATTCGGTTGCCGTTCAACCAGCAGTAACACTCATAGGCGCGGCCGCTCTTGGCCGCTCTTTTCCTATCGTCGGCGACTGATTCGGTTGAGGATTGGTAATATCGACCCGGGCTCCAGGCTGCAGCTTGTAGTAGCCATCCACTACAACTTGTTCCCCTTCTTTCAGCCCGTCCTCGATCAACGCCGAGCCGCCCTCAACCTGTCCAACCTTAATCGGGCGCATCTCGGCCGTCTTTTTCTGGTTGATCACATATGCAAATGTTCCTTGAGGGCCTCGCTGAACCACCGACGCAGGAACTACTAATCCGTCTTTCTGAACCTTTACCAGAAGCCGTGCATTGACGAACTGGCCTGGCCACAGCTTCAATTCGTCGTTCGGGAACGTAGCCTTCAATTTGAAAGTTCCTGTTTGCGGATCGATCTGGTTGTCAACCACAGCCAGCGAACCTTCTCCGAGCGGTTTGCTGTTATCCCGATCGACCGCGAGCACCTGTAAAGTTCCCTTGCCGACTTCCTCGTTGACCTGCTGAAGTTGTTGCTGCGGCAGCGTAAAGATCACGGAAATCGGGTGGAGCTGCGTAATAACGACGATTCCGGTTGTATCGGTCGCGTGAACGATATTGCCGACATCGACCAAGCGGACTCCGACTCGTCCATCAATCGGTGCGGCGACACGCGTATAGTTCAGCTGTACCTGGGCGCTTTCGATGTTCGCATCGTCTGTTTTGATCGCAGCATCAAACTGATCGACCTGATACTTCTGGGTATCGTAAGTTTGCTGGTCGAGCACTTTCTTGGCCAGCAATTCGCTGTCTCGTTGGAACACCGTCCGGGCGTTTGCCAGTTGCGCAACATCCTGTGCTTTTTTGCCGATTGCCTGATCGAGCGCAG
>Ga0126381_100007808_pt1 | contig 11925 bp, 8 predicted proteins | sample PanSoiMetPlot_28_FD_96465 | JGI IMG/M metagenome (GOLD analysis project Ga0126381, IMG submission 96465) | Tropical forest soil microbial communities from Panama - MetaG Plot_28 | ecosystem: Environmental > Terrestrial > Soil > Tropical forest > Bulk soil | place: Panama | collected 2016-02-17
ACTGGCGTCACGGGGTAACCCCACACTCGATACGGTCGCGGGAGGTCGGGCCGCTTGATCCGCAATACGATGACCCCGGCGACCATCATGCCGTAGGAAAGCCAGATCGCGAATATCGCATAGTCGAGAAGAGATTCATAAGAACCGCTCACCAATAGCGCCGCCGCCCAGACGCCTTGGGCCAGGATGGCGAAGCTCGGGGTTTGATGGTGAGGATGCACGTCAGCAAATCTTTGGAAGAAAAGGCCATCACGTGCCTGGGCAAAGTAGATCCGCGGACTCGTGAGAAAGCAACCATTGAGTGTGCCAAGGATCGACGTGAGAATGATCAGGGAAACCAGCCTGCCTCCGCCGGCACCGAGAGCACGCTCAGCCACTGTTGCGCCGACGTGCTCACTGGCAGCGATCTCCGGAACGGATAGCACACGCAGATAGGCCATATTGGCCAGCAGGTAAATAGCAATACAGGCAATGGACCCGAAGGCGAGGGCGAAGAGCACATTCCGCTGCGGGTTCCGGATCTCACCGGCAACGAAGCTCAGCTGCACCCAGCCGTCATAGGCCAGTAGGCATGCAATCAACGCGACGCCGAAGCTGTTGAGGTTGAATCCCCCGCCCACTCCATCAGTAGCCGGTGCTGCTTTGCCTCCCCATAGAAAGGCACTGCACACAATTAAGAGGAGTCCGCCGACCTTGGCCAGTGTAAAAACCTTCTGAAGCACAGCGCCTGTCGTCACGGCCTGATAGTTGATCCAGGTGAACAACAAAATAGCACCGATTCCGAGCAGTTTCGACTGTGGCGCCGAAAGCGGAATGAAATAGGAAACGTAGAGGGCCAGCGTGACCGCCAGCCAAGCCACCTGCGCAGTCCGCGCGACCAGGAACATCGACCAGCCGCAAAGAAACCCAACCAGGGGACCGTAGGCTTCGCGTAGAAACACGTATTGGCCCCCGGTGGAAGGAAGCATGGTTCCCAGTTCGGCACAGGCAAGCGAGCCGAAGAAGGAAATCACGCCGGCAAATATCCACACCCCCAGGATCGCTGCTGCGGACCGTAATTGCCGTGCGACCAGGTTCGGCACCAGAAAAATGCCGGCGCCAATTACGATGCCAATCACGATTGACACCGCATCGAGGAAGCCGAGCTTGCGGGGCAGACCGGCAGCAACAGGAATTTCCGTTTGTTGATTCACCGTCCGGACACACTATACGCCGAGCCTGTAGGGATGTCTCTGGATTGCGCGTATAGCAGGCCATTCCAGAACCCAGGGAAATTCGGGAATAGAGAGATTTGCAGACTTAGAGAGTGCGGAATCGCCATCGCGTTCGCAATCCCGGATCGGTTGTGCAAACGCCAGATTACTACGAGCGATGTAATCTCGCGTCTTTGGCGTAGGATGGGGTTATCAGGGTATTTGAGTTAGTCGTCTATGACGACCCTGCAGAATCAGAGAGACAAGTAAAAATCCATGGTTGTTGAAGAGTCCGGGCGTGTTGAAAGAGTCACTCCGATCACCAGTAAGGCGCGCTCGCGTGGAGGAAAAAACGGGCTAACGACGCACGCCCGAAATCGGAACAACCTAATGCGCTATACGCTCAAGTACGAACCGGCCGCCACCAGCAGTGGCGATGACGAGGTTCATCGCGATCATCATAACATCGGAGCTCCAACCGTCCGTGCCGTGTTTTCCCCAGAACCCCGTGTGCCGTGTGAATGTTTTCTTCCGGATCGCTCCGAGCATTATGAGAATGAGCCCGATGGGAGCGCGAGGGATGGCGCAGCTTGCTGAGCGCCTGGGCTTCGATCTGGCGAATGCGTTCGCGCGTGACGGAGAACGCTCGACCAACCTCCTCTAATGTATGCTCCGAGCCGTCCTCCATACCAAACCGCACTTCCCGCCGATTCTTCGGCTGACGCATCAAGGTGGCATTGCGGCTAAATGGTAATCGGAGTAACATCCGCACCGGGGATTTCCGCGATATCCGCGATGGCCTAGAGCCACTCAAGCCTTGAAGGAGACTATGTATCTCGCCGATCCAGATTTTCTTTGCCCGGAGGAAGTTCAACTGATCGCTGACGGTTGTCAGCCGATCTTTGTGTCGGAACTGACTCCCCTGATTAAGAAACTGGTCGAGCGCGGGATGCTTTCATGCGTTCACGGAATGTGTCCTGGCAGTAAGCAATTATGCTTTGTTCTGGCGGCGACGCAGATGGGTCGTGCATTGATTGCAGCATGGATTCTTCACCACAGTGACGATGCGATGGAACGAGTGGAAGATCGCGAATATGCTCTCGAAGTCGCGCAGTATATCGCTGATGCCACTAAGCTGCTGAACCACACAGCGGCCTTGGGCGGATGCTTGCATGTCTCTCAGTCCTTCAGCGGGTCGCCGCGAAGCTCAGCAATTGTGACTTCCCTCGTGGCATGTCCCGAATCTCTAGTGTTAAAGGTTCAAACGGCGATTGATCGGGTTGTGGAGGACGCCTTTTGCGAGTTCCAGAGGTTTAAGCCTACGGTCCATTGATCGGAGGTGAGGCTGGGTTTAGCGGCGTTCCGATCTTACCCTCCCGCGTGACCGCAGATGATTATCTGGGGTCTATTCCCTAAACTCGAACTGCCCGACGTGGCAAGCATTATGACCAGAAACGATAGCCACGAAGCTCGATTGATGAACAGGTGGAGTTCTACAGAAACTTTCGTTGAAGTCGCCGAAACCTCCGCTCTAAAGGAAACGGGGCGAGAACTGGTGGGACCGGGGACGCAGGAATTGGTAGGGTCAATTAGGGTGTACTGGCGGTCGGCTGCTGGCGCCCGTGCAAAGCTGACGAAGATCCTGTCTGACCAGGTCAATTTGGGTCAGAAGAGTTTCGAATGCCTGTCTCGCTCCAACCAGGTCGGCATTCTTTGCCGACATTTCCAATCGGCTGGCTGCGTCCTGCGCAGCAGAGGCCTGAAATGTTCCAATCGAGCCCTTGAGTGCGTGAGCCGCCCTCTGGACTATTATTATGTCGCCCGAATCAAGGCCATTTCGGATTTGCTTTTCTTGCTTTGCGCTGTCTGCGAGCCATAGCTCGGCCATTTCTGCGAGGAGAGCTCGATCTCCCATTACCGAATCCAGAAGCACCTCGAGTTGACCAATCGCCCGAAACGAGTTCCCATCAGAAGATTGACGCATATTTCCTGTCTTCTCTATTTCAGAGATTACCTGTTTCAATTCGTCCATTCGAACCGGCTTTGAAAGATACCCGTCCATACCAGCGCTTAGACACTTCTCCCTGTCGCCTTTCATTGCATGCGCGGTCATCGCAACAATCGGTATATGCTTTCCAGTGCCCCTTTCCGCCTGGCGGATGGCGGTAGTAGCCTCCAGCCCATCCATCTCGGGCATCTGCACGTCCATAAATATGAGGTCGAATTCTACCGCCTGAACCTGTCGGAGGGCCTCCTTACCACTGTTGACGACCTGTACCTTGTGGCCAAGCCTCTCCAGGATCCTTATCGCCAATGTTTGGTTCACCGGGTTATCCTCAGCTAGCAGCACTCGCAAGGAGCGCTCTGAGGCTTGGATCACGGCTGATGTGCTCTCATATCGCTCAGGTTTGCGACTGTGTTCAGCCATGGCTGTAACGATTGAGTCAAAGACTTCGGATTGCTTGATTGGTTTGTTGAGATAATCGGATATTCCCAACTCGCGACAGCGCGCAACGTCGGTGGGCCTGAAAGCCGAGGTCAGGAGAATCACTTTGATCCCTTGGTGCTTGTAACAATTTCTGATTTGCTCGGCCAATGCAAACCCGTCCATGTCGGGCATGTGGACGTCGAGTAGGACCAGGGGGAAACTATTCTTCAAATTCGCCTTCTCAAGCGCATTCAGCGCTTCAGCTCCGCTGTTGACGAGTGTCGGCCTCATGTGCCAGTTGGTCAGGATTTCCTCTAGTATTCGCCGATTGGAAGCGTTGTCATCAACCACCAGGATGGGCAAATCGATGAGCTTGTTAATCTCTTTCGTGACAGGTTCCGATTCCGATTTCGTTATTTCCAACGCCACTGTGAAATGGAACTTGCTCCCTTCCTTCACCTTGCTTTCCACCCACATGGTTCCACCCATCAGCTTCACTAGTGCGGCGGAAATTGAGAGCCCCAATCCGGTTCCGCCATATTTGCGAGTAGTCGAGCTATCTACCTGTTCGAATGCCTCGAAGATCGTCTGCTGCTTCTCCTCAGGAATGCCGATGCCCGTATCTGACACAAAGAAATGCAGGCCGAGGGTCGACTCATTTTGGCTTTGTCGCTCAACGTGCAGCATCACTTCGCCTTGGTCGGTAAACTTAATGGCATTACCGACAAGGTTGATGACGATCTGGCGGAGACGAATCGGGTCGCCGAAAACGCGATCAGGCAGATCGACTTGAATATGGCATCCCAACTCCAGTTCTTTCTGGTGAGCACGCGGGGCAAGAAGTCGCACGGTGTCTTCGAGGGTGTCACGGAGACTGAAGTCTCTCTTGTCGAGTTCGAACTTTCGTGCCTCGATCTTGGCGAAATCGAGCAGGTCATTGATCAGCGCGAGCAAGGCGTCCGCGGAATCCTTGATCGTGCTCAGATATTCGCGCTGGTCGCTACTGAGCGGAGTACCCAACGCAAGCTCGGTCATTCCCACAATCGCATTCATCGGCGTGCGAATTTCATGGCTCATGTTGGCGAGGAATTCGCTTTTCGCTTTGGTCGCTTCTTCGGCGACTTGCTTTGCGGATTCCAGTTCACCTGCATAGAGTCGTAATGCTGCTTCTGCCTCGGTTCGCTCGATAAATTGGCCGATTTGACTGCCGACTGCCGACAATAGCTTCAGCAGCTTGGTGTCCGGCTGCCGGATTTGGTGACTAAAGAACTCGAGTACCCCGAGCACTTCACTGCCGAGCAGGATTGGAAAGCCAAATGCACTGTGCAGGCCTTCTCTGGAAGCGATCGGAGCACGGGGGAAATTAGGGTCTCTGGTTACGTCCTCAATCCAAAGCGGATCAGCATCTCCCCAAACACGGCCAGGAAGACCAATGCCGCGGTCGAAGGTGCGGCAGCGCGTGACTGCCGAGAACTCGCTTACGTTGGTGGTTGGAATGTGCCAGGTCGCGACACTACGCAAAATGCTTTCTTTTCTGTCCAGCTGCCACACGGTGCCCAAGGCCCACTCTAGCGTTTCGCAAATGTTTTTCAGGATTTGTGGTGCCGCTTCATACAGGGAAGGTGCTTCCGCCAGCACCTTGGTGACGGAGTACTGAGCGAGCAGGAGATCCTCGTCTCGCTTTATCTCGGTTACGTCGCGGCCAGTGGCGTAAAAAAACTGTCCGTCCGCGGGTGCGGCCGCTGTCCAGACAACCCATCGAAAGGAACCGTTCTTGGAGCGACAGCGGTTCCGGAAGCGCATTGTTTTATATCCTTGAAAAACCTTGGTTGCCTCCGCAATTGTCGCCTGCTGGTCGTCGGGGTGAACTAGGTTAATCCAGGGCTCGGCAAGCAATTCCTCTTCTGTGTAGCCCAGAACATCTGTCCACGCTTTGTTCACCCGCTTGAAATATCCGTCGCGGCCGGCGACGCAGATGAGGTCAAGGGCAAGATCGAGCAACTCTGTGCCTTCACTGTCGGGGGAAGTTGGCTTTAATGACACGTTCGCTCTCCGAGACTGAGCAGTCTACGCCTAAGTTCGTATTGACGCTAAAAGTGAACCGACATAGTATTCAGCGATTCCTATTCGAGCTGAGAGGAGGTCTTTAATTGTGTCCGACGAAACCCCGGTTCGACATAGAGTTCTGGTTGCGGATGACGATGCGGCGATCCGCCACGGCGTTTCCAAACTGCTCGCGAACGCGGGCTTTGACGTATCAGAGGCGGCAGATGGCAATGCTGCACTGAACGCTATTCAGAAGAAAAAGTACGACCTTGTGTTTCTGGACGTTTGGATGCCTCAGCTTTCGGGACTTGAAGTGCTAGCGTGCATGCGCACCGGAATTAGTCGGCCTAAAGTCATCGTAATGACCTCCGACAATACTCCCGAGACTCTCTTGCGTGCAGTAAAGGAACAAGCTTACGATTATATGAGCAAACCGTTTCCTCCGCGGCAAGCCCTGGAGGCCGCGCAACGGGCGCTTTCCGCCCTTCAGGAGCCGGCTATAGAAGTCTTGTCGGCCCGTCCTCACTGGGTCGAGCTCCTGATCCCCTGCACGCGCGAGGCTGCCGAGCGGATTCAGACGTTCATGATGAAGTTGGACGCTGACCTTCCTGACAAGGTGCGCGAAACGATCGCTTCATGCTTCCGGGAACTGCTGCTCAACGCAGTCGAATGGGGTGGTCAGCTCGATCCCAATCGGAAGGTTCGGATCGCTTCTGTCCGCTCGCCGCGAATGCTCATGTTCCGCATCGCCGACCCGGGTCCCGGCTTTTCGTTCGAGGGACTCTCCCATGCAGCGGTCGGTCAACCGGAATCGGAACTTATCGCGCATATATCCGTTCGCGAAGAGCGCGGAATTCGCCCCGGGGGATTCGGAATTCTGATGACAAAAGCCGGCGCCGACGAACTTCTGTATAACGAAGCGCAGAACGAAGTCATGTTCGTGAAATATTTTGATAACGCACAAACCATGCCGGAGAGAAAATCCGAAGAATCACGAGGATGATAGTGCAGAATGCCTTCGTCACTGGGGTCGTTGGCATCGTGCCTGCGAACAGCCGTCATACGGCCAGAGCTTTGACAAACGGGCGGCTGATTATTGTCGACACCCCTTTCGACCGGACTTCGGGCATGGTGGACCAAGGTTACCGTTACAGCAACAGCGCCTGCTTTCAACAGCGGCCTGCTCGAATTAGCGCCGGCCACGCGGACAAGCTGTAATGCTCTCTGCTTTTGGGCCTGACCCACAGCGCACCACGCGGCCCTCTGAAATTCAGGCGAGACCGGGGAATTTTCCGGAAGCACCGGTTTGGAATATCTCGTTAACCGGGATATTTTCCAGTGATGTAGCCCTCCAGTTGTTGAATCGTATGTTCCTGTCCGGAGATGATCCACTTCACCAGATCGCCGATGGAGAGTACACCTTGCACGGCCTCACCCTCCATGACCGGGAGATGCCGAATACGGCGCGCGGTCATGATGGCCATGCACTCGTCGACCGACTGTTGCGGAGTCACGAACACAACTGGGCTAGTCATGATCTCCCTAACGCGAGTTTCCTTCGAAGACCGCCCTTTGAGCACGATTTTGCGGGCGTAATCACGTTCCGATACGATACCGACTAACTTGCTTTCGGTCATGACCAGCAAAGCCCCTACCTCTTTGTCGGCCATCTTCTCAATCGCTTCGTACACCGACTGCTCAGGGGTTAGGGACCAAATCACGTTGCTGCTCTTTCCCTTCAGAACAGCTCCAACCGTCTCCGTCAGCTTCATGGCAGTACCCGCCGGGCTGCAATACTAGCACGTATCCCATGCGTGGGGTTTTCCGCCCGGAGCCCGGTCCCTCGAATCGGGCGCGCGAGCAAAACTGTTCGGCGAACCCAGCACTAAGGCCAGCCGTGACAGATTTTTCCTCAGTTGCTGTCGAGGTGGGTTGCGGGTACGGACGCGAGTCCCTGTCGGCCATTCAGGCTACTCGCCAGGCAAGTATGGGCGACGCAACATAGGTGCCGCCGAAAATAGTTGACAATGTCAACTATCCATGTGCTATAAGCATGTTATCGGAGATGCCATGCCGGAACCCGAAATTGAGCTGCAGGTAGGCGCGATCCGCGCATTCAACCGCTTCTACACGCGTAAGATCGGCGTGGTGGATGGAATGGCCAGCAGCCCCTTCGCTCTAGCCGAGGCCCGAGTACTTTATGAGCTCGCTCATCGCGAGCGACCGACGGCTTCCGACATCCGACGAGAGCTAGGATTGGACGCTGGATATATGAGCCGGATTCTGGGGGAATTCGAACGCCGGAAGCTCATCCGGCGAGAACAGTCCAAGACGGACGAGCGGCAAAAATTCCTTTCCTTGACCGGTAAGGGCAGAAAAGCCTTCAGGCCGCTGGACGAGCGCTCCAATCGAAGCGTTGCGGGGATGCTCGAGGAACTGACCCCTATCGCGCGGACGCACCTGGTGGATGCGTTGCGGACAGTTCGCAGACTGTTGGGCGACAAAGTGCAGACAGGCAGTTCTTATCTACTGCGACAACACCAGCCGGGAGACCTGGGCTGGCTCGTCTCTCGCCAAGCAATTCTCTATGCCGAAGAGTACGGATGGGACGGCAGCTACGAGGCACTAGCAGCGGAGATCGTGGCGCAATTCATCAAGAACTACGATCCGAAGCGCGACCGCTGCTGGATCGCGGAAAAGGATGGAGACGGTGTCGGTGGCGTATTCGTCGCGAAGGTGTCTGACGAGATGGCGCAGTTGCGGTTGCTGCACGTGGAAGCGGAGGCCCGTGGCTTGGGAATCGGCAAACGCCTGGTTGACGAATGCATTCGATTTGCTCGGCAGGCGGGATACCAGAAGATGATGCTATGGACGCAGAGTAATCTTCATGGAGCGCGACACATCTACAAGCAGGCCGGATTCCAGATCGTGCGGCAGCAACAACATCACAGCTTCGGGAAAGCCCTGACAGCCGAAACGTGGGAACTCGATCTGCGGCGGCAACCCGGATAAGCGACCGGATGAGGTCACCAATCTAGTCTTGTTCCTTGCATCGGACGAATCGTCGTTTATCACACGGGCGCAGAACACATCACAGACGGGGGCATGGCAGCTCAATAACTGGGGCAAACAAGAACTGTGGATTTACAGCAGCTCTCCTCCAAGCCGTGCGTTAAGCTCTTGAGCAATCGGCTTCACCAATGAAGCGCGATGTAGATCTTCGTACCGACGGCGGTACTTGAAGCTCGCCTGTTCGTATTTTGGTGTGTGTGTGGGTTACCACGTTGTGGGAAACGGTCCACCCTCCTTGGGAATACCAAAGGCCCTGGTGTCCATCTTCCATTTCTGTTTTCGTCGTGCAGCGCGCTGACTGCGTAGGTGCACCAGATCGGTGAACGTTGCCGTGCCGACGCCGTTCACTGCTCTGCTCGCCTCGATAGCGACGAATTTTGTAAGCCTTGATTGCCTGCTTCGGGAAGCCTTCCGATGCAGTACCGAGCTGGATAAGACCTGCCCTTGTCGTTACGGATGCCCGTTACGTAACCTTGTTGTGCTCTCCCCAGGCGACCAGGTAAACGGTGGTCTTGCCCAAGTCGATGCCGACGGATCGAATGTGCATGCGATGATCTTCCTGGGATGCTGTCGAGCAACGATGCTACTCGGCGCGGACCATCTCATTATCCGACTTCTCGACAGTCATCGCACTCACGAAGTATCGGCCGTTTCGGGCAACTGGCGGACACTTCAGGCAAATTAATTAGCATGTCGTTCGTCAATGGTGACGACCCACAACGACGGCTTCTGCGTGTGGCGTTGTCGCGATCACCCAGCGAAGCCGACATCGCACTTTTCCCCGTAAAGCGGATCTAACGATCGTGCTATCCGCTGCCTGCTGCTCCAGCCCAGTTACGCCCCAGGGTTTGCTTAGGAGCATTTCGGGAACCGGCAACTCAGCAGCCGTGTACGATCGAGATTAGGTTTACATGACGTTTCGCATGGGGAGCCAACTCGTTTGCGTTGCGCTTCGGGCAAACTGCTTCCGTTTGAGGACTCCCTTCGGAATGCTCGGATTTACAATTGCAAAGTGTGACCACTCGCCATTCCAAGATTCAAGGTCGTGATACGGACGCCACTTCATGAGGGAGCGTTGGAGAAGTTTGAATACTAGTGTTTCTCCCGCTCCAAGGACGACTCGCCATGAGCGTGGAGTTGCGAATTGCTGGTGCTTACTGAAGGTGGCCGCCGGAGGGCTTTTCCTCTCCCTGCTGACTCAGGCCGCAGTTGGACAAAGCACGAGTCGCATTGGTCTTGATCAAGCCGTTGACTTAGCGTTGACGCACAACCACTCGATCATCGCCACGCGAACTTTGATCTACCAGAACCAGGCGCAGGAAATCACCGCCAACCTCCGCCCCAATCCGGCGCTTGGCGTAGATGCGCAGTTCATCCCAATTTTCGGTCCCGATAACTTTAGCAGCGACAATCTGAACCAGACGCAGCAGTTCGACATCGGAATCAGTTATTTGTTCGAGCGCGGCAAGAAGCGACAAACACGGCTGCAAGCGGCGCGCGATCAGACAGCGGTAACCAAGGCGCAAGTAGCCGATGCCGAGCGCACTCTCATCTTCAATGTGGGGCAGCAATTCGTCAGCGTTCTGCTGGCGGAGTCGACCTTGCGGTTTGCCGAGCAGGACCTGAAGAGCTTCCAGCAGACGGTCGATATTGGGCAGGCGCAGCTGAATGATGGTGCGATCAGCCAAGGCGACTATCTCAAGATCAAACTGCAGCTCCTGCAATTCCAGACTGATGTGTCGTCGGCCAGACTGGCTCGGGTACAAGCGCTCGTCAGCCTGCGCGAACTGCTCGGCTACGATGCAGTGCCGGCGAATTACGATGTCGTGGGCGATCTGACGTATCAGCCACTTAACGCGAAAGTCGAAGACCTACAGGCGCGGGCGCTGCGGCAGCGTCCCGACTATCAGGCCGCCGAACTGGGCATCACCGCTGCCCAAAGCCAAATCGCCCTGGCCAAGGCCAATGCGAAAGTGGATGTGAACGGAACCTTCGACTTAACGCACGTCTCAGGCGAGTACGCAGCCTCGATCTTCGCGAACTGGGCGCTGCCGATCTTCAATCGCAACCAGGGTGAAATCGCGCGGACACAATATGCGCTGACCCAGGGACAGGAGATGCAGCTATCGGCCAGTGACACAGTGCTGTCTGACGTATCGAATGCCTACGAAGCCGTTCGCAGCAATGAAGAAGTGGTGCAGTTATACACTTCTGAATATTTGAAAAACGCAAAGGATTCACGGGATATCAGCGAGTACGCCTACAGGCGCGGCGCGGCCAGCCTGCTGGACTATCTGGATGCGGAGCGAACCTATCGCGCCACAGAGCTGGCGTATCGCCAGGCACTGGGTTCGTATATGGCTGCAATGGAGCAGTTGAAGCAGGCGGTGGGAGTGAGGGATCTGCCTTGAAGATAGCGACAACGATTGGTTGGCGGGGACTCGGGCTCTGCTCAGCGTTGACGCTCGCCATCATCGCAGCAGGCTGTTCGGGGTCGAAATCAGACAGCGCAAACAATCACTCCAACGATCGACCTGAGCTCTTCACCATTCCGGCGAACCAGATGTCGCACGTGCAGGTTGTGACACTGCAACCGACGACCTTGATACGCACGCTGCGGCTAACCGGCAATGTCGCATTCAACAGTTTTCGCACGACACCCGTCATTACGCAGATTAGTGGTCCGGTCAACCGCATTGTCGTTGTCCCTGGCCAGGAGGTCCACACCGGCCAGGCGATGCTATACGTGCACAGTCCTGATTACTCGCAACTGCGCAGCAACTACCTGAAGGCCAAAGACGCCTTTCTCCTCGCGCAGAAAAGTAATGCCCGGACGCAGGATCTATATCAGCACGGTGCCGCCTCGATAAGTGCTGTGGAACAAGCGGAGTCGGCCGAAGTTCAGGCGAGCGGTGACATGGCGGCCGCACAAGCCGCTCTCAAAGTCATGGGAATCACCGATCCTGACACACTAGTGAAAGGGCCTCCGTCATTTGAAGTGCCGGTGCTGGCGCCGATAGGCGGACAGGTGGTCGAACAGCTTGTGTCAGTGGGAACCCTGCTTCAAGCCGGCGCCACCCAGTGCTTCACTCTCTCCGATACGAGTACGGTCTGGGTACTTGTGAACGTCTATCAGAAGGACCTGCCTTACGTTCGGGTGGGACAGCCGGTTTCGATCCAGACGGA
>Ga0126381_100007809_pt1 | contig 11925 bp, 6 predicted proteins | sample PanSoiMetPlot_28_FD_96465 | JGI IMG/M metagenome (GOLD analysis project Ga0126381, IMG submission 96465) | Tropical forest soil microbial communities from Panama - MetaG Plot_28 | ecosystem: Environmental > Terrestrial > Soil > Tropical forest > Bulk soil | place: Panama | collected 2016-02-17
GTATTAGCGCGGCCGTGTTCACGCTCTTCGTTGCGATCGGCTGCGCCTACATTGTTGTGGCCAAGCTCGAGGGCGTGGCACAGTTCTATGTGACGTTTGTACCAGTGACGGTAATGCTTGCCTATGCTTTGCTCATTTGTTTGGCTAGGCCGTTGCGTCTCCGAGACGATCAGTCAGGCGACAATCTCTACTACATGGGGTTCTTGTTAACTCTTACGAGTCTAGGAGTTTCATTATATCAATTTACAGCCACGGGCGCTGCTGAAGAAATTGTCCAGAATTTCGGCATTGCGATCGGATCAACGATCACCGGTATCGGTCTGAGAGTGATCTTCAATCAAATGCGTCGCGACCCGATCGAGGTCGAACGGATCATGCGTTTGGAGCTTGCCGAGGCTGCGCGTCGGGTGCGGCGAGAACTCGACAGCACTGTTGTTGAATTTGGATATTTTCGACGAGCCACCCAACAGGCCGCCGCTGATTCCTTCAAGCAAGTTGCAAGCACATTTGACGAAGTCGCTGCCAAGCTTGTGGCAAGGGTCGAGGAGGTGGCGTCGAAGTCGGCAAGACCCCTTGAGACCGCTTCGCGACGATCCGGCGAGGCGATTGGGGAGCAGACAAAAGCCATCGTCGCAGCGTTCTCCGCGACCACCGGGCAATTGGCGGCCGAAACCGAACGCTTGTCGAAGAGTGCCGTCGCGATTTCGGCGGCGCTCGACGAGGTGGCGACCAAGCTCGGTATTATGCAGACACCCGATCGGATCGTCGAGGTTCGTCTTGATCCGTTGGCTCAGACGCTTGCGCAAACCGTCAGTCGATTGACGATGCAATCGGATGATCAGGTCGCGGCCACAAAGGACGCCCTTGAAGCCGCGAAAATCGCCGCCAAGAGCTCCTCAGCATCTATCGTTGCGCTTCGTCAAGTGTTCGACTCTAACTCGGCGACGAATCGAACGGCGTTGGAAGCAGCGACTAAAATCATCATCACGATGACGCAGATTCTCGACGAATTCAAAACGGACGCCAAGGGGCACACGGAAATATTGCGCCATATGCTGGACAAAACCGATGGGGCTATTCGCACCTTTACTGATGTCCTCAGCAGATCGGGCGCAGAATTGCTGGCGCAGTCGAACGGTCTACGCGACATGCTGCCAGCGATGGAAGCAAGTGCGCAAACCCTAGCAACAGCCGCAGAGCGTATGGCAGACGTCGCCGATGATATTTGTGCAAGACAGCCGAAACCGAAATGGGAAGCCATTGAATGATGCCCGGCACTGTTGGCCGTCAGACGGCGTCTTATCGCCAGGGATTGGTCCTCGGTTTGACGATGGCCGAGCTTATGCTGCTTCTGGTATTCTGTTTGCTGATTGCTTTGGGCGTTGCGCTCGCCACTGAGCGCGCGAAGCGGGATGACGCGATCCAGCGTTTGAAGAACGCTGAACTGGCCGCGGCTAGCCAACAGGCGCTGCTTGACCCGATCAAGCGAAACACGCGGCTCGTCGAACTAGTCGAGCGAACGGTGGAATCGGGATCTGTGCGCGATATCGACGAGTTCTGGCGGAAATTGGTAGACAGCGAGGAGATCGTTGAGGCGTTGGAACGTCAGGGCGTATCGCGAACTGCGCTGCGGGAGGAGGGCACGTACTTCGCCAAAATGCAGCAATTGCACCGCAATGGGATCAATCCAGATCAGGTCACGCGCGGGGCGGCACTCGCCTCTGCAATCGACAAATTGCTAGTCGACTCCCCCGCGGCGAGGAGCCCGGAAGAGCTCGCGGCCCTGGTCGAGAAGAGCGTGTCGGCGTCCAAACGGCAAGACGATCACGACCGAAACGGCCATACTTGGCCGCCAATCATCAACCTGAGCGAGGCCGACGGATACTTCTTTGCGACTCGTAGTGCCGAGTTGACTGCGGATTTTGCAGCCAAGCTGCGCACTGCGGTGGTCGACCGACTGGTGGAAATCGGCAGGTCATTCGACGTCGATGTGATCGAGGTCATCGGTCACACCGATGAACGCCCGGTCGCCAGTGGCCTTTCCAACCTTGATCGGCAACTGTCGTCAGTGATGTCTGGCGCGAGTGACGTCGGACTCCTGCAGCCCGCCGACAATGCCGGTCTCGGTCTTGCTCGCGCGGTTGCCGTGGTCAAGGTACTATCCGCAGAGCCGCGTCTGAGTGCCTTTCGCATCCTCCCGCTGTCAGGTGCGCAGCTTGTGGGAACCGACGGTCGGCTGACGCGGTGGGATGAGCGGGGGGATGTGCGGGAACTGCGGCGCATCGAAATTAGAATGCGCAAATCAAACTAGTTGCTCAATCCTTCTTGAGATCCATGTCATGTTTCATGGGCGCGCCGCGTGGACGCGTGTTTGAAATCGCCAAACGACTTTGCGGAAACCAAGACTGAAATAGCAGGGTCGATGTTTGGCGGGCGTTGCCGTCGACAACCCTTTGCGGGCGACGGGGCCGCGTTCTGCGTGATCGTGACCCGCTTCACCCGTACAAATTGTTATGGCGTCTTCCCTGGCGGAACCCGTTATGTTTGATCCGGCGCGGTCAAGAGTGGGCATCCGCGGGGCTGGTCTCTCGAGTTGGGGCACAGCGAACCATGCGGTCAATCGCAGCGCCGCCGGCTCATTTTGGCGTCAATCGCGATAACGCCATAATTGGTCACCCTACTGGTCCGATCAAGAATTCGGCCGGAATTGTGACAGGCGCCGGCCATGGACGGGACTGGCGCGAGGCTGCACTGAGGCGTTGCCTGGCCGTTCATTGGCCGCCCATTGTCGGAAATCTGCATGCTACAAGCGTCGACGAACGAGATATTTCGGCCCGATCCCATTGCGCAGCCGCTGAAAGATATTCTGCGCTATTTGGCCGAGATGGTGCGGCTCGATGGTGGCCAGGTGAACGGCCGGTTCCCCGACGATCGACGTTTTGTTCTGCATCAAAGTGAATTCGAGGGACTTCCAGGGATCACCCGCAACACGCGCGACGAGGATGGCGCGGTGTGGTTGGCCGTGGAGCGGCTCACGGATCTTAGTCCACCAGAACCTGACGCGGATCTTGGCAACTGGATCGATGTGTCTCGCGACCCGGAACAAAAACCGCAAGTGCGAGACAGCATCCTAGTCACGGTCGGGAGTGCCGAGAAAGAGCGTTTGGTCGCGGCTGGGCGCGCTCGGACGCAAGATTGCGCGCCGGCGGTAGCAGGGTCCGAGAGTGCTGGCGGCGTCTGGCATGTGCGGTTGCGACTCGCCGATCATCCAGACGTCGCCCGCAGGTCGGAACGATTTATCGAAGAATCATGGGCTTCTTGGGCGGAACCCGAACGGCCACGTCGAAAGACCATGGCAATCTATCAGCGGCTGCTGGACATCGTCGCGCTCATACAAACTGCCGACGCGGATCGGCCGGTCGAGCTTGTGTGGGGTATCGGCATTCTACGAAGCCAGGAGAGTGAGCAGCCGATCCTCGAACGCTTGGTCGAAATTGAGGTCATCGAGAGCCAGAACGGCGAGATTAGAATCCGCCCACGCCTGGTTGCAGGAGTCGAGCTAAACGCGCTTGCATCAATACCGACCCCCTTGCATTCGGCGGACGCGGCAGGCCCGCAAATTCCGCCGGAGTGTAACAGCGAAATTTCGCCATTTGTACGAGGCAGCTTTGAGCCGCTTCTTGACCAGATCGGCTTGCAATTGGACGTTCAGAGCGTCGATGCGCCTACGAGCGGCGTGCCTGAAACAGAACAACAACTATTTGAAATCAACCCGAAGCCGATTGTTTCCGATCGCTGGATGATCTTTCCGCGGCCACGATCCAATCGCTTGGTGTTGCGCGATATTGAACGCCTGAAAGATGCGATCGATCGCACGCCGTGGAAAGAGCGAGCGGTGACGGGGGTGGCCCGGGTTCTCGCTCTGGGCCCGCATGAAGATGAACGAGACCGTGGGCACAAAGCTCTACCCAGTGTCATCGGTCGCCCAATCGACCTAATGCCAGCTCCGGAAGAGAACCTGGCAAACCATAGCGAGCTGTTTTTTCCATTAGCGTATGACATTGATCAAATCGAAGTCGTCCGAAGCCTGGAGAAGGCCGAAGGGGTGACGATTCAGACGGGCTCTTGCACCGAGACGCTTCCCGTCATCACCAACGTGATTTGCCACTATCTTGCGCTCGGTCAACGCGTGCTCGTGGTGTCCCGGGAGGCAACGCTGCTTTCCGGGTTGCGGCAGCGGCTTCCATTGGCCATCCGTGATCTTGCCATCGGGCCGGCCGACAGCGACAAGGAGAGAGCACGGCAAATTACGATTGCCATCGGCCGACTACAAGCGATTGCGGAAACGCTGCGGCCTCCGGATCAGGCGGCGCTGATTGACGAATTAGAGCGCGATGCTGCTGCCACGCGCCGGCGGATCGACGACATTGATGATGAAGTCGCAAGCATTGCGCGAGTCAATCTTCGACGACTTCCGGGATTTGTCGATGTGCCGCTGGATGTTGCCAAGAAGCTCATTGCCGAACCGGATCCGTATGCCTGGTTTGACGATCGGCCGGAGCGCTTGCTGAGCGAGACCGCCCTATCGGTCGCGGCTGTCGACGCTGTCCGCGACGCGCGGGTCCGCGTGGAGCAGCAACTCTCACATATCGATGCGCAACTTCCGGCGCTTGCCGACCTTCCCCATCCTGAGGCGCTCGTGCGTCTTCACGCCGATCTCCGGGAAGCCGAGGCGCCGTCACTCGAATCGAGCGAGGAGCAATTTGCTCACCGTGTTATTGCGACGTTGGGTGTCGACGACGCCAACAACCTCGCGGCCGATCTTGAGGCGCTCAGTGCCGGCTTTCGCTTGCTGGCCGATGAGCCCTGGATTGCACCTTTGTCTTGGCTGAGCGAGCGTCGAGGAGGGGCCATAGTCAATGTTGCGTTGATTGTTGATTTGGCGAGGGATGTCTCATCTCAGTTGGCTCGACGCGTCGCGTTCTTAGCGCGTCCGGTAGATGCCCCGGTAGATGCGTTCCTCAATAACCGGTTGGTCGCCGCGGTTGACGGATTGGCAAACCGCAGGCCGATGTCCAAACTGCGCGCCCTGGGGAAGGCCAATCTCAAGTCGGTCCTTGCTGCCATAACGGTCGGCGGTATCGCACCGTCAGGTTCCGATGATTGGGCCCATGTTCATGACTACCTGATGTGGCGACGAGAAATTCACGGGCTCAATGCGCGTTGGATGTCGCTGGCTGCAGAGCTGGGCTGCGCTTCTGTCGAGGGGGAATTTCCGCAGACAATTCTCAATTTGCAGCGCGTCGAAACCTGCGTCGAAGTCGCTGTGGTGGCGCCGATTATCGCCAAGCGAACTGTCACCAGAGTGGCGAGCTCGATGCTGGCCATGTCGCGCGCCGAAATCGAGGCGATGCTCGCAGATGGTCAAAGACTTCATCCTCTTGGGAAGGCGATCAAGACTGCCACGACGAGGCTCGAAGCGGCGCGTGGCGAACTCGCTCGGCTCAACCGACTGTTTTCTGGATCTGGGGTGTTGACGGCCTCGGTCCGAAACGAAGTCTTGGCGCCAATTGGCAAGGATCACCTTACCGCCGATCAGCTCCGCTCCGATTGGATCAAAGTCCGCGAGCAAGTTGAGGCAGTTCATGCTCGCCGCGACGATTTCGGACTTATTAGCGCCGTAAGCGAACTGATCGCGCAAGCGGGCGCGCCACGTTGGGCCCAACGGATTCGAACCCAACCGGCGAATGCCACAATCGACGACCCGGTACTCCCGACGGACTGGGCGGCGGCGTGGAACTGGGCGGTGCTCTCGCTTCAGCTGGAGGAGGCCGGCCAACTGCCACGGCTACGGATGCTGGGAGATCAACGCCAGAACTTCGAGGCCAGACTTCGCCAATTGTCCGAAGCAATCGTGGCGGCACGCACGCAGCTGGCCCTGGCGCGGGTGATGACGGCGCCGATCAAGCAGGCGCTGACCGACTTCGTGATCACGTTGCAAAAAACCGGACTCTCCGCACGTGATGCGATTGGGAGCCGAAGTTTAGCACCAGAGACGCTTGAAGGTTGCTGCCAGGGTATTCCCTGCTGGATCATGCCAAGTTCGCAGCTTTCCGAACAGCTTGCAGACCAGGCGATCGGAGCGTTTGACTTGGTGGTCATCCAGGAGGCCTCGCACTGCGACGCGCGAGATCTGACGGCATTGCTGCGTGGTCGAAAGGTTCTGGCTGTCGGCGACGAGGGGGCAAGCTCGACCCCAACGAGCTTCGAGAGCGCGACGATTGAACAGCTTGAGAAGCGTTTTCTGCGTTCCGTCCCTAAGACCATTCGGCCGTTCCTATTGCCAGGCTCATCACTCTATGACCTCACCAAGCTGCTGTTTCCCTGCAAGCTTATGAGTGTTGAGGGTTCATCGCGCTTACCTGCGCGCCCTGGCGAGCCCAATCATGTCCGTCATGCTCCAACAAGCAAGCAACCCGAGCCGGCGATTGGTGATATCCTCGCGGCCGGCGGGGCCATCCAGACGGCATCAAAGAGTTTGCGACACGACGCGCAGTTTGTCGTTAGCAACGCCGCGAACGCCCGAACATTGACCCCGGCCGCCATCGAGCCGGAAGCGGCTCACTTGCAGTTCCTGAAGCCGGCCGCGACGCTCGGAAGCCCCGAGTTAGGGCTGGGTGACACTTTTGGGAACGGCACGGGAGGCCAGGCCAGCGGTTCAGCCGACGTGGCTGTCAGTACGGCTCGCAAGCTCGAACCGGCGACGCGACGACGCTATTCGCGATTGCTCGGTGGCGCCGAGTCTCGGCCCAAGCCCCACCTGACGCCGAGTGACGAAGGTTTCGGGGACCGCGACGATTCCGGCGAGAAACGTGAGGAGCCGACCGCCGGTCCAGCTAGACCCGGGCGTACCGCAAACGCGGCGATCCGTCGCGACGACGAGGTCGACATAGCGACGCAGCTCGCGTCGCACGACCCGGTGCATGAGGATGCCCCGCAGCCCCGGCGGTCCGTTAATGGGCTTGCCGCGACCCTTGGGACGGTCTCGATCATTGCGGCGTTGTCGATGTTCATTGCTCTAGCAGTCACGGTCTATGGCCTCTTCGGTCCGAATACCGGTTCGGAGGTCGCGAGCCCAGCTGTGCCATCGCCGCCGAATACGACGTCGGCGTCAGCGAAGATTTCTGATCGGATCGCGCAAAGCGTGCCGCAAGCCCCCACCAGCGACCAGGTCAAAGGCAGCGTGGCCGCGCCGGTGCCGTTGGTTACGCAGCCGGCTGTGCTCTACGAGGAGGACCCGTCTGATCCGAACGGTAAGCAATACTCCGGTACGGTGACGTGGCAGGCGGACTCCACCTCGTCGACGGGAGATCTAGCACCCGAAATCGTGGTTAAGGCTGATCTCGAGATCCCGCAGCGCCAAATGTCGGTCGCGATGGCATTCCGGCGCAATACTGACCAGACGGTGTCCGCAACGCATGTGTTCGAACTCCGGTTCAATGTGCCTTCCGATCCCCCCCACGGCGAAATATCCAAGGTGCAGGGGCTAGCGCTAAAACCATCCGAGAAGGTCCGCGGGACTCTGCTTGCTAGCCAGGCCCTAAGGCTCACACCCGGCTATTTTCTCGTTACGTTGTCCCCCGCTCAAGCCGATATGCAGCGCAATTTGAAGCTTCTCAAGGAGGATTCTTGGTTTGATATCATGTTCCTCTACAGCAATGGAAATCGAGCGATCTTGGCGATCGAGAAGGGAACGGCTGGCGAGCAGGCATTCGCCCGGGCATTTGGCCAGTGGGGTCAGTAAGGCCGTTCAAAGCGAAGGTGGTGTTGACTTGATTGCGAGGTAAATCGGGGTCCGAGCGCCAAACCATCGTGCGTCAGGAATCGAATAAACTCTGCGTGCAAAGCGCCCTGTCGAGACATTAAGAAATTCAGCAAATTGCCGTAGGAGCATCGATGGTCTCCGAATCACATCCGGTAAAGTGCGCAGGATGTCACCGGACGGTGCTCGTCGCCGTAAGCAATCTGCATCCGCCCTGTTTTCGCGATTTCGAAGAACAAGCGGAGTGTCCGGAGATTCGAGCACGCAGGCGATCCGACGACGGAAAGCTGCTTTTGTTGATGTGCAGCGCTCTAAAACAGTCGCTCACTGAAAAATTCGAGAGCGCCGAAGTCGAACCGTCCGTCCACCGAGGAGGCTGGCGCGTTGTCTGCCGCACCCCCGGCGATAGTGGGCAATTTTTCTCTCCTAATCAGGCGCGTCGGCAGGCGGAATTGTGGGACGGCTATGGCCAAACGAAATTGGCTGGTGCATTCCGCGAAGCTGCGGATGAGGCCGAGCGTCGACGGTTCCGCGCGGAGGGGAGCATAGGGAGAAAAATGCCCAAGCCGATTACAGCTATCGGTTTCGGTGTGATTGCAATAGCGATCGTAATCAGCATTGTTTGGTATTTGTTCATGCGACAATCGGCTCAATCGGTTGTCGTGACCGTCGCTTCGGACTCAAAACCGGAAGCGACCTCACCGGCGGCGGTGGAAGCGTCGTCATCGCAGGCCCCGGCGACCATACCGGAACCGCCGCCGATCAAGCCAGTCACTACGCCGGAAATGGTGTCGCTTCCTAGTGGAACGTTTACGATGGGGAGTAGTACCGATGAGTCGGAGACGCCAGTCCACCGAGTAGCAATCAAACCCTTCGAGATAAGCAAATTTCCAATCACCATTCGCGAGTGGAACGAGTGCGTTGCCGCCAAGATGTGCCAGTACGTTCCTAGCGGCGACGACGATGCTCCCGTAACAAATCTGAGCTGGAGCGATACCCAACAGTTTCTAACATGGCTTTCTCAGATTACGCAAAAGAGCTTCCGGTTACCCAGTGAGGCAGAGTGGGAGTACGCTGCCCGAGCGGGCACCGATACGAACTATTGGTGGGGGGACCAGCTCCAAGAAGGTATGGCGGATTGTAAGGGGTGCGTCGACACCTACGATTCCACACAACCGCTCAAGGTTGGTAGCCTCAAGCCAAATCCCTTTGGTCTTTACGATATGGGCGGTGATGTCGATCAGTGGGTCGAGGATTGCTGGCACAACGGCTATCAGGGCGCACCGGTCGATGGTTCACCGTGGACTGAGGATAGTTGCCTTTCCCACGTCGTTCGGTCCGGGTCATGGAAGAATGATCCGAGTTATGTTCGGCCTGCGAGCCGTGATCACTACGACACGGACGTCCGGTATCCGACACATGGATTCCGTATCGCTCGCTCACTATAGAGAGGACGGAAACATCGTGCAGATCGTTCGGTTGGTCATGTTGTCCGTGCTGCTGGTCGGCCTTTCGGACACAGCATATCCGCAGGCCGCGCCGCCCAAGGGGGCCCTTCTGTATATTATCTCCCCTGCCGACGGGGCGACCATTAAGGGGGCGTTCTGGTGCCGCTTCGGCCTGCGCAACATGGGGGTTACCCACGCGGGCGACGATTTTCCCAACAGTGGTCATCATCATCTGTTAATTGACGTGGATGAGCCACTCAGTCCAAACGAGCCAATCCCGCATGACAAAAAGCATCTTCATTTCGGGGCAGGGCAGACGGAAGCCCTGTTGGACCTGCCGCCCGGCAAGCACACGCTGCAGCTGGTGCTAGGTGACGGAAAACATCAGCTTTTCAATCCACCTCTTGTTTCCAAAAAAATCACCATTACGATCAAAAAGCCGGAGAACCGAGCACCAGAGAAGACCAATCCGACTCCCTAGACGAAGCGCGACCAAGCTTTGAAGCGTTTGCTCTCTGCGCGCGCGTTAGGTGCCGAACACTATGGCGACTTTGCCAAAATGCTTGCGGCTGGCCATATAGGCGAAGGCCTCCGGCGCTTGTTCGAAGGGGAAAACCTTATCGATCACCGGCTGCAGCCGGTGAAGGGTGATCGCATCGACCATCATTTGGAAATCTTCGAGCGAGCCGACCGTAACGCCCTGGAGCCTTAGTTGTTGCATTACGACAATTGGGAGTCGCAAATCGCTTCCAGGGTCAGCGAGTACGCCAATCATGGCAATAGTGCCGCCCACGCGTGTCGCTCGGATCGATTCGTTGAGCGTTCCAGCGCCCCCCACTTCAACCACCAAATCGACGCCGCGACCCGCCGTAAGGGCGCGGACTTGGCTGCCCCAATTCGAGTTTGTTGTATAATTAATTGTTGTGTCAGCTCCAAGATTCCGCAATTTCGCAATCTTTTGATCGTTTGAAGAAGTTGAGATAACGCGAGCGCCAAGGAGTTGAGCAAATTGCAAGGCAAATAGGGATACGCCGCCGGTTCCTTGGGTGAGGACGGTGTCGCCGGGGCTCAGACCGCCAAACTTGACGACCGCACTCCATGCGGTGAGGCCAGCGCAAGCCAACGCCGCGGCGGCTGGATCGGACAGATGCGCCGGAGTATGCAGTAGGGCGTGTTGTGGGAACACGCGATATTCACTGAGCACACCGTCGACCTGACCGCCAGGTGCGCCAGAGAACTTCTGTTCGCTCGGTTCGCCTGCGAGCCAATTGAGGAAAAAGCCATTGATGGCACGGTCACCTGTCTTGAAACGCGTAACTCCCGGACCAACAGCTGCCACGACCCCGGCCGCGTCAGAGAGCGGAATCAGCGGCAGTTTCTGCCGCGAACCGTAGCCGCCCCTGATCGTGAGCAAGTCACGATAGTTAAGTGTGGCTGCCATGATGCGAAGTAACACTTCGTCACGGCCCGGACTCGGCGTCGGGCGCTCCAAAAGCTTAAGACTGTCGATGCCACCGGTATTTTGCAGCTCATAGAGACGCATCGTCGCATCCTTCGGCGACTTTCTCGAGTTGGTGAGCCCAACGGGAAAACAACATTGTTGTATCCGTCGTCAGTTCCGAGATGGCGGCGGCCGCATGTGCTTTGCGGGCGTCGTTTTGAACGACGTTCGCGTTGACTTTTTTGGCGAATCCGCTTCTTGTCATCGAGCCACCTGTGCAACGTAGCGTACACGAGTCTCGGTGGGTCGCACTATGCACATCGCCCAGACGAAGTTGCGCAAGAATGTGGCTGGACGATCGGCTCTAGAATAGCCGATGTGGCGATTGGCGTTCCAGCCGGGAATAAAGTTCTTGGCAGGTTTGGGCGCCCGCTACTGGAACGGCTCATACTATCCGCCGTCGTGTCGGCAGCCGTCGAGAAGGCGGCCCCGTGCTGCACATCTGTGTACCTCAGGTCGGCACTCTGCCGTGTGCCTTGACGGCGGCGTGTGCGGGGGTTCGGTGCTTATGTTTCAGCGGTGAGCGCCGGGGATCATGCTCATCTGGAGTGTTGGATCCTATGATCATCGGCACACAGGAACCTAGGGTGAAGACATTTCGACGACTCGTGCGACAAAATCCCGTCAACTGCATCCTGATGGATCGATTGCCGCAACTTGAGCTGAAGGATGCATGGCTCGTAGCGGGGAGTCTGTTCCAAACGGTTTGGAATTTGCAGTCAGGCCGGCCGCCGACCGAAGGCATAAAGGACTATGACGTCTTCTATTTCGATAGCGATGATCTGTCGTGGGTGTCCGAGGATAAGCAAATCAGGCGTGTTCGCGATGCTCTGAGGGATGTAGGCGCAAATATTGAGCTGAGAAATCAAGCGCGTGTGCACCTGTGGTATGGCGAGCGCTTCGGTTCAGGGTATCCACGGCTCGAGTCCAGCCGTGATGGTATTGATCGCTTTCTCGTTGACTGCACGCGTGTGGCGATCCGACTTGGTGGAGCCGATGGTGAGTTGTACGCTCCAAGTGGATTGGACGACCTTTATGCCGGCGTGTTGCGGCCAAATCCGCTCAATCGCCGGCCAAAACTCTTCATCGAGAAGGCGGAAAGCTATCGTGCACGATGGCCTTGGCTCAAGGTGGAAAATCAGTTGGCTTGCCGA
>Ga0126381_100007810_pt1 | contig 11924 bp, 10 predicted proteins | sample PanSoiMetPlot_28_FD_96465 | JGI IMG/M metagenome (GOLD analysis project Ga0126381, IMG submission 96465) | Tropical forest soil microbial communities from Panama - MetaG Plot_28 | ecosystem: Environmental > Terrestrial > Soil > Tropical forest > Bulk soil | place: Panama | collected 2016-02-17
GCCGAGGCGTGGTGGAGGGCAACCGGATTGCCAAACAGGTGCGAGCCGTCGCCGAGAACGGCGATCACCAACCGGTCGGGCGCGGCGAGCTTGGCGCCGAGCGCGGCGCCGCCACCCCAGCCGAGACCCGAGGCGGTGCTGGAGCCGAAATAGCTGCCCGCACGGTTCGAGCCGCAATGTTCGGGCATCAAGGTGTATTCGTTGACGAGGATCGCGTCCTCCGGCTTGATCCGGGCGATGCAAGCGCTGGCCCAGGCCATATGGATCGGGCGCATGCTTGCGGCGGCCTCGTGCGTCTTTTGCCAGTCGGCTTTAAGGTCCTCACGCTGCTCGGCCAAACGCCGCCGGCGCTCCGCAACGGCCGAACCGGAGATATGGCTGTCGACGGCGTCGCCAAGTTGCGGCAATGCTGCGGCCGGCGCGCCGGTCACCGCCAGGTCGCACGGAAAGCCACGGATCGGATAGCGCGAGAACAACGGATCGATCCCGAGGTGGACGACCTTGCATTCGGGCCGCGGCGCCTCGAGGCTGGGGATCCACGGCACGTCGCATTCGAGAACCAGGATCGCATCGGCACGGCTGAGGAAGGGGCCTGCGTCATACCCCAGATGGCATGGATGATCGGTCGGGAGACAGAGATGCCGCGGGCGGTGCTGGACGACCGGGATCGCGAAGCGTTGTGCGAAATCGGCGAGGGCGTCGACCGCCGCCGGATCGCGCCCGGCGCTGGCGGTGACGATGAGCGGGTTCTCGGCCGCCGCGAGGATGCGGGCGGCTCCATCGATCGCCCCCTCGTCGGGACCGGGCGGGGCGGCGGCTACGCGTCGCGACGGAGAATCGTAGGAAAACCCGGGAAGCGGGGCGGCCAGCACTTCGCGCGGCAATGACAGATAGACCGGCCCGCCTGGCGGGGTCGTCGCGACCGAAAGGGCGCGGTCGATGACGGTTTCGAGCTGCGGGCCGTTGCGCAACTCGTATTCCCATTTGACGATCTCGCGCAGCATTCCGGCCTGGTCGAACATCTCCTGCGCCCAATGGATGTAAACGTCCCGGGCGCCGGGCAGGCCATTCTCAGTCAGCGGAGAGCGGCCGGCGGTGAACAGCATGGGCACATTCTCGCGCGCCGCGTTGAGCACGCCGCATATGCCGTTAGCGGTGCCGACGCTGACATGCACCATGACCGCCGACACGCGGCGCGTTACCATTGCGTAGCCGTGCGCCATCGACAGCGCGAGGTTCTCGTGGGTCGCGAGAACCGGCCGCGGCACGGGCATCCCCGTGCGCGCCGCCTTGGCGAACGCCTCGACGAGCGGGGCGAAATCTGTGCCGGCATTGGCGAACAGGTATTCGACCCCGCGCTCGGCGAGCAGTGCGAGATAAGCTTCGGCCACGTTGTCGACCGCGAGTTCCTTGCGAGCCATCGCATCACCTCATCAAGATGCCGCTACGCAATTCTGCGCTTCGCGCGCGGAAGGGGCAAATATGAGGTGTGCCGGCAATGCGGACCCCAAAAACGGTGCGCGGGTTGGAGGAGTTCAGTCGCGTAAGGCTATCGCGCTCGTTTTTCATGCGCGACTTTCTGTACAGCGACATCTCGAACCTGCACGGCATCCCCAACCTCCCTGCCGACCCGGATTTGGCCATCGCCGCAGGAAAACGCCTGTGCGAGGATCTTCTCGAACCGTTGCAGGCGGCATTCGGACGGCTGGCGATCCGCTCGGCTTACCGTTCGGCCGCGGTAAACGCCTATGGGAACGCGCATCACCAAAATTGTGCGTCGAACGAACGCAATTACGGCCGTCATATCTGGGACCGCCGCGATGCGCGCGGGGGCATGGGCGCCATGGCCTGCATTGTCGTCCCCTGGTTCACCGATCGATTGCTGGAGGGCACCCCGTGGCAAGCAATGGCGTGGTGGATCCACGACCATCTTCCCTATAGCCAATTGCAATTCTTCCCGAAGCTCGGTGCGTTCAATATCGGATGGCAGGAATACCCGAAGCGCGAGATCTACAGCTTCTTCCACCCTCGCGGTTACCTGACCCGCCCCGGCATGCCGAACCACACCGACGACCATTCTGATCAATATCCGGGCTTTCCCCCCGTCTAACGGCGCGTGCGGTCGGCGATGTAGCCCTCGCTCTGCATTTCGATCAGGCGGGAGACGGTGCGCTGGAATTCGAAGCTGCCGTCGCCGGCAGTATAGATTTGCTCGGGCGAGACCTCCGCGGAGGCGATCAGGAGGGTGCGCGCCTCGTACAATGTGTCGAGCAGGATGTTGAAGCGCCTCGCCTCGTTCCGCTGCGCAGCGCCCAGGCGCGGTATGGCTTCGAGAATGACCGCCGGGAAGTGTTCGGCGATCGCCAGGAAATCGGCGGCGCCGAGGGGGTTGGCGCAGAGATCGGTGAAGTGGAACCAGGCCACGCCTCGCGCGGTCCGCGGGACGACGAGCGGGTGCCCCTTTACGGTGAGGGTGGTGCTTCGGCCGGTGGCGTCGTCGGTCAGCTCGGCGAAGGCGTGTTCGAGCGCGTCATGCGCCGCCTTGCCGAGCGGGTGGTGATAGACCGGTTTCCCGTGCAGCCGGGCAAGGCGATAATCCCGACCGCTGTCGAGTTCCAGCACAAAGAGTTTCTCTTTGAGCAGCGCGATAAACGGCAGAAACCGCTCGCGCTGCAGGCCATGCTCGTAGAGCCTGTCCGGCGCGCGGTTCGAAGTCGCGACGATGACCACTCCGGCATCGAAAAGTGCCCGGAACAGGCGCTCGAGGATCACGGCGTCGGCGATGTCCACGACCTGGAACTCGTCGAAGCACAGCAACGCAGCCTGCGCTGCGAGGTCATGGGCGACCTTGGCGATGGGTTGATCGGTCCGGGCGCGGCGCTCCCGCTCGATGCGGTCGTGCACTTCGAGCATGAAGGCGTGGAAGTGCACCCGCCGCTTGCGCCCGCTTGGCACCGACCCGAAGAACAGGTCCATCAGCATCGATTTGCCGCGGCCTACTGGTCCGCAGAGGTAGAGACCCATCGGGGGATGGTTACCGCCGTTTTCGGCAAGCCCGGAGCGGGCGAGCCAGCCGCGCAAGCCGGTTTCCGGCCGGTAGTGCAGCAGTGCACGGTGGAGGCTCTGCAATCGTTCGACGGCCAGTTGCTGCGCCGGATCGGGCTGCAATAGCCCGCGCCGGCAGAGCGCGCGGTAAGCCGTCATCGGCTCGCCGGCGGCCGATGCTGTCGCACCCGCATCGGCTAGCATTATAATGGACGAACTATATTAAAGGTCATCGAGCGGCGGGCGGGTCGTCTCGTAGGCGCAAGAGGGAGAAGACCATGAACGAAGATCGTTTCAATATGGATATCCGCAAATTCTTAAAAGTGGTTGGCGTGACGTCGCAGCGCGAGATCGAAAACGCGGTGCGCAATGCGCTCGCCAATGGAAAAGTCGGCGAAAGCGCATTGCTTAAGCCGCGAATGATCCTGTCGATCCCCGAACTCGGGCTAGAACACGTCGTGGATGGAGAAATCGGGCTGTCTTAGGCAGCCGATCTCGCCGGAAGCCGTCGCGCTTATTTGGCGGCGGTCACCATGATCTCGACCAGCAGCTCCGGGCGCGCCAGATCGGCTTTGACGCAGGCGCGCGCCGGCGGGTTTTCGGGATCGACCCAGGCGTTCCACACCGAATTCATATCGGCGAAGAGAGCCATGTCCTTGATCCATAGGTTGGCCGAGAGGAGGTTCGACTTGTTCGTCCCCGCCTGTGCCAGGTAGCCGTCGATCTTGTCGAGGATCTGCTTCGTCTGACCCTTGATGTCCTGGGACGCGTCGCTGGCGGTCAGCCCGGCGAGGTAAACGGTGTTGTCGCGGACAACGCAGCGGCTCATCCGCGGACCGGGCGGCTGGGTCAGATCGAAACGATTGATGGCCATGGGTTGGTTTCCCCTAAGCGGTGGTGCAGAAAGAACAGATGAAGCGGGCCTAAGCCCGGGACAGAAAGAAGCTATACGTAATTGACGATCCGCTCGCCGTGGGTGTGGATGCCGAAGGTGACGAGCGGCCGATCACCCACCACCCGGAAGGCATGGACCCGGTTTGCCGGGATGCTAATCGTAACACCCGGCTCCATCGTTACGACGCCTTCTTCGCCGTCGAGCCACGCCTCACCGCGCCCCTCGATCACGGTCAGGATCTCGGGATATGGGTGCGAATGCAGTCGCGTCGCGTAACCCGGCTGAGAGGTCTGGATGCCCGTACGGATCGGCATGCCAGCTCCGGTGTCGTCGCCGATGATCGGTCGATACTCGGCTCCACCGGGTAAAGTCACGCTCGGCCGCTCGGCGTGCCGGATGATGGTCAGAGCATCGGGCATCGGGTTCCTTCCTGGCCGTCACAAGCAAACCACCCTAGCATAGTTTCGACCGCGTGAGGCCAACGGAATGCGGCAACGCAACGGAGATCAGATGCGGGCAACACAGTTATGGCACGCAATCATCGCCTGCGGAACGGCGGCGTTTCTCAGCGGCGTGGCGTCGGCAGACAATCTCCAAACTGCTCCACCATCGAATCTCGAAATACGGCGCGCATCCGAGACCCGACGGCTGGGTCGACTTCGGGTTGCGCGCGCCAGCCGCCGATACTGCAGAGCTGCTCATTTACGATGCACCGGAGGCCAAGAAACCGGCCTCAGCCGTGCCGATGACCCGCGCGCTGCCGGCGACTGGGGTGTCCGCGTGCGCGGCTCCGGCATCGGTGCCGGCACCTTTTACATGTACCGTGTGACCGGGCGAGGGACGGCCACCAAGGACGCGCCGTTCGGCACTGTGCTGAACGGCAATTTCGTGCTCAACGACCCCTACGCCTACCGGACACAGGATGTCGATTACTCGCAATTCTATTCGTCTCCGCCGTTCATCGACACCAATCAGACGATCTATGCGGGGGGCGGCAAGAGCATCGTCTACGATCACGCTGCCGATCCTGCCCCCACTCACATGGACATACGGCCCGAAGACCTCGTCATGTACGAGCTGCACGTGCAAGACTACACCGCGCAGCTTTCCGGATTACCGCCGGCCCTGCGCGGCACCTATCTCGGCCTGGCGCAGGGCGGCCTGAAGACGCCGGGCGGTCTGAGCGCGGGGATCGATCACCTCGCAGAGCTCGGCGTCACCGCGGTCGAATTGATGCCGATAATGCAATACGACAAGGAGACGACGACGGCTCCAGGCCGGGTTAATCACTGGGGCTATATGACCACGAATTTCTTCGCTCCCGAGACGCGTTATGCGTCGCGCCAGGGCGAGGAGGTCATTGAGCTGAAACGCCTTATCCAGGCATTCCACGACCGCGGCATCGCGGTGTTCATGGACGTCGTCTACAACCACACCGCCGAGGGGAGCTGGGTTCAGGACGGGCGCCTGGCCGACAAATGCTACAATCTTTGTGATGATATTCCGGAGGTATACCGCGCCACCGCCAACGGTTTTTTCGCCAACGCCAGCGGGACCGGCAACGACATCGACTTTGCCGGCGGTGACCGCTTCACGAAACATCTGGTTCGCGATTCCTTGACCTTGTGGCACACAGCTTATGGCGTGGACGGGTTTCGTTTCGATCTCGCCCGCATTCTGGCCGACGGTTCCAGCGATGCGGCGGCTTGGGTGAGCGCCGATCCCCGTTTTGCGCGCGCGCATCTGCATGCCGAACCGTGGGATCTGGAGGGGCAGTGGTGGAATTTCATGGACAGCCCGCCCTGGGACTGGCGGAACAACCGTTGGGCAAATGGATCGGCAAGTACCGCGACGGGGCGCGGCTCTTCTCGAAGAGCGATCTGCGTGACCCGGGCACCTTGAAGCGGCTCGTCGAAGGGCGCGGCGCGATGCCGGGATCGGACGCCCCGGCTTCGAGCAAGCCGTGGCGCTCGATCAACTTTATCGCGATCCACGACGGCTACACCCTGCGCGACTGCATGTTTTTCAATGACAGCGACGGCTCGCAGAACTGCTGGGGCAGCGGCGGCAACGAAGATCTGCGCCGTCGACGCGAGAAACTGCTGCTGGGCTTGCTGTTGACGTCCAACGGCGTGCCGTTGCTGCAGGAGGGCGACGAGTTCGGTCACACCAAATCCGGCGCCGGTCAGGAAGGCGCGCGGAACAGCTGGGACTGGGAATCCACCTCCGAAGATGCGAAGGTGAATGCCGTCAACTGGGTCGACTGGGCGCTGAAGGACGGCAATGCCAGCGGTTCTCCGAACGCGCCGAGCTACGGGCGGGAATTGTCGGAATGGACGCGCGGTCTGATTACATTGCGCCACCGCTGGAGCCAGTTTCGCCGGCCCGACTTCGCCGAATATGCGCCCGCGCCGCGCGCCGCACCCAGCGACCCGGCCAATGACGGCCGTATCAGCTACAGCTGGGAAGGCCCATCCGCCGGCTCGCCGAGCCAGCTCGCGATAATCCGCTGGGGTCGGCCGGGCGAACCCGATCTGATGATCATCTACAACGAAAACTGGTCACCATTTTCCATCACCAATCTGGGCGACTGGTCGCACCGACCGTGGAAGGTGATAGCTCGTTCCTGGCTGCCGCGCGCCGGTGATCTCTGCGTCGCGCCGGATTGGACGAGCTGTCCGGATGCCGGCCAGACGATCGCGGTCGAAGGCCGTTCCATGGCAATCTTGGCCAGCTCGCGAGAATAACTGCGAACCTCAACGCAGCCCTGCGGCCGCCATGGGTCGACGGATACCGAGGCGATCGCGCAGCCACCGCCGCCCGCTTGTTTCGATGTACCGAAAACTGATCGTCGCCAGGGTGACACTCACACCGATCATGGCTGCCACCACCGATAGTGAAATGCCGAACGGCAGGCGCGCGACAGGGACAAAATCGCTGATGACGAAGAGGACAAACCAATGGAGGAGATAAAGTGAGTAGGAGATGTCGCCCAACCAAATGAACGGCGCCGAATTCAGCAACTGCGCGCAATAAGCTCTGTTGCGTACGGCGGTCAAAATCAATGGCGGAAAAAGCAGGACAATAGCGAGGTCCGGCGCGGAGATGTGCAGCAGTAGTGCCAACAGCGCCACGACCGTCACCAACGCGCCGTCCGTTGCCAGCCAGGAGGCGCACACCCCGTTTTGATAGGCGCTGTAGAGCAACGATCCGGCGAGGAACTCCGGCAGACAGCGAAGGATCGCATCCGTCCCGTTCCACTGGTTGAAATAGTCACCGGTACGGTAGGCAAGCCAAGCCAAAACCGCGATCAGCAGCGCGCCGATGCCGGCTTTGCCGACCGGACCGGTGCGCCGCAAAACCGGGCAACTGAGGGGAAACAGCAGATAGGCGAGGAACTCCAGACTGATCGACCATGACGGGTCGTTCCAGCTCAGCTGCCGCGCCCACAACCCCTGGACCATCACCAGATTGGCAAGGAATCCACCGAGCGAACGTTCGCCGACGAGCGGTATCGGATCCCACGAGCCTTTGAGGGCATATGTCGCGGCTCGTTCGGCCATCGCCGTTGCTGCAAAGAGGAGCAGCGCGGTGATATGCAAGGGATAGATGCGCGCCACCCTGGCCTTGATAAAATTCTTGTATCGCCAGCTCGTTACCCGTCGTGCGAACCCCTCTTTGTAGACATGGGTAATCACAAAGCCGCTCAGCACAAAGAACATGTCCACTGCCAGATAGCCCTTGTACACGGCTCCCGTATAGCGCTCGGGGTGAATAGCCGGCAGATGCCAGCAGAAATGAAATATTACGACCCACATTGCAGCGATGCCGCGCAACGGGGTGAGCGAGGCAAGCTGCTCGGCCGCTCCGGCAAATCGGTCCTGCCTACCGTTGCCGGCCTCCCGCGGCGCTCGCTCGCAGGCAGCTCGTAAACTCATCTTATCGAAATTTGCGTTGCTGATTGCACCCCCGCAGCTGAACAGCGTAGAGCTGCTTCCGTTCCGCCACTCCTCTCGATGCTCGGAAACTCCCGATCAGTCGGGCCTCGGCAGAAACGTGCCGGTTACCTCACCGGCCCGAGGGGCGGCATGGTCAGCACGCCGGGGTCGTCGAGGACCGCCGCAAGCCGCTGCAGGAGGGGCTGCATGGCCCGTAATGAGCGCTCGATGGAGCCGGAGATTACGGTACCGTCTTCGTGCTCGTGGTCCTTGCCGGAAAGGCGGTTGTAGATGAGTTCCGGCAGGCTCTCCTCGCGGGGGAAGACCGTGAGCGTGAAGGGCGCTTCGGGCGGCAGGTTGGCGGCTTGCCTGGCGAGGCGAAGCGCCGTCTCATAGCCGCCGAGTTCGTCGACGAGACCGTGCGCCTTGGCATCCTCTCCGGTCCAGATGCGACCCTTGGCCACGGCCTCGACCTCTTCCTGAGTCATATGCCGACCGGTCGCGACATGGTCCTTGAACCCCTTGTAGGTCTCGTCAAGAAAGGCTTCGAGCCGAGCACGAGCAAATGCCGAGAAATCGGAGGTCGGACTGAACATCGCCGCATTGGCGCCGATCTGCACACTGTCGGTGGAAACCCCCATCTTTTTCAGCAGATCGGCGACGACCAGCTTGCCGGCGAGAACGCCGATCGAGCCGGTCAGGGTCGCCGGCTCGGCGACAATCTTGTCAGCTGCCGCAGCGACGTAGTAGCCGCCCGAGCCGGCGACATCGCCCATCGACACGATCACCGGTTTCCCCCGCTCGCGGGCAAAGACAACCTCGCGCCAGATCGATTCCGAGGCGATCGCCGAACCGCCCGGGCTGTCGATCCGGAACAGAATGGCGCGCACCGAGGGATCGCGGACCGCGGCACGAAATGCACGCGTGAGCTCGGTCGCCGCCATCACGTTCGATCCCGCCAGCGGACTCGCCCCGCGGCCGCTCCGCACCACCAGGCCGGAGCCGTAGATCAGCGCGATTGTCGAGCCCTCGCGATGCGGCCGCCCGGCCCGATCGAGATACGTTGCGATGCTCATCGGTTCGGCGGCGGATCCCGCGCGCGCCCGGGCATGGGCGAGCACCTCGTCGCGGTAGCCGAGCCGATCGACCAGCTTTGCGGGGACCGCTTCTTCCGCAAGGAGCGGGCCGCGATCGATCAGGCTGCGCACCTCGGGTTCCGACAATTTGCGACCCTGCGCGATCCCGCGGGCGATCTGGCCGGCCACCGAGGTGAGGAGCGCCTCGACCTCTTCGCGGTGCGCCGGGGTCATCTTGGTTTCGGTCAGCAGGTTCATCGCAGTCTTGTATTCTTCGCGATGGTCGAATTGCGGAACCACCCCGAGAATATCGAGCGTGCCCCTGAAGAACGGGGAATCGGCATAGAGACCCGTGAGGCCGACATTCCCCATCGGCTGCAGCCAGATCTCGTCGAAAGCGGTTGCCAGGTAATACGGCCGGGTTCCGGGGCCGAATTCGCCAAAACTGTCCGCGAAGGCGAGCGCGAGCTTTCCCTTGCTGCGGAACGCAGCGATCGCATCGCGCACCTCCTGGACCTTGGCGAGGCCCATCTCGTCGTCTCCGATCTGGGCGAGCAGCACCTTGACGCGGGGATCGTTGCCGGCCGCCTCGATGGCATCGAGGAAATCGCGCAGGGTCGGCTTGCTGCCGACCAGAAGCCGGAGGACAGGCTCTTCGCTGGCGCCTTCCGGCAGGTCGCGGGTCAGGTCCGCGGTCAGGAGAATGTTGCTGGGAAGGGGGGTCACCGAGGGCTTCAGCCCGCCGACCACCAGCATGATGCCGGCGACCAGCAGCACCGTTAGAAAACCGATAAACGCAAAGAAACCGACGATAAAACGTCGCATGCCAAATCCGCTCGGTACCGCGACGTCTATTCTCTGCCAAGGATGGTCATCGATCCCACCGGTGATACTCGCGGTTCGGAATGATATCCAGGCCGCTCGCCATTCGGTTCGACATGTTGAAGAAGGCCACCGTATCGGCGAGGTCGAAAATGTCCTCGTCGCCGAGACCCGCGCGGCGCAGCTCGGCCCGATCTTCCTCGCCCATCGTTGCCGGAGCCGTCGTCAGCTTCCAAGCGAAATCGAGCATCGCGCGCTGACGCGGTTCGACCGGCGCTGCGCGATAGTTCATGACCAGCATCTCGCCGAGTTCGGGATCGCCGGACAGACGCCGCACCGCTTGGCCGTGCGCCACGAGGCAGTAATAGCAGCGGTTGGCGCTCGACACGACGACCGCGACCATCTCGCGCTCGAGCTTTGAGAGACCGGACGGTGCCAGCATCAGCTCGTTGTACATCGCGACAAAATTGCGCAGCTTCTGCGGGCGCAGGCTGTAGGCGCGCAGGACATTCGGCACGATGCCGAGCTTTTCGGTGCAGAGCGCGAAGAGTGCGCGCAAATCCTCATCGAGTGTTTCGGGATTGGCGACGGGAAGGGCCGAGATGTGGTCCGGCTGCGGCACGTAACCCTCTTCGATCAAAGAAAGGAACCCGAGAACCTAGATGATCAGGCGAATGCCGCAAACAATTCCTGCAGTGCCTCGATCTGATCGCCGGGGATCGAATTCGGCACGAGGACCGGTGTATTGGCGGGCGCGGCATGACTGTACCCTCGGCGCGTTCAGTGTGTGTAGATCAGGCTCGGCGGCCAAGTGACAATCTGCGGAAATGGAATGCAAAGGCCGATGCCGGTCCATTGCAGGGCCATGAAATTCACCGACGATCGAAAATTCGTCGCCATGCTGACCTCGGGCGGTGCCATGCTCTTCAGATAGAACAACGAATAACCAAAGGCCGGGCTCAAAAAGGCCATCTGCATATTGACCATAAGGATGACGCCATACCACAGCGGAACGTCCCCCGGCTCGACGCCCGGGAACCCAAACAACCCGCCTCACGCAAAGCTTTCAATGATCGGTAAAAAGATCGGTACGATCGGCGATTGCCTTGCCGCGTGGCAAGGCAAAGCGGCACGGCTGCCGATGAGTGACGCTCGGCATCGCACTGGGTTCCTCCTCGCCATGGACCGGACCCCGGGAGCGCGTTAGGGCACGCCGAATTCGAAGCGGCGGATTTCCGTATTCATTACGTTGGCATTGACCGCGATCTCGGCGGCGAGCATGTAGCGGCCGTCCGCCAGCTTGCCGCCGATCTCGATCGCGAAACTCCGGTCTTCGCCAGGCGGCGTCACACCGGCAAGGATGACCTGGCCGTCGGAATCGAATACGACATATCGGCACTCCGGAGCTGCGCGCTTTAGCAATTCGGGCGAGAGCGTTTGGATGGGCTCGAGTTGGAGGCGGTAGCTGCGCCCGAACTTGATCAATGTCTCGATAGCACCGGAAACCTTGAGCCGCTCGCCTTCGCGGGTGATGCTGGTGACGTAGCCGCGTCGCGGGATCGCATAGGCGTCGAACGAGCCGACGCCCAGCGGATAGCTGAGGTCGCGGAAAGCCTCGAGCACCGCGCTGTCGGCCGACCAACGCTTGAGCCGGTAGGGACCGTTGGTGACCAGGAAATGGCCATACTTCCTGTAGAATGCAGCGAGAGCCGCCCACCGGCTACGCGCCTCCTCGGCAGTGACAAGGGCATGCAACGTCTCAGGGCGATAGCCGTCGGCCGCGAACTCCTCGGTCAGAGCGAGAAGCTGCGCGGCCATCGCTGGTGAGCGCACGAGGTCGAGCCACTCGACTCCGCGCCGCCGTGCCTCACTTTCGGAGAACGCTGCCGAGCCGCGTCGGACTGCTTCTTCCATTAGCGCCACCACGTGCCAGGGCAAGGTGCTCCAAGGCGGCGCGACAACAGCGTCCTGCTCGGGATCTTCCGGAGGCAGATCGAGATAGACATCGACGACAAACAGCTCGCGCGTGACGTTGAAATCGCCGATGCGATAGGACTTGGACACACTGTCCACGCCGGCGAGCCTCAACCCCGCCAGCGCGCGTCGCAACGGCGCCGTCGCCGCGGCGATCGCGGGATCATAGTTCGC
>Ga0126381_100007811_pt1 | contig 11923 bp, 7 predicted proteins | sample PanSoiMetPlot_28_FD_96465 | JGI IMG/M metagenome (GOLD analysis project Ga0126381, IMG submission 96465) | Tropical forest soil microbial communities from Panama - MetaG Plot_28 | ecosystem: Environmental > Terrestrial > Soil > Tropical forest > Bulk soil | place: Panama | collected 2016-02-17
ATCGAGACATGGGCTGTCAGGATGGCATACGGTCAGCCCGGCTGAGAAGTGTTTTCTGCCAGGCAGGGGCTAGCTTCTTAAGTTTTCTAGCGCAGGGGAGCCAGATGGAATTTTTGCGCAGCACAGGTTAGTCAGCCATGTAACGTGCGCGGGGTAGACGTATCTTGCTGGTTTTAAGGCCAGCCAGACTTTCGGCGAAGGACAGCGGTCTTCGTCAGAGCAGTTGCGTGCTGGTATAGGTCACGCGAATCTTGAAAGACTTGGCGTCACCGGCAGTCGAGTCGACGGTTAGGGTGTGCCAGCCTGGCTTTTGCGTGCGGCCTTGGCCCTTATCGAGAGGGAGCGCGTTTCCCTGGGGATCGATGATCTTGAAGTTTAGATTCGTGGCATCCGACTCGGGAACAATCGCGATGGGGAATCCGGCATCGCACCAGATGCGACTGATCCTGAGCGTTTGCCCGGCAAGAGCGGGACCGATATCCAAATCCGCAGCACCTTCAAATAGCTGAGTACACGCAAGTCTTTGGACAGTATTGGAACTGCTTAAGTTTGCGCGACTATAGCAGACGTATCCTGTGCCGTTGTTATTCGGCGGAATACCGATGGTGGCATTGCCCTGCGAGTCGGTCCAAACGTCACCGGCATGGCCGGAATAGTCATGAAGCTGTCTGTTGGCCCCGAAGGCTGTGGCCACAGTTACGGTTTTCCATTCGTTCGACACGTCGTTATTCAAGCCGACCAAGAGATTGGGCGAGCCGGTGCGTTCATAAACAACAAATTGAAAATCCTTCCAACGGTTAATCGTCGTGCCGTTGGCAAGGTTTTCGTGAATCCAAATGAGGTTATCGAGTGGAGCCTTAAGTCCATAGCAGCCGGCATCGGTGGAATAGTCCTTGTAATAGACGCAAGGGTAGCCTTCGGAAGTGAGGATGTAAGCGTAGCCGAGGAGTTTGTTCCAGATCACGGGTTCGTTGAGATCGGTATCGTGATTCTCGACGAACGAAACGGCGTGAAGGGGGTCTCGTCCGATGTACCCGGCATGGTCGAGTTGGGACATGTCCCAGCGGCTGGCGTTGTTGCACATCGTCGCGAGCATGAAGCGAATGCTGAAATCAAACGTGGAAGAACGGCCGTTCATGCCGGAGTTCCACACCCACCAGTTGAGGGTATCGAGGTTGGTATCGAAGTATTCGCCGACAGCGAAGGTACCTTGCATGGCTTTTGAGTTGAGATACGTGCTGACAAATTCGACGGCGAGACCCTTGGTATCGTCGAGGCGATAACCTTGAGCATCGACGGCACGAGTTTGCCAGTCTCCGGCGTCAATCAAGCCGTTCATCACATAGCCCTTGGGCATAGCGTTGATGGGGGCCAATTCGTCGCCGAAAGAGAAGTCGTCGGACACTGGCCCGGCGATGGGATCGCGGGGAACGTTGGGGACAAAGCAGAGTGGATTTTTAGGGAAGCGCCCGGTGCTGGGGACGCCGTTCGCGCCATTGTACCTGTAAACGAATTTGTTGCCGCCATCGCGCTGGTGGAGAACGACGTCGAGGTAAATATCGAGACCGTTGGCACGCATGATTGCGGCGCAGCGCTGCAGTTGCTCACGAGACCCGAAACGTGTGGGCGTCGAAAAGAACTCGTTCTTGCTACCCAAATCGTAATCGTCGAAGGTGCCGTAACCATCGGCGCCGGGAAAGGCACCGGCACTCGTTTTCAGAGCGGGAGGAAGCAAGATGGCGGTGAAGCCAGCAGTTCGAAAGGCATTCGCTTGCGCGGCCAAGTGGTCCCACCACCAGGGAATGCGACGATTCCCGTCGACTGGCGCAGGCACGCCGTGGCCGCCGGCGAACTTGCACGTGGCTTGAAGGATTACACCCATATTCCTCCTTTCAAGACAACACGCTGGGGGGTCTCATAGGCCGTAAACGTCAACTCGACCGTCGTAAGTCGGAACATAAACTTTTCCATTGGCGACGACCGGAACGCCAAATTTATTGTGACTGAAGGTATTGCCGGGAATCCGCGTGCTGTCCCACAGCAAGTGCAGCGTCTTGCTGCCATCCGGATTGGAATCAAATTGCGTCGCATCATAGGCGCGGAGGATGCCTTTGACTATCCCGGAATTTGCGTCGCCGCTTATCGGCGCGAGCGCCCAAACGATCGCGCTATGCGCCTGTTGCGCGTTTCCCGAGACACAGAGCATTCCACCGGGCATGCCTCCATGTCCTGTTGGACCGACGCAACCCAACGAGGCAACCTCCGAACCTTTTGCGAGAAAAGTCACCACGCCGCTCGCGTCAATCGACCAAGCACGGAGGCTTTCGTTTTCGCCCCAGCAGAACAACATCGGGCCGTTGCTGGGGTCATTCCAATAAACGGGCGAAGCATGGAGATGATGAGTCTTCATGTCGGGTAAAAAAAAGTTGAGGTCTTTGGCGTCGGGTGGAGCAGGGCTGATGGTCCAGCCGGGGAAGTAGGTGAAGAAGATCGGAGGGCTTTTCAGTTTATTATAATTTTGGGGTGGATTGGCAAGATCGGCAGGATGGGTCTTCCCAAGATTATTTCGATCAAGAACGTACAATATGCCATCTTTTCCCGCACCAATGATCAGCCCTAGATTGGCGAGGTAAACTGGGCCTGCGGAACCCAAATCCTGGTCGGTCCAGTCATAGCCACGGTCGTTTAGTTGTGGTCCGCGGCTCTCGTCGGTAAAGGGCGTGAACCAATCGACAGGTACGAGAGTTGCAGTGACACCCAGGCCCGGGGTGTACTGCAGCTTGGTGAGGCTCTCGGCGAAGTCCATCGTTCCGTCCCAACTGCCATTTCCGGTCATCAAATAGACGCGCCCTTCGTCATCCGCAGAAGGCCCTTGAGAACCTTGCCAAATTCCTCCGCCCCAGCCGTTCGGAGTGGCTGCCCACGCGGCGGATTGCTGAAACGCGTCGACGTCGAAGGCAATCACCCATCCATGTGGCGCGCCAGGCCGCTCTCCCCCCGTGAACGCAACGTACAACGTTTTGTGCTGGTTGGGCTTTTGGCCAGTCTTTGTCAGTAGGAGAGCCGCACGTTGCTTCTGCAGCTGGCCGAGGGAAACGGGCTTGCCTGCTCCATTCTGCATGGTTCCCTGGACGATGATCGGCGCCTTGCGATCTTTTCCATCGCGCAGACGAATTGCATGGAGATGGTGCGAGGCGTTGTTTTGCGTGCCATCGGCACTCGAGTAGCTGACTACGTACATGGTCTCGGTGTCGCGATCAATCACCGGAGTGCTGAGAATTCCCCAGTGATCGTTAATGAGCCAGGTATCGATCTGCTTGGCGTTTTTGATCGGGATGCCGAGCGATACTGGGTTTGGCCACAGTCGCGTTCCGTCGTTCGCATCGAAGGCCCAAATAGAGTTGGCCATCGAGCAAAGGTAGACGACGTCGTGTTTGTTTCCGTCGGGCATGGTGATATCCGGAACGATGAGTGGCTGAGCCTCTGCACCTCGAAGATCATCGGTAATGGTCAAGCTGAATAATTTGCGTAGGCCGGAAGAGCCCACGGCGGCGGGAGTCAATGTGCTCTCGGCGCCATTAGCGCCGGTGCGCGCGTTGTTGTACGACCTGGTCAAGACGTCCACTTTCATATTCGCCTCCGGAAGAAGATTCCTTTGCGGTGTTCTCGGTCCGACGATCGGTTTGCCGGCAAGATCGTTCGTGTTATCGGAATGACATGGCGACAACGAGACACAGTAGAGCGACAGCGGCAAGAGGCACGGTCCGAATCGGCAAATGCCGGCGAACCATCGATCCCATCTGCAGACCGACGAAAGCCATCAGCGCGCTGGCGAATGCGACGATCACCGCGAAAACGGAAGTTGGCACGCCAGGCGGGCTTAGGGACAACCCGGTCGCGAGATTATCCAGACACAGAAGAAATGGGAGAACGTAGAACAAGTCCGTATTTCCGCAACCGTGCCTAGTGGAGCGTGCGTACCACCCAAAGGCGATGATCAGCAGCGCATACAAGCACAAGGTGGAGGCCTCGAGTCGTCCGAACCAGAGGTTGTCGTCTCTGAGAAAGCGAACCGCGAGCAAGCTACCCACCAGCGACGCGACACCGTCGCAGAACGCGAACAAGAGAACGAGGTTTCGCCTGGCCGACCTTGCGAGACCCAATGTGCCTAACGCCATGGACACGAGGAAGCCGTCGAGGCTAAGAGCCAAAGCTAGTGCCAAAAGTTTCGCCATCGTGAATCTCCTTGCGACAACCGCACGAGCGATTACCTTCCCTGCCGAGTCGCCTGCGTAACTACAAGGCCGCGGTATGAGGGGGATGCGAGCCTTTCTTGGTAGAGCCGGAATTGTTCGTGACATCGAACAGTTTGAGGTATTGCGCCTCCCAGGGAGCGGTGGCCCAAGTACCGGGATTCGGAGGTACCGGATTTAGGCTGACCGAGATTCCATTCTTGAGGAGATCGCTGCCGAGACGCGGGGAAGTCCACAGCCAAACGTCGCGCCGATGGGAGTCGCTCCCGGTATAAGCGGCGATGTTCTTCACGTTGTAAAGACGGTTGGGCTGAATTCCAAAGTCGTTGACGCCGTCATGGTCTTCGTCGACGTTTACGTTGAACCAGTTGCCCTGAGGCGTTTGGACATTTTGGCCAACCTGGAGATTGATGAAGGCAAACACGACATCGCTGGAAGCCGGATCGGCATTGCGGCGCTCAAACTTGGCGACGCTGAAGATTTGCTCGCGTGGGGTATTGTTCATCAGGTTCAGAAAAACCCGGTGTGGACTGCGTAGTGCAGCAGAAGTTTTGCGGGCGTTAGCAATCGCGGCATAGGAAGCCCAAAGAGGAGAAGACGCTGGCGGATTATTTCCCAGCGCGCTCCAGAGCGGCATCATCGAATTGAAAGTCATGAACTGGGGAATTCTCTTGTTGGGATCAAACGGGGCAAAGTAGATTTCGTAGCCAAAGGGTGGGCCTTCGGCGACGTTGGAGTCATTGGGTGGAACGACGGTGCCGGTGAGTCCAAGTTCCTGGCCAGCGGAAATCAAGGGCACTCCGTCTATCGTGTTGTTCACGGCAAACCGCAGCAGAGCCTCGTAAGGATTCTTGTAGTTGTCCTCGTCGTGAGAAGTCGTGTTGAGCAGGACAAGGCCGGCACCGTAAGCGGAACGCCGGCTATCGTAAGCGGCGCGGAAATCGCTAGTTGTTTGCACGTGATGTAAGTTGTAAATGAGGTTCTCGTTCAGGATGTCGAAATGGCGCGCCGAGCGATAGGTAACCGGTCCACCATCGAGACTCTCGGCCATGAAAACGAAATTCCACTTGCGAGTGCGAGTGCGGTTAATGATGTATTCCCAACATTGTGGCGGCAAACCCTGGCCAAAATCGCCGCGCAGCCCATCGATGCCGACATCGGAGGAAAGCGAGGCGCCACTCTGGTTCAACGGGTAACCGGTTTGTGTGAGCCAGAACTGTAAATAATCGGCGAAGTACCGCCACACGTGCTGGGTGATGGAATCAAAGTGGCCGTTGCCCTGGCCGCTGCTGCCCTCCGCGCCTATACTGTAGTCGAACCAATCCCCTTCGTTCGTGTAGTTGCCCATCTGGCTGGCGTTGGGAACGAGAGCAGCGTACCGCCCGTAATAAATATCGAAGGTATCGGGCCACTTGCCGAAATCATCGCGGTCGGGAGCAAGAGCAATATCCGAGGCGCCGCTGGCCCGCATATCGTACTCGTTCGAGCGGGAGAAGAACCTGGCTTCGACGGCACGGATCTCCGTAGTTGGCGAGGCTCCTCCCCAATATTGGTTGCCGGAAGCTGCTAACTCCACATCGTGTGCGGAGTGGTTGAACGGCGCATCGAGCATGACATAGATGCCCTGCGCGTCGGCGGCACGAACCAGTTCTTGGAATTCTGTCATAGCTTGTATGCGTCCGCCGGGGGTGTCGTTGGTCGATGGTGTGCCGCCGGGACTAAACGCCTTAGCCATAAGCGGCATGGCAGCAAAAAAGTTTTTGACCGCGTAAGGGCTACCGACGTTGTAAGGCTGATGGGTCGTCGGGTCTGTTTGTCGTCCATCAATGCCCGCGGGATGAATGGGCAATAGCCACATGGTGTTCAATCCCAGAGATTTCAGGTACGCCAGACTGAAGCGTGGAGCACTTATGGTGGTGGGGCCATTAAGAAGATCAGTGAAAGTGCTGCGCTGTGTGGGCGCCGTACCGGTAGCATCCACGGTCAGAACATCGACCTCATACATCTGAATATCGCGAGCGGTGCTCGGAGAAACAACGATCGCATAGTCCCGCTTAGGAATCCCTTGGGCGTTCAATTCAGCACCGTACCAGTGGTAAACACCGGCAGGATCGGTGTTCAGGCGATAACGTGCAGTTAAGCGATATGCGCCACACTTGGTGGCCAGCACTGTCAGGATATAGCCTCCGTTCGTCGACTGCATCGTGTAAGCCTTGTAGTAATTACTGTCGTCGCCCGCGGAAATTTTGTTGCCGTCGGGGGGGACAATGCCGTCGTCGATTCCATCACCGTTGGCATCCAGACCGGCGTGATCGCGCCGGTTCAGATTCGTAAAGACCTCCGCCGTGGCGACACCCATAGTTTGGGGGTCGAAAAAAATGGTGAAAGGAACGGTTTGGTTCGCCAACTCATTGATGAAGACGTGCGATGTGGTGTAATCGGCCTCGGTTTCAGTAGGCAGGCGCGAATTCGAGCCAGCCGACACCCGAAGACTCGACGCCGCGCATGGCAAAGCGGGCAGGAGTAGGGCCAAAATGACGGGGAAGACTCGTTGCCGGGTAAGATTGGGGACACGACCATGCTTCCACCGCAACGGAACGACAGCAATTCCGCTGAGTCTGACAAAGCATTGCAGAGACAGGCCCATACTTTAGGTCTTTGCGGGCGGACAGCACCTGAGTAAGAGGGAGGGGATTATACCGCTCACTCGACAGTTAAGTCCAGGCGTAATAAATCTCCGAGATGAAACCGTCAAAGAGCGACAGGGCGTCACCCACCACTAGTTGGTTCGCACCGTTTTCTGTATCGACTCTTGAAGTTCAAAGCATTTGCGGAAAAATCGTCGTCAAAAGTCCCAATAGCGGGGCGATGCCAAAGCTTATAAGCTTGAACCAGAACTCTCCTCCCAACTCTCCGGGCTTCGTATTAGTGATGTGGCTCAGCGTGGTGTCCTTGTGCATTTGTGCATACACGTAAGATATGAATGCCCCCAACACGAGGAATAGAGTTAACATTGCGCCGCTAAGTCCCTGTCGTGGATCAAACGGATAGCTCGAGATAGCTACTGCCGTAGCGACAAATAGAAGCAGAATGCTTAGGACCATGGAGCGCATGCGGCCAAGGATAGCAACTCGAGAACCTTCCTCGTCCCAGGAGCAGGTCCGGCCTATAACCGGCTGAACCGGAAAGAGGGAGGAAGACGAGAAGGTGGCGGAAGGGCACAGCAGTAGCGATGACCTCGGGTAGCCCCTCCCAGGGAGGAACCAGGCACCATTCCTCGACCGTACCCGGGATGGAGGCCAGCCCGCCCACTCTTCATCCCTAACATTGCAGCGAGCAGCGCCAGATGAACAAGAACAGGTTTCCGGTCATGGACGGACGATCCTATAGGTTGGGCTGCATAGTCTGTCGTTCTCGACTGTGGAAATCTAGCTACGGAGGCCTAAACACTTAAGGAATTGGTTTTGAAGGGCATCCATTTCGGACGAGCTTTTGAGCACCACACGTCGCGGTCGAGCACTCTGCTCGGTAGCAATGTGCGATGTTGCGAAGGGCGTTGATTATGACACATCTGCGAGGTAGTTAGCGGATGTGATACTATCTCGCGCCACTGAGGACCCTTTCATGCCCACCCTCTATACAGCATTGCGTGCCCGTCATCGAACCGAGGTCGTGCCCCCCGAACCGTCCCTACCCAAATCCGAAGTCTTCGCGGCCCCTACGGGCAAGACGCTGCTCGCGACCGAGCAGGCCCTCGCCGGCGAGACCTTCGCGGCACGTGCTGAGGAGGTTATCCGAAAGCAGCCACAGAGGCGCATTGTGGTCATCGGCGCCGGACTCGCAGGATTGTGCGCGGCGTACGAACTCTCAGGTCTGGGCTACGACGTAACCGTATATGAGGCACGAAATCGCGTGGGCGGACGAGTGGAACGCATCACCAACTTCGCTACGGGGAAGATCGCCGAAGGCGGCGGCGAGCTCATCGGCAGCAACCATCCGCTTTGGAATACGTACAAGCATCACTTTGGTCTCGCCTTCACCGATGTGAAGGATTATGGAAATTCGCCCGTCCGGCTGGAGGGCAAAACCTTGACGTTCGATGAGAGCCAAGACCTTACCGACGAGATGGAAAAACAGTTCAAGCTGCTTACGAACCTGGCGGCGACGATCGTCGATCCGTTCGAACCGTGGACTAACCGTAATGCCCAGGCGCTCGATGCCATCTCCCTGGGACAGTGGATCACCAAAGCCAAATGCTCGCCTCGCTGTAAGCACGCACTAGGGGTGATGTTTGCTGCCGACAACGGCGTACCCGTCGACCAACAAAGCCTCCTGGGCGTGTTGGCCATGGTCAAAGGCGGCGGGCTTGATCGCTATTGGACCGACACCGAACTATTTCGCTGTCAAGGCGGGAATCAATCGTTGGCCGAGCACTTTGAACGTCAACTGAACCAACACAAGGAGATCGTCATTACCGGGACCCCCGTCCGAAAATTGCAGCCAGTTGGGAATCGCATTGAGATACACCTCGATCCAGGCAAGAAGCCTGACAAAGCCGACGATATCATCTGTGCCGTACCACCGTCCGTGTGGAGCACCATCGATGTCTCTGCCTTTCCGGAGCTGGCCGGAAAGCTCTCTAACCCGCCAAGGATGGGCTCAAATGTGAAAAACCTCATGCGGTTTGGTGAGCGATTCTGGGAGGCTTTCGCGAGTAGTCCAACCCTTTCGACCGACGGACCAGTGGACCTCACTTGGGAAACTACCGAAGAGGACAAGAGCGGCGACTTTGTCCTAGTGGCCTTTTCTGGTGCTGTCGATGCCGACCAGTGCGTGGGTTGGGCTCCTGCCGACCGCGACAAGAACTACCTAGATGCGATGGATGTCCCCTATCCCGGAATCAACCAGCAGATACAAAACCAGAGATTCATGAATTGGCCCCAAGAAAAATGGACACGAGCGTCCTACTACTTCCCGCGCTTGCGCGAAGTCACCGCCTGGGGACCACTTTGGAAGACCGGCTACGGGGGCTGGTTCCACTTCGCCGGGGAACACACCTGCTATGCCTTTATAGGCTACATGGAGGGCGCTTTGGCTTCCGGTTATCGGCTGGCCCGTAGGCTTGCCATTCGCGACGAAATCGTTCCGGCCTGAAGGTCGACGACCTGGCAGAACTTCGTTTGCGTTGGAGGAAAAGAGAACTGTCATTATAAGAATTGCACTGTTCCTTTTCGAATGCGTCGCTTGCAGTATGTGGGCTTCAGGAAGGATTATGCCCGCGGACTTCACGACCTCTGTATTGCCTCCCCATCCAACAGGGACGGAGCACGTCTGCATCACCCAACTTTAGGCATCAGGTCCGCGCTGATATTCGTGTGACGAAAAAGCGTGAGACGAAAGCTGAGCAGGCGCGCTTGGAGGCCCCTCTTGAACCTGCTGCGGTCAAACAATGGGAGCACCTCAAATCATTGGAGGCATCTGCATCGACGATTGCACTGGTAGGGTGTTCGCCTCACGCTCAAGTCCTCGTGTGCTAGAAGAGAACGGTACCAGACCTAATCGGCGGGCATGCAGGCGCATGCGCGCCTGCGCGAGGACAAGGCGTATCGCTTTGCCGAGGCCGCGGCACCGCCAACCCGGTGGCTTTGGCTGTTCGAGCCGTTCGCTAAAGATCAGGACGGTCACAGTAGCCATCGCGGCGACGTGTCCCCTCGGCAACAGCATTGGGAACAGCATCAACGCCCAGCAAGAACCAATGCACCAAATCCCATGTGTCATTCCGAAACGAAATGCATCTAAGTCTGCCGCAGCGCCAAACGTGGCTAGTTCGCTAAGCCCGTGGCAACGATTGAGACATCGCTGCTTGATGGGTGAGAACTGCCAAACTAACGCGGCCACGACCGCGCCTGCCGCAGGCAGACACCAGTGCGGTGCAAATAACTTTGCCGCCAGCGCTATTGCTAGGAGCACGCCGCCAAGCACCATCCAGATTGCAGCGTAGCCGGTCACGAAAAGCACGATGGAGCGCGCGCGCCGATGCGTGAAGCTGCGCAGACGGATATGATGGACAGGCGGGATCAGCACCGGCGACATCATAGCTACCAACATCAGCGCCCAGCCTCCTGCGAGAGACGCAGGCGGGTTCATCGCCAGAAGCATCTGCAACGACTGCGACAACGGCATTGCTCCAAAGCAGGTGGCCGGGCAATGAGCCGCAATACGCATGCTGCTAGGCTCTATTATCAGCAGGATCCACGTGACCGCACTAACGAGCAGTAAGGAGTTACGGACTGGCGCGAGCTCCCGAGCGTCGTATGTCACGGTGAGGCCTTCTTTCACCGACCCTGGCGGTAGATGCTGATTCTTCCAACGGTGATCTGCGCCTGGTCCGGCACCGCGCGATGGGGCACAATTCTCACCTGCAGCGAATCCACATCGAGAGCATTCTTGAGGTGGAGGGCGTCAATGATTTTCGTGATTTCCAGCACAAAGTTCAGACCTTGGCCGGCGTGTTTGGTGTCCTTTAGACTCGCGCTGCGCAGCCCGAAAAGTCCAACACTCCCAGCAAAAAGCTCGGGATGATCGCTTGGCTTTGCACCCTCGGGCAGATTGATGTAGACGCTGAGTACAGTTGCGTCTTGGGTCCCACGGACATTTTCCAAGTTGAGGAAAACACGGTCCGGCGCGGAGCTTTCAGAAGCTTTGGCAAGACTCGCGGACACCTTGCGCCGCACGTCAGCATCGAGCCTGACAGAGGTGCTAGCCCCCACGCCTTTGATTGGGAGAGCTCCCTGAGTGGCGCCGACCAACTCCCTATTCCTGCCTGTCGTCACGGTAGCTCCTGCCTTTGCCTCCGTCGCGGCGGCGGTCACTCCCAGCCGCGTTAGCCTCTGAGCCAAAAGATTCGCGGCTGGAGCTGGACTTGGCAGAGAGTCATACGTATAGTCCAGCTGGCTGAGACTGCTCAGTTGCTGCGGAGTGTACACCCAGGAACTGCCATTTGGCATCGGCATCACGAATGGAGGGTTGCCGGTGGCCGCGGGGCCATTCAGCCAGTTGGGATCCGTCGGGTTGGTATTTGTGGGGTTGTTATTCCATATCGCCCACATGCGGTCGATATTGGCATGGTGCAAATAGAAGATCGGATCGAGTGCGGCCATGCCCGGGTCACTCATGAGACCCGGCGTCTGGCCATCCGGAGAGGTTCCTCCGACATAAACGTGCACAAGATTATGCGGATTGTTTTCCTGGTTACCACTCGTTCCCCCTCCATGTGAGAATCCTGTTGCAGGACCGCCGAACCCGGGCGGTGGTGTGTTGGCATCGTCCCCTGTATAGATGTCGTTGGACAGGCAGTCTTGTGTCACGGGGCCGGCAAAAAAATTTGCATCACCCGGATGCTGCTGAATCCCGGCAGTGGTTGGAATATAAATGTTTCCGTCGCTATCGGGTCCGAAACGAGCCGTGACGTAAAGAGGATTGGGTCTGCCGTCGGGCAGATTCTGCTGGGTGAAGGCTGGGGGGATCGTGAACTCATTTCCTGGCCCGAAATAGTTCCAATACGGCAATGTCCAGGTCGAGGGACCGCCGAGGTTGATCACAGCCGCTCGGATCTGGGCTTCCAAGGCCCACAGATACCCGCGGTGCCATGGAGTGAAATACCAGGTTTG
>Ga0126381_100007812_pt1 | contig 11923 bp, 8 predicted proteins | sample PanSoiMetPlot_28_FD_96465 | JGI IMG/M metagenome (GOLD analysis project Ga0126381, IMG submission 96465) | Tropical forest soil microbial communities from Panama - MetaG Plot_28 | ecosystem: Environmental > Terrestrial > Soil > Tropical forest > Bulk soil | place: Panama | collected 2016-02-17
AGCGCGCTGAAACGCCGCCGGCGCGGCCACGCGATCCATCTGGCGGTCGACGCGACGATGCCGGCCGATCTTCGGCGTTTCCTGATGGAAAAGCTCGATGTCGCGTCGAGTGACGTGTTTGCGACCGAAGGGCTTCTCGGGCTCAACGACACCGAAGAACTCATCATCGATGAGCGCCCAGATCTCGTTTTCATACCGTACAACGCGCGTTTCCCAGAGAGAATCAGGGATTTTGGCGGAGATTGTTTTGCGGCGATCCGGCAAAAGGACATCATCGTCCATCACCCCTACGAAAGCTTCGACGTCGTCGTTCAGTTTATCCGACAAGCGGCACGCGACCCCGCCGTCGTTGCGATAAAGCAGACCCTCTACCGCACGAGCGAGGATAGCCCGATCGTGCGCGAACTCGCTGCGGCGGCGGAGGCGGGAAAATCGGTGACGGCCCTTATCGAGCTGAAGGCGCGCTTCGACGAAGAAGCCAACATCCGCTGGGCCCGCGACCTTGAGCGCGCCGGCGTGCAGGTAGTCTATGGCTTTTTGCAGCTGAAGACGCATGCCAAGGTTTCGCTGGTGATGCGTCGGGAAGCCGGCCAGCTGTGCTCATACGTGCATTTGGGGACCGGCAACTACCATCCCTACGCGGCCAAGGTTTACACCGATCTCTCTTTCTTCACCTGTGATCCGGCGCTGTGCCGCGATGCCGCAAGGCTGTTCAATTTCATGACCGGCTATGCGAGCCCCGCCAGTCTCGAGCAGATCGCCGTCGCACCTCTCACTCTCAGGTCGCGACTCGGTGAGCTTATTCAGACCGAAATCGACAACGCAAAGCAAGGAAAGCCCGCCCAGATCTGGGCCAAGATGAACGCGCTCGTCGACCCGGCGCTGATCGACTTTCTCTATCAAGCTTCGCAGGCAGGGGTAAGCGTCGACCTCGTCGTGCGCGGCATCTGCTGCTTGCGGCCAGGGGTCCCGGGCCTTTCGGACAACATCCGCGTCAAGAGCATCATCGGGCGATTTCTCGAGCATGGGCGGATCGTTTGTTTTGGCAACGGCAACAAACTGCCCTCCGATCGCGCGAAGGTGTTCATTAGCTCCGCCGATTGGATGCCGCGCAATTTCGACGGAAGGGTTGAGGCGCTGGTGCTGATTGAAAACCCGACAGTGCACCGCCAAGTCCTCGATGAGATTATGGTGGCGAATCTTCGCGACAGTTTGCAGAGCTGGATTTTGTTGTCGTCCGGGACCTACGAGCGTGTGGCCGCCGATGATGAAGCGTTTTCGGCGCACACTTATTTCATGACCAATCCGAGCCTGTCGGGACGCGGCAAGGCGCTTAGGCGAGGTCACCCGAGGCTAGTCGTGCGTTGACCGGATGCCCGATTGGAACCCGCTGGTAACCGCCGAACGTATCGGCGTTATTGATCTCGGATCGAATTCGCTTCGCCTCGTCGTATTCGAGCGGATCGGGGCAGCGCTCTTCCCCCTCTTCAACGAGAAGGTGATGTGCGGTTTGGCGCGCGGTCTCACCTCGACCGGCCGCTTGAACCCCGATGGGGTCGCTTCAGCGCTGATCAACTTGAGCCGCTTTGTAGCGTTCGCCCGCGCGATTACAGTGACACATTTAGCGGTGCTTGCGACGGCCGCAGTGCGTGATGCCGTCGATGGGGAAGCCTTCGCCGCCGAGGTCGAACGCCGCTGCTGCGTGCGGGTCACAATCGTCGACGGCGCGGAGGAGGCGCGGCTCTCCGCTGCTGGAGTTCTCGCCGGCATTCCCGACGCAGATGGGATCGTCGCTGATCTTGGCGGCGGCAGTGTCGAGCTGGTGCGTGTAAGGCCGACCACCTCGTCTGGCCCGATCGCGGACCGGATCAGCCAAGGCGTCAGCTTGCCGCTTGGCCCGCTCCGCCTCGCCGAACTCGGTGATCGTACGAAAATTGTATCCGAAACCGTCGAAAGGGCGCTCGCCGCTGCTGCCGTTTCCCGCGCCGCACCCGGAAAGACTTTGTATTTGGTGGGTGGGGCAGCGCGTGCGATCGCGCGCCTGCACATGGAGCAAACCCAGTATCCGCTCCATATCATTCATCAATATTCGATACCGCGAAGAGACGCCGAAAATTTTCTCGACATCATCAGCCGCCAATCCCGCAAATCGTTAGAGAGAATTACGACGATCTCGCGGCGGCGACTCGACGTCGTACCGCTCGCGGCGCTCGTGCTCCGCAACTTAATTACGATCTCGGTGCCGCAGCGAGTGGTATTCTCGGCGCTAGGGCTGCGCGAAGGTTACGCCTATGGTCTCGTTCCGGTGGCGGATCGTGTATCCGACCCGTTGACCGCGCCGTATATCGCGATCGGCCGACGCCAAAGCCGGTTCCACCTCGACGGCGATTTGTTGCAGCGGTGGACAATGCCGTTGTTCCCGAACCTTTCGGAAGCCGCGCGCCGTCGCCATCGGGCGGTCTGCTGGCTGAGCGACTTGGCCTGGAGTGAGCACCCTGACTACCGTGCCAAGCAAGCCTTCACCCGAAGCTTGACGATGCCGTTTGCCGGCAGCAATCACGCAGAACGCGTATTCGTCGCGACCGCCTTACACGCTCGGTACGCGGGCCCGGTCGATGACCCGGTCAAGGAACGGTTCAGTCAACTCCTCGACGAGCGTGAGGCGCAAGAAGCGAGGACGCTCGGTCTTGCTCTGCGCCTTGCCTACACTTTGTGTGCAGGCACGATCGAACTTTTATCCATGCCGCGGCTCAGCCTATCTGGCACTTCTGTTGTGCTCGAAGTCCCCTCGGACAGCAGCCTGTTTGTCGGTGAAACGGTGCAACGCCACCTTGATGCGCTCGCCCGCTCGCTGGGCGCAACCCCAATTCTGCAGCGGCGTGAGACGGAGTTCGCGGCCTCCGCTCAGCTTCCATAAGCGGGAGCGCGGCGAGCGAGGCCGTCGAATAGATCGAGCATGCGGCTCCGCCAAGCACGCACCGGATCGTCGACCGCCAGGAGTTCGAAATCGCTGATCGCGCGTGCCCATTGGAACGCGCCGAAGACAATGTAGTCGGCATAGGCCGGAGCTTTGCCGGAGACAAAATTCTGCCGCTCGACGGTGCGGCGCAGCGGATCGAGACTGGCGCGAAACGCCGGCAGCCGCGCCTCGCGGTCGCGCACGAACTCTTCCAAAGTCGTGCCAAAGCGCTCCTCGCGCGAGCGTCGGAAATAAGCCTGATCCTCCGCGCCGCAGTGCCGATGGATGTCGAGTACGACGAGCCTGATGAGCCCCACTTGCAATACGGTTTCGGTCCAGTTCTGCACGAAGCGCGCAAGCCCGCGGCCGACATCATCGCCGAACAATGACGGACGATCGGGATAATGCTCCTCGAGATAGTCCGCGATCGCGGTCGAGTCGTGGACGACCCGGTCGCCGTCGACGATGACCGGTACCCGCCCCGCATTCGGTTGCGGCAGCTTAGCCTTTTCGGTGAATCGCCACGGTATGGTCTCGACACCCAGACCCTTATGGGCCAGCGCCATTCGCGTGCGCCAGCAGAACGGGCTGAAACGCCGATCCGCCTCGGCGCCTACCAAATCATAAAGGGCGATCGTCATTGTGATCCCTCGGTTATCAATTTTGCTGGAGTTCTTTTGGACGTCGACCATAGGCAAGTCCGACGGCAAGGAGAACGTCATTCCGGGATCGTCCAAAAGGCGAGGCCCCGGACCTCTGAACACGGCCTATCACAAGTATCTGAATTGCCGATGTTCATGGGTTCCGTGCGCGGCCTGTCGGGCCGTCCCGGATTGACAACTTCCGTTCAACCTGAACCTCGCACGCGTGCTGCAGGAACCAGGAAATTGCCGGCTATCAGCTTTAGCCGCTCGTCTTCGCTCGCGAGGTGTGCGGCCCGCAATGCTTGGATCGCTGCGCCTGCCGCCGTGTCATTCCAGAACCAGTCACCGAGCTGACGGCTCGACGGCTTGGCGGTCCCGGCCGCTCCTGCTTCCAGGTAATAGGCTTTCAGGTCGTCGATTGCAAAACGCAACATCAGCGGTGCCGAAAACGCCTCCCGCGGGCTTGACGAGGCGGTTCCGTGAAGCCAGCTAGCGATGTAGCGGGCGCTTTCGGTAATCGCCATTCCGCTTACGCCGACCGTTGTGCGGCCGGTTTGCGCAAGCCAGTCCTCATGAACGCTCGCCAGCACATCGATCTCCGTCTCCAGCTGTGCCGCGAGCGCCGCGGCCGAGGTGTCGGCAGGAGGGGCAGGAACGGCGGGCGGGCGCCAGCGCGGGTCGGGTTGTGCGCGCGGGTCATCATCGGGAAAGTCCTCGATCATCACCAGTCCTTGTTCGCGCTCGAGCAGCTGCAAGGCCGCAAGGATCACCCGTTTCTGAAATCCGGGATCGCTCGGCGGGCCAAAGGGGCGTCCAAGTTCGAACGGGACCCATAATGCCCGTGGTGGTTTGGTATTCTCGGTTTGCGGCCGAATGAGGCTGATCGCTACCGACGCAACCCCCTCTTCCTCGAGATAATGCGCCAGCGCGCTCACGGCGCGCGTGCATATCGGTCAAACAGGAGGAAGGATCGCGGCGTCGACGTGGTCGCGCTTCAGTCGTCCGGCTAGTTCGCGGGCGTGCGGCTCCATCTCCAGAGGATCGCTTGCGCCCATGAACGCGTAATGGGCTTCTGCCACCGACCCGATCACGCCTTCATCCGCGAGCTCGTTCAGCCGATCGATCGGGAAGACGACGTTCCAATCCTCCTGAAAGCCAGTCCGATCGAAATTGATCGAGATATGGCTTATCAGCAGCTCATTCGGTTTCGTCTCGCCGGGAATGACCCGATAATCGGGGTCGCGTCCGCGAAACGGAGTTTCGCCGCGCACGACAAGACCGGCGGAGGACACGATCGCTACTCGACGTCGTGCCAGCGCTGGCCCGATCACCCAGGGCCTGGTCTCGAAATGGGGACATTCGACCTCGGCAAGGCGTTGCGCCTGTGCCGGTGGTAAATCGGTCAATCTCGTCACTGCACCTCTCCGGGCTTGTCGAGTTCGGCTATATTCGGGCGACAGGTTCGGGCCAATCGAGCAGGCCGAGAGCCGGTCGCACTACTCCTTCTAGAAGCTCGCGCTGCGGGTTTGAGCGCGCCAGCACCCGCAACCCGAGTGTGACCCCGAGCAGCAATCGGGCGAGATCGGCCGGCTCGCGATCGGGCGGAACCGAGCCCTCTGCCTGCGCCGCGGTAATGGCCCGACGGAAGAAGGCTTCGATCTCGCCGAGGAGTGCCGCTACGTCCGACCTTATCTCTAGGTCATGAGGCGCCATCTCCAGCGCGGTATTTACCAGCAGACACCCGCGTCGATCGCCCTCAACGGAACGCTCGACGATCTCGCTGAGGAAGGCGCGAACCGCCGGTTTTGGCGGCAGGGTCGCTTCCAAGCGGTCGATGCGTTCGCGCGTCGACCGCTCGGCATAACGGCGGAGGACCTCCCGGAACAGCGAATGCTTGTCGCCGAACGCGTTGTAGAGACTGGTTCCCGTGATCCCCATTTGGGCCGCGAGATCGCGCACCGACGTTGCTTCGTAACCGTCGCGCCAGAAGCAATCCATCGCTGCGTCAAGCACGACGGACTCTTCAAACTCGCGCGGTCTCGCCATCTCCGGGCTCGCGATTGCTGCTCGCCCCCTATACCAGATTTTTTAGAACGAGCGCTACAAAAATTTGGTGGGCACGTCAGACGATGCCGGTGCTATTCCGTCAGCTCGACAAGGCTGATCCGGTTTCTACGAACGGTGAGGGCGAGCCTGCCGTGCTTCAACGCCAGAGCATCCTTCCCAAAGATTTCGCGACGCCATCCGGAAAGGGCCTTCACCGGAGCATCGTCATCAGCCGCGATCGCCTCGAGATCCTCGGCCGAGGCCAGGAGCTTCTGCGCGACCTGGTGGTCCTCACAGCGCTGTTTCAAGAGAACACGGAAGAGCTCGATAAGGGGGCCGAGCCCAGGCGGCGGTTCAACCCTCGGCGGCTCTGGCGGCGGGAACGCCGCGACATTGGCGAAGCCCTGTTCGATCGCCTCGATGATCTCATTGCCGAGCTTGCCCTCGGCGACACCCTTGCCGAGGCTGCGGGTGCGCGCCAAACCCTCGATTGTCCGCGGCGCGTGCGCGGCAATCTCAAGAATCGCTTCGTCGCGCATGATTCGGCCGCGGGGCAAATTGCGTTGTCGGGCAGCTATCTCCCGCCACGCCGCCACTTCTCGCAGCACAGCAAAGAACCGGGGATCGACCCGGCCGCGCAGACGAAATCGGCGCCACGCCTCGCTTGGGTCGCTGCGGTACGTCTCGGGACTGGAGAGCTCCGCCATCTCTTCAGCAAACCATGTTGCTCGACGGTTCAAGGCGAGCCGCTGCTGCAGCTCCTCGTAGACGGTGCGGAGATGGACGACATCGGCGAGGGCGTAGCGGATCTGTCGCTCTGTCAGCGGCCGATGCGACCAGTCGGTAAAGCGGGAGGATTTGTCGAGCGAGGCGCGGGCTAGCTTGGCAACCAACGTCTCATAGCTCACGGCATCCCCAAAGCCGCAAACCATCGCGGCGATTTGGGTATCGAACAGTGGCGTCGGAACCGTGCCGGAGAGGTTGAAAAATATCTCGACGTCCTGACGCGCGGCATGAAACACCTTCAGTGTGCGCCGATCCGCCATCAGATCGAGCAGCGGAGTTAGGTCGATTTCTGGCGCGAGCACATCGATCGCTGCGGCTTCTCCGGCGCCCGCGATCTGAACGAGGCATAGGATGGGCCAGTAGGTCCGCTCCCGCATGAACTCGGTGTCGACGGCAACGAAGCTCGAACTCATTTGCCGCGCACAAAATTCGGCGAGCGCATCCGTATCCGTTATCACTGTCATGATGATCGCTATACATCGAAAACTGGGGGGCGGAAACCGCATGCGCCTCGGCGCCGCCGGGTACCCGACACGAATATCCGTTGCCAGAATCGCAAGTGCTTAGCGGCTGGCCAATCAGGATTTGCTAGCGACAGAGATGTGCCGGCTGAACTACCCTCGATGTTTAAGCCGCGCGTGCTCTGGTCCTTTGATCGACCCACGCGTGCAACGCAGCGGCTGTTGCATCAAGAGCCTCGGTGAGTTCGCCGGCCGCACGCTGCGCGAGACTGTGGTCACCGGCATCGCACGCCGCTTTCAGCTGGGTGGCAAGGCGGCTCAAGCGCAACGCCCCGAAATTTCCAGCCATACCAAGAAGCGTGTGGGCCTCGCGGCCGATCTCATCGAAGCCCGCCTCGTCGATGACGCGGCGAATAGCGACGATGTGTTCGGACGAGCCGGCCAGGAACACATCCAGGAACTCGCGCAACTTGTCATCCGCCATCATGCCGGCGATCATTTCAAGGCGAGCCGGGTCGATTATTACCGGCGCAGATGCCTGTAAAGGATGGCGTTCTCCGGAGGGCTCGTCGGCCGGTGCGGGCTCTCGTCCAACGAGACCGGCGGCGACATCGTTCAGCAAGGAAAAGGGTGCCACGTCGTCTATCGGCTTTGACAGATAGTCGTCCATCCCCTGGGCGATATATTCCTCCTTGGCCCCGGCCATGGCGTGAGCTGTCAGCGCGATGATCGGCACCGTATTCTTTGGCGACGGCAGGGAACGAATGTGCTTTGTCGCCTGCACCCCATCGACTACCGGCATCTGTACATCCATCAGGACCACGTCGTAGTCGCTGTTGCGCACGGCTTCGATGGCCATTTCGCCGTTTTCAGCGATTGTGACCTGATGCCTGGCTTTTTCGAAGCATCATCGTGATAAGCTGCTGATTGATTTTGTTGTCTTCAGCGACCAGGACACGCAGCGACCGATTGATGGATTTTCGCGGTGAGGGCTCGGGAGCGGGTTCTGACCGCAGCGGGCCCGCGAACCCAAACACTCGCGCGAAGGCATCGAGTAGCGACTGCTCGCGTACCGGCTTTGTCAGCACCGCATCGACAATCACCGGTGTGTCCTCAGCGAGACCGTGCCGGCCGGCCGATGACGCAATGACGAGCTTCGTTTCGGCCAGATCGGGGGCCGCACGCACCCGCCGCGCCAGGGCTTCGCCCGAGAGGTCCGGCATCATCTGATCGAGAACCGCGAGATCAAAAGGCCGCCCTTGGTGGAAGGCGCGCTCCAATTCGGCCATCGCGGTGAACCCGTCCTCAACAGCGACGGCCTTGATCCCAAAGCCGGCAAGCTGCCTGGTAAGGATCCGACGGTTCATCTCGATATCGTCGACTACCAGGACACGGAGGCCCGCAAGCTTCTCAGGCAAGGAACGGCGCTCGATAGTGGCGCTGCTCACGGGCTGGAGCGACAGTTCAAACCAAAACCGGCTGCCCGAACCGAGGGCGCTGTCGACGCCGATCTGACCGCCCATCAGCTCGACCAACTGCTTGCAGATCGCCAGTCCGAGCCCGGTGCCGCCGAAGCGGCGGGTTATCGAACTGTCCGCTTGCGTGAATTTTTCAAACAGCCGGGAGCGGACCTGGTCGGACATCCCGATGCCGGTGTCACTGACCTCAAAACGTAAGCAGCGTCGTTCGTCGATCGATTGGGGCGGTCTCGTCACTTCGACTGAAATCGCGCCACGTTCGGTGAACTTGATGGCATTACCAACGAGATTCAGCAGTATCTGACGCAGACGCGCGGAATCACCGCGAAACCCGCCACTTGCGGCCGGATCGACAAACACGCCCAGCTCAATCCCCTTTTCGTGAGCTTTTGGCGCCAGTAGCCCGACCGTGGTTTCGACTGTATCGACGAGGTCGAAGTCCATCTCTTCGAGGTCGACCTTGCCAACTTCGAGTTTCGAGACATCGAGAATGTCGTTGATAAGCTCGAGCAATGCCTCCGCGCTATCGCGGACAGCGACCGCGCACTCGCGCTGCTCCTCGGTCAGATCCGTCTGCAGTAGCAGGCCGTTCATGCCGATGATGCCATTCATCGGCGTGCGGATCTCGTGCGACATATTCGCGAGAAAGTCGGATTTGGCACGGTTGGCGGTTTCGGCGACTTCGCGCGCACGTTCCGCCTGATGGCGGGCCGAAGCGATCTGTTCCTCAGCGGTCTTGCGTGCCGTAATGTCAGTGAAGGTCCGGACAGCGCCGCCCGTGGGAAGCGGCTGGTGCCGGAATTCGACCACTCGGCCATTAGGCCGCCGCCGTTCCCAGATCTGCGGCTGATCGAGGCATCCCTCCCCCCGGATGAGTGCCTTTATCCGATCGTCGATGCCATCGAATTCATGCTGCCCCGCTACGTGGGCCAGTACGTCATCGAAGTGTGGACGCGCGGCCATCAAGTCCCCTGGAAGATCCAGGATCTCCCTCGCCCGCCGATTGCAGACCGGAACGGTGCGGTCCGCATCGATCATCAGGATGCCTTGGTCCATGTGCTCGAGCGTTGTCTCGAACAATCGCGATTTTTCGGTAAGATGCCGCTCGCTATCGCGCAGAGCATCGGCTGTCCGCTCCAACTCGGAGGTCTTAGTTTCGAGATTGGCTCGGTTCGCCTGCAGTTGGCGGAACTGAGTGGCCAGGATCCGGAACAGCACGACAAAACCGAGCACTGCGCCAAGCGTGCCAAGCCCGATCAAGATTGCCTGCCGTCGCCAGTGCGCGAGTGCGGCTTCTTCGGCGATCGTCACGTCGACGACCAAGGGGTAGTCGCGCAACGGATGAACGGACACAACGCGCGTGATCCCGTCGAGATACCCGGGAGACCGATAGATGCCGCCGCCGCCTTGCGCAACCGCTGCATACCACGGTGATTCGCTGGGCATCCTCTTGCCCATCATATTCTCGGTGTGCGGGTAGCGGGCGAAGATCGTCCCGTCCCTGCGCAAGACCGCCACCGAGCCGCTCTCGTGCAGTGTGATCGCCTTGTAAAATTCTTCGAGATACTCGCTTCGGACTCCGGCGAGCACCGCGCCGAGGAGCTCTCCGTGAGGGCCGCCGATGCGGCGGACGAGATAGACCGTCCAGGCGCCGGTCGTGCGGTTCCTGTTCGGTTCGCTGAAAAAGGTCGCAGCCTCGGTATGGGAGCGGACATACTCCATGTAATCCCGGTCGGACAGATCCATCGCTTCGACAGGCCAGCCGCGCGAAGTATTAACGAGATTGCCGTTCGCGCCGATCAGGCTGATGACATCGGCCTGAGGCAGATTTTTCACCAGATCGGCAAGAAAGCGGTGGGTGTCCTCGGAAGCGAGCGGAGGTTCGAATTGCTCCGCCGTTTCCACCGGCTCGCTGAGGATCCTCGCCTCCACCTCATGCAAGGCGAGATCGACCGCTTGCACGGTACGGGAAGTTTGCTCTGCGAAAGCGACGCCGAGATTTCTCATCTCCTGCTGATAGCTTTTGATTGCCTCCTGTCGAAGATCCCAGACCGTAAGCCCGGCGGCGGCGATGGTTATGAGGACGACCGCCGCGCCGATCAGCCCGATGATTCGGTTGGATACGGGTCGACCCGGCGACCTTGCAAAAGGGAACTGCATCAACCCATCTCTGCATCGCGTTACTGAGAGGCCGGACTGGCCGGGATACGCGAGTTACCAGAACGTAGAACAAGTTAAGCGCGATCAGTTAAAAAGACATGATCGGTGCCAAGGGCTGCGATGTCACAGCAGGGCAGAGTAGACGGCACCCTACCCTGGCAGACTTCTCGATCAGTCGAATCTCGTCCCGGTTGCGAATTGGAGATTTTTGAGTGCACCCTTAGATAGGGCAATTCCCACGCGATCAGAGGTTATCCGATGTTAGCGACTTCGGAGGTATAGGGCTCCAATCACGAGAAATTGCTGCCGCCGGTGTTTTGCCGTGTGAGAGCTCTCTGTTATTTCTTAAGTCCTTGGACGAAGCTGAGCGTCTTTAAAGGTGTAGAGATGTCTACTCCTGTTTTGAGGCCGTAGAAACAGGAGGCAGCTCTGTCTCGTTTGACTGCTTACGGTCGGGCCGCGCGGCCGTCATGTTGACAATAGTCGTCGTCCGTGCGGTGTTCTTTGTCTTTTGAACGGGATTTGACCTGAATGCACGCCTATCGGACCCATAGCTGTGGTGCATTACGCTTAACCGATGCGGGCCGGGTGGCCCGGCTGTCCGGATGGGTGCACCGCAAACGCGATCACGGGCAGCTTCTGTTTATCGATTTGCGCGATCACTATGGCATTACTCAATGTGTCATCGATATTTCTTCACCGCTTTTTGCTGCGGCGGATGCGCTACGTCTGGAGAGCGTGGTGACGGTGACAGGCGACGTGACGGCGCGTTCTGATGACACGGTCAATCCGAACCTGCCGACCGGCGAGATCGAGCTGGTGATTGGCGAGCTGACCCTGCAGTCGACTGCCGAGACATTGCCCTTTCCTGTCAATAGTGAGGCAGAGACGCCCGAGGACATGCGGCTCACCTACCGCTTCCTCGATCTGCGCCGCGAGCGCATGCACGCGAATATCACGCTGCGCGCGCGGGTCATCACCTCGATCCGGCGGCGCATGGAGGAGCAGGGTTTCATCGAATTTCAGACGCCGATCCTGACCGCGGACTCGCCTGAAGGCGCGCGCGACTACGTCGTGCCGAGTCGGCTTCACCCGGGCGAGTTCTACGCGTTGCCGCAGGCGCCGCAGCAGTTCAAGCAGTTGCTGATGGTCGCCGGGTTCGACCGGTATTTCCAGATTGCACCATGCTTTCGCGACGAGGCCACCCGTGCTGATCGCGCTCCTGGATTCTATCAACTCGATTTTGAGATGTCGTTTGTGACGCAGGAAGACGTGTTCGCCGCGATCGAGCCGGTCCTGCACGGCGTCTTCGAGGAATTCGGCGGCGGCCGCGTCGTGACGCCGCCGCCCTTCCCGCGCATCACTTACGCCGAGGCTGCTCTCAAATAC
>Ga0126381_100007814_pt1 | contig 11920 bp, 7 predicted proteins | sample PanSoiMetPlot_28_FD_96465 | JGI IMG/M metagenome (GOLD analysis project Ga0126381, IMG submission 96465) | Tropical forest soil microbial communities from Panama - MetaG Plot_28 | ecosystem: Environmental > Terrestrial > Soil > Tropical forest > Bulk soil | place: Panama | collected 2016-02-17
CAGGACCTGGGCGGCACGTCTCGCGGCAGAACAAGAATAGATAAACGCTTTCAACGTACGCTGACTCGGGCAGCGGCTGACTTGTTTGAACCGTGGAGGATTCACCGCCGCGGCGGTGAAAAAGACGAGTGGAGCAAATGGAACGAACGATGCGCCGGTCATGTTCGAGAATCTTCAGCGCTGGTGGAACAATACACCAGCTGGGCGCGGGGCGCAAGCGAGGGTTTTGGCGGCACAGAAAATCGGACCGAAGATAAGAAGAACGTAAGCCACTACGCGTTGTGGTTTCGCCAGGAGAGAGCAGTCGTGGCGCTGGCGGAATTCGAAACCTCGTTGCGAAAGCTGGACCTTGTTTGGTTCGACGCGACAGAAGATTTCGTTAGCAAAGTTCGAGGCGAGCGTGATGGTGTACTTTCGTCAGCGCGGCGGATGCTCGATTGGATTCAGTTAGGCGCAGAAGCAGGCAGCGCGGCTCCCGAGCAAATGCTCGAGCTCGTTTCGCCCGATGAGCGGTTCCTCACATGGACGCGCTGGATCGAGACCGAATCCGCCAAGTGTCTTCCGGAGCGCGCCGAACTAGTGATTCCGGGAAGATACCTCCGTTGGCGTTCGGTGGCCGCACGGGATTCTTTTCTCGGCGCTTTCGCCACCTATGCCCAACCTTCCGTGCGTCAAACTCTCGAACACTATTGGAATCAGGCCGCAGAAAGCGTGCGGGAAGTGGCCCGCGCGCGGGAAATCATCGACTACTGGCGTGAAACGTCTCAGGAAAACTCCGGGGACGGCCGAGCGCTCTTCTCCGACGCGCGCCATAACGCAGCCGCAATGCTCTCAGAGCAGATAGAGGCTCCCCTCGCAGCGGAAGAACTGGAGGGGAATTTAAGGGACGCCTTCAGCACCTGGAGTCAGGAAGGTTCCATGGCGATCGAGGCAAAGCAATTTGGATGGATTGAGCTCTTGCAGCGGCCACGCGGCCGCAGATTTCTGCTCAGAGAGGCAAGCCGCTCGGGGCAGCAGAAAGTGCGGAGAGCAGCGCACCGCACTGGCCGCTGGGCCTCCAACCGCTTGGACCGAACGCTCGAATCGATCGGAGGCAAAGTTCCAACCAGGCCCATGTTGCAGCCGGTGGTTCGCAGAACTACGCTCCGAGACACGCTATCGCTGCCCGACTCGAAGATCAGCAACCTTCCGGCGATTTACCGTCTGCTCTTTCGGTCAACACCCGTGGAAGACAGACGTTTCCTCGTTGGCCGGAACCAGGAACTGGCAGGACTCGACCAAGCCGTCAAAGATTGGGAAGCGGGACGATTTGCAGCCTGTCTTGTTGTAGGCGCACGGGGTAGCGGAAAAACGAGTCTTCTGAATTGCGCAGTTAAAGAAACGCTTGCGGGTCACACGTTGGTGCGGGGACAATTTCAGGATCGCGTTCTCAGCCGCGACAAGGTCGATGGCTTCCTGCGGCAGCTCCTGGCAGTTGAGGAGCACGCCGATCTGGGCGTTGCTTTTGCTGCGGAGCGCCGAATCCTTGTGATTGAAGAGTCTGAGCGGATCTATTTGAGGAAGGTTGGAGGTTTTAACGCGGCGGATTACCTGATCCGACTAATTCACCGCACGGCGTCCACCACTCTATGGATTATTGGGATGAACGAAAGGGCGTTGCGGGTACTTGACGCCGGGGCTCAGTTTGGCCGCGTATTTTCGCATCGCATCAATGCCACGAGCGTTTCCCGGAACGACCTCGAGAAAGCGATTTTGGAAAGACATCGACTCTCCGGCCTACGGCTCGAATTCGCGCCGCCACCTGCCGAAGATCCCAGAGTCAGCCGCATCAAAGGATGGCTGGCGCTACAAGATTCCCCCCAGAAATTGTTCTTTGATTCGTTATTCCAGCAATCTGAGGGCATCCTTCGATCCGCGTTCGAGCTCTGGTTGAGCTCTATTGATCGCGTCGACGGAGAAACGCTCAAGATACGTCAGCCCCTCGACCCCGCCTTCAGCAAGTTCCGCAGCGAACTTGCCCAGGAAGACCACTTCACATTGCTCGCGATTCAGGAGCATGGCTCTCTCACACAAGATGAGCTCGCGGAAGTCCTCTGTGAAGCGAATGACGTCAGCCGCAGCAGGCTCGATCGACTACTTGCACTGGGTTTGATCGAGCCGGATCCCGAACACCCCGGGCTGCGCGTCCGTCCGGAGGCGCAGCGCTTTACTAACGACCTGCTGCGTCGTATCAATCTCACGTGAGGCGCTGAGGCAGATGGATAAACAGTCGAAAGTTCTGGCCCAGTTGACGATCGGCAAGATCTTGTTCGTTGCCGTACTCATTGCGGCTACGTGGATCCTTCTGAGGTTGCTGCGCAGTTTCCTGGACCGGTTCGAACGGCACAACCCGCGGGTGCGATTCCTGGTTCGCCAGATAGAACCACCGCTCCGAATCCTCATTTGGTTCGGGGGCTTGCTTCTTGCCGCTGAGATTGTAGCCCCATCCAAAGAGGCATTTCTGGCAGCTCTCACTTCGGCCGCACTCGCCATCGGCCTCGGTCTCCAGGATTTGATCAAGAACCTGATCGGAGGGTTGGTTATTGTCACTGACCGGCCGTATCAGATCGGCGATCGTGTAAAGCTAGGCGAGGCCTACGGCGAGGTCACGCATATCGGTCTCCGGAGCACTAAGATCCTCACACCGGATGGCACCTTAGTTACGGTTCCGAATTCGGAAGTACTGACCGGTCTTACGTTCAATGCGAGCGGTGGCGTGGCAGAGTCCATGATCTCGGCGGATGTGTCATTGCCTCACGGGGCCGACCCGGATCAGCTACTCCGCATCGGCCGCGAGGTTGCCGTGTCTTGCCCTTATACGCACCTGGGGCGGCGGATCGAAGTCGAGCTCGATGATAAAGGGCCGGGAGGGCGCTTCATGAGGTTGAGCATTCGAGCGCACGTCTATGATCACCGTTTTGAGTCCGCCATGCAGACCGACATGATGCGCCGCGCCAAACGAGAGTTCCTTGCCTGCGGCATACTAAAGCCCGCGGAGAGCATCAGCAGCTGACACATCGAAGGGCCTCGCCTTCGTTTGATTAGTGGCGGTGACTAGAATCGTGCGCGTGCTTGGACGCCGAAGTCATCCGGCAGCCACTATCAGACAGAACGCAGGGCATGTGTTCAAACTGAATCGTCGTGTGATGAATGCCGAACCCGCACAGGACTTCGTTAATGTGCTTGAGAATACCCTCGCTCGCTGAAGGCGGCATGTCTTCGATGAGCACATGCGAGCTCAGCGCGTGCGTGTTCGTGCCGAGACTCCATACATGTAAGTCGTGAACGTCCAATACGCCTTCAATCTGAGACATCGCGTTCGTGACATGGGCCAGATCCAACCCTCGGGGAGACCCTTCGAGAAGAATATTCAGCGATTCGCGAATGATATCCCATGCGGTATAGACGATGAGCGCACCGATGGCGATAGACAGAATGGGGTCAACATATAACCATCCGGTAAGGCGAATTACGATGGCGCCCACAATAATGGCAACTGCTCCTAGCGCATCGCCCAGCATGTGAATGAATGCCGCGTGCAGATTGAGATCGTCTTTTTGTCCACGGCTCAGGCCGAGCATGATTACGCTGTTCAGCAGAAGAGCCATGACGGCAATCCACAACATGATGCGATCGTTCACCGGTTCCGGGTGAACAATCCGCACAGCGGCTTCCCAGAAAATCACCAGAGAAATGACGATCAGAGTAGATGCGTTCAGAAACGCAGCAATTACGCCGGCGCGCTGGTAGCCGTAGGTTTTTACCCGATTTGCCGGCTTGTCCTGTAGGTAGAAGCCGATGGCCGCGAGCAGCAGAGCAAGAGCATCGGTAAAGTTATGGCCCGCGTCAGAGAGAAGTGCCAGGCTATGCGATCGGAAGCCCGCATAGACCTCGAATACGGTAAATCCGAGTGTAGCGACGAGGGAAAGGCGGAGAATCCAGCCGGTCCTCTGCGCGTGATCATGGTGGTGGTGCGCCAACAATCGCCTCTGGTTTCAATTTACGACACAGACACAGGAGAGAGCTAGTTCTGAGGCTGCTGCGGCTTCTCGCCAGGGCGGTACAGGCTCGGAACCTTCTTCTTTGGTTCCTCCTGGGCTTCAGCCGACTTCTTTCGGTCGTCCACTTCCTTGGACGGCATCATCGCTTCGCGTTCCTTCTTTTCCTTGTCATCTTCCGCCTGGAGGTCAGTTCCGCGCTTGGTGGAATCTTCCATCGACATTTGACGGCTGTCGCTTGTCGTGTCGATGGCCTGTTGCAGAACGAACTTGTAGCGATCGAGGTCCTTCGGGTCGCTGTCCTGTATCTTGTTTAGCTTGGCGAGGAATTCCTTCTCCGCGTCCTGGACCGCGGTCATTCCCTTATCGAGTGGATGCTTGTGAAGGAGCGCGTCGTCGGAAACAGAGTCGATGGCCTCGATAATCTTGCCGTAATCCTCGAGAGCGTTGTGGACGAAGATGCTCCTTCCTGGCTTTTCCTTTGAGAGATATTGCTCGACGAGATCCATTCGCTGCTTGGCGAAATGAACATACAGGACCAGCCGGTCGTTGGGATCCTGCGCCTCGCGCACCTGATCGACTTCGTTCGGTGAAAGAAAGTCGCGATCCTGGGCCATGAGCGAAAGCGCGCAGACAACGTAGACCGAAAGAACAAACCTCATTTCTTCATGACCCCGGCGAGGAGTTTGTCATGAATTTGCTCCAGCGTGCGATCCGTCTGCTCCGCCCATCCGCGCTCCTGAACATCGATGTTCTCGAGGAGGCTCGTCAGGCGGCGCTGTAGCAGGGCCACATTGAGCTCCGCCTTCTTGTAGTACTTGGCCTTTTTGGCCTGTTGGAGCGATTCGACGCAGAAATTCAGCGCATTGGTCATGTTCTCGAGCTGCGCATCGCCTTTCCGCACCTCACCTTTATTGTAAAAGTCGCGCGCATTGTCGAATGCCGAGTCGGCCAGCACCAGCGCCTTTTCGGAACGTCGGGCCGGGTCGTGCTCCATCGTCTTAAGCTCCGCGACAAAGGATTGCGCAGATCCCGACGAAACGAACGTGAGGATCGCTACGCTCAGCCCGATCAATCTCCTTGGGTTGATGAACGGCTTCATCGATTGGCCTCCTTTTCGAGAATCCTGCTCCGCTGCCTGGCGATGAATTCCTGGTCGGGGAATTTACCCTGGCTCATCGCAAGGAACTTCTGATAGCTGGCCAGCGCCGGTTTCACCTGGTGCAATTTGTCAAGTACCATGGCACGGTAATAAAAATCGCCGGCGGAGTCCGCGTTTAAGGCATGAATGCGATCGAGGGCTGCAAGGGCCTGCGGGTACTGTTCGGAGAGAACGAAAGCGTTGACGGCCTCATTCCACGCCTTAACGGAGTCCGGCTTCAATTGGGCCGCCGTAACGAACTGCTCCGCCGCCGCGGCATAGTCGTGCTTATCACGATGGATTCGCCCTACCGCCATGCGCAAATCATAATCCTTTGGATTTGAGGCCAGGGCCGCTTCGAGAATCGGCGCGGCAGCATCCGGTTGATTGTTGTTCAGGTAAGCGGTGGCCAGGGCCAATTGATTGGCCGGTGTCGGAGACAGCGTTGCTGCGGCCTGAAACTCTTTGACTGCCTCGCCAGGCTGGTTGGTGGCAAGATACAGTCGTCCGAGTTCCTCACGCGCGCCCACATCTTCGGGAAACTCTTTCAGCAGAGATATTGCCTCAGTCGGATGATTCGCTTTCGAGAGGGCGACAGCGGCTTCGAGAAGATAGGACTTGAGATTCGGGTCAAGACCGGCGGCTTGACGATAGTGCGGGAGTGCTTCTTCCGGCTTGTCCTGCCGCAACAGAGTTTGCCCGAGACCGAGTTCAGCGGCCGCCAGCTTTGGGTCCGATGCAAGCGCCGCCTTAAATGCTGTCGCAGCCCCATCGAAGTCTCCGGTCTGAAGCAAAGCATCGCCCAGATAACGCTGGGGCCGCGCCTCATTCGGCTTTTGTTTGGCTGCATCACGTAGCAGTGGAATTGCGTCGGCAGGCTGCTGGTTACGGATTTCGAGAATACCGAGGTTGAGTTTAGCCTCGTACAGTTCGGGCTTCAGAGCCAAAACTTCCTTGTAGTGGCCAGCCGCCTCACTGTTCTTTTTCAGCCCTGTTTCAGCCAGAGCGAGGTTGAACAGGGCAGCGTAATCCTTGGGATCAGCCGTGGCGACTTTGGTAAAGATCTGTTCGGCTTGAACGTAGTCCCCATGATCCAATGCCTGCAACCCCGCTTGTATATCGGGCGGCGACGCGGCGGAAAGTGCGAGAAAGAGCAGGGTTAACAAGGCCGAACCCCGTGTTAACTATCTTATCGATTTTTTTCCTGGTCCTGGGCGGCGGCCGTTGCCTCCTTGTGCAAGTGGCTCATGTTGATACCCTCCATGGCGATTGCAATGAAACCGATAGCAATAAGCGGGAGGGTTACCACGCCCCAAAGGATCAGCGAGAAGCGCTTGGCGTGCCCTGCAGCGAGACCAAACATGATGAGCGTCCTCGCAGCGACCCATTGAAAGGAACCAAGGTTGCCCGGCGCCTGCGGCACCACACCGCTGAGCCGCAGCAACACCATCATGATGAATGATGCGGTCCACGGAAGGTTCAGGTGGTTGGCTTTCACCAGAGCGTAGATGGGTAACATCTGGGTAAGAAGATACGCTCCGCTAACCAGGAATGCAAAATACAGATAGCGCGAGTGGCCGATAAGATGCAAATCTTCGATTAGCGTGACGAACCAGCGCGGCGGAGTAATGCCAAACAAGCGGTCGACTGACTGCTTGCGCGCATACATCGCATAGCCCAAAACAACTCCGCAGATCACAATGAGAATCCCGAGAATGTAGCCTCCCTTCAGCAGCACGCCCGGGAGGCGGCCCATGTGCAGACAGAAAAAAAAGCAGGCCATAAGCCAGATGCCGTCGAAAATGCGCTCGATGAAGGCGGAAGCAAAGGTTATGGACAGGGGCGTGGCAGTTGATTTTGAAAGGAGAAAGCAGCGAATTAATTCGCCAGCCCGCAGCGGCAGAACTTCATTTGCAAAGAGGCCGACATAGATGGCTTCGACTGCATATGAGTAGGGAATCCGGCCGATAGGCGCCAGCAGCAGCTTCCATCGCCAGCCGTGAAGCAGGTAGACGCCGATATCGAATGCGACAGCCACGCACACCCACGTCCAACGCATGCGCCGGACTTCTCCCCAGATATGCTGCAGGCCGGCTCCATTAAGCACCCAGACCATGCACACGAGCGAAATCAGATTCGTGGCGATGATAAGCGCCCAGGTTCTGAACTTCTTCCCTCGCTCTACAGGCCTCAATGGTGCGGCGGTCTGTGTCCCCAAGCAACCTTATGATAACGCCCGCCGAGGCATGCCTTCCGGAACCGCAAAAGACGCTGTCGGGCAGCATTACGCAGAATAGTAAGCCGCCAGAACGGAGCTGTGCCGCGGCTGTCGGAACCTGATGCTCACATTTGATCGTGAGTTTTTAAGAGATCGGCAACTGGCTTGAACCCATCAGGAATCGATCCATGTAATGGGCGGCCTTGCGGCCTTCCGCGATAGCCCACACAACTAGTGATTGGCCGCGATTTGCGTCGCCCGCCGAAAATACTTTCGGCATAGAAGTCATGAAAGTCCCGTCCGTTTGGATATTGCCGCGCGAATTCAAAGCCAGCGGAAGCTGCTCGAGAAGACCGCTGCGGACGGGTCCCGAAAAGCCGATGGCAATCAGAACAAGATCGGCGTCAAGATAGAACTCGCTGTCCGGCATCCGCTCGAGCGCGGGCTTTGGACCAACGCGCACGCAATGTAATTTTCTGACGTTGCCTTGCTCGTCGCCACTGAAATGCGTCGTCAGGACACTCCATTCGCGGAATCCGCCTTCCTCGTGGGCAGCCTCCACCCGCAACTGCAGAGGCCAGAGCGGCCAGGGCGTGCTGTCGTGCCGATCCCCAGGCGGCATGGGATGAATCTGCAATTGGTGGACGGAGACCGCCTTGTGACGGTGCGCCGTTCCCAAACAATCGACACCGGTATCTCCGCCGCCAATGATGACCACTCGCTTGCCGGTGGCAAGAATTTCTTCCTGGCTTTCGAAGCCATCCCCGGCACAGCGCTTGTTCTGCTGGACCAGATAATCCATCGCAAAGTGAATGCCGTTCAATTCGCGTCCCGGGATCTGGAGATCGCGGGGCTGTTCAGCGCCAGTCGCAAGCAGCACCGCGTCATAGTCGCGCAGTAGTTCCTCGCCGCTGATATCGCGCCCTACGTGCACGTTGGTCCGGAACTCAATATCCTCGGCAAAGAGCTGCTCGAGACGGCGATCGACGACGCTCTTTTCCATTTTGAAATCCGGAATGCCATAGCGCAGCAGGCCGCCAAGGCGATCGTGCCTTTCGAGCACGGTCACAAAATGTCCGGCGCGGTTTAACTGCTGAGCCGCAGCGAGTCCCGCTGGGCCGGAACCAACAATCGCCACCCGCTTTCCGGTGCGCCGTCGCGGCGGTTCAGGCTGGACCCAGCCTTCGCTGAAGGCCCGGTCGATGATGTTTTGCTCGACCACCTTGATGGTGACGGGCTTATCGTTAATGCCCAGAACACAGGCCGCTTCACACGGAGCAGGACAGATCCGCCCAGTAAATTCCGGGAAGTTATTCGTACTGTGCAGTGTGCGGGCCGCCTCGCGCCAGTGGTTCTTATATACGAGGTCGTTCCAGTCTGGAATCAGATTGCTCACCGGGCAACCCGTATGGCAAAACGGAACACCGCAATCCATGCAGCGGCCCGCCTGCGCCTGCAGCTTCTGTTCTGGAAAATCCCGGTAGACCTCAAACCAGTCATTCACCCGCTCCAAAACCGGGCGGCGCTCTGGCGTCTCGCGCGTGTCCTCCAGAAATCCTGTTATCTTGCCCACCGGCTACCTCAGTCGCTCGCCCGCAGCCACGGCATGCGTCGGAATCGGAATGGTGATTTCGTGCTTGTGCTCCACGGATTTCGACTTTGCCAAAGCCCGCTTATAGTCATGCGGGAACACCTTCACGAAATGCTTTAAGTTATCACTCCAGTGTTGAAGGATGCGTTTCCCGAGCGCGCTTCCTGTATGCTCCACGTGTTTGCGGATCAGATTCTCAAGCAACACAATGTCGGCGCGCTCGAACATAGGCTCCAGATCTACACCAGCCGAGTTACAGCGAATGCGGACGAAGTCACCATGGGGATCATAGACGTAAGCGAGGCCACCGCTCATACCGGCAGCGAAGTTTCGCCCAGTGCGGCCTAACACGACAACTGTGCCGTTCGTCATGTATTCGCACGCATGGTCTCCCGTTCCTTCGACCACCGCGGTCGCGCCGGAATTCCGGACAGCAAAACGCTCGCCTGCAACCCCGTTGAAATACGCTTCGCCGCTGGTAGCACCGTACAAGACGGTATTTCCGATGAGAATGTTTTCTTCCGGTGCGAAAGTAGACTTCTTCGGCGGGAACACAACAATCTTTCCGCCCGAAAGACCCTTGCCGACATAGTCGTTAGCGTCGCCTTCCAAAATAAGCGACACGCCGTTCGCGAGGAATGCGCCGAAGCTCTGTCCGGCCGATCCGTTCATACGGATGCGTATCGTGTCGTCCGGCAATCCTTGTGAACCGTAACGGCGTGCAACCTCGCCGCTCAGCATGGCGCCAGCGGTACGGTGCACATTTCGAATCGGAACCTCGAAATCGACTTGAGTTCCATGTTCAATTGCAGGCCGGGCCGCCGCCAGCAGCTTGTGATCGATCGCTTCTTCCAGACCATGATTCTGCGCGATCAAGCAGCGCCGCCCGACGCGGCTTGGAGCTTGCGGATTGTAAAGAATGGATGAGAAATCAAGGCCGCGGGCCTTCCAATGCTCTACCGCCGTACGCATCTCGAGCATGTCGACGCGGCCGATCATCTCGTTCATAGTGCGGAACCCGAGCTTCGCCATGCACTCGCGTACCTCCTCTGCGACAAAGAAGAAGAAATTGATGACGTTCTCCGGAGTTCCCGCGAATTTCTTTCGTAATTCGGGGTTCTGGGTGGCGATGCCCACCGGGCAGGTGTTCAGGTGACACTTTCGCATCATGATGCAACCCATAGCGATTAAAGGAGTTGTAGAAAAGCCAAACTCCTCGGCTCCCAGTAGGGCGGCGATTGCGACATCCCGGCCGGTCTGCAGCTTGCCATCGACCTGCACTCGAATTCGGCTGCGCAGATCGTTCATCACAAGCACCTGCTGTGTTTCAGCCAGACCGAGCTCCCATGGAATGCCCGCGTGCCGGAGCGAACTCAGGGGAGACGCGCCGGTGCCGCCGTCGTACCCGCTGATAAGAACCACATCGGCATGCGCCTTTGAAACTCCGGCGGCGACTGTTCCGACCCCGACTTCGGCGACAAGCTTAACGGAAATCCGCGCGGCTGGATTAACGCTCTTGAGATCGTAAATCAGCTGCGCAAGGTCTTCAATGGAATAGATGTCATGATGCGGCGGCGGCGAAATGAGGCCGACACCGGGAATCGAGTGCCTTACCCGGGCGATGACCGAATCTACTTTGTGGCCGGGCAACTGCCCGCCTTCGCCAGGCTTCGCTCCTTGTGCAATCTTGATCTGCAGCTCTTGCGCATTGATCAGGTAGTTTGCTGTAACACCGAAACGTGCAGAAGCGACTTGCTTGATCGCGCTCTTGCGTGAATCGCCGTTCGGTAAAGGAACAAAACGCGCTTCGTCTTCCCCGCCCTCGCCGGTATTCGAACGGCCACCAATCCGGTTCATGGCGACTGCAAGCGTCTCATGAGCTTCTTTGCTGATGGAACCGAACGACATCGCGCCGGTTGCGAAGCGCTTGACGATTTCGGCCGCCGGTTCCACTTCCCCGATGGGGATCGAACGGGCCGCTGTCTTGAATCGCATCAGGCCGCGCAAAGTATACAGTCGCTCATTCTGTTCGTCGATGAGTTTCGAGTATTCCTGAAAGGTCGCGTAACTTTGCTGCCGCACCGAATGCTGCAGCTTGCTGACCGTCAGCGGATTCAGCAGATGCCTTTCACCCCGAATCCGATATTGATAGTCACCGCCGATCGTCAGTTCCGGTTCCGAGTCGGAAATCGGCCGAAACGCGAAGTTGTGCTTTTCGATGGCCTCCTTGGCCAGTACATCCAGTCCGATACCTTCGATCCGCGAAGCTGTACCGGTGAAGTACTGCTCAACCAGTGGTTTGTTGAGCCCGATGGCTTCGAAGCACTCAGCGCCACGATAACTCTGCAGCGTCGAAATGCCCATCTTCGAGAAGACCTTCAGCAAACCCTTGTTGACGGCTTTGATGTAGTTCTTCGTGGCCACCTCGGGAGTAATGCCGCCTGGCAGTTCAGCGGCTGCGGCCAGTTCCTCGATGGTTTCAATCGCGAGGTATGGATTAATTGCGCTGGCCCCGTAGCCAATCAGCAAGCAATAGTGCATCACCTCACGTGGCTCGCCGGACTCAATAATCAGCGCAACGCCTGTGCGGGTACCTTCGCGAACCAAGTGATTGTGAACTGCGGTTAGGGCAAGCAGAGACGGAATAGGAGCAAACTCTTCATCCACTCCCCGGTCAGAAAGTATGAGTAGTGTATATCCTGCTTTGATCGCAAGTGAGGCGCGCCGGCAGAGTGCATCGAGCGCCCGTTTCAGGCCGGCTTCTCCCTCAAGAACGCTGAAAATTGTCGGCAGAGTCGAAGCCAGCAAATCCCCCCGCGAAATGCGCCTGAGTTTTTCCAGATCGCGATTCGTGAGAACCGGATGGGGCATCTTGAGCGTGTGGCAGTTTTCCGGCGTTTCACTGAGAATATTGCGCTCGGTGCCGATATAGC
>Ga0126381_100007815_pt1 | contig 11920 bp, 11 predicted proteins | sample PanSoiMetPlot_28_FD_96465 | JGI IMG/M metagenome (GOLD analysis project Ga0126381, IMG submission 96465) | Tropical forest soil microbial communities from Panama - MetaG Plot_28 | ecosystem: Environmental > Terrestrial > Soil > Tropical forest > Bulk soil | place: Panama | collected 2016-02-17
GAAATCGACGTGACGCGCTCTGGATTGGTGGCAGTGTCGCTTGAAGCGAAGAAGCTGAAGCTCGCGCCGCCGATCAAGAAGGAAGTAGAAGTCTAACGATGGCACAGGCTAGCGCCGCGCGGAAAAAGGGACGGCGGGACTCCAGTCCCGCGTCCGGTCTCCAGACCGGACTGGCAGCCGGGACTGGAGTCCCGGCGCGGATCTGGAGATCCGCCGTCCCGTTCCGTACCAGCTCTAGCCCAAGCTCTTAAAAGGGAATCTAAAAACAACACTATGGTTAAGCGCTATTACGAAAGAGACGGCAACGTCGGCCTTCTGAAGGACAAGACGATCGCCATTATTGGCTACGGCAGCCAGGGGCACGCTCATGCGTTAAACCTTCGGGATTCCGGGCTCGATGTTGTGGTCGGCTTGCATGAGGGATCGAACAGTAAAGCCAAGGCCGAAGCCGCCGGCCTGAAAGTGGTGAGCCCTTCGGAAGCCGCCGCTGCCGCGCAAGTGATTATGGTCCTGGTTCCGGATCATATCCAGGCGGATCTGTATGAAAAGGAGATCGCGCCGCACCTGACTAAGGGCAAGACACTGATGTTCGCCCACGGTTTCAACGTCCACTTCAAGTTCATCAAGGCCCCGAAAGATGTGGACGTGACGATGATCGCGCCGAAGGCTCCCGGTCATCGTGTCCGCGAAGTGTTCACCGAAGGTCAGGGCGTGCCCGCGCTGGTCGCCGTTCATCAGGATGCTTCGAAAAAGGCCCTGAAGAATGCTCTGGCATACGCCGCAGGCTTAGGCTGCTTGCGCGCAGGTGTAATCGGAACGACCTTCCGCGAAGAAACGGAGAGTGACTTATTCGGCGAGCAGGCGGTGCTCTGTGGCGGCGCTTCGGAACTGATCAAGGCCGGGTTCGAGACGCTGGTCGAAGCCGGGTACGCTCCTGAAATCGCCTACTTCGAGTGTCTGCATGAATTGAAGTTGATCGTCGATCTTATCTATGAAGGCGGTTTGAGCTACATGCGCTATTCCGTCTCCGATACCGCGGAGTACGGCGATTACACGCGCGGCCCGCGCATCGTGACCAAGAAGACGCGCGCGGAAATGAAGAAAATCCTTAAGGAAATCCAGGCGGGCAAGTTCGCCAAGGAGTGGATCAACGAAAACCGCGGCGGAAAACGCAAGAAGTTTTTGGCGATGCGGAAAGCGCAGCAGACGGCAAAGATCGAAAAGGTCGGCGGCGAGCTGCGTAAGATGATGCCGTTCTTGAAGAAGAAAAAAGAGGTGGGAGTACCGGCGGCTACAGCCTAGCTGTGGCCGTAAACTTTTATGCGTATCTTCACGTTCGATACAACGTTGCGCGATGGCACTCAGGGGGAAGCAGTAAGTTTCTCGGCTGACGATAAGATTCTCGTTTGTCACAAGCTGGACGAACTCGGTATTGACTATATTGAGGGCGGCTGGCCGGGATCGAACCCGAAAGACAAGGAATTCTTCGCGCGCGCGAAGGATCTGAACTTGAAGCATGCGCGGCTTGCTGCATTCGGCGCAACGCGTTTCGCTCGCAACACGGTGGAAGAAGATGCGAGCGTAAACGCGCTGGTCGAGGCGGGCACGCCGGTAGTGACCATCTTCGGCAAGAGCTGGGACTTACACGTTCATCGTGCGCTCAACATCACCGAAGAAGAGAACCTGAAGCTGATTTCCGAGACTGTCGCGTACTTGAAGAAGCACGGCAAGGAAGTGGTCTACGACGCCGAGCATTTCTTCGACGGCTACAAGCACAACAAAGACTTTGCGCTGCGGACGATTGAAGCCGCCAAGAAAGCCGGAGCCGATGTGCTCTGCCTGTGCGATACGAACGGCGGCATGATGACAGCCGACCTCGCCCGCGCGTGCGAAGATGTCCGCAAGCGCTTTGATGGCACGCTAGGTATCCACGTACACAACGATTGCGAATTAGCGATCGCCAATTCGCTCGCAGCGATAGATCAGGGCTTCACGCATGTCCAGGGCTGCACCAACGGCTACGGCGAGCGCTGCGGTAATGCGAACCTCATCACGATCATCGCCAACCTGGAATTGAAAATGGGTCATACGACCATCGGCAAGGAAAGGCTGACCAGCCTGACCGCCGCCGCTCGGTTTATCGCCGAGCTTGCGAATCTGCCGATGCGCGGCGATCAAGCTTATGTCGGCCATTCAGCTTTTGCCCACAAAGGCGGTGTGCACGTAAGCGCGGTTTTAAAGGAGTCGTCGACCTACGAACACGTGAGTCCCAAGACGGTGGGCAACCGCCAACGTGTCCTCTTAAGCGACCTTTCCGGCCGCGGCAGCATTCTTTACAAGCTGAAGCAGCATGGCTTGGAAGAACGCCTCGACGATACAGCGCGCCGCGAACTGTTGGATCGCATCAAACAGATGGAGTTCCAGGGCTACGAACTGGAAGCTGCCGAGGGAACGTTCGAGTTGCTCGTTCGCGAAGCTTTGCGTCCGGGAACTCCCATGTTCGACGTCGTGAGCTATGAGACAACAACGAAGAATGCGTTATCAACGGCGACTGTAACGCTAAAGGTTCAAGAAAACATTCTCTCTGCAACTGCGTCCGGCAACGGACCCGTGAATGCATTGGATGTAGCTCTGCGCCAATGCCTTTCGACGCTCTACCCCGCGATCGCCAATGTCCGCCTGACCGACTACAAAGTCCGCGTCCTCGATTTCAAAAAGGGCACCGCCGCCCGCGTCCGAGTCCTCATTGAATGGAGCGACCATCGCCGCAGTTGGGGCACCGTCGGAGTGTCGGAAAACGTAATCGAAGCAAGCTGGTTCGCTCTCGTCGACGCACTTCGCCTGGAACTGATGCGCATCAGTGCGCAGGACCCGACGATTGAGAAGGCAGTCGAAGACTACTGCTGGGGAGTTTAAAGATCTTCCGGCTTAAGACCGGTTTCCTTCGCAATCTTCGCTAAAGCTGCCGGTTCGATTTCTTCGCCGTCGTGCAAGCTAAATGTGAAGTTCTTCCAACCGGTTCTTTGAAGTCTACGATGTGAGCCGACCTGTTTGTATTGTGTCCAACCCATAGGGAATCACAATTCCGATTCCTGCATTGTGTGTTAAGGCACAACTTGATTTCAGTATTCCTTGAAGGAGTGGTGATAATGATCAATGCTCTGATCGTGCTTGCGCTTTTTATGCAAGTGAGGATTCCGCAGAAGGCGATCAGTCATTCCGGAAGGAAGCCGATCACGGTTCCGAGAGGAAACCGATCAGAACGTCGCAGCGAAGCGACGCTGGCGCTTCGATGTTGCCAAGGCTGATCGGAATCGTTTGGTGGAATCGGTCCGGAGCGCAGCGAAGGCAGGACGGTCGTGGCGAGGATGCGGGTGTGGGGCAAGGGGCAGCAGTCCCTTGCCCCGCCTCAGCGCTGGAGTGACTCGGAGCGCGATTAGCGCTCCGAATCCCAGTTGACTGGATAGACCACCACCACCAAGCCGTAGCGAGTCACTAATTCTGCGTTGGCGTTTTTTCCAGATGGTCAACGACGATGGTCTCGACCGGCACCTTCCGCGACTCCAACTGTAGCCCGAGTTTCTTAAGCCCGTCTTGCACCATGCTACGCTGCGCGCCTTGTACGCTCGCGGCATCCTTCGGGCCCGGGCCGGTGAGGAACGCCATGAGGTCAGCCATGGACACCGCAAGATCCACTTGATATCGGCCTTTTAGTCCCGTCATGTCCAGCACTGCGCGGTCCAGCCCGTTGCCCGCGATGACCGCCAGATCGGCCACCCCTTCAAAAGTGATACTCGGGGCTTCATAATGCGTTGTCCCTACCGGCCCACGCGTGTTCGATCTCCGCACAAAGCCCATGCTGGGGCTTTGGTAAACGTTCGTCGACGCTCCATTCGAACTCGGAACAACGATTGAGCGGAACTGTATGCCACCGACATTACCGGGCCCATACGGCCCGGTCACTGCGATCGCCGCGGCGACCCAGGCTGGCTGGGCCGACGAAGCAGGTTCCACAGTGAGTTCTCCCTTAGCCACCACCAATGCATTGACCGTTCCCTCCTTGGACTCGCGATGAAACCTGAGCTTGAAACGGTCTTCCAGCAGGGATTGGAGCATCGCGGGAATTTGCTCCTGGCTTGCGCCATTAGGCAGTTTCGCAGAGATATCGAATCGCTGAGTGTCTGTCCAATCCGGCGCCAGAAGCCTGCCGGGGGCGACGGCGAACGCATCCAGCAGCAGTGCTTTCAGCGACACGCAGAGGCGATTGATACGGCTAGCATCTAAGGTCGATCTCCCAATGCAACCGCCCCCGCTTGGCGGGGGTGTGGGACGTATCGATGCAACCTCGAACTTTGGAGTGCCTGCCGAGGCAGTTTGAGCATCGCTTTGGGGCGGGTTCACCAGGCAGCTCAAGGTCACGATTCCTGCCGACCAGCACCAGTTTGCTTCTGAAATCAAACTTGCGCCCGCTCCGGATCCGAGATCTTGCGACTACGAGCATTGGCCTCTTCTCTCAGATCATTCCTAATGACACCTACGAGGTCAAAAAGTTCCGGTCCACGCAACTGCCTCCTTTGTGAGATTGATGACTCGTATCCAGTGATCCGGTCCCAGTTGATTCACTTGGAAATTATTCGCTCAGCCTCGCCGGTTCTTACGCATCGAATCCCCACGCATCTCGATGCGGTGCGCACTATGGACCAGCCTGTCAAGAATGCCGTCTGCCACCGTCGGATCGTCAATCTGCTCGTGCCAGCGAGTAATGGGTAACTGCGACGTAAGAATCAGCGAGCGGACCTGATAACGGTCTTCGCAAATCTCCCGGAAGTCGCGGCGTTCCGGCTCGGACAGCGGCGCCATAGCCCAATCATCAATCACCAGCACTTCAATCCGGCTAAGTCGCTCCAGCAGATTGCGGAAACTACCGTCGGCGCGGGCCAGCGCCAGATCGCGGAACAGCGCCGCCGAACGCGTGTAGAACGCAGAGTATCCGTCGCGGCACGCCTTCTGCGCGAGGGCACAGGCGATGAAACTCTTCCCCCCGCCGGTCGGCCCAAGAACGAAGAAATTCTCATGGTTCTGGACCCACTGCGAATCCTTCGCGAGCCCACGAATAACGGTCTTTTCCAATCCCCGCGCAGTCCGGTAATCGATGTCTTCGATGCAGGCGTTGTGGCGGAGCTTTGCGTTCAGTCGCCGCGCCAGCGCCTGGGTACTTCCGCGATGACCTTGTGAAAATTCCTTTGTGCCCGTGCCTTCGAAATCGCACGGTTATAGCCACCATACTCCTGCGCCACCTGCCCCTGCAAATCGTAAACAAAGGTCGTCTTATAGCCGCCCGCCGTCTTGCTCAGCCCGCCACCCATCGCGTCATAAACGTACGCGGCCGTGTTCCTAAGGGCGTCCTTTTCCGACCCATCCGGTTCTCCGCGTCATAACAAGCCGTCCGCATCATTGAGGCGCCGGGGCCATCACCGTCCGCAGCCCAACTCGCCCGCGCTATGCTCCCTTGTTGGCTACCTGCTGGCCCCCCGCACCAACCCATCCGGCAACACAATCACCGAGAAATGCGACAGCATCTTCCCAAGCAAACTATCCCGCTCCGATAAACTAACCCACGAAACCCGCTGCGAATCCTCGCCGTCCGAAAAGAATCCGACGCCGCCATACCGCAAGCGCTTGTCACTCCAGTTACTGACAATCTGTCCGTTCAGATACGCAACAAACCGGTCATCCTGAACGCTCATCCGCACCCGATAGTACACGCCGCGCTCCAGCGTCATGGGTATTGCGAGCTGCACGCGATCCCACTCGCGTCCATTGAGGATGACGTAGTGGACCAATGACGCATTCGGCTGCGAACCCGGCTTTGTCATTACGATCGTCGAAGCATAGAAATTGTTCTGGTCCGTCGCGCGGAATGCCCAGCTCAGGCTCTTGTTGTCGATCTGGCCAAGAAATTCCATCTGATAGTTCTGCAACTTGACAGACTTGTTCCACAAACGGAAACTTCCAGGACGCACAATTTCAGGAGCCATCGTCGAGGCCGTGTTTTGCGGAGTGTTCTCCGTGGACCGGGACGCGACTTTCAGCGCAAGCTCCTTCCAGTCCCCAATTCCCGCGCGGAAATCGTAATGCAAGGTTATGGGAGCCTTTTGACGCACCATGTCGCTCACGAAATTGCTTGCCCAGTCGATCATCCCGGGCTTCAGATCGAGCGCCGCGAAACTGTCGCTTCCGCCGCCGGGCCCCGGAAGTAAGAACGCGACAACAAGCAATCCAACCACTGTAAAGAACGCGAACGCCGAAGCAGCTTGTCCAGGCGTCGGCCCCTGCGTGCCTGGCTTGACTCGTTTACGCGACCGGACAACAGCCCAGGATTCGAAATCGTCTTCCTCGCGCACCTGAGATGAGGCCAGTTGGGCTTGACGCCGGTGCGCCGCCGAACAGTAATGCCGATCCCAAAACGTTCGGGTGAACCCGATCTTTTTGCCGCAGAGGAAGCAGAGTCGTTTCATCACAAGTCAAACGCCAGCCCGATTCTAGCAGCTTGCCCCTGATTTTCAGCCCGTCTAAGAGCAGAATGCCTAAGGGTTTGCCGTACCTCACCGGGGTATTCTAAGGTCTACGCAGTAGGGGTATAACCCTTCCTGTTTATGGCCAGAGAACCCAAGCCGAAACCCGAGTCGTCCGAACCAGACCCAGAGCCGGATGATGTCTTTTTCGTTCCCATAGAAGATGTTCTAGACCTCCATACTGTTTCACCGCGAGATATAGAACCTGTGGTCGAGGAGTACTTGATAGAGGCGCGAAAGCTGGGCTTAAGTGCGCTGCGAATTATCCACGGCAGAGGCATAGGTGTACAGCGCGAGACCGTTCGCCGAGTACTCGCAAGAACACCGTTTGTCATCGACTACGGCGATGCCCCAATGGAAGCAGGCGGCTGGGGCGCGACCATCGTCACTTTGTCGCTCGACGCTTCTACGAAGTGAGAATTGTACGGACGCGTACAGGTGCAAAACTCAATCTTCCCTGTATTCAGCGACATGACATTTCGCCTCCGTGCAATTTTCGGGAGGTGCGGGTTATCACGTAGACAAGGAGATCGAGCGCTCCCGCCATCGGAGAGCCGATTCGGCCAGTCGCGTGATTCTAGACACTCGCGTGAGGGCCTGCGAGCGATGGTTGTTGGCGGATCAAAACCGCTCCTCCCGCGCTGCGGAGTAAAACTCGGCGGTTCCGCCTTGGGAACTGAAACAAAGGCAACGGGGATCCCCTAAAAATCCGACCCGCGACAGCAATGAAGCGGCCCCAAATATTACGGAGAGCAACTCATTGACGCCTTAATGCGATCAATTCATCAACGCCAACCGACCCGATAGCGATCTTCCCCTTCTGGGCCTGCGCCGTCGGCTCATACGTAGCATCGCGCAGGACCCAGAGATTGTACGCCGCATGCCCGCTCGCGATCTCAGTCGGACATTCGACGCCAAACGTGTCCCCATCCATCGAGAACTTGATCGCCCCTCCGCGCACTTCGCCAGTCTTCGTGAACCCGAGTTCCGGCCGCGAAGCGAGCGACAAAATGTATCGGCCTTTTCCGGGAAGATAAAACCACACCAATGGTCCATTCACACTCCGTCCAACGACTGTTGGGAGTGGCGGCATCCCACCCGGAGCTTGCGGATCTACTGATTGCTCGACCCCGTTCACCGTGATCCGCGCCTGAATCAAACGCAACTCAGCATCCAACGCGGAATAGTCCCGAGCCGGTCCTTCTACCGTGGGAGTCGTACGAGCGCCAGGTTGCCCTCCGAAGCTCGTGATCCCGCCGGCTGCTATGCCTGTCGGAAGTGTCCGGACAAACGGCTCAATCGTGATGTCTTCAAATAGCGTGCTTCCCGTTGAGGGATCGGATATCAGTTCAATGCTAAACGTCTCTCCTTTGTGAACCACTTTTGATTCCGGCAGTTGAAGCGTTCGAGCCGACCATTCTTTCGACGGGGCGCCCATGCTGTCCAACTCCATCGATGTAAACGTCAAAGGTCCGAAGGTCACGTTGTAGGTGTCGGCGCCCTGTTCCTCGACGAGCACTTCGTAACCCGAATACTCGTGCTTACTATCGTCGATGACACTTCGTTTGAAGTAGGAGATTTTGCGATTGCTGCGTCCATTAAACGACGTGGTGAATGCGGTACGCTGTGGCGGCGCCGCTGAGTTGGAACGAAGCGTTGCTTTAATATTTCCGACTCCGACTTCACGGTTGAAGGCGGCCGAAACATTCCCAAAGCGAATCTGGCCCAACCCGCTGGTCTGAGTGACCATCCCGTTGGGACCACCGCTACTGGAAGACCCGACGCCGCCCGAGTAAATCACACCCTGCCCAAACCCAAAAGCTGGCAGGAACAAAGCCGCGAAAAAACACTTAGCCTTCATCTGCCGTCCTTTCTCCCGTAATTCTATCTTTTTCGAATAAATGTGGGCGCATGCACACGCATGGCGCCAGCCTGCCCCTCATGCAAACACCTCACGCCCGCGCCCGCCGTCGAGTGCTAACCTCAAGATAGATGCCGGAAACCACGCAACAAGACTCTCTGCGTAGCCGGGGCGTGCGGTTGACGAGGCAGCGCCGGCTGCTGCTCGAATTGATCGACAACTCGGGGCTTCATCTCGATGCCGAGAGCCTTTGCCAAATGGCCAAAGAGCGCGATCCGAAGCTCAATCGCGTCACCGTTTATCGCACTTTGAAGCTCCTTAAAGAAGGCGGACTCATTGATGAGCTCGATCTCGCCCACCTCCAGGGCGAGAAGCATTATTACGAAACGCGCCTCAAGCAGGAACACGCGCACATCATCTGCCTGCGCTGCGGGCGCGTGGAAGAATTCTTCGGCGAGCCTCTGCAGAGCCTTCGCTCGCAGGTCTCTTCTCAGCTTGGCTTTGAAATTGTGTTCGCGCGCACGGAAGTCGGCGGCTATTGCTCGCACTGCCAGGTGCTCCGGGCGCAGGAGCTTAAAGCGAGTGAGAAAGCCGCGGAGCAGTCCGAACCAGTCCACGCCGCGGGAGATTAACGCCACATGGCGTCAGCAGGCACAGGCGATGCCCCTGCAATCCTCTTCGTTCTCGACCCTGCTGGTCAGCGCACGCGAGTCGCAGTCGATCACACTCCGTTCCTGATCGGCCGGCAACCCGACAATAGCCTTGTCTTGCGCGACAACCGGACGTCGCGCGCCCACGCCCGCATTGTTCAGGAAAACGGCTCCTACATTATTGAGGACCTCAACAGCCGCCATGGAACCTTCGTCAACGGCCATCGCATAGAGCGCCACACACTCTCCAACGCAGACCGCATTGAGTTCGGCGTTGAAGGCTCTTACCAGATCACGGTCTCGCTAGGCCGAGGCTCCATCAGCAAAATGATGGACAATATGGCGTCATCAAGCAGCATCCATATGGGCGAAAACGCGCTCGGCAAACTGCGGTCGCTGGTCGAAGTCGCGCGCGCCGTGCACAACTCCCTTTCGACTCAGGAAGTGCTCACCGCCGTCATCGATGCAGCCCTCGCGGTTACTCAATGCGAGCGCGGATTCCTGCTCCTCACAAAGAACAAAGAACTTGAATTCGCTGTCGCGCGCGATCGCGATGGCAAGCCGCTGGACCCAAGCGAGTTGCGCGTCCCGAGGTCCGTGATCCAAAAAGCTCTGCACACGCGCCGCGAGCTTCTCTCCATGTCATTCGATCCGCTCTCCGGACAGAACCTGGAGATGAGCGTCGCCCAATTGGAGCTTCGAAGCGTGGTCTGTCTTCCGCTCGTACAGGTGCGCAGCGGCAATCAGTCGGAAACGCGCATTACCAGCACTTCCGACGTTACCGTGGGCCTTCTTTACCTCGATTCGCGGATGACCCCCGCCGACCTCTCCGCTGGCAATCGCGAACTGCTTCAGACACTCGCGATGGAGGCGTCGACGATTTTAGAAAATGCGCGCCTGATCGAAGAGGAGCGTGCAAAACTCAAGATCGAAAGCGAGTTGAAGATCGCACGCGATATCCAGCAGGGTCTTCTGCCGAGCGAATTGCCAGAGGCGGGCTGGTTTCGCGCAGCTGGCTCCAGTACGCCGTCACGGCAGGTAGGCGGCGACTACTACGACGTGCGAAGGTCTTCACAGGATGTTTGGCGAGCCGTAGTCGCCGATGTAAGCGGCAAAGGCGTGAGTTCAGCGCTTCTGGCCGGCTTCCTGCAAGGGGCGTTTCAGATGTCTTCCTCCGGGGCCGAGGGCCGGCCGGAAGCCATGCTGCGGCAGTTAAATTCGTTCCTGCTGGAGCGCACTCGCGGCGAAAAATACGCAACAGTCTTTTTATTGGCGCTCCATGCTTCGGGCCGCCTGGAATACATCAACGCCGGTCACTGCGCGCCGTACCTGATTTCGCCCGACGGCCGACTCCGCAAACTGCACACCACGGGAATGCCCGTAGGCATGCTCGAAGAGGCGGTGTTTGAGCCGAACGAAATGGAGCTTCAACGCGGCGACAAGCTCGTAATCTATAGCGACGGACTCACAGAATCCGCCAATGCGCAAGGCGAATTCTATGAATCAGACCGGCTCCGTGACTGCATCCGCGAAAATGCCGTCAAGGATGCGAACGGTCTGCATGCAGCTGTTCTGGAATCTCTCGACTCATTCAAAGGCGCTGTGCCCTCGCGTGACGACGTGACTATCCTCGTGATCGAATTCCTCCCATAGTCCGTTTGTGTGGACATGTTCCTCCACGAGTACTCGAGGATCTAACTGGCAGTGGATCGACTCTTCCCCGGCAACTGCCTCACTTTGGTGTTCGTGCTCCTTTCGATACTCGCGTTCGGCCAGGAGCAACCGGCCGACAAAGTTTCACGCGAGCTGCTCTCGGCCCACAATGAGGCGCGCGCCCGAGCAGGTGTACCTCCTCTCACGTGGTCGACGTTCCTTGAGGCCGTGGCGCGGCAATGGGCCGAGTCCTTGCTGTCGAGTGGAAAGTTCGAACACCAACAATACTCGCCTTATGGCGAAAACCTGTTCGAGGTTCGCGGAGCCTTATTTTCCGGCGCAAAGGTGGTGGAAACCTGGGTGAACGAGAGCCGTGATTACAACGCCAAGACCAACACCTGCCGCGCGGGCGCCGTGTGCGGCCATTACACTCAAGTGATCTGGCGGAATACCCGGGAGGTGGGCTGCGCCGTTGCTCGGGGCCAAAACCGCGAAGTATGGGTCTGCGAATATTCTCCGCCGGGAAACTACGTGGGCCAACGTCCGTTCTAGTCTCTGCGGGTTAAAGCGCCGCCGCCGGCATCGCCGATTTCGCGGATGCTTCCTAAAGAATCCGCCAGACTGAGCAGGTTTTGTGGCATTACACGAATCAAGCCTCCTCGCGGACTGTCCAGATCGGCGATAAGAAAAAAAGCCACTGCCACGATTAGCGGCATCAAGAATATCCGTGGCTGCCGGCGGTCCACCTGCCAGGCATTGTAGCCGAGCAACACATTGCAGCAGATTCCGATCGCAATCATCAGCACCCATGTCATTATCGGCAGCCGGTTCCACCACGCCGCTTGGGTATAGCCTTGAGAATTCAGAACATCGTTCATGCCGGAGAGCACCAAGACGCTCTGGGCGGCCTGCAAGTTTGCGGAATGCGTTTGTGCCGCGTTCCATAGATCATTCTGCAATTGCGTGGTTGAATTATTGATCTGATCCAGGCGAGCGTCATTACGCACCTGGTAAAACTGGATGCGTTGATCCAGATAGGACTTCAGCAATTGCCGCGATTTGATGGCATCGGCCGGCGCGAGCAATCCTAAACGGAAGTATTCCGTGCCAATCGCGTTAGCCTCGGCTTCTTCAAAGTTTTTGCGCTGGTCATAGCGCGTGGTGGCCATTGAGAAGCTGAA
>Ga0126381_100007817_pt1 | contig 11918 bp, 11 predicted proteins | sample PanSoiMetPlot_28_FD_96465 | JGI IMG/M metagenome (GOLD analysis project Ga0126381, IMG submission 96465) | Tropical forest soil microbial communities from Panama - MetaG Plot_28 | ecosystem: Environmental > Terrestrial > Soil > Tropical forest > Bulk soil | place: Panama | collected 2016-02-17
GCCAGGCGGATCGTACAGCCGAACCCTGTTCTGAATCTCAAGTTTCTCAGCACAAGGAACATCATCATCCTGGCGTTATCCATTTTTGTGTTCAAGTTCATGCATCTTGCGGCAATCGTTCTGGTCCCTGGGTTCCTTGCAAATATTCAACGTTATCGGCCTCTTGAGACCGGCCACACTCTTGCCTGGGTGGCGCTTCCAATGTTCATCTTCGTGTGGCTGGCCGCGACCCTCATAATCCATCTTGACTCGCGACTGATTCTGGCGGTGGGCCTGGGCGTAGGCGGTTTGTGCTGTTTTCTCTGGTCCCACGTAGACACTTCGTGGGCAGGAAGCAGCTTTCAGGTCATAGAGCTCTTGATGTCTGCAGCCCTGGCCTGCACATACATTGGATTGGTGAGCAGCATCGTTCTCGAAGGCCTGGAGGCAGGCGCACTGAAGAGTGCCACGAATGCAGCCACTTTCTCTGGATTCATGCACTTTATGCGAATCTTCGGCGGTCAGGTTGGCGTGGCTGTTATGACCCGCGTTATTGCGGTACGGGAGAAATTTCACTCGAACATACTGGTTCAAATGAACGACGAGCTTATTAGTAAGCGGTTACATCTGCTGACTGCTGGAATGTTGTCGCATTCGACTGGCCCGGAAGAAGCACAGCATCGGGCGGTCGCGATTCTGAGCCAACAAGTGCGAGCACAGGCCTACACCCTGGCGATCTCCGATGGATTCGTCCTGATCGTGTGGGTTGTGATCGCCTATCTCCTTCTCATGTTGCTAATGAAACCCGGCAAGATCACTTTCATGGACTTGAGCAAAATGCAATAAATGCACCTGCGACCAGGAGAAGAGCTAAAAACTCAACAGCTGGTAGGCCAGTACGCCCCAGCGCTCGCTCGGCTCGGGGAAGACGATTTGTATCACACGCCGAACCGCATCTATTCTTCGCCGAGCTAGGCCACTTAGCCTCTTGCGAAAGACGGATCAACATAGCTCTGACTCTATAGGGGTTCGCGTGGAAGGATCACTACATTACTCACTTGATCTGTCGAGCCGCGGGTCTCTGGTTCATGATCGGCACCTCTATTGATTGGCCCAAGAGGTCGTTGTACGCGATTGCCTTCTTTCCACCAAAACCAATAAGCTGCGGCCTGTCTTGTACCTCACTGTATCTACTCCAAGTGGGGGAGAGTAGAGCACGGTATATATCGTATCGTTTATCTGAATGGACACGTCATAGCTAACGCTGTTCGAGGCGCTGGTGTCGGGAGTCTGGTGAGTTTTGACATCAACGATCGTTGCCACCTCATATTTGGCCGCCGACTCGGTAAATATCTTAAAGGTTGTCGGGCAAATCAAAATTACACACACTTGTCTCAACATTCGTTGCTCCTCTCGCATAGTCGCGTATTCCAAATACGACGCCAGATTTCAGGCGGGCCTACTTAGCCTGTCCTGAAGAGGATGCCCGGAATCAAGGGCAATCTTTATGGGAATTCGTTGCACAACCTTGGTAAAGTTTCCCGTCGCGTTATCCGGAGGAAGGAGAGCAAATTGAGATCCACTTGCCGGAGCGATCTCAGCACTTTTCCATGGAGTAGGACGCCTGGAAAAGTGTCGATTGTAATGTCGGCAGCGTCTCCTTTCTGAACAGATCTCGCTGATAAAGCCCGACAACCAGAAGGTCGGCGTGATGCTCGCGCAAGAAATCGACGATGGCCTGGACTTCTGCCCCTCGATTATGTGACTGCGAAGATCGATGTTGCAATCGTTGGCCAATGACCGCGCCTTCTGCTGAAGTCGTTCATAGCTCTCCATCTGGTCTTCTTTCAGAACCCGCGATATTGAAGCATCGGCAGCGCCTGCGTAGCGGTGTACGCAGGCAGGTCACCACCATCAGTGACGCTGTGCAATTCTGCATTGACGCTCTCGGCTAATCGAATTGTCGACATAAGCGCTCGCGCCCGACTCCGGAGACTCGTTGTAGGCTACAACAATCTCTTAAACATAAGCGCGCTCTTGTGCACCTATGATGTCCATCATCGAAAGATTGATCTATTCAATTGTCATTCGTTTGCACAACGATTCCGCAGCCGGGTCTGATCACGCGTCCCCATACCCCAAAGGTGTTAGGTTTCATTGGCTCTTCTTTATTAGCCAAAAAAGACTCCATCTCGGGATGTATGTTCAATGACGATTTGGCACAGTAGGAGGCGTGAAATGGCACCACCAAGACGCGATCTGTTTTGCCAGCCTGATCAAAGCGAGACTTTGTACAGCAGTGATAACGGTCAGCTGTCTCGTTTCGGGTTCGTCCGCGCAAAACATGCTAGAGAATACCGGTCGCGTGCAGGGCGTTGTATTTACTTGTAATGCTGACGGCAGCCACTCCGCTGTTCCTGGTACAAAGGTCTTTTTGCTCGGCACCGAGACGCATGAAACAGATGCTGACGCTGCCGGTGGGTATGTGTTTACCGACCTCCCGCCGGGTTCCTACACCCTGAAAGCTCAGGCCCCTGGATTTATCGCCATGCAAGCGGTGGTGGTTGCGACGGGACGTTCCATGGACGTCCCGCTGGAGATGAAGATCGAAGCATCGACCACCGTAACCGTCTCTTCAAACTCCAGCGAAACACAAGACTCCGCAGCGGTCAGCACCGTAGGCGAGTCGGCAGTCCAGACCGTGCCAAATGTGAATGAGCGCTTTGAAAGTGTACCCCCTCTGGTGCCGGGTGTCGTTCGTGGGCCCGATGGAGTCATCAATATGAAAGGTGGACGTTCATCGCAGAATGGCTCGCTAGTCAATAGTGCTGACGTGACTGATCCAGTCACAGGAACAAGTGCAATCAATATTCCAATCGATGTAGTTTCATCGGTGCAGGTTCTTTCCACTCCGTACGATCCCATCTACAGCGGCTTCACGGGTGCAGTGTCGAACGTGGAGACCCGTACCGGCAACTTCAATAAGTTCCGCATGACAGCTCAGAATCTACTCCCACGGCCACGGGTGCGAGATGGTTCTTGGCTTGGGCTCGAAGCGATTACTCCGCGAGTGACTTTTTCCGGACCAATGGTCAAAGACCGGATAGCGTTGACTCAATCTCTCGAATACCGATTCGTCCGCACGCCAGTAAATAGCCTGCCGCCTCTTCAGCGCGATACAAGAAATGAGAGCTTCGACTCCTACACACAGATCGACGCGAATATTAGCCAAAAGCAAACAGCGACTGCATCCTTCGCGCTCTTCCCGCAAAAACTTGACTACTACGGGCTGAATACCTTCACTCCGCAGGAGTCCACCCCCAATCTGCACGAGCGGGGATACCAGCTCTATCTCCAGCATCGATACATCTTCGACTCCGGAAACCTGCTGAGCTCGCAACTGAGTTTCAGAAACTTTAACGCCGACGTGCTGCCAAACAGCAGCGCGCCTTATCAACTCCTAGTAGAGACGACTGAAGGAGGGTTCTTTAATAACCAACGCAGGAATGCTTCTCGCGTTGAATGGCAGGAAATCCTTCAGTCGCCATCTCACAAATTCTATGGATCGCACGAGCTGAAGGCCGGAATAAGCTTTGTACACAATTCCTATGATGGCTATCAGCAATTTCTGCCGGTGAATATTGTTGGTGTCGCCGGCTATCCCCTGCAGCGAATTGAATTTTCTCCTGCTTCCACCTTCTCGATCGATCAGAACGAAGCGGCCTGGTTTCTGGGTGACAAGTGGAAGGTTTCTAACAGGCTTGCGTTTGACCTAGGACTCCGATTCGATCGTGACTCGGTCGCTGATTCGATCAACGCAGCGCCTCGTGCTGGTTTTGTCCTGGCGCTGACGCAGGATGGAAAAACCTTACTTAAGGGTGGCGCAGGTTTCTTTTATGACCGCATCCCGCTCAATATCCCTGCGTTTCCTCATTACCCAGACCGCACTGTCCTGGAACTTAATCCTGCTGGGCAGACTCTGACGGCAACAGCATACTCGAATCAATTAACAGGTCATTTACGCGACCCTCGCAGCGAAGCTTGGAATCTTGAAGTCGATCGTCAGATCACCAGCAACCTGCTGCTTCGTGCCTCTTACCTGCAACGGAACACGGTGCGAGATTTTGTGCTCACGCCATTTGCATCCGGGGACAATGGTGTCCTCTCGCTGGCCAGTAGTGGGCGAGAGTTCTACCGCGAGTTCCAAGTAACGGCTCGCTACCGAATCGAACGCGGAACATTGAATGTTTCCTATACCCGCTCAAAGGCGTTCGGAGATCTAAACGACTTCAACCAGTTTTTCGGAAACGATCCGCAGGCGGTCATCCAGTCCAATCAGCGTGCCCGTCTGCCCTTTGACGCCCCGAATCGTTTTCTTGCGTGGGGAGAGTTTACAGCCCCCTGGAAGTTGACCGTTGCGCCGGTGTTAGACGTGCACACGGGGTTCCCTTATTCCGTGATCAACCAATCACGCGAGTTTATGGGACCCCGTGATGCTCAGCAATATCCCAGGTTCGTTTCGACCGACATTCAGGTTCTCAGGGAAATCCGACTGCCTCTTCCTGGAAAAGAGCGTCATGCGCGCATCGGTGGCGGAGTGTTCGATATCTTTGCCCGCTCTAATCCACGTGATGTGCAAAACGATATCAACAGCTATCGCTTCAACGAATTCTTCAACAGCCCTGGCCGGATCTTTCGGGGCAAATTTGTCCTGGAGTTTTAGATATGAAGACCGTATTGAACTCAGCTCTTTCAGCGCTTTTGATGATGTTCTCAATAGCGACGTTCTCCTTTGGCCAAACGGGTGATGCTCTCCCAACCGCGGAGGATGTGGTTGCAAAGATGGTTCAGCAGGACGCCTGGCGAAGGGCTCAGCTCAATGGCTACACCTCGACACGTCACTATATTGCTGTCAACAAGGAGCGCAAAGCTGAAATGGTTGTCGGAGTGATGTGCACAGGTGACGGTGAAAAACACTTCACCATTCTCTCCGAAGAGGGTTCGAGTGCGATCCGCAAGCACGTCTTCGATCAGATGTTGAAGGAGGAAAGCGCAGCATCCAGTCACGGCGCGAGCAATAGTACTCACATCACGCCAGATAACTATGAGTTCGAGCTCATTGGAAAAGATGTCATTGATGAGCGCCCCGCATACCTCCTGCGTATTACCCCGAAGCAAGAAAGCAAGTATCTAATTACCGGGAAAATTTGGGTCGACGCTGCTGATTTTTCTATTGCTCGGATAGAGGGAAGCCCGGCACGCACTCCTTCTTTCTGGGTTCACAGTGTTCACTTCGTACACACGTATCAGAAGGTTGGACCCTTTTGGTTTGCTGCTTCGACTCACTCCGTGAGTGAGCTCCGCGTCTTTGGCGAGGCGGATCTTTCGATCGATAACCTCGACTACACCCTAAATCCTCCTGACAATCGCTTAACGAGTGCCGATTATCTGGCGAGGCTGACTCGATGAGAAGAGGGCGCCAAGTGGTTCTTGCTCTAATTGGGGCGGTTCTGTTCATCTGGGTCCTTGCCCACGTGGGAGTTTCCGCGCTTCTGCAGCAGCTAAAGGCCATGAGCATTGCTTTGCCGATTCTGCTCATGCTCAGCATATGCCGCCTTTTACTCCAGACGGCCTCTTGGTCGATGGCTCTGAAAAGTGAAGGAGTATCGGCCACCCCGGAAAGGCTGATCGGTATTCGGATGGCATCTCAGGCCATGGGTTACCTCACCTTCTTGGGAGCGGTTCTTTCCGAACCCATGAAGATCAAGCTCCTACGTGCTCCTACTGAGTCCACAATTAAGGCTACTTTTCTCGACAGCGGCGTGTACTGGTTCACATCCACGCTCGTGGCAATTGTTGGATGCATGTGTGCCGCCCTTCTGGCCGTCCATGGTGGGCATTACGCGTGGACCGCTATAACGATCGCACTGCTTACTCTCGTTCTGTTCCTTATCGCACGTAGCAAGCCAATTCTGTCAGGTGTCGTGCGGATCCTTGGAAGGAGGTCTCCAACCTGGCTTAACCGCGGGGAAGAAATCGAACGCTCGATCCGCAACTGTCGCTCGCGTCAGCCCGTGCTTGTTGCTCGCATGTTCTGGATCGATATCCTGTGCCAGTTGCTCATGGCTTCCGAGGTCGCCGTAGTTGTGTGGTCGCTCCGGTTGCCGATGCATCTTCTCACCGTTCTTGCCATTGAGGGCATAACTCGTGCACTCAGGATGGTAAGCGGCTGGGTACCGGCTCGGCTGGGCGCAGATGAAGGCGGAGCCATGTCCGCCTTCATGGCGGCAGGTTTTTCTCCAGCCTTTGGTCTAACGCTCGCGCTTACGCGGCGCATGCGTGACCTGTTGTGGGCCCTAATTGGCCTCGCCTGGCTCGTTTGGAAAGCTCCGGGCGTAATGGGAAATGACAAACTTCGCGAAACGTACGCGATGACTCGCTAAGGAGCGATTCGTATGCAGGTCGTTATATCCGTTCCCGAATTCGACGCTTCAGTCGTTTATCCGAGCTTTCACGAGATGCTCATGCGGTCAGTGTGTGGGGTTCCATTGTTGATAAGAACCGTGGCAATGGCAGCGCGGGCACAAGCTGATGACGTCGTGATTTTGTGGCCGGAGAATGCCCCGGATGAGTTAGCACAGATTTGTATGAATTCCACCCCGCTTCAACACAAGCACAACATACGATTTCTTCGCGTGAAGGGATTCGATCCTAGACAGGCTTCGAACTGGGCAACTGTCCTCGATCAATTAGCCAGCCGATTCATCTGGCTGCCATGGAACTGGGTGTCTCACAAACGGATGTTTACTCACCTGCCTTTAGTAAACATCCGTGAAGCCGACTGGCACAGGCCGGCTTGCATTGCGACGCACGGGATAACAAGCTGCGAAATCTCCACAGGTCTATTAAACCGCAGACCCGATGGAGTTGCAGTCACCTCACCCAGTACTGCAGTTCTGGCAGAATGATTTCTGGTTTCAAACTCCGGAAAGGTGCTCGACGGAATTCACACATCGTTTAATCGCCGCCTTTGCCGGCCATTCGTGAGACTGCTTTCTCACACGCCGGTCACACCTAACGCAGTTACATTTGGCGGCATCTTGGTATCTATCATTTCTGCCATCGCGTTTGCTCATGGATCGTATTGGTCGTACGTAGCCGGCGCACTACTCTTCTTTATCGCGGGACTGTTCGACAAAATGGACGGGATGCTGGCCCGCATCAAGTTTGCCGACACACCCTTCGGAACCTGGTTTGAAGGTGCCGCGGATGGCCTTGGCTACCTGCTTCTCTTTGCAAGCATCACTCTTGGGCTCTATCGCCAGCATGGCAGTCGAGAACTCTGGATTGGCGCGGCTCTCCTGGTTGGCACGATCCTTTCTCTGATCGTTACTTCCCTCGGGCGTAAACGAGGAGCGGCCGCAGACCGACCACACGAATATCTCGGCAACCTGTACGACAAGATGGAAAACGATTCGTCAAACTGGATCTCACGCGTGGCGCGGCAGATCCAGCCCTTCCAGAAGAGGGGCGTATGCATTCACTACATTGTTCTCCTTACGGTTCTCGGAGGGGTGCCTCTACTCCTTTACCTGTCCACACTCGGCAGCCATCTTATGTGGACGCTCTCTCTATATTTCAGCCACAGATTTTTTGATCAACCGACCTCTGGCATTCCTTTGAAAGATATCCAGGCGTCGCAGGAGTCAATATGAAAGCAGTAATTCTCGCAGCAGGACAGGGAACAAGAATTCGGTCCATCCATGGCGAACGCCCGAAATGTTTGATTGCGGTTGGCGATCGCACTATCCTTGATCGCCAATTGGAAGCGTTGTTCATGGCTGGTGTTAGGGAAGTCGCTATTGTGGTTGGGTATGAGAAGGACCAAATCATTGACCACCTGCGAGCCCGGCTCAGGGACGTTGGTCCTAAGGTCCATTTCATTGAGAACCCGGCTTTTGCCCTTACAAACAACATCTATTCGCTATGGCTCGCGCGCGAGTGGCTAAGCGACCAGAGCTTCATCTGCCTGAACGCCGATGTAATATTCGACCCGCAGATCCTCCTCTCAGCGATGCAGAGCGCTGCGCCGATTTCCATGATCGTGGACCATGAGTGGCGGGACGAGACTATGAAGGTAGTTATTTGCGATGGCCGCGTAGTTCGGATGAGCAAGAAGATAACCCGAGACCAGTTCAACGGCACTTACATCGGCATCACTAAATTCCATGCGAGACTGCGCGACCGCCTCTTTCGCAAGATGGAAGATATTATCGACGCCGGACGCTTAAACGAATTTTTCAACGTTGCTGTACAAGAACTTGCAGACGAAGGCGTGAACGTTGGCTTTACGACCACATCCGGTTTGGCCTGGGCAGAGATTGACGATCCGCTGGATCTGACCTTTGCCCAGCAAAACGTATTTCCGCAACTTGCTGCGGCTGTCTGAAGGTGTCAATGAAAGAGATCGTCACTGGCAACTACGCTCCCTGGCGGCTGGTGTTGTGGCCCCCGAGTTCGATTCGAGTCGTGGACTGGAACATCGACCGCGGACTGCAGTTGCCCGCAATCGTAGATTTCCTGGCGCGGACAAATGCCGATATTGTGCTTCTTCAAGAAGTCGACTTTAATGCCCGTCGTACTCAGCACCTCAACATCGCTCAAGAAATCGCGCGGCAATTGCAATTGAATTATGTTTTCGGTCTTGAGTTTCAGGAACTGACGCCAGGCTCTAAATCCATGCCCGCGTATCATGGGCAGGCTACGCTTTCGCGCTGGCCGATATCTAATCCGCGGCTCATAAGGTTCCGCAAGCAGTCCAACTTCTGGCAGCCGCATTGGTTTCTGCCTCGGATCGAGCCCTTCCAGGAAAGACTTGGAGGCCGAATTGCTTTGATTGTTGACGTAGATGTCGCCGGCAACAAGATCGTCTCTTACAATCTCCATCTGGAGAGCCGCGATAGTGATGACTTGCGCCTCTCGCAGATTGACGAGGTTCGTCGCGATGCTGCAAGTTATGGTTCGCAAAGCGTAGTGATTGTCGCAGGAGACTTCAACCTGGATGTATCGAAGTACGATTCATTGTCATCGGTCGGGTTCCGCAAGGCCGTGCCCGCAGAACGTACGCCCACTACGACTCGACGTGGCTTGTTTGATGCTGGACGCCATATCGATTGGGCATTCGTGCGCGGGCCTGTGCACACAGACAACGGGCGGATACACAATTCCGTAACAGCGTCCGATCATTACCCGATATCTTTCAGCCTGCGCAAGTCGGCGTAACCTAATCTCCGAGATAATAAGTAACAATCTGCAGAGACCTTTAGACAGTCAGTAGGAGCTCAGAGCGGAAGAATGACCCAAGTTCATCAAGTCGCAATCTTGGCTCCATTGGCTGTTGGTGCCGTCGCGACCCTATGTACCATATTCATCCACGCTTTGGCTTTGGGTGCGACAGTGAATTTCTTTCGCCGTGAGAAAAGACTTGGCCGCGCTGGCATGAGTCACTTGATCGATCTCTCAATCGTTGTGCTAGTAATGTCGTTCGCGTTCGTGGCACACGTTGTTGAGATCGCTGTGTGGGCGTGGTTATTTGTGATATGTGGCGAATTTAAAGATTTTGGATTCGCGTATTATCACTCGGCCGTGAACTATGCAACACTGGGCTACGGTGACGTGATTATGACGCCGTCATGGAAATTGCTTGGACCGCTGGAAGCTGCAGATGGATCGCTGATGTTTGGTGTATCGACGGCGATGATCTTTACTGTCATTCTACGGTTGATTCAGACCAGATTTGCGGATCTCAAAGACTAAGTGGTTTTAAGGGGAATTCACCGGCTCACTCGGCGCATTCAACAATGACGCGCCAATCGCCTGTCTACTAAGGTCATTCATATCTCATCATTTACAGTCAAAGGCTTCCGAAGAACAGGCACCACAATTTGATGTCAGTCTTTCATTGGACGCGAGACAAAAGAATATCGATCATTGCTCCGAGTCTAGGTAACTCTAAATAGCGATGCATATCCAGTGTGGAGGTAAAAATGCCCCGTGCCATTCGGCCGTCAGCGCAAAAGAAATTGCCACAACCTCAAAAGCGAACTGAACCCAATTCCGATGGAAGCCCAGACACTCTGGATGACGTGAGTTTTTGGCGTCTACCAGAAGTGAAAGCGGTCACTGGTCTTTCAAAGACAAGTCTTTATGCGTTAATTCGGGAAAAGAGCTTTCCTGCACCCGTCCGTCTTGGCCCGCGTACAGTTGCGTGGGTACGCTCGGAAATCAGGCAGTGGGCCGCTGAGCGGGTTCATGCATCGCGATCGGCAGCTTGACTTCGGTCCGCGTCTTCGTTCGGCCCCGTTTTGTTTCATTAGAGCGTTTGCGGCTTGCGGTGATATTTTTTCTGCCTTTGGCTAATTGGGTGTCGATATAGTCTGCCCACCACTGCATCATCGAGGCGCGTTGTCTCAGATATTTCGCATGATTGTACGCAGCAGCCACTTTGTTCCGCTTCTGATGAGCAAGCTGTAACTCAATATGCTCGTCTGCAAATCCATTCTCATGCAGGATCGTAGAGGCCAGACCACGAAAGCCGTGGCCGGTCATGCGGCGTTTGTAGCCAAGGCGGTACAGCGCAAAACAGGATCGTATTGTTGCTCATAGGCTTATTTTTGTCGTTTGCGCCGGGGAACACGAGCCTGCCATGTCCCGTTAAGAGTCGGAGAGCACGGAGAACTTCCACTGCTGGCTGTGACAGGGGGACGATATGCGGTGTGTCCATCTTCATGCGCTCCGGTGGAATATCCCAACGCGCATTGTCAAGGTCAAACTCTGGCCATTCTGCTTCGATCAATTCAGACGTCCGTACAAACGTGTATGCCATGAGTCGCAAGGCTAGCCGCGTGAGCGCATCGCCGTCGTAGCTTTCCAGCTTTACAAGCAATTCTGGTAGATCTTTGGCATCGACACGAGCAAAGTTTTCTGATTTGCTTTCGGCCAAGATATCGCCGGGCTTGAAATCAGCAGCCGCATTTCGGGTAGCCATGCCATGGGCAATCGCATAGCGGAAAATCTGGCCTGTGATCTCGTGGGCGCGTTTCGCAACATCGCTTGCGCCACGACTCTCGATTGCAAGCATAAGCTCACGAATGTCAGCGGCCGTCACAGCGTTAATGAATTTGTGACCAAAGGCTGGCAAAACGTCCGCTTCCAAACGCCGCAGGACGTAATCAGCATGACGCGGCGACTTGCCAACAGACCACCATTCCCACCATTTGCGAGCAATATTCCCAAAGCTGTTCTCAGCTTCACGCTGTCGTGCCTTGGCCTCAAGCTCCCGTGTCTCGCCTTCGGCTTTGCGCAGGGCCATTGGATCAATGCCGGCGACCAAGATCTTCCGAGCCGCAAAGTAACGTTCGCGGGCCTCAGCAAGACTCACAACTGGATATTCGCCCAGAGCCATTAGCTTTTCTTTACCTTCAAAGCGATAACGCCAACGCCATAGCTTTGATCCATTAGGATTGACCAACAGAAACAGGCCGCCACGGTCGTGAATCTTAAATGGCTTGTCACCGGGTTTGATTGCCCGAACCGCAGTGTCCGAAAGCCCCATGCTTTTTAGCTCCAATAGGTAGGAGGAATTTTGGACGATACCCCAGTGTCACGGGTTTCGTACCCCCAAATATACCCCACTTTTTGGATGGCTGTGATCGGACCCTAATGAACGCTGTTGAACTTCAGATTCCATCTAAGCTATTCATAATTAGCAATTTGTACTGTTCTAGGAGGTTCAAAAAGGTTCAAAAAGGTTCGGGGAGGTTCTTGATTGGCTGCCCCCCAGGGATTCGAACCCCGATATGCTGATCCAGAGTCAGCTGTCCTACCATTGAACGAGGGGGCAATTGGTTCAGTGAATGTGCTGAACGACGATTGTTACC
>Ga0126381_100007819_pt1 | contig 11917 bp, 16 predicted proteins | sample PanSoiMetPlot_28_FD_96465 | JGI IMG/M metagenome (GOLD analysis project Ga0126381, IMG submission 96465) | Tropical forest soil microbial communities from Panama - MetaG Plot_28 | ecosystem: Environmental > Terrestrial > Soil > Tropical forest > Bulk soil | place: Panama | collected 2016-02-17
CGATGATCTCGTCCTTGCCCTTGAAGTAGCGGTAGACGGCGCCGGTCGACAGGCCGGAACGGGCGATGATCATCTCCATCGACACCGCCTCCAGCCCGTGCTCGAGCACGCAGGCCCGGGCGGCGTCGAGGATCTGCTCGCGCCGGGCCTCCCGGCGCTCCTCGGTGATCCGTGGCATAGGTTTACGCTATCACAAAACGAAGGAAGATTCACTCTCACACAATGCCGAGCACCGCTCCTTGCATCTTGGCGCCCCGTCCCTGTGTTGTGTGAGATCTGTAACGGGAAGTCCGCGGGCGCCACCGGTCAGCGAGCGGTGAGCCGCAGCGTGGCCGCGCGCGCCGCGGGGCTCACCATCGGGTCGACGTACGCGGCGCCGTGCCGCGTGTACTTGCTCCGGTAGGCCTGGTCGATCGCGGCCTGGTCGGCGTCCGCCGGCTCGGCGAACGTGACGTCGCGGGTCAGCCCGCCCACCCGGATGCATCCCTCGGGACGCCGCAGCACCGACCGGAACCAGGCGCCGTCGCGGCCCCGGTAGGACCGCACATACAGGTCGTCGCCGACCCGCACAGCCCAGATCGTCGTGTACGGGCGCAGCGACCCGTCCGGCCGCAGCGCCGCGATCCGCAACTCGTCCGCCGCGCCGATCGTATCGAGCTCTTCGGCCGTCCAGTCACTCATCGCGCTCCTCCTTGGCTTGGCTTGGCCAGGATCGTGCGCCGGCGTGGAGACGGTGCAGAAACTCGCCCAGCCGGATGCGTTCCTCCTGGCTGAGGGGGGCCAGGAACCTGCTCTGCTGCTCGTCGAGAAGGGCCACGGCGGCCTGCTTGGCCGCGCGGCCGGCGTCGGTCGGGCAGATGAGAAACGCCCGGCGGTCCCGGGGATGCCGCTGGCGCACGACGAGTCCGCGCCGCTCGAGGTCGTCGATGAGCGCGACCATGGTGGTCCGGTCGATCCGCAGGGCGTCGGCCAGAGCCCTCTGGGTCATGGGCCCGAGTTCGGTGACCATCGTCAGGATCCCGGCTTGCCGGGCGGCGAGCCCGACCTCGGCGAGCATCTGGTTGGCCAGCGCGTGAGATGCCTCGGCGGCCCGGTAGAGCAGGAACGGCACCCGGTCGCGCATCGACGGGGGTAGCCCGCCGCGGCCGGAGTCGGACCTGCTGGTGGCGCGATGCCCGGCCAGCCTGGCCTCCAGATCGTCAGTAGACTGATAATCAGTATCGGGATAATATCTTACAGTCGGGCCCGGGGCGTGGAGCATCCGGTCCGGGCGAGCCTCCAGGCACGGAGGTGGCAGATGACCACCACGGTCGACATCTACCGGGGATTCATCGACGCCGTGAACCGGCAGGACCTCGAGGCCGCGGACCAGTTCGTGGACGGGTCCCGGTACCGGGAGAACTGCATCGGGTTCACCCGCGGCTTCGTGGACTGGGAACAGTCCAAGGCATCCATCCGCCGGGTCTGGGCGGGGCTGCCCGACCTGCGGGCCGACCTGCCGCACGTCATGGCCGACGGCGACGTCGTGCTGGCCCACGGCACCGTCCGCGGCACCGCGACCGGCCGCCTGTACGGGGCGCCCGCCACCAAGCGCCGGTACGAGGCCAACTTCTTCGACTACGTGCGCATCGACGACGGCCGGATCGTCGAACGAATCCAGCAAGCCGACGTGCTCAGCCAGATGCGCCAGCTTTACGGCAAGACGGTCGGCCTGGTCGGGCTGGGTACCATGTTCTGGCGCTTGTAGCCAGGAAGACCTGCGCGTTACCCGACCGGGCCGGGCCAGATGCAGTCGACCGGACCCTGGAGCCCGCGCCGTCAGGGCCAGTCCACGGTGGACGTGCGGAAGTACGTGAGGTCGTCTTGCGCCCACAGCCGGCCGTGCCGGGCGAGGCGATCGCGGTGGTCGGCCCAGGTCGCGGCCTGCGGGTCGCTCCAGGCCCTGTGGGCCACGCCGGGCAGGCGGGGCAACAGCAAAAAGGACAGGTCGTCGAAGCCGGAGATGGTCTCGGCCCAGATCGCGGCCTCCACCCCCGCGACCAGTGCGGCCCGGCCGGGCCCGAGCGCTTCGCCGGGCTCCCAGCCGAACGACTCGGCGACGGTCTTGGGTGAATAGAACCGCAGGCCGACGCGGGCCTGCCGGTCCGCCTGGGCCGGGTCAGCGGATGGCTCGGCGTAGGGGACGTCGAGGTAGCAGTGGCTCAGCGGTGACACGATCACGGGCGCCGACGCCGCGACCGCGGTCTCGACGTCGCGGCTCGAGCTGGCGAGGTCGGCGTCCACCTGCGCCCGGACCTCGGGCGGCGAGGATGCCGGGAGGGCGATCCCGGAGAGCCAGTACTGGATGACGTCGTCCGCGCGCAGGCCGGCCCGCGCCGACTCCTGCCATCCCAGCGGGCGCTTGCCGACCGAGCGGACCACATCCCGTACCCGCTGCACGTAGGACGTGTAGAGGTCGCGCGGCATCCCGTAGGGCTCGTCCCCGCCGATGTGCAGGTACGGGCTCAGGAAGATCGCGGCCACGCCGGCCAGCACCTCCCCGACCAGCTCGAAGGTCGCGGGCAGCTCCGGGTCCAGCCACACGGCGCGGTGGATGTGGCCGGGCGGGAGCTCGAACTCGACCTGGTTGCGGCCGGTGTTCAGCTCCGGGTGCATCTGCACGAACGCGGACGCGTGCCCGGGCGTGTCGACCTCGGGGACGACAGTGACGAAGCGGTCCGCAGCGTAGGCGACGAGCGCGCGGAGGTCCTCACCGCTGTAGAAGGCGGCGTCGGGCGCTGGCCCCCCGGCCGACCGCCCCACGGGCAGGCGCCAGCTCTGGTCGTCGGTCAGGTGCACGTGCAGCACGTTGAGCTTGTAGAGCGCGAGGAGGTCGACCACCCGGCGGACCTCGCCGAGGGTGAGGAACGTGCGGGCGAGGTCGAGCGAAAGGCCGCGCCAGGCGTACCTGGGCGCGTCGAGGATCCGCCCGCACGGCAGCGAGAGCTCCCCGGCATCGCCAGGCGGTGCCGCGGCCAGCAGCTGGGTCAGGGTGGTCAGGCCGCGCGCCACGCCGGCCGGCCCGGCCGCGCGCACGACGGCCTGATCGGCATCGATCACGAGGGAGTGCCGCTCGTCGGCGGGCCCATCGCCCGTGGGCGAGAGACCTTGCGGCGCGGGGAGCGCGCCAAGCTCGTCCCCGGTGGCCGGCTCGATGCTGACGCAGGGCTGGCCCGGTCCCGGGCGGCCGGCCACCGGCGCCACGCGCAGCCCCGTGCGCCGCGTGATCTCCGAGCAGAACCGCTCCGCGATCGGGGCCACGCCCGGATCGGCGTAAGCGATCCTCGTCCCCGGCCGGAACGCGAACCGGCCCTCGCCGCCGTCGAACCGGACCGGGGCCGGAATGACTGGGCGGCTCCGGTTCCCGCTCACCCGGCCATCCTCGCAGACGGCCGGGCCTGGGATGCTTGATGCGGGGTGAGGCATGGACGAGCTGCGGTATGACCTGGTACGGGACGCGGTACGCGTGGTGCTCGTCGACGCCAGCGATCGGGTGCTGCTGTTTCACGTGCTGACTCCCGAGGAGGCTCCGGACGGGTGGTGGGAGCTGCCCGGCGGGGGGATCGACCGCGGTGAGTCCTACCTGGAAGCGGCCGTGCGGGAAATCAAGGAGGAGACCGGGCTGGTTCTCGATCCCGCGCAGGTCGGCCCGCCGGCCTGGCGGCGCGATTCAACCTGGCGCTCACGCGGCCAGCGGCGGCTCCAGCATGAGGTGGTGGTGCTGGCGCGGGTGGCGGCAGATCAGCCGGCGATCGCGGACGGCGGCCGGACGCCGGAAGAGATCGAGGACTACGTGACCGCCCGGTGGTGGCACGTGCCCGAGATCACCCGCAGCCGGGTGCACTTCTATCCCGGCCGGCTGCCCGAGTTGCTGCCGCGGTTCCTGGCCGGGGAAGACATCGATGAGCCCTTCGAGCGCTGGAACTAAGAGGCTGGACGGAGCGGAGCAGCGTGTCACCGGCACCGGACGAGCCCGCCGGAACCAGGGCGGGCCTGAGGAGCGACGAGGAACTCCAGGAACTGTTTGTCGGTGAGGTGGTGCCGCACAACGCTCCGGTAACCCTGGCCGAGTACGACCCCGGCTGGCCCGGGCTGTTCGCTCGCGAGGCTCGCCGGATCCGGGCCGCGCTGGGCGAGACGGCCCTGCGGATCGAGCACGTCGGCTCGACCTCCGTACCCGGGCTGGCCGCCAAGCCCATCATCGACATCCTGCTGGTCGTGCCGGACTCCGCCGACGAGCCGTCGTACCTGCCGGCGCTGGAGTCGGCCGGGTACCGGCTGCGGGTCCGCGAGCCCGGGTGGCTGGAGCACCGCCTGTTCAAGGGCCCCGACACCGACGTCAACCTGCACGTGTTCAGCGCCGGGACGGCCGAGATCGACCGGATGCTGCGGTTCCGCGACTGGCTGCGGGTCACCGGCACCGACCGGGACCTTTACCTGCGCGCCAAGCGCGACCTGGCCGGGCGCACCTGGCGGCACGTGCAGCATTACGCCGACGCCAAGACGGCGGTGATCCAGGAGATCATGGACCGGGCGGACGCTGGGCGCCGTCCGCAGTGACCGGGCGGATGCGCCCGGTGTCCGGCCGCCGGTGACGGTCAGGCCTGGGGGGTGGCGGGCTGAGGGCTGGTGCGGGCGGGCTGGTGCGGCGGGCGGCGGTAGCGGGTGAAGGCCGGCATGGCCAGGGCGATCACGACCGCGCCCGCGATCGTGACGAGCCCGCCGGTGACCGCGCTAACCGTCGGCGAGGTCAGCGACCCCAGCGCGCCGGCTTCCAGGCTGCCGAGCTGCCCGCCGCCCGCGCCGATGACGTAGTCGGCGGCCATGACCCGGCCAATGAGCCGATCGGGGGTAGCGGCCATGACGATGGCTCCCCGGAATATCACGGTGAAGGTGTCCGCGGCCCCGGCCACGGCCAGCAGCCCGAGCGTCAGCCACAGGCCCGGGGCGACCGCGAACCCGGCGAAGGCCGCGCCCCACACGGCGACCGCGGCCAGCATCGCCCGGCCCTGCCGCGACACGTGCTTGACCGGCCCGGAGAACGCGGCGCTGGCCAGGCCGCCCACGCCGATGGCCGTGGTGAACAGGCCGAGCGTGCGAGGGTCACCGCCGAACCGCTCCGCGTTGATCGCCGGGAACAGGGCCACGGGCAGGCCGAACACGGTGGCGTTGAGGTCAGCGAGGAACGCGCCGGCGATCACCTGGCTGCGGCGGATGAAGGCGATCCCCTCGGCGACCGCGCGGAGGCTGGGCCGGGCCGCGCCGTCTTGCGGCGGCATGGCCGGCAGCCGGGCGACCACGTACAGCGCGGCCGCGAAGCTGACCGCGTCGATCAGGTAACAGGCCCGCAGGCCCAGGTGCGGGGCGGCCGCGATGACGCCGGCGAGCGCGGGGCCGGCGGTCAGCATGATCTGGAAGGTGAGACGGTTCAGCGCCAGCCCGGCGGGCTGCTGGCTGGCCGGCAGCAGGCTGGGGACGAACGTGTTGCGGGCCGGCCGGTCGACGGCGCCCAGGCCGGACTGCACGGCAACCAGCGCGTACAGCAGCCAGACCAGGTCCAGCCCGGCGAAGGCCTGGGCCGCGAGGGCCGCCGACACCGTGGCCAGGCCGCTGCTGGTCACCAGCACGAGCTTGCGCCGGTCCATGGCATCGGTGACCGGGCCGCCCAGCAGTCCCACCGCGAGGGTCGGCACCATCTGCGCCACGCCGACCAGGCCGACCGCGAACGGCGAGTGGGTGAGGTCATAGACCTGCAGCACGACGGCGAAGGCGGTCAGGGCGCCGCCCACCGAGGACAGAGTCGTCCCGGCCCACAGCCGCCGGAACGCCGCGGATTCCCGCAGCGGCGTGGTGTCCGCAAGCAGCCGCAGCCGGCCGGGCAAGGTCTGCTCCCCTCGCTGCACGGCCGGGCCGGGACCCGGCGCAGGGATGGTGCCTGAGTCAGGCCCAGTCATTGTAACAGTACTTATATAAGTACTGTTACAATAGGTGGATGGACGGCCGCGGCACCCCCGACCCCACCGAGCACAGCCTCTGGCGGCCGTTGCGGCTGCTGCAGGCGGCGATGGACGGCGACATCGCCCGCGTCTACGCCGAGAGGCACGTCCACGAGCTCAAGCCGAGTTTCGTCCTGGAACTGCTCCGGCTGCACGCCCGCGGCCCGATGACGATCACCGAGCTGGCCCAGTCGGTGCAGCGCACCCACTCGGCGGTCAGCCAGAAGGTGGCCGCGATGCGCGCCGCCGGCTGGGTCCGTACCACGGCAGGCGCCGATGCCCGCAGCAAGAAGGTGATGCTCACGGCCAAGGCGGCCCGCATCACCGGCCAGATGGCGGCCGAATGGCGGGCCACCGAGGCGGCCGTCGCCGAGATCGAGGCGGAGATCCCCTACCCGCTGAGCCAGGTCGTCACCGACATCGAGCAGGCCCTGCAGCGCAAGAGCTTCCACGACCGGATCGCCGAGAAGCTGGCCAGCGACCCCGACTGGACGTAGCGGCCGGCCGTCGCGGCCGAGGGCCCACCCGGCCGCGCGGGGCGGGCCGGCCTCAGTCGAGCTGGATCTGTACCCGGGCGATGTCCTTGCGGTCGTTCCTAGCATGTGCTAATTTATTTTTGCATGTGCAAGAAAGGAAGTTGTGAACGTCGCTGACATGACAGGGGACGAGCTGCTGCGGGTGCTGGCCACCCTGGCCAACCCGCACCGGCTGCGGGTGGTGGCCGCCCTGGCGCAGCAGCGCACCTACGTCAGCCAGCTCGCTCGCGAGCTCGGCATCAGCCGGGCGCTGCTGCAGGTCCACCTGCGCAAACTGCAGGCAGCCGGCCTGGTCTCGGCTGTCATCGAGGTCTCAGAGGACGGGAAAGCAATGAAGTTCTACGAGGTGACGCCGTTCGTCATCCAGCTGACACCCAAGGAGATCATGGCCGCGGTCGCCACCCTGACCGCGGGCAGCGAGCCGGACGCCGAGGCGGGGTCATGATAGGTAACGCGGCCGCTATTGCCCTCATCGTCATCGTCCTGGTCGTCGGCGGCCTGATCGCCTACGCGCTCTACCAGTGGGGACGGCGCCTGTCCATCGGCAACAAGGCCCGGGCCGAGCTGACCACCAGCGAGGAGTACCGGCGTCTGTCCGAGATGGCGGTCACCGCCCAGGAGCACACCGACCTGAAGCTCGCCGAGATCAACATGCAGCTCGCCCAGTTGCGCGACCAGCTCGACCAGGTGCAGAAGGTCCTCAGGGACGTCGAGTAAGAGCCGCCAGCGCCATCCGCCCTCGCACAGAAAGCCAGCCGACCCATGGACTACGACAGCGATGACGACCGCATGACCGCGGCCGAGCAACTGGCCGAGTACGACCCGCGCGCCGGCGCCCACGCGCTGCGGGCGATCGCCCGTGACCACAGCGTCGACGACGACATCCGGCTGGAAGCCGCTACCCGGCTCCCCGAACTCGACGCGTCGGCCGCGGCCGACGCGCTGCGGGTGATCGCCCGCGACCACAGCGTCGATGACGACATCCGCCTGGAGGCCGCCACCCGGCTACCCGAAATCGATCAGGCCGCGGCCAGCGAGGCGTTGCGGGCCGTCGCCCGCGACCACGCGGTCGATGACGACATCCGCCTGGAGGCGGCAGGCCGGCTACCCGAAGTCGACGAGCAAGCCGCAGCCGACGCGCTCCGCGCCATCGCCCGCGACCACGCGGTCGATGACGACATCCGCCTGGAGGCCGCCAGCCGGCTACCGGACATCGACCGGACCGCCGCGGCCGACGCGCTCCAGGCCATCGCCCGCGACCACAGCGTTGACGATGACATCCGCTCGGAGGCTGCCGGGCAGCTGGCCAGGCTCCGCCCGCAGGTGTCGATGTCCTAGCCGCCCGGATCGCGGCCCGGCGATCGGCGGTAATACCGCGCACCCGCGCACCTATGCCGCCGGCCTGCCCGCGCTCACCATGAAAGGCATGGACGACAGGCCACGGCGCCGGCAGGCGAAGACGCTCAAGCAGGAGCTCCCCTACCCGTACAACCAGGACTTGTCCAAGGTCCTGCGCGGGCTGAACCGGCGCACGCCGTTCGGTCGCCGGAGGCTGGCCAATGATCCCCTGACGGCCGCCTACCTCATGGCCGCGGTCCGGCTGATCCAGCGCCACCTGGGCCCCGGCGCGAGCCGGACGCTGGCCGATCCGGACGACGCGGATTCCATCTCGCGCCCCCTGCTGAGCTTCTTGTCGCAGCGGGCCGTGGCCGCCGAAGTCGACCACAATCCTCCCCCGTTCCACTGCCAGGGCCGGGTCTCGACCATGCGGGAACGATGGCGGCATCAATCCAACTTCATCGCTGACGTGCTGCGGTTCGGCTTGTGGGCGTCGCACTACCCGGCCGCGCACCAGGACGAGGTGGCCGAACCGGAGGAGGAGGTCATCCACGGCCCGGACCCGGTGCACGGCATCCACCAGGTGTGCTACTGGGACATGACCCGGCTCATGACCACGCCGATGTTCCGCCTCGGGCTCATCGCTGCCGCCGAGGCCGAGGGGGACGCGGTCATCCGCGAGGCGATATCCGGGCGTCACCAGGTGAATACCCCGCGATGGAAGCAGTTTTACGACAAGTTCCTCCGCTCTCACCACCTGCGGCTCCGGCCCGGGGTCACCCTCGATGACTGCGCCGACCTGCTGGTCGCCGTCGCGGACGGCCTGGCCATGCGCGCCCTCGCCGACCCCGCCGCCCGAGTCCTCGATCACGCCCGGCAGCGCTCGCTGCTCGGGACGGCTGTCCTCGCCCTGATCGCAGGCTGCGTGGAGCGCGCCGACCCGGGCGACGGCGTGCCACTCGAGCAGGCGGTGAACGACCTGGTCGGCAAGGCTTCGGCAGGTCCGGCCCGGAAGTCAGGCTGAGATGGTTATCCTCACCGGCCTTACCGGGCTGATGATCGGCGCCGTGGCCGCCTGGGGACTGGCGCGAGGGCATGCGGCCGGGAAGATGAGCCGGCTCCGGGCGCTACTGCAGGCGCGGGTCGATTACTGGCAGGACGAGGCCGAACGGGCCAGGGCCCAGGCGGCCCGGGTCGGCGAGCAGGCGGCCGCGTGGGCCGCGGGCTGCCAGCAGGGCCGGGAAGACGTGATGTCCCTGGCCCGGGCCCTGGCTCATCTCGGCACCGGAACCGACGGCGGTTCCGCGGCCGGGGATTCTCCCGGCTCGCTCTGGTGAGCGCGCACGGTCCGGGCTCAGGAGCCGCGGTTCGCCGGGAGCTCGGTGGTGAGTATGTCGGACACCGGTGAGCCGGGACCGGGATCGCGGGTCCGCGCGACCTTGCGCCAGCCCCAGCTCTGGAAGGCGTTCTGCGCGGGGGTCGCCGCGGGCAGCACGGCGAGCGTCGCCCGTTCCTCGCGCCGGCTGCCGAGGATGAGGTCGTGCAGGGTCCGGCCGATGCCCTGCCGCCGCCATGACGGGCGCACCAGCAATTCGGTCAGCGCGAAGGTGCGGCCGGGGTGCTCGGCGGTGACCTCGTCCGGCAGCGGGGTGGTCAGGTGCCGCCACCAGGAGGTGGACGGCCGCAGCGGCATCCCGGCCGCGTAGCCGACCAGGAACCCGCCGTGGCGCGCCTCAGCCAGGACAAAGCCGGGCTGGCGGCGCTGCACCCGGAACCGGTCGGCGAACAGGGCGGCATCATCGTCGCGCCGGTACGGCGGGCCGGCGTAAACCTCGGCGTACAGGGCCTGCAGTTCGGGCTCGTGCGCGGCCGCCTGCGTGCCGTCGAGCAACTGGAACGTTATCTCGGGCGCGGGCACGACCACCTTCCAGGCTCGGATCTGCTTGGTGAACGACTCGGCGGCTCGCTGGCGTCCCCGCGCTCGCGGCACAGCGGTCAGCGGTCGGAGCCATCTTGCCATCTGTCCGGTGACCGTCCGTGACGGCCGGCAGGCGGTCACATTGCCACCGGGGCGTTCGTCCTTTCCGGGTGAGCACGGCCCGACGGGCCAGTGGCCTAGGAGGTTCCACATGTCCATGCCGCACGGGCGGGAAGCACCCGCCTCACCGAAATCTGCCGCGCCGAGCGCGCCAGCCCCCGCGCGAGCGCCCGCGGCGCCCGCGCGCCCGGCCGGGAATGCGATCCGTTTCGGGCCGCGCACCCAGCGCCTGATCAGGGCGATCGCGCGGGTAGTCAATCCGCTGGTGCTGCGGATCGCCGGCCGCCGGCACATGCCCGTCCTCGGCGTCGTGCATCACCGCGGCCGCAAGACCGGGCGGCCCTACGCCACGCCGCTGGGCGTTCGGCCCATGGCAGGCGGCGGGTTCGTGGTGCCGCTGACGTTCAGCCAGGCATCGCACTGGTATCAGAACATCCAGGCCGCGGGGTGGTGCGTCCTTACCTACCAGGGCACGGACCACACCGTGGCCGGGCCGGTGATCGTCGACCGCGCCGCCGCGGGACCGGCGTATCCCCGCTACGAGCGGCTCGCGCTGCGGCTGATCGGGATCAACGAGTTCGTGTCGCTCACCGAAGCGGCCGCCGGCTCCGCCGCGCCTGCGGCGTGAGCCTGCCGTCCGGTCCGGGGCGGCGGCCCGGCGCCCGGGCCCGTGCGTCTGCTGTGCCTGTCCCGTGGCCGTTAGGGTTTATCGGTGGACTTCACGACCAGCCCCCTGGTCCCTGAGCGGTGGCCTGCGCTGGAAGACCTGTTCGGCCCGGCCGGCGCGTCGAACGGGTGCTGGTGCATGTACTGGCGCATCGGCCCGCGCTACCGTGACCGGCCGCGGGAGGACAACAAGCACGATCTCCGGCAGCTCGCGGCCGCCCCGCAGCCGCCGGGCCTGCTCGCCTTCGATGGCGACCTGGCCGTCGGATGGTGCGAGCTGGCCCCGCGAGCCGAGCTGTCGTGGCTGGCGCACGCGCGGTACCTGCGGCCCGTCGACGACCTGCCGGTGTGGTCCGTCCCGTGCTTCTATGTGCGGCGCACGCACCGCCGCCAGGGGGTCATGGGAGCGCTGGTCGAGGCCGCCCTGCAGGCGGCCGCCTCGGCCGGCGCCCCGGCCCTCGAGGCGTACCCGGTGGACACGGCCGCGCCCGCGCCCACCGGCAACCTGTTCCCTGGCGTCGCCTCCGCCTTCGCCCGGCACGGCTTCCGGGTCGTGGCCCGGCGCAAGCCGGACCGTCCGGTGATGCGAAAAAACCTCGGAGCATCCGCCTGACCGTGACCTGGCTGTACTTGTCGGCGACCTGGCTGTACTTGTCGGCGCCGGTTCCGCCATGATGGGAGGCTATGTCTTCGAGCATCACCCCTCTGCCGGACATCGGTCTGTGGGCCCGCGGGAGCGGGCTGGAGATCGTCCTGCTCGTCACCGGCGCGATCCTGCTGACCCGCTTTGTCACCTGGCTGGGCGGGAAGATCATGAAAAAGATCGACGCCAACGCCCGGGAGACGGACGCGCTGGTCCGCTCGGAGACGTCCAAGCACCGGCACGCGCTGGCGTCGGTGATCACCTGGGTGGTCCTGGTGGTCATCTACTGCGTGGCCGGCCTGGCCATCCTGGAACGCCTCGGCATCCCGCTGAACACCCTGGTCGCCCCGGCCGCCGTGCTGGCCGTGGCGCTGGGGTTCGGGGCCCAGCGCCTGGTCCAGGACCTCCTGGCCGGCTTCTTCATCATCAGCGAGCGCCAGTACGGGTACGGCGACCTCATCCAGCTTCTGGTGCCGGGCCAGAACAATCCCGGGATCGGGACAGTCGTGGACGTCACGCTGCGGGTGACCACGACGCGCACCGCCGACGGCGAGGTGGTGGTCACCCCCAACGGCCAGATCACCCAGGTGACCAACCTGTCGCGGGACTGGGCGCGGGCCGTGGTGGACGTGCCCGTTCCGGTCACCGTGGACGTCAACCA
>Ga0126381_100007821_pt1 | contig 11917 bp, 10 predicted proteins | sample PanSoiMetPlot_28_FD_96465 | JGI IMG/M metagenome (GOLD analysis project Ga0126381, IMG submission 96465) | Tropical forest soil microbial communities from Panama - MetaG Plot_28 | ecosystem: Environmental > Terrestrial > Soil > Tropical forest > Bulk soil | place: Panama | collected 2016-02-17
CGGGATCAGCAACATCAACGAGACCCTCGGCGCCGGCTGGGGCTCGTCGTTCATCAACCAGTTCATCGATCGCAACCGCGTCAAGCGGGTCTTCCTGCAGGGCGATGCGGACTCGCGCATGCTGCCGCAGGACCTGGGTCGCTGGTACGTGCGCAATGGCGCCGGCCAGATGGTGCCCTTCTCGACGTTCGCTACGGGCTTCTGGACCTTCGGCTCGCCCAAGCTCGAACGCTACAACGGCCGCCCGTCGCTCGAATTCCTCGGCGGCCCGGCACCAGGCAGAAGCACGGGCGATGCGATTGCAGCGATGCAAGCGGCAGTGGCGAAGCTCCCGAAGGGTGTGAGCTACGAGTGGACCGGCCTCTCCTTCGAGGAGGTGCGCTCGGGCGCGCAGGCTCCGGCCCTCTATGCCATCTCGCTGACGGTCGTCTTTCTGTGCCTGGCGGCGCTGTACGAGAGCTGGTCGATTCCGTTCGCAGTGATGCTGGTGGTACCGCTCGGCATCATCGGTACGATCGCCGCGACGCTGTTTCGCGGCCTCGCCAACGACGTCTTCTTTCAGGTAGGCCTCCTCACCACGGTCGGACTCTCGGCGAAGAACGCGATTCTGATCGTGGAGTTCGCCATCGAGAACGTCGAGAGCGGCATGGAACTGATTCCCGCGACCATCGCCGCGGCGCGCCAGCGCCTGCGGCCGATCCTCATGACCTCGATGGCCTTCATCCTCGGCGTGTTGCCGCTCGCGATCGCCACTGGGGCCGGCGCGGGCGGGCGCGTTGCGATCGGCACCGGTGTGATTGGCGGCATGCTGACCGCCACGGTCCTCGCCGTGTTCCTCGTGCCGGTGTTCTTCATCAGCGTGCGCTCGGTATTCCGCGCCCGCCGCGGGCGCGAGGAGCCGCCGCACATTCCGCAGCCGCAGCCAGGGAGCTGAGGCGACGGCATGCAAGCGCGTACTGGCCTGACGAGCACGGCAGATGCGCGGGCAGAGCCGCCCGCTGCTCTCGGGCATTCGTGGCTCTGGGAGCTGTTGTTGCGACTCCTCGGGGCGGCGCTGCAGATCCTGGCAACCCTGGCACTCGTTCGCGCCCTCACGCCAGATGAGGCCGGCGTGTTCTTTCGCGGGTTCGTCATCGCGCTGGGGCTGAGCACGCTGCTGCGGGGCAAGTACGAAATCCACATGGCGCAGTACATCATCGGCCGTCGCGCCGCCGCGACCGGCGTTCCCGATGGCGCAGTGCTGATGCAGTTGGCCCGGCGCATGCTGCTGCGGTCGAGCCTGGTTTGTGGGTTGCTGCTGGTCGTGACGGCGGACATCGATATCCAGGCACCGCAACTCCAGACCGTGTTGCAGACTTACTTCCCGTTCGTGCTCGCCCTGCCCTGCGTCAGCCTGTCGAGCTTCTTCGGCGAAGCGCTGCGTGCCGCCAACCGTACCCTTGGCATGGTCGTGGCCGCGTACGCCGTAAACGTCTCGCTGCTGGTTGCAGTGTGGGTCGCGCCCCCCGATGCTTCGCTGGCCTTTTATTCCTGGGCATTCTTCCTCGGCAGCCTGGTCGCTGCCCTCGTAGCACTGGTGCTCGCCCGATATGCCCTGCCGGCGACGCGAGCCGAGCGCCTGCGACCCATCTCCCGTGAGGCACTGCAGGCGGCGGACTCGCGGGAATTCATCAGCGTGGCGCGCGCGGTGCTGCGCTGGGGACCGCTGTGCGTGCTGGCCATCTGGGCACCGCCCCTGCAGATGGCCCAATACGCAGTAGCGGCACGCACGGCACTCATCGTCGACTTCTTTCTGCCGGCGTTGAACTTGACCGGCTGTCGCGAGACGCTCCAGCCCGGGCAGCCGCCGTGCGCGTCACGGAGGCTGCTCGTCGGACAGCTGACTCGCGCGCTGGTCTACGCCACGGTGTTGGTCCTGCCGCTGGTGCTGCTGGCACCCGAGACTTTGCGGCTCTATGGGGCGCCCTATGATGCGCAATTGACGGTCTACGCGCTCCTACTCGGCGTGCAGTGGGCCAACGGTGTAGGCCGCCCCGCGGTGCGACATGCGGTGGTCGACTGGGATGCGCGGCGGATCGGCGTCGCCCTCGGATCGGGCGCCGTAGCGGTCGTGGTGATTTGCGCGCTCGGCGTCGCGAACTACGGCGCCCTTGCCGCCGCCGCGGCTTCGCTGATCGGAGCCCTGATCGTCAACGGCCGCGCGATCACCCTGGCGCTGAATTACTGGCAGACGGGTCGATCGCCACCCGGATCGCCGTCAAACGCGGGCGTTTGACCGCAGAAATTCGCTCCTCAAAGCAGCGACGCCAAAGGGGCGAGCTTGCCTTCGAAGTGCACCCGGTGCCCGGCAACGCTCGCGACGAGTCGAAAGTCCTCGAAATCGAAGCCCGGGCCTACGTCGCAACCCACCAAGGAAAAATCTCCCAGGCTCCGCGCAGCCTGCCAGATCCCTTTCCGGATTACCGCGACGCGCTCCTGATCGTCCCGCATAGTTCCGAGCACGCGGCGCACGAGCGCACGTGATTCCGGGTCGTACACGAGCAGCTCGAGCGGCGATCCTTCGTAGAAGTGCCAGATTTCGTCCGACTCGACGACGTGCCAGCGGCTGAACTGGTGGCGCTCGAGAAGGTAGTAGACGGCCGTGATCGCACAGCGGGTACCGCGCGCCGTTTGCACGCGCTCGCTCGAGCGGTAGATCTCGCGATAACTGCCACCTTCAGGATGCGGCTTGAGATCCAGCGTCTCGATCAGCGTGCGGGCTTGCATCTGCCATGCAGGAGTTTGGTTCATCCTGTTACCCGTCCGTTATCATCGCCCTTCCGTCTACAATCGGCTACTACCACGCCTCAGGTCGAAACGCCCGCTTTTGTTGCCTGCTCGAGGCACCTGTACGATGCTCCGCGTCCATGACTGATTCCCGCTCGGGGCGCTAAGCGATGATTCGTGTTTCCACGATGGCAGTCAGTCTCATGGTGACGGCATTGGTCGGCTGCCGTGCTACGCCACCGCCCACTCGCGCCGAGCTACTCGAGAAACTGCACCAGTGTCGCGATGAGCTCAACAAAGAGCGAGCGACGGGCCAGCCCGGCTCCCATTGCGCAAGACTCGACCCCTCGCCGTTGAACGGGATATCGCGCGGCGAACTCGCGGCAGCCCTCGGGCCACCGACCTTCTGCACGGGACTGAGTGAGGTTAGCGCCCCAACCGGACCCGATTGTCCGCCTCAGCTCGATCCCAGCTGGTCGTTCCACCTGATTGGAGGCACTGGCCCGGAACTTCACTGCGAGACGGATCAGAAGCAGCGTTGCGAGGTAATACTTTGGATACGTTCGGAGTGACGAATCGTTCTTGACGGGGACAGCCCGCGATTACTGGAGTGTTCTCGCCACGCGAAAGCCCATGATCACATCGCGGAAATCGGCAGGGTTCCTCTCGCGCGTGGCGGAACGAAGAAGCCAAGCGGGGTACAGCCACGAGCTGCCACGGTCAACGCGCAGGCAGTCCACCTTCGTTTCGTTGGCACGTCCGTCAGCCGCTGCGCCGTCGTAGTTTTCGGCATAGCAGTCCTCGGTCCATTGCCAGACGTTGCCGACGGCATCGGATAGACCGAAAGCGTTCGCCGGCTTCAGTCCGACCGGGCGTGTATGCCCCCCGGAATTTGTCTTGAACCATGCATACGCCGGTGCTTTGCTCGCATCGTCCCCCCACCAGAAGTAGCCCGCGGACCCAGCGCGCACCGCATATTCCCACTCGGGCTCACTCGGCAGCCGATAGGGACCGCCATCCGAGCTCTGTGCGGGTAGCTTGCGGTTGAGCCAGCCGAGGTAGGCCTTGGCGTCGGTCCAGCTGACACACACGACGGGATCGCGATCTCCCTGATCGAACCCGGGGTGTTTCCAATTGAGGCCAGCGTCCTTGTTCCACTTGAAACTGTCCCTGCCGCATCCATCGCCGAGCGGGTACCCCGTTTCACGAACGAAGGCGGCGTATTGGCCTCGCGTGACCGGATAGCGGCCGAGAGCAAATGTCCTGAGCATCACCACGTGTTGCGGCGCCTCATCAGCAACCGCTTCAACGCTGCCGCCGTGACTCGCGGCCCACTGCTTCTCCGCGGGTGATGAGCCCATCGTGAAACTTCCGGCCGGAATGACCACCATCTCAGGACATGCGGGGCAGCCACGGAACACACTTCCGGGTGAGCGATTCATCGCTGCAGTACCGGAGCTCGCTGCCATGCCTTGGCGGTCCGCGTATACCTGGTGGATGGCGTCGACGACGACGTCCGGTTGATCGAAGGGAATATATTCAGAGCTATTGCTCGTGAACAACTGCTTGGCATTCGAGGAGAGCGCGAGCCATCTGGCCTGTGCCCGCGTGACTTCATCCTCATAACTCTGCTGCTCTGCACTCTTCGGCCGGGTCGGGTCGATCGCATGGATCCCGTGGTAGCCCGTCGACAACACCCGTATCGGGCGCGAGCCGAACGAGCGCGGATGCTGCTCCAGGTAGGCTTCGTCGGCTGTCATTTGCTCCATTTCAGAGATGAAGGCGTCGTACAGCGCCACCTTTGTTTGTGCCAGGTCCAGTAACCTGGCATTTAGCTGCGGCGACCACATTTGCTCAGGCAAGCCACGGAAGAATTGCTGCGCACAGCTGTGGGCCGGGGCGCCGGATTGCGCCGGCAGAAGCGGCAGTGGGTTGCCGGCGGCGATTGCCTGGCGACACTCCTTCAACGATGCAATGAGCGGATCGTCACTGCGATGCTCATCGAGGCGCCCGACGTCGGCTTCGACCAGCACCATCCCGGCTACGTCATCCATGTAGCGGACTGCAAAAGTGCGCACGTTGTCGCCGCCAAACGCATGGCCGACCAGAATATAAGGTCCTTCGATTCCGGCGTTGTGAAGCGCGCTGTGGAGTTCGTCAGCGATGCGCACGCTGGTGCGCGGCATCGGGCCGGCATCGCTGAAACCCGCCCCGGCGCGATCGTAGCTGCAGGCACGCGTCCACTGCGCGACCCGCGGTTGTACGATCGCCCAGACGGGAGCCCAGTCCTCCCAACCGGAATCGAAGACCACGGTGGGCGAACCGCTTCCCACGCAGTAGATATTCAGGCGTGTTCCCTCGATGGCAACGAGCCGGCCGGGGTGCGCATACAACTCGTCCCCTGCGGCCGCAAGCGCCGCGCACGGCATCCACAGGTTCAGATAAGTCAGGGCAAGAATGGCGAACGGTGAGACCGCGAGCGCTGCGCCCCGAGTGCCGTCGATGGACTGACCCCGCTTCATGGTCACCTAACAGCCCCACCGAGCCGCTCTCTACTACATCCTACATGTATCCTACTACAGACTACGGTGCCCGTGAATGCCCAACCGAGCGACGACGATCACGACGCGGCGCAGGCAGCGTTCCCGCCGACGCCGTTGGCGCACTTGAGTGAGATGCCTCGCCAGTCGCCTGGCCGGGCGATGAGTCATCGGTCAACTCGTCGCTGCGGCGACGTGCTCCTGCAGTCCTGCCACCAGGGCATCGAAGGCGACGCGGCGGCGTGGACTGTTACGTAAGTCCTCATGCATGGCAATCCAGGTATCCAGTTGCAGCGAGAATTGCTTGCGAAGTACGCGCACCAAACCATCACGCCTGGCGATGGCCACCTGGCAGGCACCAATGCCCGCTCCCGACCTGAGCAGCGCGAGTTGAGCCAGATCGCTGTTCGCTCGCATGGCAAAAGCTTCGCGTTGAAAAAAAGCGGAAAACGATTTGCCCGCGGCACGAATGAAGGCGGTCGGCTGATCGAATCCGATGAGCGCATGGTGCTGTAGATCTGCCGTCGTCTCGGGAACTCCGTGGCGCTTCACGTAGTCCTTCGTGGCATGCAGTCCCACCCCGACGTGGCCAATGCGACGTGCGATCAGCAATCTCTGGGTCGGGCGTGTCATGCGTACGGCAATGTCGGCCTCGCGCTGCAACAGGTCCTGCATGCGATTGCTGAGCTCGAGCTCGACCTGAATATGCGGGTGCTCCTCGCGCAACTGCGCGACTATGGGCGGCAGTACTTCCACCCCGATCACTTCGCTGGCCGTTATGCGCACCACCCCGCGGACGCCTGATCCCTCGCTGGAGGCGGCCCGTTCGAGCGCCGCGACTGAATTGCGCATCGCTTCGGCGTAGGTCCGCAGCCTCAGCGCCGCTTCCGTTGGTAGCAGGCCTGTCTGCGAGCGCGTAAAGAGCGGCGTGGCCAACGATCGCTCGAGCGCAGCGACATGGCGGCCAACGGTAGGCTGGGCGATGCCGAGCGCGCGTGCCGCGCCCGACAGCGATCCTTCGGTCAAGACTGCCACAAAGGACCGGTAGAGCTCCCAGCCGATAGCCATACATTAATGTATAGCCGGAGGTGCATTGCATGCAATTCCGTATCTCAGCAGGACGGTGCAGGATTGCCGTCATTGATCACGCGTACGGCACAGGAGCGAGTCATGGCGAATACGGGCACAGTTCTGGTACTGGGGGCAACTCGCGGCATCGGCGGCGAAACGGCCCGGCAGCTGCGCGATGCCGGCTGGGCGGTCCGCGCGCTGACGCGGAGCGGAGAGAAATCCATCGAACGTAACGACGGCATTACCTGGCTGCATGGGGATGCGCTCAACCGCGAGGACGTCGTGGCGGCCGCGCGAGGTTGCGCGGTGATCATCCACGCCGTCAATCCGCCCGGCTACCGCCGCTGGCCAGAGCTGGTGCTGCCGATGCTCGACAACACCATTGCTGCGGCAACCGCAGAGCGGGCCACGATCGTACTGCCCGGCACTCTCTATAACTACGGACCCGATGCATTCGGGATCGTCACGGAAGAGTCTCCGCAGAACCCCCTGACACGAAAGGGTGCCATCCGGGTGGAGATGGAGCGCCGCTTGGAGTCCTTCTCCCGTAACGGTGGCCGCGCAGTCATCGTCCGTGCCGGGGACTTCTTTGGCCCGACTGCCTCGGGCAACAGCTGGTTCTCGCAGGGCCTGATCACACCCGGTCAGCGCGTCAGGAAGATCAGCTATCCCGGTGCCCCGGGCGTGGGACATCAGTGGTCGTACCTTCCCGATGTGGCACGCACGATCGTCGAACTGCTCGCCCGGCGCGACTCCCTGGAGCGTTTCGCGACCTTTCATATGAGGGGTCATTGGGACCAGGACGGAACGCAGATGACCCAGGCCATCCGCCGAGTGGCAACGCGAAAGACAGGCACTGAGCCGGTCGTAGCGGCCTTTCCGTGGTGGTTGATCGTGGTGGGCGCGGCGTTCGTCACCACGTTCCGTGAGATGCTCGAGATGCGTTACCTGTGGCGTGTTCCGCTTGGCATGGATAACGCACGGCTCAGGGCGGTCATCGGAGCCGAGCCGCATACACCAATCGACCAAGCCGTCGAGGCGACCCTGGTCGGGCTCAGGTGTTATGAAGCCCCGTGATTGCACCCTCAGGCTGGTTCGTGGATTCCGCTAATCTGTGAGGCATGTCGAACAGGTTCCACGCGATCGGTCTTGGCTCGATGGCGACGGTGGCATTGCTGTGCGCCGTCAGCGCCCAAGGCGCAGGGGATGATGCGTCTTACGCCGATGCGCGCAAGGCCTTTCAGGACGCCTATGCGCGCGTCGCCGCCAATTTTCCGGATGAATCCGCCGGCGACAGCGAAGCGCTGAAGAGTTACCCACTGTATCCGTATCTGCAAGCGGCGCGCATCCGGCAGGCACTGAACGGTAACCCCGATTCGCTGGCGCCGGTGGACCAGCTGGCCGCGGATTTCCTTGCCGCCCACGAAAAGGCACCGGTGTCGCGGGAGCTGCGCCGCGCATGGCTGGAGAGTCTCGCGAAGCGGGAAAAATGGGGCCGCTTCATCGAAGCCTACCGCGATGCCGGCGCCACGGATGCAGCGCGCTGTCAGAGTTTCACCGCGCGCATCGAGCTCGGGAAGACCGAGGGCCTCGGCCGCGACATCACCATGCAATGGCTCACCGCCCGCAGCCTGCCGGAGTGCGCGCGTCCCTTCGCCTGGCTCAACGCCAACGCCCTGCTGACGCCGGAACTGATCGAGCGGCGCGTGCGCTTGGCCTTGGCAAGCGGCAATGTCGTATTCGCCCGCCAGATCATCGAGCAGCTTCCCACAGAGCGGGCCGGACCTTACTTGCAGTGGGCCGCGCTGCTCGAGCGCCCACAAGGTAACCTCGATGCCCTGATCGCCTCGCCAGAGCTCGCCGTGGACCCGACGGCTCTGCTAGCCGGCTGGACCCGGCTTGCGCGAACAAATCCGTCGGCGGCCCGCGAGCGCTACCAGCGCTTGATGAGCGCACGCGCCCTGACTCGCGAGACCGGCAGCCCTTATGCCCTGGCGCTGGCATTGTCGCTGGCCTGGAATCACGATCCTGCGGCGCTTCAGTATTTCGGTCTCGCAGCGTCTCGCGATCTCGATGATGCAGCCCTGGAATGGCGCGCGCGCGCGGCCATTCTCGCCGGGGACTGGAAGCTGGCGTCGAAATCGATCGTGGCGATGTCCGAGACCACCCGGCAGACGGCTCGCTGGCGCTATTGGGCGGCGCGTGCGGCGGCAGAGCTGCACGAGCGCAACGAAGCGCGCCGGCTGTACGAGTCACTGCTGAGCGATGACAACTACTACTCGGGAATGGCCGCTGCGCGACTGCATCGAGCGGTAGTTCCGCTGCTCCAGACCCTGCCGGCCAACGAGGAGCTGCTCACCACCATCGAGCGTGTCCCGGCAATGGTACGAGCCCGTGAGCTGTTCCTCTGTGGCATGCGGCCGGAGGCCCTCGCCGAGTGGCAGCTCGGCTATGGTTCGTTGTCCGAGACAGAGCGGCTGCAGTCGATCCACCTCGCGGCGGGCTGGCGATGGTACGACCAGGCGATCACGGTCGCGAGCGGCCAGCAGGTGTTCAACGACTACGTACTCCTCTATCCCCGGCCGTTCGACACACAAGTGGAGCAAGCCGCACACCTGACGCAGCTGGCGCCCGACCTCATCTATGGTGTCCTGCGCCAGGAGAGTCTGTATCGCGCCGATGCCGTCTCGAGTGCGGATGCCCGCGGCTTGATGCAACTACAGTTGGAGACCGCCCGCCGCACGGCACGTCAGTGGAAGCGGCCGAAGCCTGACCTCGCGGATCTCTTCGATCCTGCGACCAGCGTACTGCTGGGAGCGGCTCGATTGCGCACACTGCTGGATCAGTTCGATGGCCAGATTCCTGTCGCGTTGGCGGCCTACAACGCCGGGCCGAACGCAGTGATGCGCTGGTTACCCGGCAAGGCTCTCGATTCTGATGTCTGGATCGAGAACATCCCGTACGGCGAAACGCGAACTTACGTCGAGAGGATTCAATGGCACACGTTGACCTTCGCGTGGCTGCGCACGAAGGAGGCTCAACAAACGAGGTCTTGGCTCAGCCCCATCCAGGCGCCGCGGCGGACGGATTCGGAGCCGAAGGCTTTGCCCGAGGGGGAGGTGCCGACACCGCCGAAACTAACTGTCAGAACTGTTACGGCGTCAGGTGCGCGGCCTGAATGACTCTACAAACTTCAGCATCGCCAGAAAATTTATGCCGATTACTACTCCCTGGATACTCAAATAAATCACTCTGGTGAAATCGAAGTGGGGATGGTGTTCGATCTCATAACGGCAGTAATCGAAGAGCAGGGTCAAGAATACGACCAGCATCGCGGCCGTCACTGCCCGGAGCAATCGAGTCTTCATTAGTCCGACCTCGCCCGTTGGGAGTCCCTGAGAGCCGGCTGAGGAAGGAGTCTAGGTGAATCACGTAAGCTCAGGCTGCAATGGGCCGTCAGCTTCGTGATGTCGCTCACATCGGAGCGATCGGCGCGTCCCTCAGGAGGCGCTGCCGCTTCGCAGGTAGTGGAAACCGCCTTCCTTGACGTAGAGCTCACATCGCTCCGCCAGCGGTGTCGGACGGTGCGTGAAGTGCCGCGGGAGGCGCAGCCACGTGTGCGCCTCATATCGTCCGTGCTCATCCTCGAATGAACCCTCGAGCACGAACAACTCTGCACCACGCGCGTAGGCCAGCTCTCCCAGCGCAGCATCAGCCGACCATCTCTCGAGCCGGGTCGTATCCTGGTAGCCCGTCTGGGCGTAGAGGACCTTGCGCTCCCGTCCCCTGCCGAGCGACTCCCACGGCATCGTGTGAGTGCTCACCGCGACATGTCTGCGGTCCATCCCCGGATACTGCCTGAGCTTCACGAAGAGCAGACAACCGTTGCGCGAATACGGGGCATGCCGAAAACCCTCCGGATTGAGCAGGTAGCTGCCCGGCGGCCAATTGCCGTGCTCGTCCGAGAACACACCGGAGAGGACGAGAATCTCCTCGCCGTCCGGGTGGTCATGCGGCGGAAACTGCGAGTGCTCCTCGTAGCGCACGACGGAAGTCACCTGGCCCGATTCCGTCGGGCCGACCAGGTGCAGACGCTTGCGCCACACCGTGCCGCTGGGACTCGCGGTCCAGGACATGGGGTTCGTGTGCACCACGACACGAACCGAGAGATCGCCGTGTATTGGGCCGGTTTCCAGGCTCATCAGGGCCCAGGCTTTCGCTCGAGCGACAGGGCCAGCGCCCCCTCCGCCGTGCGCAGCTCCAACTGCTTGCCCTCCATTCGAGCGGTCGCCACGGTTTCGAGCGCCTTGAAGAAGGCGTGCTCCTGCCCCATGACCCCCTCTGCAAAGCACATGCGCCGCGTGGCGGCCGCCAAAGCGAAGGTCAACTTGCCACCGCCTTGAGTATAAGTTGTTGTGTAGTTGTTGCAGCCGCCCGATCCCGCCACCTTGCCGCCCTTCGCGAAGTTCACGGTGACGCTGCTGCCAGGCACGAGGCTCACTACCGCCTCTTTCCCGTTGTTGATGCCCGTGACGCGCCAAGATGTTCCCGCGAGCGATTGCGACTGTGCCGAGAACTTCGCCAGCACTGTTCCGTCCGAACCAAGGAGCTCGAGTTGGTGACTACTGATACGGTAGCTCCGCGTGGAGAGGAGAGCCGTCATGAACGCGTCGGCCAGCTTCATGATGTCCGGTGGACAGGCCATGTTGGTCGTTGCAGCTTTTGGACTGATCTCGACCTTCGTGCCCTGAATGACAACCGGCGCGTTGTAGCGATTGCAACCGTTCGTGCCCTCGACCCGGCTACCGTCGAATCGCGCGGTAGCGGTGACCTCGGTCGGTGGTGTTTGACCGCCGAGCGAGGCCAGGACCCATGCCGTACCCTGAAGTGGCGGGGAATCAGCCGACTCACCCATGGCCGGCCATCCAGAAACCGCCAAGAGACTCACAACAACCGCCCCCGTGATCCATCGGCGTCTCATGCCGCCTCCCGATCCAACGCGAACGTGGTCGTCGCAATGGCCTTCACCGGCTGACTGTCTTTCGAGCGAAGTCGAACCTGGTCGGAAGCACTGCATATGAGTGGTCTCCAGAAGGGGACGCGCGCGGCCAGCTTGAGCGCAGGATGCGTGATCAGTAAGGCTACGCGCATGGGGCCGCCCTCGTCGACGGCCGACGCGTCCTGTGGAGGGCCGCAGACCTTTTCCCTACGCAGCGGCCGTGGCAGCCTGGGCGCATGAAAGGCGCCGCGCTCGGCCAGGGGACGAACGTCATGCAGGATGAGACTCCGACATCTCCGCACACCGTGATCCGCCGGTCGCGGTGGCCTCGTCATGACCTGCGCGCGCTGTTGGCAGGTTCCATTTGCGCGCTGGCGCTTGCACCGGTCCTTGACGCGCGCAGCGCGCCACTCAACCTGATGCTCATGACCGCGCCGGAGCGCGCGGCGCCCAGCGCGAGCGCCGCAGGCCCCGATGCGCTGCGCTTGCCCGCCTCCTGGGAAGGAACGCTGCCCGGCGCCGACGGCACCATTCACTGGCA
>Ga0126381_100007822_pt1 | contig 11916 bp, 9 predicted proteins | sample PanSoiMetPlot_28_FD_96465 | JGI IMG/M metagenome (GOLD analysis project Ga0126381, IMG submission 96465) | Tropical forest soil microbial communities from Panama - MetaG Plot_28 | ecosystem: Environmental > Terrestrial > Soil > Tropical forest > Bulk soil | place: Panama | collected 2016-02-17
GTGCTGGCAGCGGTGCTGGCTCAGCCAGGGGGGTACGAGGGGACGGGCCCAGAGGGGTATGGGGGGACGGGCCCAGGGGGGTACGGGGGGACGGGTAGTCCCCCCGTACGCGGGGGGATCCCGGGGGGTCGTCCCCCCGGGGCGACACAGCATGCGTGACCGAATGCACGGCGGGATGCGCAGGTGGCTGCCCCGCGGCGGCGGGGCGGGCCAGGAAAAAACCGGTGAGCAAAACCGTGAAGATCGCGCCTGCCAGCAGCAGCACGCGGGCCGGGGACCGCGCCGCGCGCGAACGAGCGGCTCGGGGAGGGGGTTCAGCCATCGGAGGGCTCCTGTTTACGGCGGTTGCTAGGTAGTCGCCGCCGCCGGCTGCGCCGGGCGACGGGCTCGTGTCGGATTTGTGTCGATCCAGTCCCGTAGTTCTTCGGATACGAGATCGACGCCGATGCGGCCCGCGCGGTCGTCGAGGTCACGGAATATGCATTCGCCGTTGCCGAGGGCACGCAGCACCGCTTTGTGCTCTTCGGACGGCTCCACGCCGAGGAGCGCCAAGACGTTCGCCACCTCGGCACGTTCCGACGAGCGGAACGCGAAAACACTGGACAGGCAGTTGGTCACCTGTTCGTTGAGCAGGTCACCCGCGTTCTGCGAGATGAGGACAAGAGCCGTGTTCCTTGAGCGTCCCATCCGGGACACCTCGGGAACCAGCTTGGCGCCCTCAGGCGTGGACGTGATCGCCCACGCCTCGTCGAGGAAGATGGCCTTGGGCTTGGTCCGGTCCACGGTGTTCATCAGCCTGCGGGCGAACTGGGAGACCAGGTAGAGCAGGGCAACGGACAGCCGCTGCTCGTAGGAGTAGTCGTCCCTGCCGGTCGTGGTGTCCGGCAGCGTCAGCCCGCCCAGGGTGAACACAGTCGTCCAGCCCTCGGCGTCGATCTGCTGCCCGCCGGACGGCGCGAAGCAAAGCCTGGCCAGCCGCATCTCGGAGATCGACCGCATCACGGCGCCCAGGTTCTTCCACGCCGGATCGTCGGACTCCTCCAAGTGGCGGACCACCTTGCCAAGGCTGGGCCGCTGCCCGCCGGCCACCGCGCCGACGGCCTGGATCATCGCGCTTTCCCGCTCCTCGCTCATCCGCGGCAGCAGCAGGCGCAGCGTCTCCGTCGCCATCGTGCGCTTTTCCGCCAGGTCGTCGCCGAACGAGAACGGGTCAAGCAGGCCGGCCGCCGCCGACCCGAGCGGCAGCACCCGGGCCTTGCGCCCGGACCTGGACAAGAACTCGACCAGCGGCTCCGCGTCGCCCTTGGGGTCGATCACCGCGATCGTCGCGCCGCGCAGCGCGAGCTGGTAGATCAGCAGCATCGCCAGCGTGGTCTTGCCGCCGCCAGGCTCGCCGGTGATGGCGACCGCCGTCGGCCGGTTCCGCGCCGCCGCGAGCATCGGGTCGAAGTGGACGACCGAACGCGCCCGGCCCATCGTCTCGCCGATATATGGCCCGATCCAGCCGACGCCGTCCGCGATCCGGTCGCCAAGCTCAACGGTCGCGGTCGGCATGCCGCCGGCGATCGTGTACAGCGGCTGGCGCTGCACGTACGACGACAGCCGCACCCGCTCACCCGGCAGCGACTCAGTGAGCAGCGAGAACTGGTCGCCGGTCGAGTTCACGATGTCGATGCCGATGTCGCGGTAGTGCTCGGTGACCGCCTCCACCCTGCGGACGCACAGGTCGCGGGTCGGCGCCGTCACGATCAGCCGGTGCCAGCCGTACACGAACGGCAGCCGCTCCTTTGTGATGCCGTGCTCGAGCATCCGCGCAGCCGCGATCTGCTCGGCAAGCGCGATCGGCGCTTCGGCGCCCGCCTCCCTGATATGTGCGTCCATGTCTCGGGCGTGCGCGAGCCGCCTGCTGACGTCCTTGCTCGCCTTAGCCGGCGGGATCAGCCGCATCCGCGAGCTGACCTCGACGGGGAACGGCAGCGAGTCGGCGTAGTGCAGCCAGGGCTCGCCCTCAGGGAACGACATCACGTCGGGGAACCTGGCGAACGACAGGAACGCCGCCCATGAGTCCCCCTCTGCGTGCTCAAGTCGCAGCAGCGTCCGGCCGTTGTGCACCTGCCCCTCGTAGAGCTGCTCGACTTCCCCGGCGCCCCAGATGCGGCGCCGGGCCGCGGACGGCGGCGGGTCGTTGAGCGAGCCCATCAGCGTGTGCCGCACCAGCCAGGCCACCTCGCGAGAGGTCGCGTGCCGCGCGGCGAGCGTGCTGGCGGTTAGCGCCCGGCCGAGCCGTTCGGCCTGCTCGGTCCACTTTCCGATCTCTCCGGCAGGCACGGCCTCGTCGTCGATGCCCAGCGTGCGCTCGGTGGCCCGGTAGCTGCGCAAGAAGTGCGCGAACACGCCGTCCGTCAGCTGGGCGCGCATCCCGCGCTGGCCGAGCCGCACGCCCAGGTAGATCTCCTTCGACCAGAAGTCCTTTGCCCACACGTGCTGATAGATCTGCTCCAGGTACTCACGCCAGCCCAGGCCGCCGTCGGAGGTGGCGTCAAGGCCCGTCGCCCACTCCACCGCCGGGTACGGCCGGTGCGCGATCCGCAGGTGCACCTCGGCGTCCTGCATCCGGATCGCCGCCAGCGCCACGGTGATGTTCGTCGCGAGCGCCTCGCGCTCTTCTGGCGTGGTGAACTCGTAACTGACCGAGGGCACGCGGTAGTACGCCCACGCGTGCGTGTCGGTCAGCAGCACCCGGTCGTCGAAGTATCGGATCGCCAGCCGGCTTCGGCCCTTCGACTTCGTGCTCACCGCATCTCCTGAGTTGGCTGTCCGGGGCGGTCGCCGCGGACTGTTCTGCGGATCATTGCTTGTTCCTGACCGGTGCCGCCGCCATCCCGGCCACAAGCACCCCCGCGAGGGCGGTGTAGGAGACACGGGTCTGCGGGCGCAGCGTGCTCGGCCCGGTGACTGCGACAGGCAGCATGTCGTCCCACGGCACCCGGACGATCGCGCGGCAGCGGCCGCGTGCCACCGACTCGGCCTGCGCCACGTCCGCCATGCTGCGCTTGCTCACGCCGTTGATCAGCGTCACCGAGTTCGCTGCCAGGTCGGCGAAGCCGTGCGCGTCCAGCCAGTCGCGGGTGTCGGCCAGCGCGCCCGCCGCCTCCACGCTGGCCGGTACGACCACAACCAGCTGGTCGGTGACCGTCAGCAGCTTGGTGAGGCCGGCCGCGCCGGGATCGAGCATGGTCAGCGAGTAGTGCCGGCCGAGGTGCTCGGCGAGCAGCCGCTCGTCACCGTCACCGAGTGCCTCGTGGGAAGCGATCACGTCCAGGCGCGCCGGGGTTTCCTTGTGGGTGGGGTTGAGGCCGTCCGGGCGGGCGGGTGCGGATGGCTGTGGCGTCTTGCCGCGCAGAATCTCCTCCAGCCATCCGGCGGGCGGGCTGTACCTGGCCAGGGTCCCGTCGTGCAGGTCCACCGCGGCGACGGGCTGTTCCCGCAGGCTCGCCACGATGTAGCCGGTCATCAGCGCGGTCACCGTCTGGCCGGCGCCGCTGGTGCAGCCGAGCACGAGCACGCGCTTCGGCCCTGTGAGCGGCAGGCGGGCCCGCGCCCTGTCGAGCGCCTCCTGGTCCCTGGCGCCGGGACCCTGCGTCGCGCCCGCGACGAACTTGACCTTCCCGTGCCAGGACAGATTGCGGTCCTTCGACGGGCCGCTCAGCGCACGCTCGATCGACGGGGTCCGCTCCTCGTCCTGGGTGACCGCCGTGACCACTGGCCGCTGCGGTTGCGTTAGCGGCGGAGACTGTGGTTGCGCTTCGGGCGCTATATGCGCCGCCTCGGCGGGCGCCGGTCCAACCGGTGATTTGTTTGCACTTTCGTGCGTCATAGCACCAGACGTCGCAAACATATCCGCCATCGCTTCTGCCGCCTCTGGAGCGGCCAGCTCTGGTGGCGCAGCAGGAACGGGTGCCCCGGGCGGACGACCGGACACGGTAGCGTCCGCGGGCGCAGGCGCCGCGGTCCCGGGGGCAGGGCGTGCGTGCGGTCCGCTGTGCGAAACCTCGATATGCGGCGCACCGGTGCCGTGGCCTCGCTCTCGGGGTGGCACCGGGTACACGTCTGGCGTCGCGTGCGCTGGCATGTCTGATTTGGTGGGTGCGCTAGCCGGTCCAAACGACGGCGCAGGGCGGCGGGCGGGTCGCACGGGCATCTTCTGCGGGCTGGGCATTCCCTGTCCGCTGGCTGCCTGGCCGGGCTGCGGAGCCTGCGGCCGGCGTGATTGGCCACGCCCTGGTGCCCCGGGGTCGTGCTGGCCTGGCTCCGCGGGACCCCAGGGAAACGACCTCTCGGGCACCTGGGGACGCGGCTGCGCGGCGCCCGATGGGCGCGGTTCTCCCGACGCCGGGCGAGGTGGCTGCGCCGGCCTGGCGGGGCGCGACGGCCAAGGGCTGGCGGGCGGCTGCAGCGCGACACCAGGTGGCAGCGCGGGAGCAGGGCCGTTCGGCTGCGACCGCAGCGCGGAGCGCCGGAAACGGCCCGGCTTGGCGGCTGGTTCCTGGTCGCGGGAGCGGCCCGCAGAACCTGGCTCCTGGACCGGAGCATGCGCTGTGACTGGCGCTCGGCTCGAGACAGGATTGTGCGGAGCCGCCGGTGCATGGCTCGCGTCCCGAGGCTGGCCGCCGGTATCGGCGCGGTCGGTTACGGGCGATTGCCAGGCGACCGGGCGGCGCTCGGGTGTGGGACGAAGGTCGGCAGCACGCGACCGGACAGCAGCGGCGGGCGCCTTCGGTGGAGCGCTGGTTCCCCTGGCCCGCAGGCGGGGGCGTGCCGATCCCTGGGCCGCGGATGCCTTGGCAGGCGCGGTTGCGGCGGTCGCCGCGACAGCCCTGGTCGTCGTCGCCGCTACCATGACGGCGCCCGCAGGGACGGCAGCGGCGCGGCCGCGGCGGGCGAGCGTGCCCGGGTCGCGCAGTGCGACCGCTCCCGCCTTCGTGGGCTGCCGCTCCGCCCGCCGGCTGTGCCATACCCGGGCGGTCACGAGGATCTGGTCTTTCTCGGCGAGCGGTGTGAGCCGACACCAGACTCGCGGCTCGGCCAGGTAGCGGATCTGCGATTCGAGGAGTTCGGGCAGACGTTTGCTCTCAATCACCGGACGCGTTGTCAGCCAGGTAAGCAAGCCTGGCGGCAGCACATACAGCCACACCAGCGTGTGGTTGAACGGCAGCCCTATCGCGACCAGGAGCACGATATAGGGCACCGTTATCCCAGTGAATACGGCGATCCAGTTGATCGGCAGCGGCGCCGGTAGCCGAAAGTCGTAGAGCTTGTATAGCCGCTTTTCGATCCGCCAGATGTTCGTATAAGTGGGCAGGTCCACTTGTCTGCGCTCCTCGGCGAGAAATAATCAGTGGACCCCGAGCGCGTTCGCTATTCCCGTAGCCAGCGTCTGCACGATGCTGGGTGTGTAGAAGACCACGGCGATCGCGACGGCCAGGACGATGAATTGCACGAATCGGGTGATCTCACGAGTGAAGAGAAAGAAGAGCGCCACGATGCCTACTATCCCCAGGAATAGCGGCCCGAATAGGCTCTGCAGGTAGGTGACTAGGCCTTGGGTGCTGATCGCCGCTTGCGGGGCGGACGCGGCGATGATCTGAAGAGACATCATCCTTCCCTTCCGTGGACATCAGTTAGCTGTCGGGGACGCCAAAGGGCCCGGAAGGGCAGGTGGCCGGTGACGGCCCCTAGGCGCCAGTCGTCGCTCGCCGGTCGGGGGGCACGACCGACGATCGAAGACGCGTCCCGGGTCATTGGGTTCCCATCGGCTGCGTAGATGCACGGATCTCCCTTACATACCATCTTCCGCTTTGCCGGTCGATTACCGACATGTCGTAAGTTGTGGCGAGCTCCGTCACACCCCCTCTGAGCTGCCCGGAAAACACCCAATTGACGGTCACCGTGATGTCGCGTGTCGCGCCGCCGCGCGGCACGGCGATGCTGGCGATCGAGCCGAAACTGACCGCTCCGCCCAGCCCGGTGATCGAGACGCCCGGCGCGAGGTACCGGTTCAGGGTCGCCTGGTCCCCGCTCGCGTAGGCCTGGAAGAACGCCGGCAGCTGATTCGACAGCGTGCTCTGCGCGGCCTGGTCGGCGCTCGCGCTTGCCTGCGTGCCGGGCGGCGACACGGACGGCGGCGCGGGCAGCACGGCCGGCCGCCCGGTCACCACGATCCCGCCGCCGGACGCGTAAAGCGGCACGCCCAGCTCGATCAGCCGGCCATTCACCATCGCGAGCAGCCGCACCACCGCGGCCTGGGCACTCCGCACGTCAATCCCGGCTACTTGCTCGGACTGAAGCGCGGAGGTTCCCGCGCCGTTCCAGCCCAATTGGGGATCCACCGCGTGAACATTGGCCGGGATAAAAGCGGCGAGCGCGTGCGCTCGCTGCGCGGCGGTCGCCGGGTTCCAGTTCAGGTACGCGTGACCGAAGTCCATGGCGAAAGCCTCACCGAGAGTCACCGGGAACTGCGGCGACGCTGGAGTCGACGGGGCCGCGCTATTCGTACGTGCGGGCGTCTCATTCAGCACAATCGCCATCACGCCGCGATAGCCGATAACAAGAATCGCGACCCAGAGAACGATCCGCATCGGCCATACCATCCAGCGTCCGCCACTGCCGCTCCGCGGCGCCTTGGCGGCCGGGGAACCGCGCCCTGCCGTCACGGGCGATTCTTCACCGTAAACGGCCGACTCCGTTCCGCTATCAAGGCTAGAGACGCTAGACCTACGAGCCATCCACACCTCCGCCTGCTCCCGTGCCTGGTCGATCCAGATGCGGGCGTGCTACCTGCCGGTCTTGTGCACCATTGTGCGCTAAAAAGCCGTCGCACGTGCGGCAATAGACCCGAACAAATCACACCGATCTAGTACTGGAGTTACATCCAGTAACATCCGTCCCAAGGATGCTGGCCTGCCACCGCGCAGGGCCTGCTTACTGACGGTAACTCGTTATATACAGATACGCAACACCCAGGACGGCGGTTCACACGCAATAACCGCGAATCGTCTGTTAGCAATCAAGTCTCAACCCGGCCGGCCCAATACCCTGAGTGTCGATTGGTGCTCCTGGGTACAGAGAGGTTGTTGTGGCGAGTTGACCGTAGCACCGCGCAGATCGCGCCTTAGAGGTGTGAGAGGCAGTCAACCGATGCGTTCCGATATCAGGCCCGGCGGCATCTTCCCTGATTACGCTCTCCCCGACCACACCGGCACGGTCCGCAAGCTCAGCGAACTCCAGGGCCGCGATCCGCTGATCCTCACGCTGGCGCGCGGAAACTACTGCCCCAAAGAGCACCAGCAGCACCTAGAGCTGGCGGCATTCGAGTCGAAGATCGCGGTGGCCTACACCCAGATAGCCACGATCGCCACCGACGACCACCACACCCTGCAAGAGTTCCGCGCCTCGGTGGGCGCCCACTGGACCTTCCTGTCCGATCCAGCGCGGATCGTCCAGCAGGACCTCGACATCAAGGAGTACACCGACCCCGAGCACGACCCGATGATCCCCCACACCCTGGTGCTCAAGCCCGGGCTAGTCGTGCACAGCATCTACAACGGCTACTGGTTCTGGGGCCGCCCATCGGTCTACGACCTCTGGCACGACCTGCGCGCCGCTACGAAGGAGATCCGGCCGGACTGGGATCTGAGCACCCCAGGGCTCCGCGAAGCCTGGGACGCAGGCGACTACTCGCACTTTCACGGCTGGGACCGGCGATCCGCCGAATCGATGCCGTCATCGTATGAGTAGGAGCGAACGCGTCGCGCTGGCGACGAAGCCGCAATCAGCGGCGGAGATCGTTTCAGAGCTCACTTCAGGCCTCTAGCGAAACAGGAGAAGCAGCCCTAGCCATGGAATACCTCGTCACGATGACCACGCACGTTCCGGACGGGACATCTGAAGAGGCCGTCGGGGACGTCCGCGCCCGCGAGGCTGCGCACACCAATGAGCTCGCGGCACAAGGTCACATCCTGCGATTGTGGCGACCGCCGCTGGCGCCGGGCGAATGGCGCACGCTCGGGCTCTTCGCCGCCGCTGACCGCGGCGAACTCGAGCAGATCCTCGCGTCGATGCCGCTGCGGGTATGGCGCTCCGATGATGTTACGGAACTTTCGCATCATCCGAACGATCCCGTCGCGTCTGCACAGCGCCCGCCTGGAACGGTGGCGGGACAGACCGGCACGGAGTTCTTCACCTCTTTCATCGTCGGCATCCCTGACGGCACGCCGGCGCAGGTCGTCGACGATGCCAAGGCGGGCGAGGCGAGGCGGACGCGTGAGCTGGCAGGGCAAGGTCACCTGATCCGGCTCTGGACGCTGTCCGCCTGGCAGGACGGCTCGCACACGCTCGGCCTGTGGCGGACTCAGGACGAAGCGCGCATGCGGGCGATCCTGGAATCGCTGCCCATGGCACCCTGGCTGACCGAAGAGATCACGCCGCTCACCCCGCATCCAAGCGACCCGGCGGTCCATGGGAGCCGGCCGGCCGCGGCGCAGGCCGGGCAGTCATAAGCGAGCCTGGACGGGAGAGCCGCTTTCACGGCTCTCCCGTCGGGATGGGCTGGGAGCGCCGGTTACGGGTCGATGGTGCCGAGGCTGTCGGTCAGCAACTCGGTGCCCGGTGGCTGCTGGATGTGCAGTACCACGTCTGTGTAAGTCAGGGACGTGAGTATGACCTTCCAGTTGCCGTTGGGGCACACGGCCGCCGAACTCGGTGTGGGTGGCGGCGGAATCGTCGGCGAGAAGGTGATCTGCCCGTTGCGCGGTGTGATGTTCTGCGTTGGGCCGGTCACGTTCTGGCTGACCACGGGCTGGCCGGGTGCGACATTGCCGCCCTTGTTCTGGCAGACGTAAGTCGCGCTCACAGATCCTGCGGTCAGGAACGCTGCGGTGGGCCCGTTCCCCAGTCCGGCGGCTTTCCCGCTGCAAGTCAGGCCGCTGGCAACCGACTTGGTACAGGTCGGGGTGCCAACGAAGTGAGGGCTTTGGGCCTGAGCCGCCGTGGCGAACAGAACCGAGCCCAGCAGCACCGCCGGCACCGTGAGAAGGAAGAGGATGCGTCGCAACATGGTTGCGACCTCCTAACGGATGGAGTCATGAAACGAATGCCTGGCTGAAGTCACAAACGCACGCGCGGGGGGCTGCGCTGACGCGGGCGGCAGACCGCCCGCGTCACCCCCAGCGTCGTAGGGCGGCGTGGTAGATCTCGCATCGCTTAAGTCGCGAATGTCTTGTCACAGCCCATCCCAGCTTTGGCCACGCTAGTACCCACCGGAGCAGCCATCAGAACTCGACTCGTTCTTTATTTCTGCAGGTGGTGGCCGTCACGGACCGATGCGGCCTGCGTAGCGGCGGGTAAAGCCATCGCTCGTGTTCGCCGTGATGATCACGTCGTAGTACCCGAAGGAGTCCGTTGGCCAGCTCACGGTGACGGGGCCGTTGATGGCGACGTTCACGGTCTGCCCTGTGCCCGCATAGTCATTCGGCGTGAGGGTGTAAGTGACCTCCGTGTTCCCGTCATTGGCCAGCGTCAACTGCAGGAGGGGTGACGTCCCAGGCACCGGCGTCGCGGCCACCCGCGGCACCTGCCCGGCGTTCTGTGCCGCGGCGACCACCGCGCCGGCGAAGGAGCGCACGAACCGGTCGGGGCCATAGATGGAAAAGGCGTAGCGCCCTTTCGTCGTGCTTGTGGCCCAGACGTAGGTCCTGTCCGTGCCGTCCACCACCGTGACCGGCGTCGCCGACGCGGCCAGGTACTTGTCAGGGTAGACGGCGAGCGAGACGCCGACTTCCCCGCCTGTGTTGGACATCGTCGCGGTGACTATGCCGCCAGCGCGGTCTACAGCCACGTCCGCGTGCGGGTTGTGGCTGCTCGGCCGGTGCGGGCGGGTGCCGGATTCCTGGACGGGCATCTGCTGCTGGCCCGAGGCGGGCGGCTTGACGGCCGGGAAGCTCTTCTCCGCGTCCGACTGAGTGATCAGCGGCACTGTGTCGGGCAGGCCTGGGATGGAGAAGTCGGGGTTGGTGAAGTCGAATGCGGTGGTCAGGTCGCCCGCCACAGACCGGCGCCACGCGCTGATATTTGCAGCCCGTACGCCCGTCCAGGTCTCCAGGAATCGCAGCATCGAGGTGTGGTCGTAGACATTGGAGTCCACGTACCCGCCCCGGGTCCATGGCGAGCAGACGATCATCGGCACGCGTGGCCCGAAGCCGATCGGCAGCGAGCTGATGAATTCGCCAGCCGTGCCCGACTCGGGAGCCGGGGGAAGCGCGTGGTCGAAATACCCGTCGTGCTCGTCGTAGGTGATGAACAGGGCGGCGGTTTCCCACAGCGTCTGGTTGCTCATCATGGCTTCAAGCACGGCCCGGATGTAGTGGGCGCCGTAACTCGGGCTGGCTGACGGGTGCTCGGAGTACTCGTACGGGGCGACGATCCATGAGACCTGCGGGATGGTGCCAGCGGCGCAGTCGGCCTGGAACTGGGCGAGCACATGGTTGACGTGGTTCGGGCCTAGCGGGGTGCCGGCGTTGGGCTGCCACGGCTGGACGGCGCCCTGGATGGCCAGCTGCTGTCCGGCGGCGGTCGTCGCGTTCATCGAGGTCTGGTACTGCTGGTAGAACCACAGCGGGTTATCGCCGTAGTCACCGACCCAGCCGTTCGCCCCGCTGCCGTCTCCGACCTCGCGGTTGGTATAGACCTGCCAGCTGATCCCGGCGTTCAGCAGCAGCTCGGGGTAGGTCGTGACCCCGGTCAACTCCACGGTGTAGTCGGGTGGGTTAGACGTAAACCCGCTGCTTGTGCCCGTCCAGAAGTACATCCGGTTTGGGCTGGTGGGCCCGAGCAGCGACTGATGGTAGCTGTCGCAGATGGTGAACGCGTCTGCGAGCGCGTAGTTGAACGGAAGGTCGGCGCGGGTGAAGTAACCCATGGTCTGTTCGCTCTTGGCCTTCACCCAGTTGTTCCACAAGCCGTTGTTTCTGGCGCTGTGGTCGCCAGACCAGCTGTGGTCCAGGTCCCCGGCGTTCTGGGCGTCCACCAGCGTGGAGTCCATGCGGAACGGCAGCAGGTACCCGCCATCCTTGCGCCCCTTGTCCGGCTGCTGGAAGATCGTGTTGCCGTTCTGGTACCTAAGCTCCTGCTTATCGGAGAAGCCTTGGACGCCCTGCAAGGCGCCGAAGTAGTGGTCGAAGGACCGGTTCTCCTGCATCAGGATCACCACGTGCTTCAGATCGGCAATCGTCCCGGTGAGCCCGCTCGGCAGCGCGGCGGCCGCCCGGGTCCGTCCGATGATGCTACTGCCCAAACCAACCGCGGCCGCGCCGGCGAGCATGCCTCCCGCGTGCAGGAACCGGCGGCGGCTTACGGTTGCCCTGAACGGTGCTGGCGAGCGGTAGTCGGTGCCGCGCGCAGCGTTCTCGACGGCGTCATCGTGATTGCCCAGGTCGTCGGTGTCCATGTCCCTGTCCTCTCACAGCGCTCTCTCGGTGCTCCCACGGTCCATGTCGATCCAAAACGCCCAAGCGATCGCGCGAATCGAGCGGAGAGAACATTTAGGCAAAGCTGAGGTGAAATCAGAGCCTCAGACCCCGAATAGCTCCCACTTACCCGCGAGGTGCACGGTGAGCAGAGCGATCACCAGGCCGCCCAGGAGCGAGGTGATCAGCAGGGCCAGCCGGGTGCCACGGCCGGCGAGGACTTGCAGCGCCCGGCGCGCGTGCTGCCCGGCGGGCGCCTCCCCGCCCGTTTCGGCTTGCGAGGCGGAGAGGCCGCGTGCCTCGGCGGCGAGCAGCTTCGGCAAGCGCGGCACGTAGGCGAGCACGTGGATGGCTATAAAGAAGAGCCAGGCGATGAACGAAATCCTGTGCACCA
>Ga0126381_100007824_pt1 | contig 11915 bp, 9 predicted proteins | sample PanSoiMetPlot_28_FD_96465 | JGI IMG/M metagenome (GOLD analysis project Ga0126381, IMG submission 96465) | Tropical forest soil microbial communities from Panama - MetaG Plot_28 | ecosystem: Environmental > Terrestrial > Soil > Tropical forest > Bulk soil | place: Panama | collected 2016-02-17
ATTTTCTCGCAAGAATCGCAACGCGCAACCCCGAACTCCGAAACTTTCGGATGCGAAAATCGGCGCATTGACAAGCCATCACGGTTCTGTTTGCATCAACGCCGTGAAATGGCTTGCCATTGTTTTGCTCGCTCTTCTTTTTGGTGCAACCTCCTGCACAACGCTGGTTAACCGGCGCGACCTTTACAGTCCAGAACCTGGGCCCGATTCATTGGAGGCTGCGCGACAGTGGTACGGGACGACTACCACGAGCACGACCACGACAACCAGAACGAGATCACACGCAGAAGTATTGCCGCCGCCGGACCAATACTAAGACGAAGAAAAGCAGGCCGCGCAGTTGTTAGCCAAACGGCAGGTTTGCCTTGACTCGTGCCACATCCGTATCATCCACGCGCGCCGCTTTGCTCAGATGGCGTTTGCGCTTCGCATTCTTGGCAGATAGCAGATGGCGTCGCGAAGAGTGTGCTCGCAACACTTTGCCTCGCGCGGTGATTTTGAAACGTTTTGCAACTGACTTGCGTGTTTTGCTTCGCGCGATTGGCTTCGGCATAGGGCACGAACCATAGACGAAATCATCGGAGCGGCAAACTGCTTTTGGCTGTTGCGTCCGCTGTCCTCAGCGGACATCATTCGTGTTGATTGACACCGTTGCGCTGAGACAGCGCACGCTACAACACTTGTGGCTGAGTTTGTATCTCGTAAGTATCCGTCGAATGCAAGACGTCACTCAAGGAAAGCCGCGCGTCATCATCATCGGCGCGGGTTTTGGCGGGCTCGAGGCGGCCAAAAAGCTGGCCTGCGAGGATGTGCGCCTCACGGTAATCGACCGCACTAATTACCATCTCTTTCAGCCTCTGCTCTACCAAGTCGCAACAGCGGCACTCTCACCGGCCGACATAGCTGCCCCGGTACGCGCAGTCCTTAGCAAATGCAGGAATGTCGAGGTCTTTCTTGCGGAAGTGCAATCCGTGGATGTCGAGGCGAAAAAAGTGAAAACGGTCGATCTGGAAATCGATTACGACTATCTGATCCTCGCCACCGGAGCGCGACATTCCTACTTTGGACATAACGATTGGGAGAAACTCGCCCCTGGACTAAAGAGCCTTGAGGACGCCATTGAGCTGCGTCGCCGGATTCTTATGGCATTCGAATATGCGGAAGAAATCACAGATGAAGCGGCGCGCATAGCGGCGATGAATTTCGTCGTCATCGGGGGTGGACCGACCGGTGTCGAGATGGCCGGTGCAATCGCGGAAATCTCCCGCTACACGCTGGCCAGAGACTTTCGTCACATCGATCCATCACAGGCGCGTATCATTCTGATAGAAGGGGAGCCACGCCTGCTCGCTGCTTATCCGCCGGATTTATCGGAGAGCGCGCGGAAACAACTGACCGACCTCGGCGTGGAAGTGCGCACAAGTACCCGGGCAACAAATCTTACTGAAGCGGGCGTCCAAATTGGCGACGAATTCATTTCTTGCCGCGTGAAAATTTGGGCGGCGGGCAACAATGCGTCATTCGTTGGGAAAACTCTCGGCGCACCCGTTGACCGTGTCGGCCGCGTCCTTGTGAACGATGACCTTACTGTTTCCGGGCACCCGGAACTCCAGGTGATCGGCGATTTGGCAAATTTTCCGCATCAGACTGGAGAGCCTTTGCCTGGAATCTCGCCAGTAGCAATGCAACAGGGGCGCCACGCCGCACGCAACGTACTTGCGATGATAAAAGGTCGTAAGCCGCAACGCTTCCGTTATTGGGACAAGGGAACCATGGCGACGATCGGTCGAAACAAAGCAGTGGCAGATTTAAAGTTCATGCATCTCAGCGGTCGTCTCGCGTGGCTGGCGTGGTTGTTCGTGCACATTGTTTTCCTGGTCGGCTTCCGCAATCGCTTGCTCGTGCTCATTCAATGGGCATGGGCGTACTTGACCTTCGACAAGGGCGCGCGCTTGATCACGCGCAATTTTCAATCGGAGCAAAGACCGCCGGCGTGAAGATGTCCCCAGGGGTCAGCGTGCGCAATCTTCAGCGAAAAATCCCGGTCAACGTTTCCCAGCTCCAATCGTTCGCGGAGAAAGCCGTGCAGCTATGTTTGCAATTGCGAAAGCGGAAAGGAACGGATCTGAGCAGACTGCGCGAGATTTTCGTCTGGCTTATTTCCGATCGCAGGATGTCACGATTACACCGGCAATTTCTCGGCCAAACCAGCACGACCGACGTGCTCACGTTTCAACACGGCGAAATTTTTATCAGCGTCGAGACGGCGAAACGACATGCTCGTGTATTTGGAAATTCGTTTATGCGTGAGCTCAAACTGTACATCCTCCATGGACTTTTACATTTGCACGGATTCGATGACCAAACCCCTGACCAAGCGCGCAAAATGAAAACCGCCCAGGAGAAAATTCTGAACGATGCACTGTAGCTGGGATCGATGATCCCCCTCCCGGAATCACCGATGCCGGCTAGAGCAGGTTTGAACTGAGGACGTGGTATGTTAGCCTTTTACTCATGAGTTGTGGGCCGCGCCAGGACACCGGATGCCTGGCGCAGATCAAGGAAATCGAAGGGACCTCTTACGCCTCGAACCAAAAGGCCGGAACGATAACGACGGCCGAGCCCACAATCGAAAAAGAAACGCGTTCGGAAGAAGATCTCGACGTTCCGTGGCAGGTGGTAGTCCACAATGATCCGGTGAATTTAATGAGTTATGTGACCATGGTTTTCCAACGAGTGTTCGGGTATCCGCGCGAGAAGGCAGAGAGGCACATGTTGGAAGTGCATCATAAAGGGCAATCGATTTTGTGGAGCGGCATGCGGGAGCCGGCCGAGCTTTATGTGCAACAACTGCACGGTTATCTCCTGCTCGCCACACTGGAGAAGGTCTCTTAGTTATGGAAATCCGCTGGCGCAATGACAAGATCGAACTATCCGAGCTGGACCCGTTCCTAACCGAATTGCTTCGGCAGATTCCGGCAAGTGCCGACACAAGCGGCGCTCCGGCTGCCGAACAACGTCTCTTCAGTTCGCCAACCAATGGAAAAGAGACAGAATTCTGCTCGGAGTGGAAGATGTATGTCGAACCCGAGCTGCGGCGTCTCTTTCAGACGGCGACGCAGACCGTGGCGGCTGATTTGGAGCAACTGAACGGCAACGAAAAAAGTCTTGCGAACCGCGTCCTCCGTATTCCCGCTAAACATGCCGATGCCTGGCTGAGTACGCTGAATCAGGCGCGTCTCGTCATAGCCGCAAAAAATAACTTCACCGAAAACGAACTGAATGACCATTTTCGCTCGCCCATCGGATCGCGCCGGGATTTGAGTTTGTTTCAGGTGAACTTCTACGGTTTCCTACAGGAATTTATCCTGCGGGAAATGGCGAGTTGAGGCACACGCAGCTCCGACTCGTCACGCTTCCTTCTTTGCCTTTACCATTGCCATCAGCCGTTCCTTGATGGCTGCGGACGACTTGGCCGGGCGCAGGCTCAATGCAAATGCTTCATGCAACGCGTAGCATTTGGTAATGAATTCTTCGGCTTTTTTTCCGAATTTCTTTCGGGCTTTCTCGAATTCTTCAAGTTCTTCCGGTTCCAGCGCGCCGATCACGTACAGTCGCGACTGGTTCTGAAACTGCTCAAAGTTCATCTCTCAGCTCCTTGAGCCCGTCATAGATTTTCTTAAGTCCCAGTTCAAGCCTTGTCTTCACCGTGCCTAACGGTGTATTCGTTTTGGCAGCGATTTCGCGCTGGCTCATGCCTTTAAAAAATGCGAGATCGATTGCCTGCTGTTGGGGTGGTGGCAGGCTGCTGATGACCTTGCGGATCAGCGTGCGCGTGTCGCTGAGCATGATCTCGTCTTCGGTCGCGTTATGCACCCAGGCATTGGGCTGCTGTTCGATTTCGTTTTGCAGGCGCTCCTCCGCGCGCGCGTAAGCCTGCTTCTTCCGCAGGCCATCAATCGCCCGGCGCCGGGCCAGGGTAACCATCCATCCGAGCGGTTTGCCTTTTTGGGCAGAGAAATTCTTCGACTGCTTCCAGATCTCCATGAAAATCTCCTGCAACAGATCATCGGCCTCGGCTTCATTATGAATTACCCTCAAGATAAGCGCCTTCAAAATGCCGTTGTATCGATCATAGAGCTGAGAGAGCGCATCGGGGTCGCCGGCCTGGATTCCCTGCATCAATTCGAAATCACTCGGGGCTCCAGGTTCAAGCGGCGGCGCAACAGTGCGGGACGGCGTGCGCGACCTTGGCAGCCGCAAACGCTTCTTTGGCTTGCGGCGCGTGGAAGCAATTAGTTTGGATCGTGCCATGTGGGATCAGGAATTGCAGGAATCAGAAATACATCGAGCGCAGACTGGCAACCGCGTGTCTTTAATCTGCGCAGGGGACTTCGTCCACGGGATTTCAGAGTGCGAAATCAATTGATTGCGCGCTGCGTGTAGTGCGTCAAAAGTTAATTGCATGGCACAGGGGAATAACACATCTGTCGATCCGCTTTGGTATAAAGACGCGATCATCTACGAGCTGCATGTCAAAACTTTTTGCGACAGCGACGGCGATGGGATGGGTGACTTCCGCGGCCTGATCGACAAGCTGGATTATCTACAGGAGCTGGGGGTCACGGCCATCTGGCTGCTGCCATTCTATCCTTCACCGCTACGCGACGACGGCTACGACATCGCCGACTATTTTGACGTCAATCCGAATTTTGGGACCCTGGACGATTTCCGCGCCCTTTTGGATGCTGCGCATGCGCGAAATCTGCGCGTGATCACTGAACTCGTCATTAATCACACTTCCGATCAAAATCCGTGGTTCCAGAAATCGCGGCGAGCGGTGGCCGCGGCAGCGGCCGGGATCACCGACCCCGGCTACAGCGACGACGTCGCCTACAAGGATTTCTATGTCTGGAGCAACACCCCGGAAAAATACAAGGATGCGCGAATCATTTTCAAAGATTTCGAAACATCGAACTGGGCGTGGGACCCTGTTGCCAAAGCTTACTACTGGCATCGGTTTTATTCGCACCAACCGGACCTGAATTTTGATAATCCGGCAGTGCATGACGCTGTCGAGAAAGTCTGCGACTTCTGGCTGTCCATGGGCGTAGATGGACTTCGTCTCGATGCCGTCCCGTACCTGTACGAAAGGGAAGACACCAACTGCGAGAATCTCGCTGAGACACACAACTTTCTTCGCAAACTGCGCGCTCGTGTCGATGCGAAGTTTCCGAACCGCATGCTGCTTGCAGAGGCGAACCAATGGCCGGAGGACGCGGCCGCTTATTTTGGCAAAGGCGACGAGTCGCACATGAGTTTTCACTTCCCACTGATGCCGCGCATGTTCATGGCGCTGCAGATGGAAGATCGCTTCCCGATCATCGACATTCTGGAGCAAACGCCGCCGGTCCCCGAGAATTGCCAGTGGGCAATGTTTCTACGCAATCATGACGAGCTCACACTCGAGATGGTCACGGATGAGGAGCGCGACTACATGTATCGGGTTTACGCCACCGATCCACACGCGCGGATTAATCTTGGTATCCGCCGGCGGCTTGCGCCGCTGCTCGCAAACAGTCGCCGTAAAATCGAGCTGCTGAACACGCTGCTATTCTCAATGCCTGGTACCCCTATCATCTACTACGGAGATGAGATCGGCATGGGAGACAATTTTTATCTCGGCGATCGCAACGGCTGCCGCACGCCGATGCAGTGGAGCCCGGACCGCAACGCGGGATTTTCCAAGGCGAATCCGCAGCAGCTTTATCTGCCGGTCACGATCGACCCCGAATATCACTACGAAGCCGTCAACGTCGAGAATCAGCAGAAAAATCTCTCCTCCTTGCTGTGGTGGGCGCGCCGGGTCATCGCCATGCGAAAAAACTTCAAGGCCTTCTCACGTGGCTCTCTTGAGTTTCTCTACCCGGATAATGCGAAAGTTCTGGCGTTCCTTCGCCGATGGGAAAACGAGACAATCGTGGTGGTGGCGAATCTTTCGCGGTTCGCTCAGTCCGTGGAGCTGGATTTATCACGATTCGCTGGCTGCGTGCCGATGGAAGTTTTCAGCCGCAATCTGTTTCGGCCGATCAGGAAATCCCGTTATGTTATCACGCTCGGACCGCACGCTTATTACTGGTTCGCGCTGCAAGCGCCGACAGACGCGCGCCGTTCGTTGAAAAAACGCGTTGTGCCGATGCTGAAAGCCCCGGCCCAGCTGGAGGTCCTGCTTCGCGATGATCAGCGAGAACAGCTCGAGAGCGAAATCTTGCCCACGTATATCCGCAACTGCCGCTGGTTCGGTTCGAAGGCGCGGACTTTTCGCGATCTCAAGGTGATCGAGCAGCTTCCTATTTCCGCGGACGCGAATGGCGCGCAACTCTGGTTCATTGAGATTAGTTATCTCGATGCTCCTACGGAAACGTATGCCATCCCTGTAAAGATCGCCTCGGACGCGGTGGCGCGCTCGGTTTCCCAAAGCGCGCCGCAAGCGATCATTGCGCGTTTCACAGGCAGCGATGGAGCCGTTCTGCTCGACGCGATCTGGGACGGTACGTTTCGCTCGCAATTATTCGAAGCAATCATGCGCCGCCGGGCGTTGAAGGCGCGGGCTGGCAATTTTGTCGGCGTCATCGCAAGCAGATTCGAGGCAGATCAAACTGTTATCTCAGGTAATTCACAGGTGATAAGTGGAGAGCAGAGCAACTCGTCGATGCTCTTTGATAACAAATTTTTCCTTAAACTCTATCGCAAGATCGAGGACGGCGTGAATCCCGATGTCGAAATCAACCGGTTCCTAACAGAACGGACGGATTTTCCAAATGTACCAGCATTCATCGGTGCGATTGAATATCGCCGGGCAAAAGCAGAACCGACTGTCGTCTGCTTGTTGCAACGCGCTGCTGCAAATGAAGGCGACGTTTGGACACGCACTGTGGACGCGGTCGGTCGCTATTATGAGCGGGTACTGGAGCGGAAAGCCGATCTTCAGAATGAAAGCGTGCCTCCGGGCGCGCTGCTGGATGAACTGATCGGCGGCGTTTACCCCGAAAAAGTAAAGCTGTTTGCTCAACGCACCGGCGAATTGCATCTCGCGCTCGCCTCATGCCCGGATGATCCTGGGTTTCGACCTGAGCCCTTCAACGCCATGGCGCAGCGTTCTGTTTACCAGACAATGCGTACATCGCTGCGGCGGACGTTTACTCTTCTCGAAAAGAAATTGCCGGACCTCTCCGCAGTATTTCGAGATGAAGCGAAGGGAGTGCTCGCCGCGGAGCAGGAAATACTCGCGCGCGAAAAGCGGCTGCTCGATCGCCGCACCAACGCCGCGAAAATCCGGATTCACGGCGACTATCATCTCGGGCAGTTGCTCTACACCGGAAAGGATTTTGTCATTCTCGATTTTGAAGGCGAACCGGCCCGGCCGCTGAGCGAACGCAAACTGAAACGCTCCGCGCTGCGCGATGTCGCAGGCATGATGCGTTCGTTTCAATATGCTGCTTACAGCGCGCTTTGGCAGCCGGCCATGCGCAAAGAGGACGTGCCTTTCCTCGAGCGCTGGGCCGATCTCTGGTACCGCCAGATGAGCAGCGTCTTTCTGCAAAGCTATTTGAACACGACCGCCGGCGCGATCTTTATCCCGAAAAACAGCGAGGACCTTCAGGTCATGCTCCAAGCCTACTTGCTGGACAAAGCCGTGTATGAAATCGGCTACGAGCTAAATCACCGCCCCACATGGGTGGTCATCCCCGTCCGCGGCATTAAACACATTCTGCAATCTGCCTGAATGTTCAGCCACAGATGAACACGGATGAAACACAGATAGGAATTCTGCTTCTTTAATCTGTAAAAATCTGTGTCAATCTGTGGCTGAAACCATATTCGGAGAAATTGATGAACACATGTCTCGACAAAATTGACAAGGACATTGCGGAGAAACATCTGTTGAAGCATCCATTTTATCTCGCGTGGACACGTGGAGAATTGAGCAAAGCCGCGCTGACGGATTACGCGCGGCAATATTATCACCACGTCGCGGCGTTCCCGACGTATCTCTCGGCCGTGCACGCAAAGTGCGATGATCAAGACACGCGGAAGCAATTGCTCCACAATTTAATCGATGAGGAAACTGGATCGCCAAATCATCCCGAGCTTTGGCTGAAGTTTGCTGAAGGTCTCGGCGTTTCTGATGTGGATGTTCGCAAGACGACAAAGAAACCGGAGACGAAAAACTTGATCGACATGTTTCGATCAGCTTGCCGCGATGGATCGACCGCGGAAGGTCTGGCAGCGCTCTACGCGTACGAAAGCCAAATTCCTGCGATCTGTGAATCGAAAATCGACGGACTGAAGAAACACTATGGCTTCACGAATCCGGAGCATTATCACTATTTCACTGTTCACATCGAAGCCGATCGCAGACATTCTGCTGCAGAGCGAAGGATGCTCGAGACGCACGTTAACGAGCACAATTTTGAATCAGTAAAACTATCAGTGAACCGCGTTCTCGACGCGCTGTGGGAAATGCTCTCCGGCGTTTGCCAGCGCCACGCGATCGCGTGCTGAGAGCTGAACGCTCCTGCATCAACACCAGGTGCTTGACGCAAGCACCGCTACACTTAACGCGGCCGCAGAACGAGAAACGAACGCGCTCGATGCCGGCAAACCGATAAGACCTGCGGCTGGCTTGGATCGAGTGAGTCAGCAATCCTGTTGAAATCTGAAACCGATGTGACCGGCTGTTGATTGATTTCTTCAATCACGTCCCTTTTCTGCAAACCGGCCATGCCGGTATCAGGATCGACACTCGTCACCAGTACGCCTTGCACATTGCCAGGCAGATCAAGCTGACGCGCCATTTCTGGAGTCAGTTCTTCCACGTGAATTGAAGCCAGAGGACCACTGGTGTTCTCCTGATCACTCGGTTGTCGCGGGGTTTGTGGCTGCGGTTGGTTTCGCCGGGGGAGAACACGCGCACTTTGGTAATCAAGCGGTTGTTCCCTGATCTGAGTCGTCACCTTGATCGGTTTGCCATCGCGCTCAATTTCGAGCTCGACTTGTTTATTCAATTGTGTCTGCGCAACGAGGATTCTCAGGGCATTGAAATTCTTCACGTCACGCCCATCGAATTTCCGGATAACATCGCCTGATTGAATGCCCGCCTGTGCTGCGGGCGATCCAGCTATTACTCCCGCAACAGTAACTCCGTCTGCTTCCGTGTCACTTTCACCGGGCTGCAACGGTCGCATTTGAATGCCAAGGTAACCGCGAATGATCCGGCCCTGCTTTAACAAACTTTCCAGTGCAGTGCGTACTGTATTCGAGGGAATCGCGAAGCCGACTCCCTGCGAGCCGCCAGTGGTCGAGGCAATCGCTGTATTAATGCCAATCACTTCACCGCGGAGATTAATTAGCGGGCCACCGCTGTTCCCTGGATTAATTGCGGCATCAGTCTGCAGCAACTCACCGAAGAAATCGCTGCGATTCGGGCGCCCCTTCGAGCTGATGATTCCCTCTGTCACGGTTTCCTCAAATCCGAACGGATTACCGATAGCCAGGACAAAATCTCCCGGCTGCACGGCGTCCGAGTCAGCAAGTCTGAGCGGTTTGACGCCCGGATTGTCGATTTTAAGAACCGCCAGATCGACCTGCTCATCTGCGCCGACCAGACGCGCTTTCTTCGTTTGTCCATCGCTCAACTGCACCTCGATCTCATCCACCTGATCGACCACGTGATTGTTCGTGATGATGTGACCTTCATTGGTCACGATCACACCGGAGCCGAGCGAGTTCTGCACCAGCGCCTCGTCGTTTGGGTTGCGAAATCGCCGCTGCCGGTTGCCGAAAAAAAACTCGAATGGATCAAGTCCATATTCGCGTCGAATGCCGATTTTCTTTGACGTTTTTACCGCAACAACCGAGGGGAGCACGCTGCCGACCAGCGCGCGTCGTTCCCGGTTTAACGCTTCGAGCGAAGCGACTTGTTTCGAATCGACGCTTGGCTCCGAGGCCAGCGTATACTTTTCGGGCGTCCGTCCGGATGGTAGCTTCAACCCGCCGTGTTTGAGGCGGTAGTCGTACAGCAAGGAAATTCCCGCGCTGATAACCAGGACAAACAGCAAAAATTTCGCGAGATTTTTCATCAGCTAACGTTCGAAAAAGTGTGCCCGCGTTGTTCGACAACCAGGCGCCGGAAACGTTGATTTTCGGGGCATTCCAGACGCGGATCTGCCTCGAAGATGGAGATGGCACCCGCGCGAGCACGTCGCATTAAATCCGCATCCGACTTCAAGTTGCCGATCTTCAGTGCAGGCAGGCCGCTTTGCGCCGTGCCCAGCAAATCGCCTGGGCCACGCACCTCCCAGTCCGCTTCGGCCACTTCAAACCCATTATTTGTTCTTTCCAAAACGATGAGCTTTGCCGACGCCTCTTTCGCCTGAGCCGAGGTCAGCAATATGCAATACGACTTATGCTGTCCTCTGCCGATCCGTCCCCGAAGCTGATGCAGTTGCGCCAAGCCAAAACGCTCCGCGTTTTCAATTAGCATCACGGTGGCATTGGGAACGTCTACACCGACCTCGAGCACGGTCGTGCTGATCAACGTGTTCGTCTCGCCGCGCCGAAAGCGTTCCATGACCTGCTGTTTTTTAACGGGGGGGATGCGACCGTGAAGCAATTCGCAGCGAAACGGATGCAGTCGTTCTCGCCACAGGTCGTACTCCGCTGTTGCCGCCTTGACCTCTAGTTTTTCGCTTTCATCGATCAACGGATAAATTACGTACAGCTGGCGTCCCGCTTCCAATTGCGTTCGCAAAAAGGTAAGAACCTCACTGAGCTTCGACGTATCACGAACAGCAGTGACGATCTTGCCCCGACCCCGCGGCATCTCATTGATGAGAGAAACATCGAGGTCGCCGTATATGGTCATGGTCAGAGTGCGCGGGATCGGCGTGGCAGTCATCACCAACACATCGGGCGCGGGTTCACGCATCGTTAATCTGGCCCGCTGAGCAACGCCAAATTTGTGCTGCTCATCAACCACCACGAGCCCGAGATTCGAAAACGAAACCGATTCATAGAGTAACGCATGCGTCCCGACGATAATCTGCAGCGCATCATCGCCACGGGCGAGCGTCTTTTCCTCTGGAGAGCACAGGCTGCCAGCCTGTCGGTCGCGGCAGCTTGCCGCGAACCCCTCAGCATTGCACATCCTTGGGTGCCAGACCCACCGATAATCTTCGCCACGTTTCGCCACCCCGACGTCCCACGGATTCCGTGTGATGTAATGGAATTTCTCTCGTAGATCACTCTCGGACCTGATCAACCGATCAAAGGATTCGGTTTCCCAAATAGGTCCGTTTGTCTTCTCGATCTTATTGATTCGAGTCGCCGTAAACGACTTGATGCTGTGCAGGATTTTTGAGAGCGAGAAAAAAACAGGATTCCCAGAGCCGCCATCGCGTTCGATCATCGGCTCGATCAGTAGGTGGACATGATCAGGCATAACGCAGGCTGCATACAACTCGTAACGTCGATCCTTCCAATGCAGGATTGACTCTAGCACGGCGTCACGCGCTTCAGCCGACAATTGCCGATGATTTCGGGTCGCAAATGTAATCCCGTATTTCGCCCATGGCCGCTCGAAGTGCGGGAGATTGCGGCGATGATATGTTGGCTCTCCCGTGCCTTGGAGCCTTGCACGCGCATGTGTGTCCGGCAGGCTGCCGGACACGACAGGCTGGCAGCCTGTGCTCCCCGGAATTTCTTTGCGCGCGGCGTCCCGCGCCCGCGCAAACAGTGGCAGTGGACCGCTTTGTTCCTGGCGCGCGGCTGTTCGCAAAGCGATGTAGACGCCCAGCGGCTGGAGCCAACGGCACAACAAGTCGTAATGTTGCTCGGCCAGGATTTGTGTCGGC
>Ga0126381_100007825_pt1 | contig 11914 bp, 7 predicted proteins | sample PanSoiMetPlot_28_FD_96465 | JGI IMG/M metagenome (GOLD analysis project Ga0126381, IMG submission 96465) | Tropical forest soil microbial communities from Panama - MetaG Plot_28 | ecosystem: Environmental > Terrestrial > Soil > Tropical forest > Bulk soil | place: Panama | collected 2016-02-17
GCGCCGGAGAATCTCGACGGGTTGTACGTCGGCGCGCATGCGAGGATTTACGAAGATCAGCTTGTCGAGAGGTGGAAGGGCGTTTCAAGCGACTTCGGTTGGCTCTGGTTCGGCGTCGGACGTCCGCTCCCGTTTCCGGACAATTACGTTCTCTACTACCTCGTCGCCTCGGCTTACGAACCGCCCGAAATTCTCAAACGGATCGGCACGGACCGCAGTAAGCCCTACACGCACTACGAACGTAAACGAACGCGGAACCGGTGGCGCTTCAACGACGAACTGAACGGCCCGGTTTATAAGACCACCTACGTCCGCCAGGAGTATGCGGTCGGCTCCGATCAGGGCGGCATCCTTCAGCCCATACAGGAGCATTCGTGGGACGTGACATGGTCGGTTCCGGACGCGCGGGGAGTTCAGAACACTTTCTTTTTCGTTCATCCCTATTCTTCCGTTCACGAGCTTCAGACGTATTTCGTCTTCGCTCCCGACGCCGCGATCGAAGGCGTTGTTCAGTCCAAGAAAACCTATGATTCGCCCGATAAGCTGCTGGGCGGTTCGCCTTACGAGAAGATCGTTCAGGATCGCGATACGCTGATCGCGCTCTACAACATCCCACCCGGAACCCGATTTCCGCATATCAACGGATTTTTTTCCAAAGATCTGGGCGAAATCCGCGAGGATCCCTCGGGCTGGATTTTCATGAGAGGCGGAAACAGCGCCTGGATCGCGTGCCGGCCGCTGCAGCCTTATTCCTGGAAGCCGATTGAAGGCGGCGGAAAGCGGCTTTTCAGTCCGGAATTAAAGAACGGCGTTATCGTTCAGGTCGCGGCGGCTTCCGAGTATTCGGATCTTGAAGCTTTCGGAAGGGCCATTAAGGCGCTGCCGCTGGAGATCCATACCGATTCGGTTCCACGCATCCGCTTCCGATCGCTGCGCGGATCTCAGATCGATTTCACCTATGGAGAAACGCCGAAGATTAACGGAGCGCCGATTGACTACGAGCATTGGCCTCTGTTCGGCGGGCCTTTTCTCGAAGCGGCGGTGGATTCCGAACGCCTGACGATTCACTACGGAACAATGCGCCGCGTTCTGGACTTTCGGACGCTCACAGTCACGGATTCCGGGAATTAGTTCGGAACCCGGCGATTCTTTTGCGAATCCTTGCGGAAAAAGGGTGGTGTCACAACACCGAAACCTGATATAGTCTCCGCAATATTCCTCGCATTCCACAGGGAGGTCATTCATATGGTGAACCGCGCCGTTCGCAGCATTGCGCCAATTGTCGTATTGGGGCTCATACTTATCCCGTCTGTGTTTGCACAGGCGCAAACAGGATCGCTTTCGGGATCCGTAGTCGACCCTAACGGGGCCGGCGTGCCGGATGCCGCCGTAGAGGCCACGCTCACTGCTTCCGGCGTCACGCTGCACACCGTCTCGTCCGAAGCGGGCCTTTACGTTTTTCCGAATCTGCCCACGGGCATTTGGACGATCAGCGTCGAGAAGACGGGGTTCAGAAAGCTCGTTCGTCCGGATATCGAGATCTTCATCGCGCAGCGGCAGGCGCTCGATCTGCAGCTTGAAATCGGTGATGTCAAGCAGAGCGTCGAAGTATCCGGGACACAGACGCTGCTCGATTCGGAAACCAGCGAACGCGGCCAATCCCTGACGCCGAAGATGTACCGCACGCTGCCCCTCTGGTCCATCGGTCTGCAGAATCCGTCGGCGTTTCTCGGATTTATGGCGGGCGTCAACAGCGGCGGCGAAACGAGTATCTCGGGTTCCACGGGACGCTCGCGCGAGCAGCTCATCGACGGCACCAGCAATGTGATTCCGGAATCGGGCGGTACGGTGTTTAATCCGCCTTCGGCCGAGTCGTTCGGCGAAGTTAAGCTGCTGACCGGAACCTATACGGCGGAATACGGACGCGTGGGGGGCGGCATCGAGATCTTCACGACCAAGTCCGGCACGAACGATTTTCACGGGACATGGGCCTACAACATGCGGCGCGATATCTGGGAAGCGGCCGGATGGAGCGTGAACCAGAATCCCGCGAATCCTCCGGGATATCGCCCGAAAGACCGGCTGAACGCCACCAGCGGAGGAGTCGGCGGGCCTGTCTGGATTCCGAAGGTCTATAACGGCCGGAACAAAACGTTTTTCTTTTTTTCGAGCGACAACGATCTGAGGCCTATCGCTCCCACGTCAATCGTGAATACTGTGCCGACCAAGGCGCTGACGCAGGGCGACTTCAGTCAGATCCCCCAGATGATCTACGATCCGCAGAGCACAGTCGGGAGTGGTACGTCGGCCACCCGGACTCCGTTTACGGGCAATATAATTCCGCAGAGCCGGTTCAGCAAAATCTCCGCGAATATCATCCCCTCGATTCCGGGGCCCAATGGGTCCGCGCTGACGAACAACCACTCGTTCGTTAACACGTCGCAGGTTACCGATCATGTGTGGGCGTTTAAGATCGATCACAACTTCAGCGAGAAGAACCGCCTGTCTTACTGGCAATCGTGGGATAGCCAGCTTACTTATGCGGTGAGCGATTTCGACGGTCCGCTGGGGACGGCGCTGGGAAGTCAGTATCAGAAGCCGCACCTATACCGGATCAATCATGACTATGTCTTCTCGCCGACGCTGCTCCTTCACACCACGTTTGGGTATTCGACGACTGTACAGATCTGGTATGTGACGGCGCAGAGCGGTTTCGCGTCGAAGGTCGGCTTTCCCGGGATAACGGGGGATTCGGACGCGACCCCCGTTATTCAGTTCGCGGCCGCGGACGGCTACACCGCCTGGGGCATGCAGCAGGGAAAGGTGAACAACGGCGGCCAGAATAACTATACGCCGCAGATCGATCAGGGACTCACGTGGATTCACGGTAAACACGAATTCAAGATGGGATGGGAGTACCGCAGGCCCCAGACCTTCGCCCATGATCTTGCCGGCACGAACGGTACGTACGTATTCGCGCGTAACGAGACGGCGAATCCGGCGGCGACGGGAACAACCGGCAACTCGTTCGCAAGTTTTCTGCTGGGTTTGCCTGATTCGGCGAATGCGGCGGCGACGCCGGTGCAGAACGCCAATATCACCTATCAGTATTACGCAGGTTACTTCCAGGACAACTGGCGCGTGAACCCGCGGCTGACTCTGAATCTGGGACTTCGCTACGAGGTCCCGATCAACTGGTACGCCCCCACGATGGGATCGGTGTCGCTGACGACGCCTAATCCGGCAGCCAATAATTTCCCGGGCGCGTACGTCTTTCCGGGAAGCGGACCGAATCGTCTGGGCGTCACGCGCTTCTGGCCCACCGACTTCACGAATTGGGGTCCCCGCGCCGGATTCGCTTATCAGCTCACTCCGAAAACAGTGCTGAGAGGCGGCTTCGGAATCTTCTATGAAGCGACGAGCAACGGCGGATGCGGTTGCACGCTTGGCGCTAACGGATCTTTCGCGCAGGTATCAGATGGAGTGACCGCGCCGTTCCAGTGGGACAGCGGCATCCCGAAGCCGCCGGGATTTCAACCTCCGCCGTTCCTCAGCCCGACGGTAGGTAACGGCCTGGCGGTGGACTATATGGGCCCGACGTTCGGCAAAGCTCCACGAGTTTACAACTGGAGCTTCGGTGTTCAACGGGAGATCGCGAAGTTCATGATCGAAGTGGATTACGCCGGCAATCGAGGTCACGGCCTGAATTCCACGGTCGATCTGAACCAGGTGAATCCTTCTTACCTGTATCTGGGGCCACTGCTTCAGCAGTCGATCACTTCCGCAGCCGTAGTTGCGGCAGGATTCAAGAAGCCTTACGCGAATTTCCCGGATAACGGAACGCTGGCGCAGGCGCTGCGCCCCTTCCCGCAGTTCCTCAACGTGTGGTCGCGCAATAGCGGGCAGGGCCAGACCTGGTACGATGCGGGCACGATCAAAGTGCAGCGGCGCTTCGGCGATTGGCAGTTCGCGGCATCCTACGTGCGCTCCAAGACTCTGGGGCTGCTGACGTACCGGCAGATCTTCTCGCAGAACCAAGTCTATCCGCAGGACATGTACAACCTCAATCAGTCGAAGTCGTATTTGGCGTTCGATCTGCCAAACGTGTTCAATTTCCTCAGTTCCTACGACCTGCCTTTCGGAACCGGGAAGCGCTTCCTGAATAGCAGCAGCCGGCTCGTGAACTCGATTGTCGGCAACTGGACGATTTCGGATACGCATCAGTACCGAAGCGGCGGGCTGATCGCGTTGAACTGTCCGAACACGCTCGGCAACGGCGTGCTCTTTACAGACGCGCGAATGTGCAATGCGAACGGCGGGGCGATTCTGACGGGTCAGGACCGCACCTCGCTCGATCCGAATAATCCGAACAGCCTTTATTTCAATTCGGCGGCGTTCTCGGTGCCTGGGCAATATTCGTTCGGTACATCCTCGCAATACAACAGCCTGTTCCGGCAACCGCCCGTTCTGGTGGACAACATCGCAATCGTGAAGCAGATCGGAATCTGGCCGAAAGGCGACGGCGAACGCGTGCGGCTCCAATTGCGCGCGGATGCGTTCAATCCGTTTAACCGGACGAATTTCGGCGTGAATGGCACTGTCGGTAACGCGAATTTCGGACGGGCGACCGGTCCGCAGTACGGCCCGAGGCTGATCACAATGGGCCTGCGGCTGTATTTCTGAGTTAGTAAAAGCAACATAAAGAAAACATAATCGCCGGGTTCGTTCTCGAAAAAAAGCTTTTTTTCGGAACGTTCCCGGCGTTTTCGTGCGTGAGGTTGACGTCGAAGAACACACGCCGAGCGCCGACTCCCATAGCGCATGAGTATTCGATTGTGAAAGATCGCGGGAGAACGGCGCTCACGCGCGTTCGCGGATGAACACGACGAGTCGCATAGTGAGGATGGCACGAGGATATGCAGAACTGTGGCTAAATCCTTGATGTTAAAGCTAAAATACCTGCAATGAAGGGAAGCGCGAAGGTTATTACGGCCTTAAACGAAGCTCTCAAGGAAGAGTTGACGGCGATTAATCAATATTTCCTGCATGCCGAAATGTGCGACAACTGGCACTACAAGAAACTCGCCGAGCGAATCAAGAAAGAATCGATCGATGAGATGAAGCATGCGGAGGCTTTGATTGAACGTATTCTTTTTCTTGACGGCATACCAAACATGACCGAACTGATGCAGCTCAGCGTCGGTTCGAATGTAAAGTCACAGCTCGAAAGCGATCTGAAGCTGGAACTCGCGGCTGTCGAGATGTACAACCGATTCGTGCAACTGGCGCGCGACGAAAAAGACAATGCCTCTCGCGAACTGTTCGAGCGACTCCTCAAGGACGAAGAGGGGCACGTCGATTGGCTCGAGGCCCAGATGCATCAAATCAAGGAAATGGGCTACGAGCGCTACCTCAGTCAACAGATTCGCGAAGAGGAATAGCTGCGCGGCTATTTCCTGTAAGCCACGCAGACCGCGGTCACGATGAATGTTGGGAGGACCGAGTCAGCGCGTCCACCGCTAAGGGCGTCGCAAGAGGCGCGCAGGTCGCTTCCCTATCCCCTGTTGACCGCCATCGGAAGCAGGGCCGTGGGCGATAACATTTGGACGGTTCATACCGAATACGCGGGGGTCGGCGGCCGGGTCGAGTTCTAACTAACCGCGTGAGACTCATACTTCCGCTGTGCTGAGATTTTCACTGGCAGGCCGCGTGTAACACCTGGCTACATGGCACAGAATTCCAAGGCGAGTTCAGCAGAACACCTCTCCAAAACCACGACGAATCACGAAGAGATTCAGCGCTGGGCCGAGGCGCGCGGCGGAAAACCCGCGTGCGTTCAGGGTACCGGCGGCAAGGGCGACGTGGGGCTGTTGCGCATTGAGTTTCCCGGAAAACCGAATGCAAAAGACGACAAACTCCAGGAGATCGACTGGGACGAGTTCTTCGAGAAATTCGACGAACGGGGGCTGGCGCTCGTATATCAGGACCATACTGCTGACGGGCAGAAGAGCAATTTCAACAAACTCGTGAGCCGATAGAATCCGGACGTCATATGGGCCGATTCAGAAGATCCAGGAAACGACGTCTGTGGACAGGCGTGGCGTTGGGTATTACGGGAGGACTTGCGGGGTCTTGGTTGATGAATCAGTCTCAGACACTGATGCAGAATGTGTCGGACCACACGAACGGCAGTTCGGAGGATCAGCAACAGAGAGAGCCCGCGACAGTACTTGCAGCCGAAAAACTCTCCCAAGCCACCACCGGTTCTCCGCTTCCGAACGAGAAAAAGAAGACTGCCGAACCGATCGTCCATTATGCATTCGGCGCTCTCGTTGGCGCTCTCTACGGAGGATTGGCGGAGAAGGCGCCGTTGGTCACGTTGGGGGCCGGAACTTTGTACGGCGCGACGGTTGGTTACTGGCCGATGAGGTTGCGGTTCCCGCCTTCGGCCTGTCCAAACCGCCCCGCGAGGTCCCCCTTTCCAAACATTTGCAGGCATTGGGCGCTCATTTCGTGTACGGTTTGGCCACAGAAGGCGTGCGGCGCGCCGGTTCGAAGCTCGCGTTCTGAGGAGCAGAGCTTCCAGAGTCGCGGCTCGGAAGACCTCCCTGAGCCGCGACTACCGGACGCGATCAGCTTGCTTCGAAACCGGCGCTGACTGCCTGTCGGCGCATTCACGTAAGCCTCATCTGGGTACCGACGCGTTCACGGGCGATGTCCGCCGAATCGTCTCTTTCACTCTCGCCTACGAGGTCAGGAATGCCTTTGAAGCGCCGTATACCGCTTCGAGCAGGCGTTGGAGCCTCGTGGATTGTTTCGATTATTCCGAACCCGCTCCGTCGAAAGCGCCGGGCGCCAGACGTGTGTTTTCATGGCTTTCGATGTGTCGTAGCGGCGGGCCACCGCTTCCTTGCGGGCGTGGCTCGGAAACATGGCGGCTTGCTTGCGCGCGTGGCTCAGAGCATTAGTTCCTGCTCGATGTCAGTCTCGCGAGTGGCCGACTCGCCGATTTTCAACTCATTCGCGCGGCGTTAGCGATTCCAGTATCTTCCGCACCGCCATGCGACGAATCTGTCATATGGCTGCGGAATTGCCGTCTCGAAACACATGCGTTACATCGCGTTAGCGACCGACTATGACGGCACCCTCGCGCATGACGGCGCCGTGGCGGGAGATGTGGTTGGATCTCTCAAGCGACTGCGGGAATCGGGTCGCAAGCTGATCCTCGTTACCGGTCGGGAGTTGGACGAGCTCAAAGGCATTTTTCCCGAGATCGAGTTGTTCGACCGAGTGGTGGCGGAGAACGGCGCCCTCCTTTACAATCCCGCTTCCAAAGAGAGCCGCACCCTGGCCGATCCGCCGCCGGCGCAATTGGTCGAAAATCTCCGACGGCGCGGCGTGCCCGAGGTCAGGAGCGGGGCTGTAATTGTAGCGATGTGGCGTCCTCACGAACAAGAGGCGATTGCGGCTATCCACGAATTGGGGCTCGAATGTCAGGTTATTTTCAATAAGGACGCGGTGATGATCCTGCCGTCAGGGGTCAACAAGATGACCGGCATGATGGCGGCTTTGAAAGAACTGAAGATTTCGCCACACAACGTGCTGGGAGTGGGAGACGCCGAGAACGATCACGCGTTTCTCGGCTCTTGCGAATGCGCGGTCGCGGTGGCGAACGCGATCCCCGCGCTGAAAGGGAGGGCGGACCTGGTAACGCGCGGATCCCAAGGCGTGGGGGTCGAGGAGCTTATCAATCAACTACTCGAGAACGATCTGAGGGAGGTGTCCTCTCGACTCACGAGGCACAGCATTCTTCTCGGAAAGGCCGGAAAGACGAGCGTGACGCTAAACCCGTTTGGCGCCGCGACGCTTGTTTGCGGCCACTCGGGCGGCGGGAAGTCCACCCTGGTCAGCGGCGTGATGGAGCGTCTGATCGAGAAAGGCTATCAGATCTGCCTTGTCGATCCCGAGGGCGATTTCGAAGAAGCCGAGGAGTTTTTCGCCACCGGGGACGCAACGCGTGGACCGTCTCTCGATCACCTCGAAAGCGTAATGGGCGACCCGGATACTCAGGTCGTGGTCAATATGGTGGGCGTTGCGGTGGATGATCGGGCGGAGCTATTCGCCCGGGTACTGGCGATTGCGCACGAGCACCGGATACGAACAGGACGTCCGCACTGGCTGGTGGTCGATGAGGCTCATCACATGCTTCCGCGCGAAGGGACTGACCAGGGCATCGACTTGGCGGGCGACTATGGCAGCGTCATTCTGCTTACCGTCCATCCCGCTCATGTTTCTCCGCCGATACTGAAACAGATCAACAGCGTGATCGTGGTGGGCAGAGAACCGTCCACGGCGATCTCCGAGTTCTGCAAAATCACAGGAAAGGAAGCGCCACACCTGCCGGATGGAGATCTTGCGCCCGGCGAGGTCCTGCTATGGACGGTTGATGCCGGGGAGCCGCTTCGGATCCAGTCCGAGCCAGCCCGAATGGCTCACAAAAGACACAAGCGGAAGTACGCGCACGGCGAACTCGAAGAAGCGCGGGTATTCTACTTCCGCGGCCCCGGAGACCGTTTGAATCTGCGGGCCCAGAATCTGACGGCGTTCGTGCAGATCGCAAGGGGCGTCGATGACGATACGTGGCTGTTGCATCTGCGGCGTGGCGATTATTCCCGGTGGCTGCGCGAGGCTATTAAGGACGATGCCCTTGCCGAAGAGGCGAAGATGGCCGAACAGGACCAGTCGCTCTCGCCAGCCGAGAGCCGTTCGCGAATCGCCCAAGCCATTGCCGAGCGGTACACAGCGGCCGAGTAGCGAATCAGACGATTCCGGCGCGGGTCAGGATGCCGGGAACTCGATCGTAGGTTCGGATCGAGCGGAATGCGGGGCGCAGATTGAACCAGATCAGGTCCGTGGCGGAGATGCGATAAGCCTCGTCGATACGGTGCACAGCCGCGTCAAGTTGCCCTAACCCTACCTGCACCTGAGCGATCAGCAGGGGCGAGACATAGCGAACCGTGGCTCGTTCCAAAAGCTGCCGGAGGGCGTCCGCGGCGTTTTCGCGATCTCCCGCGCAGGCCTGCGCATATCCGAGAGCAGACAGACTCTCGGACGAGCCGCTTAAGTTGAAAGCCCGCTGTAACTCGCAAATGGCTTCGTCATTCACGCCTTTCGCGGAATAGGTCTGGCCGAGGAAATAGTGCGCGAGGTAAAAGCGCTCGTCCAGTTCCAACACCGCTTGCAGATGGCGAACCGCCTCATCATACTCGCCGCGGTAGAAATCCAGGATTCCCAGCGATGCGGCGATTGCGAGCGAGACCGGCTCTAGCTCCGCTGCGAGTTTCAATTCCTCGCGCGCACGATCGAACTCGCCCATGGGAAGCAGACAGTTCATAGCGAACCACTGGCGGGCCTGCGCATATCGCGGGTTTGAGGCGATCGCTGTCTCAAATTCACCGGCGGCGGTGGGCCAGTCTCGTTCGAAAATTGCGCGAATGCACGCCCGTGACGTCAGCGCTTCGCTCAGCTTTGGCTCAAGGGCAAGCGCGCGGTCCGCCGCGCTCTTGGCTGCGGGAAGGGCGTCGAGAGGGTTAACTGCGCCGTATAGGGCGAGGGTCACCCACGCGTCGGCAATCGCAGCGTAGGCGAGCGGATAATCGGGATCTTCGTCAACAGCCTTTTCGAACCGCTCGATGCTCTGTTTCAGGTCTTCCTCGGTGCGCTTGTTCCAGAGATATCTGCCTTGCAGATAAAGCTCGTAAGCCCGTACCGTGGTCTGAGCTACGCGGGGAGCGCGGCCGGTGGTCGTAAGGGAGAGGGCTACGCTGAGCCTCTCCGAAATCGCAGCGGAGATCTCGTCCTGGATTTCAAAGATGTCGTCGAGCGCGCGATCATAACGTTCCGACCACACCGAGCAGTCGTCCTCTGGGTTGACGAGGTTCACGACAATACGGAGGCGGTTGCCGGCCTTGCGTACACTCCCTTCCAGGATCGCGGTGGCCCCGAGTTCTTTCCCGACCTGGCGGAGAGCCACTGGTGAATCACGATAGCGGAACGCAGCGCTTCGCGAAACAACCCGCAACCCATCGATGCGCCCGATCGCCAGGATCAGTTCTTCGGCGAGCCCATCGCAGAAATACTCCTGATCGCGCTGGGCGCTCAGATCGCGAAAGGGCAGAACTGCGAGGATGGGACGCGGCGCCGTTACCTGGGCGTTGTCGATATCTCCGCCGTCCCGCAGTCGGACCAAATCCGAAAGAAGCCCGGTCGCCGAAGGATACCGATCGGCCGGGTTCTTGGCTAGCGTCTTGCGCAGGATGCGCTTGAGCAGGGAGTTCGCCTGGGGGACGTATTGCGCGATATCCGGCGCGTCATCATGCACCGTCGCCGCCACAGTCGCGGCCAGCGTTCGGGCGCGAAAGGGATGAACCCCCATCAACATTTCCGAAAAAACGATGCCAAAGGCGAAGACATCGCTGCGCAGGTCGGGCGTATCTCCGCGGATCTGCTCGGGCGCCATATAAGCGGGGGTGCCAGGAGGGTTCGAGCCCGCGAACATCGTATTGGTGTCATCCTGTGACGCCAACAACGCCGATCGCACGATATACGCTAGCCCAAAGTCCATCAGCTTCACGTGCCCGTTGCTGGTGATCATGATATTGGCAGGCTTGAGATCACAGTGGGCGATCCCCTGCTCGTGGGCCGCGGCCAGAGCTTCGGCGATCTCGGTGGCGTGCGCTACGGCTTTGTGCAGCGAGATTCGTCCTGATTTCATTCGATAGGCGAGGGTTTCACCTTCGAGAAATTCCATGGCGATGAATGGCCTGCCCCGGAAATCACCGGTTTCGTAGACATTACAGACGTATGGGTGATGGAGTCTTGCTGCGGCGCGCGCCTCTTCGAGCACTTGCGCGTGGGCATCCTGCTCCGCCTTCAGGAACTTCAAGGCTACGCGCCGGCCTAGTATCAGGTCGTCCGCTGCGAGTACTTCGCCGAGGCCACCACGGCCGATCACACCGACAATACGGTAATGACCGACCAACGTGCCCGACTCTATTTCACCCGTTGTCGACAAGGAACCCCGTGCCGATCATCCTAACGCACGCCGGTATGCGCCCCAAGCGGCTCCTTCGGACGTATGACTATTGACACACTTATCGCTGCGAGAGAGCATAAGAGCACAGATTAACGGAATATATTCCCGCCAAATGTGAATAGGGCTCGCCCGGCAATCGTGGACCGAGGCTCAGAACGGACTTGTGGAGGGAGATTGCTCGGGTGACGGGGATCAGGTCGTGGTTCCGATTTGTCGCATGCCTGTTGCTGGCGGCGGGCATTTCATCCGCGCAGGTGGACTATGCCACCGCGACTCTGAAAGGCAGCGTTCTCGATCCTCAGGACAAGGACGTTCCCGGCGCGAAGGTCACCGCGGTGAATCAGGCGACAGGCCGCAGCGCATCGGCGGTAGCTACGGAAGACGGATATCTCATTCCGGCCTTAGCGCCAGGCGATTACCGTATTGAAGCAGAGGCTCCCGGGTTTTCGAAAACAGTAGCGGCGAACGTGGCGCTGACTGTTGGACAGCTTGCCACCTACGACATTCGATTGAGACTAGGGTCCGAAGCCAGCAGTATTGAGGTCGCAGCCGATATACCGGTGGTGCAGCCCCAGCAGACGCAGCAGGCGAACATCATCAACGATGTTCAGGTGGAGAATCTGCCCAACATTACGCGAAATTTTGTCCAGTCCATCTACACGTTGCCGGGCGTGGTGAACTCGTTCGCGCCTGCGTTACAGAACCCGGGCGTCGGTACGGCTTACTTGTCATCGGGCTTTTCCATCGGAGGAAGCAATGGCCGAAGCAATCTGGTGACGATCGACGGCGGCGAGAACGACTTCGGATCGGGGACGCAGC
>Ga0126381_100007826_pt1 | contig 11913 bp, 6 predicted proteins | sample PanSoiMetPlot_28_FD_96465 | JGI IMG/M metagenome (GOLD analysis project Ga0126381, IMG submission 96465) | Tropical forest soil microbial communities from Panama - MetaG Plot_28 | ecosystem: Environmental > Terrestrial > Soil > Tropical forest > Bulk soil | place: Panama | collected 2016-02-17
CGCGCGCTCGGCCGCCAGCTCAGGATTCACAAGGCGACCAACGATGCCGAGATCGACGCGGCCTTCGCGCGATTGACGCAACTGCACGCCGGCGCGCTGCAGATCATGGGCGATTCATTCTTCCGCGCCCGTGACCAGCGGCTGGGGGAATTGGCGGCGCATCATGCGATACCGGCGATCGCGACCACGCGGGAGTTCACCCTGGCGGGCGGATTGATGAACTATGGTGCGTATGATTCGGAGGCCTACCGCCTCGCCGCGAACTACACCGGCCGCATTCTCAAGGGTGAGAAGCCCGCCGATCTGCCGGTGCAACAGGCCACCAAGGTCCAGCTCACGGTCAACCTCAAGGCCGCCAAGGCGCTCAGCATCACGATTCCGATCACGCTGCTCGGCCGCGCCGACGAGGTTATCGAGTAGGAATACGTGCGGTCCGGATGAACCTCATGGCGGCGAGTGGCGTCTAACCGAAATCAACAGACACCGCTTCGGGATCCCATGGTCAGCCCCAACGCACCCACCAAGGCGCTCATTGCCGCCGCATTTGCGATCACGCTCGCAGCCGCATTTCCGGCGCGGGCGCAGGGTCTGTTCGGGCCATCGCCCGAGCCTGCGGAAAAGCGTGTCAGCGAGACCATCAGGACTCCGTACTTCCAGGCCCTGCTCCAGAACTTTGTCGAATCCGTACGCAAGTCGGGCAATCCCGCCTGCCTGCAGGCCAAGGCGCTGGACGATGCCGCGCTGGTCGCGCGCGGGCAGGCGCTGTTCCAGCGCTACGGCGTCCAGATGACAAAGCTCCTGGACGAGGGCTTCGATCGCGCCGCCTATGAGGCCGCGTTGCGGGCGGCCGAGGGACCAGACGCGGCGGCCGAGATCGAGCGCCTCAAGCGGGATGGCGACGTCATGACGCTGATCGCGCTCTATCGGCCCGCGCAGCTTGCCGGCTCGGCGGACAGGATCATGGAGCAATTCGACCGTTATGTGCTCATCAAGCGTATCAAGCTTTATCCGGTTGCACCGATCGCCAGGGGCGAGACCGAGCTGACGGACCATCCGAGCGCGGCGATGCGGGCGAATCCGACGCAGGCAGCCGAGGCGGCGGTCGAGCAGTTCGTGGACGAGCATCCGTCGCCCGGGATCGATCGGTACCTCGAGCTCCTGGACGCCGCCGACGGCGCAATGCAGAAGGCGATCAAGAAAGAGGTCGCGCTGAAGCTCGGACCCACGGCGTATTTCGCCGGCGTCGAGCGCGATCTCGCCGAGCTGTGCGTCGGCTCGCGTTAGAACGTGATAGGTTAAGCAGAAAGCTCATTGCGAGGAGCGAAGCGACGAGGCAATCCAGAGCGGTTGCCGCAAGCGGCCCTGGATTGCTTCGCTTCGCTCGCAATGACGATGTCGCAATGACGCGCGCGGGCTCCAGCCCTGATTTTATTCCGCCGCCTTGAGATAATGCGGCGCGCCTGAGCGCAGCTGATCGAGGAGCGCGGCCTCGTCGGCCTTGGCGGCCGCAAGATTGCGCAGCTTGACGTGGCCGAAGCCGCGGATTTTTTCCGGGATCGCCGCGATGCCGACCGCGAGATGGTGGTTGTCGCCGTTGAGCTTCTCCAGCACCTCGGTGAGCGTCGCCTCGTAATCGGCAATGAGCCTGCGCTCGGCCTTGCGCTCGGCGCCGTAGCCGAACGGATCGAAGGCGGTGCCGCGCAAAAACTTCAGGCGCATGAGGACTCGGAAGAACGGAAGCAGCCAGGGGCCGAAGCTGATCTTGCGCGGCACGCCGGTGCGGCGGTCGCGGCGCGCGAGGAGCGGCGGGGCGAGATGGAACTCGAAGCGAAGCTTGTCGCCGTCGAACTCCTCGGCGACCTGGCGCAGAAACTCGCCATTGCCGTAGAGCCGCGCCACCTCGTACTCGTCCTTGTAGGCCATCAGCTTGAAGAGATTGCGCGCCACGGCCTCGGCGAGCCCGCATTTGCCGGGAGCGCGCGCTGCTTCGGCGGCCTTGGCGCGCTCGACCAGAGCGCGGTAGCGCGCCGCATAGGCGGCGTCCTGGTAGTCGCTCAGATAGGCGACGCGGCGCGCGAGCATCTCGTCGAAGGATTGCGACAGGCGGCGGGCATCGGTGACGCTCGCGGGCGCCGGCGCAATCAGCCGCTCGATCGCCGCCGGATCGGCAGCGGCGAGGCGTCCCCAGCGGAAGGCAGAGACGTTCACGACCGGCATTTCACCATTGAGCTTGATCGCGGCCTCGATCGCCTTGGCTGAGAGCGGCAGGCAGCCTTTCTGGTAGGCGTAGCCGAGCATCACCATGTTGGCCGCGATGGTCTGGCCTGCGACCGCCGCCGCAATCCGCGACGCATCGAGGAAGTACGACGCCCGCCCGCCGGTCGCCGCCGTGATGGCGCGCTTGAGGCGCTCGCTCGGCAGCGAGAAATCCGCATTACGGGTGAACTCGCCGGGCAGGACCTCGGCGCGGTTCACCACCATGGTGGTGACGCCCGGCTCGACCGCGGCCAATACCTTCTTGGTGCCCGCCACCACGATGTCGCCGCCGAGAACAAGGTCGGCGCTGCGTGCCGCCACCCGGATGGCATGAATGTCCTCAGGTCTCTCGGCGATGCGGATGTGGCTGTAGACGGCGCCGCCCTTCTGGGCGAGGCCCGCCATGTCGAGCACGCCCACGCTCTTGCCGTCGAGATGCGCCGCCATGCCGAGGATGCCGCCGACCGTGACGATGCCGGTGCCGCCGATGCCGGTCACGATGATGCCGTAAGTCTGATCGATCGCCGGCAACTTGGGCGCCGGCAGGTCGGCGGGCGCTTGGCCGGCGCTGGCAGCCAGGCGCTTGGGCCTCGCGCCATGCACGGTCACGAACGAGGGACAGAAGCCCTTGAGGCAGGAGAAATCCTTGTTGCAGCTCGATTGATCGATGGTGCGCTTGCGCCCCCATTCGGTCTCGAGCGGCTGCAGCGAGACGCAATTCGACTGCACGCCGCAATCCCCGCAGCCTTCGCAGACGAGCTCGTTGATCAGCACCCGCTTGTCCGGATCCGGATAGAGACCGCGCTTGCGGCGACGCCGCTTCTCGGCCGCGCAGGTCTGATCGTAGATCAGCACCGTCACGCCGCCCTCCTTGGCGAGCGCCTCCTGCACCGCGTTGAGCTCGTCGCGGTGATGGATGGTGAGGCCGGCCGGCCATTGCTCGCCCCTGGCGTATTTCCCGGGCTCGTCGGTGACCACCACCACGCGATTCGCCCCTTCGGCCGCGACCTGGCGGGCAATCTGCGGCACCGTGAGCCCGCCGTCGTTGGGCTGGCCGCCGGTCATCGCCACCGCGTCATTGAACAGGATCTTGTAGGTCATGGTGACGCCGGCCGCGATCGCGGCGCGGATCGCCATGTAGCCGGAATGGTTGTAGGTGCCGTCGCCGATGTTCTGGAACACGTGCGGACGCTTGGAGAACGGCGCTTCGCCGATCCAGTTGGCGCCTTCGCCGCCCATCTGGGTGAAGCCCGTGGTGGCGCGGTCCATCCACTGCACCATGTAATGGCAGCCGATGCCCGCATAGGCGCGCATGCCTTCCGGCACCACGGTCGAGGAATTGTGCGGACAGCCCGAGCAGAAATAGGGGATGCGTTGCGCAATATCCTCGGTCTCGGCCAGCACCCGCTGCGCTTCTTTCAGCCGCTCGACGCGGTGGCGCAGGTCGTCGTTGCTCACGTAGTTGAGCAGCCGCTCGCCGATGCAGATCGCGACCTCGTTGGGATCAAGCGCGCCCTTGACCGGAAACAGCCAGTCGCCGCGCTCGTCCTTCTTGCCGATGCAGGTCGGCTGGTTGGCGGTGCCATAAAGCTCCTCGCGCACCTGCACCTCGATGAGCGAGCGCTTCTCCTCGACCACGATGATGAGATCGAGTCCTTGCGCGAATTCCTTGAGATCGCGCTGGCTGATCGGCCACGGGCAGGCGATCTTGTAGAGTCGCAGGCCTAGATCATTGCACCGCACCTCGTCGATGCCGAGCTCGTCGAGCGCCTGGCGCACGTCGAGGTAGGACTTGCCGGTGGTGATGACGCCGATCCGGGGCGTGCGGCCGCCCGACGCGATATAGCGGTTGAGCTTGTTGGCGCGCACGAAGGCCAGCATCGCGTCGCGCTTGTAGTCGTGCAGCCGCGCCTCCATCCCCAGGATGGTGTCGCGCAGGCGGATGTTGAGCCCGCCCTCGGGCATCTCGAAATCGTCCGGGATCGCGATCTTGACCCGGTCGAGGCCGCCGTCGACCACCGCGGTCGATTCGACCGTCTCGTGCATGCATTTGAGCGCCACCCAGGCGCCGGTGAAGCGCGACATCGCCCAGCCATAGAGGCCGTAGTCGAGAACCTCCTGCACGCCCGCCGGGTTCAGGATCGGGATCATCACGTCGATGAAGTGATATTCGGACTGGTGCGCGGTGGTGGAGGACTCCGCCGTGTGGTCGTCGCCCATCAGCGCCAGCACGCCGCCATGGCGCGACGAGCCGGCGAAATTGGCGTGGCGGAAGACGTCGCCGGTGCGATCCACCCCCGGGCCCTTGCCGTACCAGAGGCCGAACACGCCATCGAACCTGCCTTCGCGGCGCAGCTCCGCCTGCTGGGTGCCCCACAGCGCGGTGGCGGCCAGCTCCTCGTTGATGCCGGCCTGGAAGCGGATGTCGCAGGCGCGCAGGCGCTCCTCGACGCGCTGGAACTGCAGATCGAGCCCGCCGAGCGGGGAGCCGCGATAGCCGGTGACATAGCCCGCGGTGTTGAGCCCGCCGCGGCGGTCGCGCTCCTTCTGCATCAGGCAAAGCCGCACCAGCGCCTGATAGCCAGTGACGAAAACCTTGGCTTGGGCGAGATCGTATTTGTCGTCGAGATTGACCTTGCGCAGCATCAGCGAGGCCTCCGGGGCCCTGCAATCGGGCAGTTCCCGGCCAAGAGATATAGCCGGCGCAAGGCGCCAGCAATGCTGAGGGACGCTTTGTCGTTTCCTTGCGGGTAAACCCGGCGCCCGGGAAGGAAATGTCCGGCGCGACCGCCGTTACGCATTTTGGTGCAATGCAGTATGAGGCGCGACTGCGGCTAGGGCGAGCCCGAGATCGCCTTCTTGTCAGCGGCCCGTTCGAGCTCGACGGCCATTTTCGCCAAGGTCTCGCTCGCCGTGCACTGCTTGAAGCCTCTCGATTGTCCGGGCGGGGAATAGAGCCGCATCGCTTCCTGAGAATAGAAGCTCGCGTCATGGGACTTGGTCGCCCGGTCCACCGGGTCGCTCGTCGCCACCGCTTCAGCGTAACGGTCGTTCGCCAGGAGGTGATAGATCCAGGCCGTGCGCTGGAGGCAGAATCCGCGCGCGCGCCCGGCGCAGGCCGAGGCCTGCAGATCGGATCCTTCGGTTTCCCTCTCGGGAAGAGAACGACGCTTTTCCAGGTAGAGAAGAAAGCTCGCCTCATAGCTGTCGAGGGCGAGCTTGCCGGCGACGGGCGGCGCCCTGACGCAGCTCACCGCATCGAACAGGCTGGAATTGGAGACACGCGCAATCTCGCCGCTGTAGTAGAGGGCATGTCCGCTATCGGAATCGATGGCAAAGAGGTCTTTCACGTCGGTACTTGCCGCCGAAAAATCGGCCGCGCCCGCATTGCTGATCAGGCGCCGCTTCGCCGCATCGTAGTCATCGTGCAGCTTGCCGGCGAGCGTAATGCTCCTGGCGTTGCAGAATCCCAGCAGACATTCGTCCGTCTCAAGCTGGGTTCTGGCGAGCGCCGCTATGTTCGGCTGCACGATCGCCAGCAGGTACAGGCCTCCGACCAACGTGAGCAGCGCAAGCGCGGCGGTGGCCGCAAGCGTGCGTCGGCGGCCTGCTGCGGCTCTGCAGGCCGCGAGATATGCACCCGCTTCGGGATTTCGACCCACCTGACGCTTGTAATGATCGTAGCGCTCGAGGGCGGTCGCGTCCGTGAGCCGCCGGCCGCGATGGATGAGATCGTGTTTGCTTTGGCCCTTGGCGCTCCAGGTAGCCGCTGCGCTTTCCAGGCCGCGCAGAACCTCGAGCCGCGCCTTCTCGGGCGCGAGCCAGGTCTGGAACCGCGGCCAGACCCGGAACATCGCCTCGTGGGCAACCTCTACGGTTGCGCCCGAGCGAACGACCAGCCGCCATTTGTCGAAATGCGCGATGAGCCTGCGCGCCGCGCCGTCGAAGTCCTGGTACGGCGCCACGCGCCGGATCGCTGCCCCGCGCTCGTTGAGTTGCGCCAGCGCCGGCACGAATACGTCCGCGGCCGCCCGGTCCGGAGCGCTGCCCGGGGTCAAATCATCTTCGAGCGGGCCTTGCGGCGCGGCGGGATCAAGCCCGCGCAAGGCGCGCTCGGCCGCGTCCTCGATCAGCCCGTGGAGCTTGCCCATCGCCGCGTAGCTCGCGAGCCGGATGCGCTTTTCGGGCGCGAACTGACGCCACAGCCGCTGCAGCGTGAAGGCGAGCAACGGCAAGGCATCGCTGCCGCTCGCGTCCTCGATCAGCGCATCCACCAGCTTTGGCTCGATCTCGACGCCGTATCGGGCGGCCGGCTGCTCGATCGCATGGCAGAATCGAAAGAGCGGCAGGCTGCGGACATCCGCCGGACGCGTGGGGATGTCGCGGAAGCGTTCCGCCGCCTGCAGCTCCTGGAAGCTGTCGGTCCGCACCGTGAAGCAGACCATCCATGGCACCGGCTCCCCGTCCGTTGGCGGCGCCGCCAGGGCAGAGCGCAGAAAGTCGGCAAGCGCGTCGCCGCTCTCACCCTCGGTGCGGGCGAGCTCCTCGCCTTGATCCATGGCGATCAGGATGGTGGCGCTCGCCCGGTCCGCGCGTGCGCGCAGGACTGTGGTGGCCTGGTCGAGCGCCGCGCGAAGCCGCTCAAGTCGCGCCGCCTCGATCGCTTCCAGGCGGGAGGCCTTCTCGTTGCTCACGAAGGCGGTCAGGGCGGTTGTCGCAACGCGCGCCTCTTCGGCCGCAGCGTGCCAACCCTCCAGCAGCGCGGCCCGGATCACTCCCGCGGCCCGGCTCTCCCCGAGATCTTCGGCGGTCTGGGCAATCGCCATGGCGAGCCCCAGCAGGGGATCGGCGCCCGGGCGGAAGCTGCGCAACACCAGCCAGCCGCGCTCGCGCCGCAGCCGAGGCAGGATCCCGGCCTTCATCAGCGAGGATTTCCCCGAGCCGCTGGCGCCCTGGATCGCGTAAGGGCGTCGATCGCCGGTCGCGCGCATCTCGCGCAGATCTTCCAGGCACTGGGCAATCTCGGCGCTGCGGCCAAAGAAGATGGCGGCATCCGCGTCGCTGTCCCGGAAGCTTTCGAGGCCCGGAAACGGCTCTTTGCGCGCCTGCGGGTCGATCTCGAACGCATAAGGATCGAGCCCAAGCTTGACCAGCGCGCCCGCCGCGCGCAGGCCGGCCTTGATCGACTCGGCGAGCTCGGGATGCGAATCAAGGTCCAGCGCCGCCGGAGCCCCCGCGGGCGCAAGATCGGCGGCCTGGTCCTCGCTCAGAATCCGCGCCAGCCGGCCCTTCTGCGTCTCGTCCAGGCTGCCTTGCAGCGCGAGCAGCGGCATGATCCGCCGGCCCGCATACCAGCCGGCCGTGAACTCGCCAAAGCATTCATCGGATGCGAGCCATTCCGCGGTCACAAGGCAGAGCACGATCCGGCAGGACGCTTTCGCGTGCCTGAGCGCGTCGCGCCACTTGTCGCCTGACCGGATGCTGGCATGGTCGATGAAGAGGTCGTCGAAGCCTTCGCGCTTGAGCCAAGCCTGCAGGCTCGACGCCAAGGCATCATTGCGGCTCGAATGGCTGAGAAAGATCGCCGGCAAGGAACCCCACCCGGAGTTGCCATCAAGACAGACAGACCCTACTCACATGCAGAATCCGGGCGCAAGCAATAAACTTGTCGCGGCGTGTGACGTGCTGCCCTTCGCCGCCTGCTTGGGATGGTGTAGGCTTCCGAGGGCATCCGGCCGGATCCATCAGGCCGAATCCATAGGGGAGGCAAGCAATGGTTTGCGCACGCTCGCTCGGCGCGGTCGCGCTTCTCGCGGGGCTTTGCATCACCTTCGCGGATGCGCGCGCCTGGGATGACGCCACGTATCCGGACCTCAAGGGACAATGGCGGCCGATCGGCGGCCCAGGACGCTTCGACATCAGCAAGCCGCCGGGCCGCGGCCAGCAGGCGCCGCTCATCCCGGAGTATCAGAAAATCTTCGAGGCCAATCTGGTGGACCAGGCCAATGGCGGGCAGGGCACCACCCCGACCTACAAATGCCTCTCGCCCGGGATGCCGCGCGTCACCAACGGCTATGGGGAGATCGAGTTCGTGGTCACGCCGGAAACCACCTATTTTCTGGTCGAGCATATTCTCGACAATCGCCGCATCTTCACCGACGGGCGCGATTGGCCCGCCGACCTCGAGCCGACCCTGCTGGGCTATTCCATCGGCAAATGGATCGATACGACCGGCAGCGGCCATTACGATCTTTTGGCTGTCGAGACCCGCGGCTTCCGCGGCCCCCGCGCGTTCGATGCCAGCGGCCTTCCGCTGCACGCCGACAACCAGACCGTGGTGAAGGAGCGCATCTACGTCGACAAGGCCGATCCGGAGGTGCTGCACGACGAGGTCACCACCCTCGATCACGCCCTGACCCGTCCCTGGACCGTGATGAAGAACTATCATCGCGATGCCAACCGGCATCCGAACTGGACCGACGAATACTGCGAGAGCAACAATCACGTTTCGCTCGGCAGTGAGGACTACATGCTGAGCTCGGACGGCTTCCTGATGCCGACACGCAAGGACCAGCCGGCGCCGAACCTGAAATATTTCGGCAAGTGACCGAGCCCACGACCGAGGCAGCCAAGCCGACCCACGCGATCGAGCGCGGGTCGGCCGGCTCGGTCCTTGAGGCGTTCTTCAAGCTCGGCCTCACGAGCTTCGGCGGCCCGGTCGCGCATCTGGGCTATTTTCGCGACGAATTCGTCAACCGCAGGCGGTGGCTCGACGAGGCGAGCTTTGCCGACATCGTGGCCTTGTGCCAGTTCCTGCCCGGGCCGGCGAGCAGCCAGACCGGGATGGCAATCGGCTTTTTGCGCGCCGGTCTGCCGGGTGCATTTGCCGCCTGGCTCGGATTCACCACGCCGTCGGCGGTGGCGCTCATTCTGTTCGGCTACGGGGTGGCGAGCTTCGGCGATGTCGGCAATGCGGCCTGGCTGCATGGGCTCAAGATCGTCGCGGTCGCGGTCGTGGCGAACGCGGTCTGGGGCATGGGTCGCAGCCTCACCCCGGATCGCGAGCGCATCACGCTTGCGATCGCCGCCGCGGTGCTGGCGCTCGCGCTTCCTTCATCGGTCGCGCAGGTCGGCGCGATCGTGGCGGGCGGGCTGATCGGCTGGTGGCTGTTGCCGGCTGATGCGGCGGTTGGCCGAAGAGCCTCCCTGACGGTACGTCTCGACCGTCGCCTCGCGGTCGCGGCGCTGATCCTGTTCTTCGGGCTCCTCGCCGGCCTGCCGCTTCTGGCGGCCACGAGCGGACAGCAGACCATCAAGCTCATCGACAGCTTCTATCGCTCGGGCTCGCTCGTCTTCGGCGGCGGCCATGTGGTGCTGCCGCTCCTGCAGAGGGAGGTGGTGCCGCCGGGCTGGGTGACGAACGATGCGTTCCTTGCCGGCTATGGCGCCGCGCAGGCAGTGCCGGGGCCGCTGTTCACGTTTGCGGCTTATCTCGGCACGGTCATGAAGCTGCCGCCCAACGGCTGGCTCGGCGGCCTGATCTGCCTCCTCGCCATCTTTCTTCCGTCCTTCCTGCTGATCACCGGGACGCTTCCGTTCTGGGATGAATTGCGGGGGCGCTCGGGCATAGCCGCGGCGCTGAAGGGCGTGAATGCGGCGGTCGTCGGGCTGCTGCTCGCTGCGCTCTACAACCCGGTGTGGACCAGCGCCATCATGAGCCCGGCCGATTTTGCGCTGGGTCTCGTCGCATTTCTGCTGCTGGCGTTCTGGAAGGTGCCGCCCTGGCTGGTGGTCGCGTTCGGGGCGCTCGCGGCGGTCGGCATTGCCCAGCTGGCGTGAGCGCGCGGAGGCTTCCTACGCCTGCATCTGCGTGCAGGAGCGAAATTCGCGCAGGAGGTCGGAATCAACCTTGCCGCCCATGTTCTCCAGCACTTCGTAGGCTGTCTGCGGTGTCATGGACTCCTTGTAGGAGCGCTTCTCGATCAGGGCGCCGTAGATGTCTGCAATCGTGATCATGCGGACGAGATCGGGGAGCTCGCCGCCCGCAAGCCCGCGCGGATAGCCCGATCCGTCAAGGAGCTCATGATGGCTGACCACGATATCGAGAATCTTGGGATCGAGCCCCGTCATGGCGCGCAGCGACTCGAAGCCGAGCTGGGGGTGCTGCCGCATGACCGCAAGCTCGTCCTGGTCGAGCGGACCTGGTTTTTCCAGGATCGCAAGCGGGATGCCGGCCTTGCCGAGATCATGCAGCAATCCGGCGAAAGCGAGCCTCTGCTTATCCGAGCTGGAAAAGCCCAAACGGCGCCCGAACTCCACCACAACCCCGGTGACCAGCAGGCTATGCTGATAGGTCTGGCTGTGATGGTTGCGCACCGCCTCGATCCATTGCGCGAGCCCCTCGGTCTCGATGCTGGAGACCAGAGCCTCGCCGGCGGTCTCGACCGTTTTCATCTCGATCGGGACGCCGGAGAAGACCGAGGCAAATATGCTTTGCAGCGCGCCCACGGCAGCCGGGATTCCGGCGGAATTGCTGAGCTCCGGCGCGAGCGGCGCGGCCGCGATCGAATCGAGGTCGCCCAGGAGCGTTTTGAGCAGCGCCTTGCGATCGAGCGGATGCTCAACGATATCCGTCGCCCCGATTGCGAAAGCCTGCACGGCTTGCCGCATGACTCCATGATTGACCGCAAAGACCGCCTTGCTGCCCGGCGGCCGGCGCGTCAGCCACTGCCTGAGGTCGGAGAGGTTGGCCCCTTCGATCAGGTTGATGTCGACGATGGTGTATTGCGCCGGCTCCGAGTTCGGCAGGCTTTGGCGCGGAAAGGCCTGGATCTCGAACAGGCCGGCCAATTTCCGATTGATCGCGCGGGCGCGCTCGACCGTGTCCGCGACGATGGAAAGTCGGTTCATGTCTCCAACTTGGGGCAGGCCGGCGAGGCTGTCGGCTCAAACGGACCAGGCAGCGGGCATGAAACCGGAGGTTGGATCATCATATTCCGCAATTCTTTCCGCGGTATTAAGAGAGGTATCCGGCGGCGGCCGCATCTGGACAAGACCGGTGTCGTAAAAGAGGATCACGGTTGGCGTGCGAGCGGCCCCGAGGAAAGGAATTCCATGGCGCAGGAACAGCATGGCGACGATCACGAGCACGGCTCGGAGGTGTCCGAGATGCAGTTGCGGGTGCGGGCGCTGGAGACGGTCCTGACCGAGAAGGGTTACGTGGATCCCTCCGCGCTCGATCGCATCATCGAGGCCTACGAGACCAGGATCGGGCCGCACAATGGCGCGCGCGCGGTGGCCAAGGCCTGGGCCGACCCGGTGTTCAAGCAAGCGCTCCTCACCGACGCTACTGCGGCGGTCGGATCGCTCGGCTTCGCGAGCCGGGTCGGCGATCACCTGGTGGCGGTCGAGAATACGCAGCGCCTGCACAACATGATCGTGTGCACGCTCTGCTCCTGTTATCCCTGGGAGGTGCTCGGCCTGCCGCCGACCTGGTACAAGTCCGCGCCCTATCGCTCGCGCGCAGTGATCGATCCACGCGGCGTCCTGGCGGACTTCGGCGTCACGCTGCCGGCCGCGACCGAAATCCGGGTCTGGGATTCGACCGCGGAGACGCGGTTCATGGTGCTGCCCATGCGGCCTGCCGGCACCGAAGGC
>Ga0126381_100007827_pt1 | contig 11911 bp, 11 predicted proteins | sample PanSoiMetPlot_28_FD_96465 | JGI IMG/M metagenome (GOLD analysis project Ga0126381, IMG submission 96465) | Tropical forest soil microbial communities from Panama - MetaG Plot_28 | ecosystem: Environmental > Terrestrial > Soil > Tropical forest > Bulk soil | place: Panama | collected 2016-02-17
CGCGAACGAGTCGGGACGGGCCGGCACGCGTCGATCACGGGTCTGGGACGAGTCGGAACGGGTCAATCACGAGTCGGGACAGGTCGAGAACGAGGCGACGCGGGTCGTCACGCGTCGGGGACGGGTTGGACAGGAGTCGGCACGGGTGGCCACACGTCGGTGACGAGTCAGGACGGGTCGGTCACGAGTCATCACGGTCACGCACGAGTCGCGACGGGTCAGTCGCGCGCCCAAAAACGAGCCGGCACGGGTCGCCACGACTCGTTCCGCCGCACGCGGGCCGTGACAATCAAGCGAACAAGGCGCGTTGCTTCCGCGGCACTGCTCTTGCCCTGGCGTAGCGGACATGAGAGTTGACAAGGTCGAAGATCTCGCCGTCTACCAGAAGGCGCTCGACGCTGCGGACGAAGTTTCTGCACTGCTAAACCGGCCGAACTTCAGCAAGGACTTCGATCTCAGAGATCAACTTGGCAATTCCTCCTCGCGCGTGCCAGCGTTGATTGCCGAGGGCTTCGAGCAGAAGTCCGATCGCCATTTCGCACATTACCTGTACCTCGCCAAAGGATCGGCCAAGGAGAGCAAGACGCATTTGCGCGTCGCGCAGGGACGCGGGTATGTGTCGATGAGCGACTCAGCGCGACTCGGCGGCGACTACGAAGAGATCAGGCGGATGCTCGACGGCCTCATCGAACACCTCGAACGCGACGACCGCGATAACCGCCGGGCGCAGTGATGTTGTGGTCGAGCATCAAGGTGAGTTGTCGGTCACAACGACGCGCGACTGGTTCGGCCCTCTTCGACTCGCACCGACGCTTGATGACTCGTTCGTCGATCCGTAACCGACCCCGCGGCGTGTGTCCCATAGACTCGTGATGACCCCTGGCGTGATCGCACTGACTCGTCTCGACTCGTGTCCGACCCGTCCTTGACCCGTGATTTGCATTTCGCGGAGATTTGTTCCAAGATCCGAAACAAATGCCGGCGCCGACCGCACTCGGGACAAACGACCTGATGATTCTCCTCGCGCTCATGCGCCTGGGCGACGACGCCTACGGGGTGCCGATTGGGCGCGAAGTCGAACAGGCCGTGCGACGCCCCATCGCGCTGGCGAGCGTGTACGCGACGCTCGATCGCCTGGTCGAGCGCGGCCTCGTCGAGACTGAGGTCGGCGATCCGACGCCCGAGCGCGGCGGCCGCGCGAAGAAATACTTCAGGATCACCGGCAAAGGCGTTCGCGAGGTCCGCGCCGCGAAGCAATCGCTGCTGAAATTGTGGAAGGGCCTGCCGCAACTTGGTTGAGAGGATCTCAATGGCAACTCACCTGCCAACATTCACGACTCGACTTGTGAAGCGGCTCGTGCCCTCACAAGACCACGACGCGCTGCTCGGCGATATCACTGAAGAAGCACGCCACCGCTCGCGCCTCTGGTACTGGGGACAGATGGGGGCGGTGGTCCTCGTCGGTTCGTGGCGCGACGTCCACGGCCGTCCACTGCTCGCGCTGCGCGCTACCGTCATCGGGATCGCCACGCTCGTCGTGATGTTCGCTCCAGCAGTGGCGCTGCTGCGTGTAGTTCGCGTGTTGTCGGAGGGCGGCTACTACGTCGGACCGTACTGGCTGACGTTGCCGTCAAACACGATCCGCTGGATCCCTGCTTTTATCAACACGGTCGGCTTCGCCGCGAGTGGCTGGGCGATCGCGCGCTCGCATCGTTCGCACGGCATCACGATGCTGCTGCCATTCGCATTGCTGGTATGCGGAATTCCAGCGATTGTCCTCGTCAATCTGGCGACGCACCTCGGACCATGGATCTTCGTAACGCCGCCGCGAATCGGCCCACTGAGCTCAACGCTCTCGCTCCCGGTGTGCGTCCTCGTCGGAGGCCTCCTTGGCCTCTCACCCGTGCGAAAGCAACAGCAGAGGCGGACCTAGCGTCCCGCTCCGTTTATGGATCGACTCGTGACGACGCATGTCTAGTAGCCCGCTGACTCGTCATGACTCGTGATGGACTCGTCGTACACCTTTCTTCGACCCGTATTTGACCCGTTCTCGACCCGTGCCGACCCGTTTCTGACTCGTCCCGACCCGTGCTGACTGTCGTCGACTCGTGGTCAACCCGTCTCGACCTGTCTTCGACCCGTTTGGACTCGTCTGGACTCGTCGTCGACCCGTGTTTCTGCGCGTATACTGGCGCCGATATGACACGTATCCGCACGTCGCTGGCGCTGTTCGCCGCGTTCTCTGCTCTCGCCGTCGTCTCGCTGCGGGCTCAGCCGCCGAAGCCGAAACACATCAACCGCGCCATTGAGCTGCTCGAGGCTGGACAGCCGGTCTACTACACCGGATCGCACTCGGGCACGGAAGGCACGTTCGAAGCCGGCAAGGCGGACGCGCAGACGTACGCGGACTACATCAGCTACGACATGGAACACGCGCCGTACGACGTCAAGGGTCTTTCCGAATATATGAAAGGCCTCGTCGCCGGCGGGCCGACGAAAAGCGGGCATCGCACACCGGCCGTCATCGTGAACGTGCCGGTCAATGGAATCGATGAAGCCGCCGTCCGTGCGAACGCGTGGATGTTCAGCCAGGTGCTCGCGACCGGCGTCCACGGCATCATGCTGACTCACGCCGACACGCCCGGCGCCATTCGCGCATTCGTCGAGATGTCGCGGCTACCGATTCATCATGAAGGCGTCGGCAAGGGACTGCTCGAAGAAGGACGCCGCGGTGCGCACGGCTCGCCGACCGCCGCGCAGATCTGGGGCGTCTCGGTACAGGAGTACGAGGACAAAGCGGATCCGTGGCCGCTCAATCCGAATGGCGAACTGCTGTTCGGCGTGAAGCTCGAAGACAAGTACGCGCTCGCGAACGCGGAGCAGAATCTGAGAGTGCCCGGCGTTGGATTCGCCGAATGGGGACCAGGCGACATGGCGCTGTCGCTCGGAGTGCGCGGTCCCGGCAACGTCGCCGAAACCGATCCGCGCATGCTCGCCGCTCGCGCGAAGGTGTTCGCCGCGTGCAAGGCCAACAAGATCTTCTTTCTCAACTCGATGAATCAGAACAACGTCATCGACATGATCAAAGAGGGCGTGATGGTCGGCCCGGCGAGCCAGCGCGCTGCCGAAATCGGCCGTCAATACACAAAACGGGTGATGCCGTGGTAGCCGCAAGAGGAGGAGCCATGAAGTCGTGCGCCTTCGTCGTGATCGCGATCGTCGCCGGTGCGATAACTCTGACTGCGGCCAACGAATTGGCTCCGCCCGAGTCGGTCGGCTTCTCCGCCGACGGACTGAAAGCGTTTCAGCAGGCGATGCGCACGCTCGTCGATGAGGGCAAACTTGCCAACGTCGAGACGCTCGTCGCGCGCCACGGCAAAGTCGTCCAGCTCGACACGTACGGCGTCCAGAACCTGACCGACAAGAAGCCAATCACGCGGACCACCATTTTCCGTCTGGCGTCGATGACCAAACCGATTGTCGGCGTCGCCATGATGATGTTGTGGGAACAGGGCAAGTGGACGCTCGACGATCCCGTCGCGAAGCACATTCCTGAATTCGCCGGCCTGAAGGTGGCAACCACCGCCGGCGACGTCCCGCAGACACGTCCGATGACGATGCGACAGCTGATGAGTCATACGGCGGGCTTCGACGTCAATGCGGGGTACGCGAAGCTCAAGCTCCCGGATCGCTCTCAGCCGCTGCAGAGTTTCATCGACAGTCTGGCGAAACTGCCGTTGGCCGCGCAGCCCGGCACCGACTGGCGCTACGGGCCGAGCGTCGACATCCAGGGCTACCTCGTCGAGAAGCTGTCGGGACAGCGGCTCGACGTGTTCCTGCAGACGAAGATCTTCGAACCGCTCGGCATGAAGGACACGGGCTTCTGGGTGGAGCCGTCGAAGATCGATCGCGTGACGAGCGTGTTCACGTACGGCCCCGACAAACGCCTGATGACGGCGAATGCGGAAAGCCAGCGAAGCCCCGGTGCCAAACCCGCGTTTCTGTCGGGCAGCGGCGGACTGCTCTCCACCATCGACGACTACTTCCGCTTCGCGCAGATGGTGCTGAACGGAGGCGAGGCGAACGGCAAACGCCTGCTGAAAGCGTCGACCGTGCAGCTGATGCGGACCAACGTGCTGGCAGACGGCGTTGCGGTCGACACGTACGGCCCTGCGCAACCGGGCCTCGGATTCGGACTCGACTTCGCGATCGTGATGGATCCCGCCGCGGCGAACACGCCGGAACCTCGCGGCTCCTTCTATTGGGGCGGCGCGTTCGGCACATGGTTCTGGCTCGATCCCGTCAACGACATGGTCGTCATCGGCATGATTCAGAACGTCAACGGCAGCTCACCGACGGGCGGTTCACCGCAGGTGCGAGCGCTGTCTCGGAAACTGGTCTATCAAGCGCTCGTGGATCGGAAGAAGTGACAGCGCACGATGCCTTGGTGAGCTCTGTCACGAGTCAACGCGGGTCGGTGCGATTCAGCAACGGGTCGTGACGAGTCAATGCGATTGAGAACGCGTCGACTCGTCTGACCCGTCACAACTCGTCTGTGACTCGTGATCCATACACATGTAGATCTGCAGTAAACGTTTCGCACTCGACGGGATTTCCTCACGCTTCCTGATTGACCACCGCGTAAGGGAAGCGTATACACGTCCCCACACATCGGCTGCGCGCGCTCGCGCGCAGCCTCCATACGTCCGCAGGAGGCGCCGCATATGAGATTCGCGTCGGCCGCAACCATCCTCGTCGGATTCCTTGTCCTCGCGCCCACATCCGCCAACGCACAAGCGACGCTCGCCGGCGTCGTGCGAGACGCCTCGGACGCCGTGTTGCCGGGCGTCACCGTCGAAGCGTCCAGTCCAAGTCTGATCGAGAAAACACGCACTGCCGTGACCGACGGCAGCGGGCAGTATCGCATCACCGAGCTGACGCCGGGCACCTACACATTGACGTTCTCGCTCACGGGGTTCAGCACCGTGAAGCACGAAGGGATCAACGTGACGGGCTCTGGCGTCATCACCATCAACGGCGATCTGCGCGTGGGCGCCGTCGAAGAAACCGTCACGGTCACTGGTGAAACACCAGTCGTCGATATCCAGAGCGCACGCCGGCAGGCGGTGCTGAGCAACGACGTCATCAACACGCTGCCGGCCACCAGGTCGTACGGCGCACTGCTGGCGGCGGTGCCCGGCCTCCAAGTCCAGAACAACTCGAACCTGGGCGCGATGCAGACTCCGTTCATGACGATGTTCACCGCGAACGGCGGCCGTGCGAACGAAGGCCGCATGATGATCGACGGCCTCAACGTCGCGGCCTCGTTCAACGGCGGCGGCGTGTCGACGTTCATCTACGACATCGTGAACGCCGAAGAGATGCAGGTGACGGTCTCGGGGTCGCTCGGCGAAGCCGAGAACGGCGGCCCGCAGCTGAACCTCGTGCCCAAGTCGGGCGGCAATACATTCAAGGGCTTCGGGTTCTATAACGGCGCCGGCAAGTGGTCGACGGGCAATAACCTCGACACGAGCTGTCCGACGTGCACGACGCCTGCGGGAATCATCAGAGCCTGGGACATCAGCGGTTCCGGAGGGGGGCCGATCAAGAAAGATAAGCTCTGGTTCTTCGTCAACCTCCGCAAGTACAGCAACCTCTCGCCCGTCCAGGGCGCGGCAGCCAACCTCTATCAGGGCGACGCCACGAAGTGGACGTGGGCGCCGGATCCCAATGTACAGGTGCGTTCGGCTGATTCGAGAGCGATCTACTCCGTGCGCCTGAGCAGCCAACTGACGCCACGTAACCGCGTCACGTTCTCGGAAGAACATCAGCACCGCTGCTCGGGATCGACACTCACACCGAATGGCGACGGCTGCCGGACTCGTGACTCAGATTGGATTGGCGTCGGAAACGCCACGTCGTCGCCAGAGTCATTCCCCGGCTATCACGACTTCCCCTATGACGTGACGCAGGCGACCTGGTCGTCGCCCGTGTCGAACAAGCTGCTGTTCGAAGCGGGGTTCTCGCGTTTCCGATATCTCTGGGCGGGCTTCGGCAAGGTTCCGAACGACGGACTCAAAGACTTCATTCCCGTCACGGAATCGGCGCTCCTCTACAACAGCCGCGCAAACTACAGCTATCGCGGCCTGTACGATCCTTTGGGATTCGCGTATGCGGACAACGACGCCAACCCGAACAACTGGCGCGCAGCGGTGTCGTACGTGACGGGCGCCCATTCCATCAAGGCCGGCTATCAAGGGTCGTTTCAGAAGTCTCTGCAGGCGCGAGTCGCGAACTCGACGCAACTGCGGTACGTCTTCAACAGCTCGCTCGTCAACGGCCAGGTCGTGCCGAATCCCGTCGGCGTCGGCTATTACCTCGCGCCTCGCTGGGAGCAGAACGATCGCACGGAGACACAGTCGCTCTTCGTCCAGGATCAGTGGACGTTGAAGCGCCTCACGGTGCAAGGCGCACTGCGGTACGACCGCGCATGGAGCTGGGCGCCCGCCGATCACAACGGGGCGACCCTCACGTCGATGTTCGATCCGCAACCGATTTCGTTTCCTGAAACGGTCAGCGTAGCGGGCTACAACGACATCACGCCTCGCTTCGGCGCGGCATACGACGTGTTCGGCACGGGCAAGACGTCGATCCGCGTCAACGTCGGCAAGTACTTGCAGTCCGCGACGAATGACGCGAACTACTGGGCGAACAACCCGGCACTTCGCACCGTGACGAACGTACTGAATCGTCCATGGACCGACGGCAACCATAACTTCGTCGTCGATTGCGATCTGACCAATCCGGCGGCACAGAACAATCTCGCCACAGGCGGCGACAGCTGCGGCGCGCTGACCGGCAACAACTTGAATTTCGGCCTCAATCCCGCGGTCAACACCACGCTGACGACGATCAACCCCGACATCCTGAGGGGCTGGGGCGTGCGGCCGTACGACTGGCAGTTCGGTGCGGCGATTCAGCAGCAGCTGCTGCCGCGTGTGTCGCTCGAAGTGAGTTACAACCGGCGCTGGTTCGGCAACTTCTTCGTCACCGACAACCTCGCGACGTCTGCGTCCGATTACGACAAATGGACCATCACGGCGCCGTCGAGCGCAGGTTTGCCCTCGAGCGGCCAGTCGCTCCAGTACTACATGATCGCCGCAGCTGCGGCCGCGCGGCCGGCGCGAAACTACCAGACGTTCGAGACCGACTACGCGCCGGCGCGCACGCAGTACTGGCACGGCGTCACCACGAACCTCGTCGCGCGGCTTCGCAACGGCGTCAACATCCAGGCCGGGACGACGACGGGCCGAGGTGTCGTCAACACCTGTGCGTTATACGCGGCGCTGCCCGAAGCGGATCTCGCGGTTCTCGGTGTCAACCAGCCGATCAGTTCGTGCGACATCACCGAGCCGTTCCTGACGACGTTCAGGGCGCTGGCGTCGTACACGATCCCGAAGTTGGACATCCTCGTCAGCGCTAACCTGCGGTCTGTGCCGAACGCAGACATCGGCATGGGCGATAACTCCGCGACCAACGGGTTGTCACGAGGGGCGAATTGGAACCTGCCGAACACCGTTGTCCAGCAGACGCTGGGCCGGCTGCCGGCAGGCGCGTTCGCGACCGGCATCACGAACGTCAACTTGATCAGGACGGGCGATCTCTACGGGCCGCGCGTGAACCAGATCGACATGCGGTTCGCGAAAGTCTTCAAGTTCCTGAACGGACGCCGCGTCGACGTGGGCATCGACCTGTACAACATCTTCAACACGAGCGATCCGACGAGCTTCCAGGAGACGTACGACTACGCGACGAACGGCGCGACCTATATGCAGCCAACCGGGTTCTTCTCGCCGCGGTTTGCGAGGTTCATTATGAGGGTAACTTTCGAGGGTCTGGGGGCGGGGAACTGGGGGCTAGGGGCTCGAGTGCGATTCACCCTTGGTTCTCTCAATCCGACGCTTCAACGCACGGTGCAGACCAGATAAGAGTCGGCCGACGGAGTCGCATCGCTTCATCACGCGGCTGTAGTCTGATCGTGAAAGAAAGCCTAGGCGCACGGAGAGTTCAAAGTACGTCTCGAGCTCTCCGTGCGAACCAATCGCGATGCTGACGTGGTGTCGATAAGGCTTCGTCTCGCGACGACACTGCCCTTCCGCGACGTTGGCTGGAATGGAAACGGCAGCGCGGCGTATCTGAGTCGTCAATCCAAACAGCTCCGATCGAGGAAAGCCCGTCGTAAGCTTGTAGCACTCCTCGACGAGTTCCATTCCTTGTTTCCAGACTTCAAGATCGCGATACGTGAGAATCGGCATGTCTGGCTCACGTAGCGAGCTGCGTGCCGTCGCGAATGTCGAACGAAATGGCGTGTTGAAGCCGCCACGATCGCAGATTATGCAATCGTGATGAGAGAGGAAGATCTCACAAATCGCAATCCCCGCGTCGCGCTAACCCCCAGCCCCGCGTCCCTAGCCACTAAATCAGCGGCGTGATGTTCGGTTCGACGCCGAGCAGCGCCTTGCCGTAGATCTCGAGATTCACCTGCCACTCGGTGATGGCGTGGCGGCTGGCGACGTGGACGTCGCGCCACAGGCGCTGCAGGCGATTCGCATCGGCCATGCTCGACGTGCCGTGGGCGGACACGAGGATCTAGACGGCCTCGCGGCAGTACTTCGCGACCAATGCCGCGTCGGCGCGGACGCGTGCGCGTTCTTTCACGTCGGGGTGACGACCCGCCGCGGCGCACGCGTCGAGATCATCGGCGGCGCGATAGGCGTGCAGACGCGCGGTTTCGATCTTCATCGCCGCGTCCGCCAACAAGATCTGAAATCCCGTCGACTCGCGCTGCTTCGTGTAGTTGGTGTGCGTCACGGGGCGGACGCCAGATTTCTCGATGACGAAGTCGAGCGCGGCCTGCGCCATGCCGAGCTGCGATCCGACGAGAATCAGAATCGTCACCGGGACGAGAGCGACACGATACACGATCTCGTCGGTGTGCTCCGTCCGGTAGCTGCCGGCGAATGCGGATGGATACGGCAGAAACCGATGCTCGGGCACGAACACGTCCTTGGCAACAATCGTGTTGCTGCCGGTGCCTTTCATGCCCGCGACGAACCAGCTGTCGTCGATCGTGAGCTCCGACATCGGCATCAACGACAGACCGAAGTTCACGGTCTCGCCCTGCGCGTTGTTCATGTGGATGCCGCACGCCGCCCATTGCGCGTGCAGGCAGCCGGAGGCCCACATCCACTTCCCTGTCACGCGCCACCCGCCGTCCACGGCGACGGCGTTGCCGTGCGGCGCGAGCGACCCCGCAATCCACGCGTCGCGATTCGAGCTCCAGATGTCCTGCTGCGCGCGTTCGGGAAACAGACTGGCCAGCCACGCGCAGACGTTGATCAGACTCGCCACCCACGACGTCGAGCCGCAGCCGCGGCCGAGCGCCTCCATGACCTCGATGTAGGTGTGGATGCTCGTCTGATGTCCGCCGAAGCGTTTCGGCACCATCAGGCGGCACAAGCCGGCGTCCTTCAACGCCCGCACGTTCGCGTCAGGCAGCCGCCGCGAGCGATCGGTTTCCTCCGCATTTGATTCGAGCACCGAGCGAAGCGCGTCCGCCTTGTCGAGCAGGTCTGGCATAACGCGCGGAATGCTACTCCGACTGGGGACTAGGGACTAGGGGCTCGGGGCTAACGCGAGTTCAGAGGTAATGTAGCGCAGACCTTTAGGTCTGCTGCAGGCCTGAAGGCCTGCGCTACATGCATGTCTTTCCAGGCCCCTGGCCCGTAGTGCTACCATCCGCACGCATGAAGGCATTTCTTCGCTCAACTGTGATTGTGGCGACGTTCGCTGCGACGATTCCTTTGGTCCACGCGCAGTGGGAGAAGCGCCCGGATCCGCGCGTGCCGCGTCTCGCCAACGGACAGGTGAATCTCGATGCGCCGACGCCGCGAACGTCCGACGGCCATCCCGATCTGTCGGGCCTCTGGACGCGCGCGCCCGGCGACGGCCGCGGTCGTGGACGTGGCGCGAACGCGACGCCGCCGCCTCCGCCACCGCCGGGGACGCCCCCTGTCGCGACGTTTGGCAATCTCGGCACGAACATGCCCGACGGTTTGCCGCTCACGCCGTGGGCGAACGATCTGTTGAAACAGCGGATGAGCCTGAACAGCAAAGAGAATCCCGACGCCAATTGCATGCCGATGGGATTTACGCAGTTCCATCAGCAGCCGCAGCCGCGGGAGATCGTGCAGCTGCCGCAAAAAATGTTGATCATGTACGAAGCGAATTACGGCCTTCGGCAGATCTACACGGACGGACGCGTGCTGCCCAAGCAAGGCGATCCGCAGCCGCAGTGGTACGGCTACTCAGTCGGACGCTGGGACGGCGACACGCTCGTCGTCGAGTCGAACAACCTTCGTGGCGCTGAGGATGGACCGTTCGATGGGTGGCTCGATGTGCGAGGCAGTCCGTACAGTCGTGATGCGAAATTCACCGAGCGCTTTACACGGCCGACCTTCGGTCGTCTGACGATCGACGTGACCGTTGACGATCCGAAGGCCTATTCGAAGCCGTTTACCGTTCGCATCAATCAGCAAATCCTCCCGGACACGCAGCTGATTGAATTCATCTGCAACGAGAACCAGCAGTTTCGGAGGCGTGTGAAAATCGACTGAACCCAGGGGCTAGAGGCTGGGGACTAGATAAGCTTCAGATCCTAGTCCCCAGTCCCTAGTCCCCAGTCCCAAGTAGCTACCGTTCCATCTGACCCTGATACGGAATCACCTGGCCAGCCACGATGTCAGCGTCGAACGACATCGTCTTGTATCCAGGCGCACGAATCTCGATACGGTGACGTCCAGCCGGCACGCCGAGCGGCTGCGAGGACGGCGTGAACTGACCCACCGTGCCGACCGCGTTGCCGTCGATGAAGATCTGCGCGTCAGACGGCGTGATCTCGAAGCTCATGCCGCCCAGGTTCCCCTGATCCAGCCCCGCCTCACTCTGCGTGTTGGGCGTCACGTTGACGGGAGGCGCGACCGAATATCCTGGGCTCGTTGCCGCCGGATACTGATCCGAGTAGCTGTACGGATATGGGTATGGATACGGGTACGGATAGTAGTACGGGTACGCCCAGCTCACCGGATATCCCGCCCACAACCCGAAGCCGAGACTGAAGTAAGGACGGAACGAGTAATACGGGCGGTAGTAATGGATTGGCGCGACGTTGTAATAACGACCGCCCCAATACCGCCCGCCACTGTAATAACGCGATCCGTAAATTGCGCCGCCACGATAGGCGCTACTCCCTCGATAGACGCCGCCGCTACGATAAACGCCGCCGCCTCCTACGTACGGACCGCGGACCGTGCCGCCAGTTCCTCGGGGCGCGCCGACCCCGCCACCCATTCGCGCCCCGCCGCCCCCACGCACGGCACCACCGCCGCCGCTGACGTGACCGCCGCCACCGCCGCCCATATGTCCGCCGCCACCACCACCGCCGTGTCCGCCGCCGCCGCGCTGAGCGAGCGCGGGCACGGACATCGCCAGTGCACCGGCGAAGATGAGCGTTGTAATAACTGATGAACGTCTCATGACGCCCTCCCCTCCCATCAGCTTCTTCCGCAAGGACTTTGCCAGCCGGATGGGCGCAATTCCCTCGGAAATCGACAAGTTTCGCCTAAGGGGATACTAATGAGCGTCGCCCGTAGGCGACGCCGCCGCCCTATGCCGATCACGTATTGTCGACGATTCCTCTGGCGGCGCTAAAATATCGGCCGAGGAACCGACCGCGTGAAAGCACATCTTCTCATCGCAGGCTGGCTTGGGGTGTTGGCAGTTGCTGTCACGAGCGCTGCTCCACGCGACGCCGGCGTCCCGACAGCGAACGTCCCCGCCGCCGCCGATCCTA
>Ga0126381_100007828_pt1 | contig 11911 bp, 15 predicted proteins | sample PanSoiMetPlot_28_FD_96465 | JGI IMG/M metagenome (GOLD analysis project Ga0126381, IMG submission 96465) | Tropical forest soil microbial communities from Panama - MetaG Plot_28 | ecosystem: Environmental > Terrestrial > Soil > Tropical forest > Bulk soil | place: Panama | collected 2016-02-17
GCGATGGAGCCGTGTGTCTTCGGCCTTGTAAACGATACCCATCCCTCCACCGCCGAGCTTCTCGAGGATACGGTAGTGCGAAATAGGCTGGCCGATCATTTGCGACGATGCTATGTCGCAGCCGAAGGCAAGTCAATGAAAGCGCAGTTTCATCATGTCATGGAGTGTCGTTGGCGAAAAATCCCGTTCTCTGACAATGTCGGGCGTGTCAAGCTCTGTTTAAGCACACAGCGGCGTGCACTCGCAGGAGAGCGCCATTTTTGCTCTAGCGGAAAACGTGCCGTGCCAACCAAGGCTCGCCTCGTAATCCTCTCAGGTCAGGAACTCGGTCCGACCCATGCGTCTCTTCGGTCCGCCACTGCGATCATGATTACGAATTCAGTCAGGTGGATCTTTCTCGTTCTCATCGCCATCGTTGTAATGATTCGCGATGAGCGTTTTCGCGAGTACGGTCGCTCGCATCCGGTAGAGATTCTGTTTCTAGTTCCATACCTGTGGTGCTCTACACCTACAACTATCCGCATTGGGCGCGAGGAAGCTTTCCGCGATTTGCAATTCCTATCCTGCCGCTTGTTTATCTGGCATTGAGGCGCCGGATACCGAAAGACAGGCGTGTTCTTTGGGCGTTGGGAATTCTGGCTCCCTGCTGGCTGCCGCGTCGGCGCTGGGTATCAGTAACGTGAGCGGTTTGCTGCATCATGCGATCGGGTAGGGATTGTAGACAAGCGAGACCAAGGACTGGTGGTAGACGAAGGTCGCCGTTAGACGGGGAGGATCGTTTCTTCGGCCGCGTCGGAATGGTGCGAGCGGCGCTGCTTGCGGAGTTCGTTCAAAAATAGCTCCGAAGGCAGAGAGGCCTTCTGATGAAACAAGTCGAGGAGAGGATCTTCGACGTCAGGCGATGATTGTTGTTTTGTTGTCGCGGACGATTCGCTTTCGAGGCCTTCGGGTTCCACCATCAATTCCGGCAGTGTCGTTCCTGAGTTCATCAGGGCGTGAATGAATTTCTCGACGTGATCTCTTTGCTCATTGGTTTTCTGGGTGAATTCGACGCCCATTCCGACGTCCGGATGCATGACCCGGACGACGCCTTCGACTCGGAGATCAACGTCGGCAATCTTCATGGCGAGAACAATTCGAGTGCGAACCGGGAACGGCGATGCGATCTCGAGGTAGCAACCGCCGAGGCTGAGATCGGTGAGTTTGCAACGCACCGGAGGATCGTCTTTCTCGCCCTCGGGCGCGTTCTGGTTCAGCCACTGACGCAACTGGTGCGAGAGATCAACGGGCAAGTTGGAAAAACGAATGCCGACATGTCCGCTGTGATTGTGCCAAGCGACTTCGCCTGTAACATCGAACTTGGAGTCCGTGCCCGGCAAAGCAAACTGAACTTCCCATGGACCGGGATCCTGGTGGCGTTTGGGCATCTGGATCGCCATGCCGCCTTCGCTCAAGTCCGTGCTTGATACCTTCTGGGCGAAACCCGAGACCCGGTTATTGAGACTGACTTGAACCTGAACGGGCACCCGCGCGTTACGACGACGTTCCCTCTTCATGAGGGCTCGTGCGGCGCGAAAACTGGATTTCGCTCGCTCGGTGGAAACGGGCTTGTAGAGTACGAAATGAGCTCCCATGTCGAAGGCCGAGCGCAGACCGTTGTGGCCGTCCATGATTGCGACGGCAATGGCCCGCTTGTTGACGGGAGCGGAACGAGCGCTTTTGAGGACGGCGGTGGCTGTTTTCAGATCGGTACAGTCGATGATGACGGCTTCGAATCTCTGGCGGGTGAGTTTGCGGACAGCTCCGTCGGGTTCCGTGCAGTGCTCGATGTCAATTTCAAGATCACTGAGCACGCGACGCAGAACTCTGACAATCTTTTCGTCCGAGCACAGAACCAACGACTTCAGACTCATGGATAAGTTCCCGAATGCCTGCAACAATCTGCTACGAATCGACTTAACCGTGATGTTCGGTAGCTCTTTCTTCGTCGTCCTCAGCATTCAGCAGGTGAGCTACGTTGCGCAGCTGTTCGGCCGCAGTTTGTAGCGCTTCGATCTGCTTTCCAAGTTGCGCCTGCTCGGCTTGCTTCTTGCGGAGAACCTCGTGGATATCTCTCACGGAAACTGCCTCCTTCCGGCAATTTACGTTTCGATGAATACATCGTCAACGAACGGCGGTCGCTTGGAGTTACGGGCGTAACGAAAGTGCGTGAAAATCTCCCGCTAAGCATAGATTTCTACGGAAAACGGAAGAATCCAGTCCAACGATGGCGTAGGTGGTACATGGTTTCGGAGATTGGCTCGTAAGTTTATTATTTACATTTCTTTACAGGTAGTATCAGACGAGCGCCGGTGGGATTATTTGGTTGACTTCCTAAAAAAACCTGCCTATAATCTCGTGTTTCCAATATCCCATAGGTAACTGTCATTCTGGGTGTCTGTATTGTAGTCCCTTCAAAATTGGGTTGAATCCTACCCAAGTTGCAGTGAATCTAAGGGTTAGAAGATGTTTTTGCAGGTAGCTCATTTCATCCTAGAGAACGAGGCGTAATTTTCATGGCAAAGCGACGCGGAAACCCAAATTGGGGTAAGCCAGAACCCATTGGGCCCATCACCCCCATCGTCACTGAGTTCGAGCAAGTTGTGCGCGAGTATAAGCTCTCCCCTGACCAATATCTGCGCTCGACGCGTCTGCGTGAATGGGCGCGGCGAAACAAGAATTCGAAGTACATCCCGGAGCCTCTGCTAGAGGCGTGGGGATTTGAAATCGAGTCTACTTTATAGACAAACGACTTCGACTTGCCGAAGGCCGTCCATCGAGGCGGCCTTTTCTATTGGTCGGGTATGGGACTATCCTTGTAAACGTCCCGGCCGGTGAGGCTGGGATTCGCAGCCCTCTGACCATTCACTTCCTCAATGCTGGATGCAGTAAAACTCCCGCCTCACGAGATCGCTGCCGCCTTGGTCGCGATCAGCTTCGCCGCAGGAATAAATGTCTACGCAACACTGGCAACCTTGGGACTGTTGGCCCACACGGGCGTGATTCCTCTGCCGCCATCCCTACATGTGGTTGGCAGCTGGTGGGTGATCGGAGCGAGCGCGGCTCTTTTTCTGGTTGAGTTCTTCGCGGACAAAGTGCCGGCATTCGATCTGGTATGGAACGCTTTGCACACCTTTGTGCGGGTACCGGTCGCGGCTCTTTTGGCGTATGGAGCCACGTCACAACTTTCTCCGGAGAAACAATTGGTTGCCACGTTGCTAGGCGGCCTGATTGCGCTGGCGGCGCATGGCGGGAAAACGGCGGTCCGGGCGGCAGTAACACCCTCGCCAGAGCCGCTATCGAATATCGGGCTGAGCCTGGGGGAGGATGCGCTCGCCATCTTTTTGACCTGGTTTGCGACGCAGCATCCCTATATTGCTGCTGGTATCGCGCTGGTGTTTTTAATGATTATCGTGATCCTTGTGCGCTTGGTTGTGAAGGCCATACGCTCGCTGTTTCGCCGGGCTGAAGGCGAGCTGGTACACCAGGCACGATGACGTTGAATCCCATGGCACTTTGCTAGAATCCCAACAAATATGAGTCCCCAGCCACCTTTCACCGATGTTCCCACCGCGATCGAGGAAATCCGTCTTGGACGCATGGTCGTTGTCGTTGATGACGAGGACCGCGAAAACGAAGGCGACCTGACGCTAGCCGCAGAGAAGGTCACTCCAGAAGCCATCAATTTCATGGCGAAATATGGTCGTGGGCTTGTGTGTCTCGCCATGACGGAAGAACGGCTAGAACATCTGCGGATTGGGCCGATGACGGCGGAGAACACGTCGAACTACGGGACAGCATTTTGCGAAGCGATTGACGCGCGCGAGGGAGTTAGCACCGGTATCTCTGCATACGACCGGTCGCGCACCATACAGGTAGCGATCGACCCGGCAACGCGGCCGTCGGACCTTGCCCGTCCGGGACACGTCTTCCCGCTCCGCGCGCGCAAGGGCGGAGTGCTGGTGCGTGCGGGCCAAACGGAAGCGTCCGTTGATCTGGCGAGACTGGCTGGGCTGATTCCCGCCGGGATTATCTGCGAAATCATGAAAGACGATGGGACCATGGCGCGGGTTCCCGATCTGATCGAGTTCTGCCGCGTGCATGCGATGAAGATGCTGACGGTTGCGGAACTGATCCGCTATCGGATGGCGCACGAGCGATATGTGCACCGCGTGGGTGAGGCGCTGGTTGGCACACGGTACGGTGAGTTTCGTTTGATCGCGTACGAAAGCGAAGTGGAGGGCGGCGAGTCGCACATCGCGCTGATTCGCGGAGACGTTGAGAATACGTCGGAGCCGGTCCTGGTCAGGATGCACGCGCATTGCATCATGGGCGACGTCTTCGGGTCGACTCATTGCGATTGCCGGGCGACGATTGAAGGTTCGATGCGGGCCATCGCGGAGGCGGGACGGGGAGCGATCATCTATCTGCATCAGACGTCGAAGGGATTCTCGGCGGATAAGCTTGGCGACCGGACAGTGCTCACGTTTCATCGGGATCGTGCTTTGCCGACTCTGCCCGAAAGTGAGCGAAAGACGCAGCGCGAAATTGGAATCGGCGCGCAGATTTTGTCGGATCTGGGATTGAGAAGAATCCGGCTGCTGACAAATCATCCACGACGCGTGGCAGCGTTAGAAGGGTTTGATATCGAAATCGTTGAGCAGGTTCCGGTGGATCTCGCAAAAAGCGTCCGCTAGTTGAGGGAAACACCTCTTAACTGCGGAGCCTCGGATAGAAGCGTTTAAACGCAAAGAAAAGCCGCAAAGGGCGCAGAGGAAACGACGCACGAGAGCTTACGCTCGTCTTCGATTGCTAGATCGGCTTGCGGGGTACGATTTCGTTGTCGTGAATGAAGAATTGCGCCGAGCACTGATCGGATCCGCAGATGACCGGCAACAATCCAGCGACTTGCTTTCGCGTGACCAAACCTAATGTCCCGCACGAGGGGCAGGAGAGCACGGCCCAGTAGGGATCCTCTTTTTCTCCGACTTCACCAGCGTTTTCCAGCACGAACAGCGTTCCCGGCTGCATCTGCTCCGGAATCCACTCACTGAGGAAATCAAGCTCGCCGATCATGTGCCCTCCCCTTGGTAATCACGTCGGTTACGAAACTGCTCTACCTCTTCTTGCAGGCCTGACTCCGGCCGCGGGTTTGCTGCGTTTAGTACTGCTTTTGATTTCAGCGCGTACCCTGCGAACCGTGTCACTGAGACAGACCGTCAGCATGGGCTGACGTGCATTCTTCAGAATGTCGAGAATCTGCTGCGGCGAAGTTTCGAGATAGAGGTGAGTACCATCGGTGAGCAGGTGATACTCCGAGCTTCCGCCAACGGTTTCGGCAAGGCGCTTACCGAACTCGTTTTGTAGGAAGCGGACCACCTTGCGCATCCGTTGCAGCGAGAATCCACGTTCACGCAACTCGCAAATGACGGCGATCTCAGAGAGATCTTCCAGCGAGTAGAGCCGGCGGCGGCCATCGCGGGAAGGCACAACGATGCCGCGCTCATCCCACCACTGCAACTGGCGAGGAGTGATTCCAGTCAGGTCGACAACCTCGCGCGATGTGAATTCGGTCTGCATTCAACCTACAAACCACTAAATACAAAAAGACCTGAAAATGTTTGAAACATTTTAGGTCGAAATTGAAGGGTGTCAACGAAGAGTCTTCCACAGGCAGTAATCAGTAGTGTTCAGAGGAGCGTGTCGTATTTCCGCTAGGTATCGCTAGTGTTGCTGCTGCTGCAGCGCCTGTTTCAATGGAGCGGGAGGTTTCTCGTGAATCCTGCCGACAGCTTGTTTCATGCGTGCAAAATCACCGGTTTGATAACCGTAGTTCTGGGCAGGAAGTCGAGCGGCTTCTTCCTCGATGGCTCGTTCTCGATTATCAGGGTTCGGGTGATCGGATAGGAATTGCGGAGCCCGAGATCCACCCTCGGTATTGAGTTTCTCGAAGAAAGCGGCCAACTGGAGCGGGTTGTAACCCGCCTCGGCCATGAGGTGCGAACCCATGAGGTCGGCCTGACTTTCCGCAGTACGAGAAAACTTCAGAATCACGCTGTTGGCGCCGAGACCGATTCCCAATTGCGCCAACTGGCCGACCATCGAGCTCCCTGCCAACTGTGACCCGAGAACGGCGGGCAACTGGATGAGCTGAGCTTTCGAAGCCTGATTTGTCCCGTGACGCAGGATAACGTGAGACATCTCGTGGCCCATCACGCCTGCAAGTTGAGCTTCGTTGTCGACCGCACGCAGCAATCCGGTTTGAATGAACATCGGGCCGCCGGGCAGAGCGAAGGCATTGATCGACGGATCGGCGACAACCTCAAAGGTGAACGGAAAGCCACTTTGCTGAGCTTCTCGACTGCTCACCAGGCGTTGCCCAACACGATTCACATAAGCGCTGAGGAATGGATCGTTGATTACGGTCCGTTGTTTGCGCACTTCGGCCGCGTATTCTTTGCCCGCCTGAACATCCTGCTCTGTGGAGAAGAGATTGAATCCTGGGTGAAACTGGGTCGGTCCTTGCGCCCCTGCAAAGACCGCGACCAATGCTACTGCCAACATTGCAACACTGACTTGCCACTTCATAAAACCTCCACAGCTAAGCCGATGCAAGCGCCGCCCGAGAGGCGCGTTGCAGCTCGTGAATCACGCGTAACGGCGCTAACCGCCCCCGACAAAGTGTACGATCTCCAGCCGGTCGCCGTCCGAGAGTTGAGTCTTGTCCCACTGATCCCGCGGCACGATGGCGCGGTTCAACTCGACGGCAACACGGTCGGTCTTCATTCCAAGGCGCTCGATGAGCGCGCTGAGAGCAAGCGTTCCGTCGAAATCACGATCGTCGCCGTTGATCACTAACTTCATGCCTGCTGATCTTCGCAAGGCGTAGATGATTTGTGCAAGTGAGCTGGCCGACGAAAAATTGAAAAAAACGATGGAGCAGATCAGGATTTTGCTTATTCGACTTTGCGGAGGCGGAATTTGCGGGTAGCGGTCCGACCGGAAAAGTTTGCTTGAACGAGAACGGATGCATCCGGCAGAGCGCTTTCGTCGATATCAACTTTGATCTCGGCCTGTCCGCCTTGATCGGTGGTCGCCTGTGTATAGAACGGCGCTGCGTCAGGACGAGCGAATCGGAATGTCAGACGTGCGCCCTGGACCACCGATCCCCCTTCGGTGACACGCAACTTCATCATCAAACTGGTATCACTGTGCACCGAGTCGGCGTTGATCCACTGCAGGTCCAACTCTTTTACGGAGGCCAGTGTTTCCGGCGTTTCCCGGCGGTCGAGTATGCTATCGAGACGGTCCTCGCGAATCGCATCAAGCACCAACCGGTGCTGCTCCCGTAGGATCTGTTCTTTTTGCTGGTCGGAAAAGTTACCCTCGGCAAGTCTGTCGGCGTAAGGGGTGGCGCGTTTGCCGATGCAACGGCCACGCACGAACACCTGAGTTTGAAGGATGAGTTCGTTTTCACGCGCCTCACTCTGCACGTGATAGACGGTGTCGCCCTGTTTTACGTCAGTGTTAAACCCAAAAATCATGCGAACTCGATCCCATCGGAATGCGATTGTTTCCTGTCGTTCAAACGGGCGAGTGAAGCGGGGCTCGGTCGCTTGACACTCGTTGCTATCGCCAATAATCTAGAACGTTTAGCTAACACTTTGCGCGAATTATATATAGCTCTCCGATGCCCGACAATTACTTCGCCCGCTACCTGCCGTTATTGATTCACATCCTCGCTGTGGGTGTGGTGGCGACCGCGATCGTGACGTTGTCGTGGCTGCTCGGCAAGCGGCGCCCCACCCGCGCCAAGATGTCGCCCTATGAATGCGGCATGGCTCCCGTCGGCGATGCCCGCGATCGATTCTCCGTAAAATTTTATTTAGTGGCGATGCTGTTCATTTTATTCGATGTGGAAGCGGTCTTCCTGTATCCCTGGGCGGTGATCCTTCGTGATCTGAAAATGTTCGGGTTCTGGGAAATGTTGGTGTACATCACCATCGTTCTGGTCGGCTTCTTCTACGTCTGGAAAAAGGGCGTGCTCGATTGGGGTAAAGCCCCCGAACGGAACCGACTCTGATGGCCCTTTCTCCCCCCATCACGCAAATTGAAGAACTCAAAAGCCATCCGGCTTTGGCGAGGCTGCTCGAGTGGAGTCCGGCGGCGGTGAAAGAAGTGAAATATGACCGCGACGAGATGACTATTGTCGTCGACCGGCCATCGATTCGAGAATCGTGTGCGCTGCTGCGGGATAATCCAGACTTCCCGTTCAACTATCTTTCCGATGTCACCTGCGTGGACTGGTCGCCATCAGAGCCGCGCTTTGAGGTGATCTATCACCTGCTGTCGATCCCGAAGAAAGAGCGTGTCCGACTGAAGGTACGACTGGAAGGGGCGAGTCCAGTCGTTGAATCGGTGACATCGGTCTGGCCGGGTGCAAATTATTTCGAGCGCGAAGTGTTTGACATGTTCGGCATTCGTTTCACAGGCCATCCTTACTTGCGACGGTTGCTGATGCCCGAAGACTGGGAGGGCTACCCTCTGCGCAAGGACTATCCGGTGGAGGGCTACCGCTGATGGCACATCTAACGCCCACGCCGGTTCTCGATCCCGCTCAGGATAAAACGATGATCCTGAACATGGGGCCGCAGCACCCCTCGACCCACGGGGTGTTGCGTGTGCTGCTCGAGATTGACGGAGAAACCGTCGTTCGCATCATGCCGGATATCGGGTTTCTGCACACCGGCATCGAGAAGACCTGCGAGGCGAAGTTCTATCAGCAAGTTGTTCCGCTCACGGATCGCATCGACTATCTGTGCCCAATGACCAATAATCTCTGCTATGCACTTGCGGTTGAGAAGCTGTTGGGGTTGGAGATCCCGCCGAAGGCACAGTGGCTGCGCGTGTTGATGAACGAGCTAACGCGCATTAATTCTCATCTGGTCTGGCTGGGAACGCACGCTATGGACATCGGCGCATTGACGGTGTTCCTCTACTGCTTCCGCGAACGTGAAGATGTCTTGCGTATGTTTGAGATGGTCAGCGGCCAGCGCATGATGACGTCTTATTTCCGGATCGGTGGGATTGCACTCGAGCCGCCGCTTGGGTTCTTTGACCGCGTGCGGGATTTTGCGTCGCGTTTCCCCTCGAAGGTAGATGAGTACGAGAACTTGCTTACGGGGAATCCTATCTGGGGCATGCGCACCAAGGGCGTCGCGAGAATCACTGCCGAAGACGCGATTGCTCTTGGGGCGAGCGGCCCGACATTGCGAGGCAGCGGCGTAGATATCGATCTGCGTCGCGATATGCCTTACACGGGCTATGAAAATTTCAAGTTCAAGGTGCCTCTCGGCAAAGAAGGCGATGTGTTCGACCGGTACATTTGCCGGGTGCAGGAGTTGCGCGAGTCCATCAGTATTGTGCAACAGGCGTTAGATGGGATGCCCGAGGGGCCGATCAAAGCGAATGCGCCCAAGGTCGTACTGCCGGACCGCGAAAAGATGAAGACGCAAATGGAAGCCCTGATCTACCACTTCAAGATCATCACCGAGGGTTTCGCGGTTCCGGCTGGCGAGGTGTACCAAGCGGTTGAGTCGCCACGGGGGGAGATGGGCTATTACGTGGTGAGCGATGGCACGGCAAAACCCTATCGCGTGCATATGAGAGCGGCGTGCCTGGCGAATCTGCAAACCCTGCCCACGATGTGTGAGGGACGGCTGATCGCGGATGTCGTGGCTGCGATTGGATCGATCGACATCGTGCTGGGAGAGATTGACCGGTAGTAGTTCGCCGGTCGTCGTTTATCGGCAAAGCAAAGAAACATGAAATTCTCGGACGAATTCGAAACACGGTTCAGCGAGATGGTGGGGCACTATCCGACCAAACGCTCTGTGCTGGTCCCCACCCTGCTGTACGCGCAGGATGAGGTCGGATTTTTGAGCGATGAAGTCATCCAGGAGATTGCAGGCCGTCTCCAGTTGACGGTGCTCGACGTGCGCAATGTGATCAGCTACTACTCGCTGCTGACCACGAAACCACGCGGCAAGTACAACGTGCAGGTGTGCACGAACATTGCCTGCATGCTGCGGGGTGGTGAAGAACTTTTCACGCACTGCAAGAAGAGACTCGGTATCGGGCATAAGGGCACAACGCCGGATGGGATGTTTACGCTGGAAGAGGTGGAGTGCATCGGAGCGTGCAGTTGGGCTCCAGCTGTGCAGGTGAACTACGATTTTCACGAGAATTTGACGCCCGAGAAAATGGACAAGGTTCTCGAGAACTATAAGAAGAAAGGTACGCAGTAAGTGGCCGACCTCGTTTCGCATCCTGACGAAATCAGAGTGGTCTCCAAGCGCTTTGGCAAAGGCGCGACGAACATTGACCGCTATCTCGAACTCGACGGCTACAAGGCCGTGCAGAAAGCGCTCGGGATGGAGCCGGATGCCATCATCAACGAGGTGAAGAATTCCAATCTGCGCGGTCGAGGCGGCGCCGGATTCTCCACGGGCATGAAGTGGTCGTTCGTGCCGAAGCAATCGGCTAAGCCGAAATATGTTCTGTGCAATGGTGACGAGAGTGAGCCGGGCACGTGCAAGGATCGGCTAATTTTCGAACACGACCCGCATTCCGTAATCGAGGGCGTGATGATCGCCGCCCTGGCGGTGGGATCACAAACTGGATACATCTACATCCGCGGCGAGTATCGCTATCTGTCGATCACCATGCAGAAGGCGATCAAAGATGCTTACGCACGTGGATTCCTCGGCAAGAACATTTTTGGCAGCGGGAAAGATCTCGAGATTTATTGGCATGGCGGCGCGGGAGCGTACGAGGTCGGCGAAGAGTCGGCGCTGATGGAGTCGCTTGAAGGCAAGCGCGGGATTCCACGAATCCGGCCTCCCTTCCCGGCAGTGGTTGGACTCTGGGGCGGGCCAACGGTCATTAATAATGCCGAAACCCTGGCGAGCGTTCCGCACATTATGCTGGGCGGTGCCGAATGGTATTCAAACTTGGGCCCTCCGAAAAATGGCGGCACGCGGTTGTTTTGCCTGGCAGGAAATCTGGCAAAGCCCGGCGTTTATGAACTGCCCATGGGTTACAACCTGAAAAAGATGATTTACGAAGTTGGCGGGGGCATTCCCAATGGGCACAGCTTGAAAGCGGTTGTGCCGGGAGGATCGTCGACTCCGGTGTTGCTGCCGAATGAAATCGACGTGGCAATGGATTTTGACTCGCTGATGAAAGCAGGATCGATGCTGGGATCGGGCGGTGTGGTGGTGCTTGACGACAGCAACTGCATCGTCAAATTTGCACTGCGTACGATGAAGTTTTATCAACACGAAAGTTGCGGATGGTGTATCCCGTGCCGGGAAGGAACCGATTGGTTGAAGAAGACGCTGACGCGCTTCCATGCGGGCGGGGGCGTCAAGAAAGACATCGATAACATTCAATACTTGTCGGAGAACATGCTGGGCCGGACCTTTTGCCCGTTGGGTGATGCAGCGGCGATGCCGACGATTGCGTTTGTCAAGAAGTTCCGCAAGGAATTTGAAGATCACCTGGAAGGCCGACCGTGCCCATTCGAGAAAGAAGGCGCGGTCCAAGAACTTCCTGTACTAACGCACTGAAAGCGCAAGTTAAGGATTCATGCCAGACGTCAATCTCACTGTCGATGGAAAGAAGATCACAGCCCCTGCGGGGACGCTGCTGATTGAAGCGTGCAAGAGTGTCGGAATTGAAGTTCCGTCGTTCTGCTACTACCCCAATTTGTCATTGCAGGGCGCCTGCCGCATGTGCCTGGTGAAGATCGAAAAGATGCCGAAGCTGCAGACCGCCTGCACAACGGTCATCAGCGAAGGCATGATCGTCA
>Ga0126381_100007829_pt1 | contig 11911 bp, 9 predicted proteins | sample PanSoiMetPlot_28_FD_96465 | JGI IMG/M metagenome (GOLD analysis project Ga0126381, IMG submission 96465) | Tropical forest soil microbial communities from Panama - MetaG Plot_28 | ecosystem: Environmental > Terrestrial > Soil > Tropical forest > Bulk soil | place: Panama | collected 2016-02-17
CCGGTTTACGTGCCGTGCCATCGCGTGATCGCGTCGGACGGCGGAATCGGCGGCTACGGCGGCGGCCTGGCGCGCAAGGTTCAGCTGCTGCGCGCCGAGGGGTTTGCGATGGGCAATGCCGACGTGGACTTTTCCGAAACAGCGGTTTGGGGCAATCGAGGGACGAAAATCTATTGCCGGCCCCAGTGCCATACCACCGCGCGGACCGACCGCGCGCGAGTGTTGTTGTTTGCCGATTCGCACTTGGCGCGCAGAGCCGGGATGCGTCCGTGCAAGCTCTGCCGCCCGGGCTGAAATCAGCGTGGATGGTAGCGCTCTGTGTACGGCGCATACTGTTTGCTGATCGCGTCTTCGCTCAGTCCGAAGTCCTGTGCCTTGTAGCGATGAAATCCCGGTTTGGCTGCTGCGTGTTGGTCCAGCCAGTTTCTCATCGCGGCCTCGACCTCAACTTCGAGGTTCAGGTCGTAGCGCCGGTAAATGCCTCGGATCACGCCGATCGGATCCTCGACGAAGTCCGCCATGTACACGTCGTGGAAGTTCTCCGGATGTGCATCATGCGCCCGCATCGCGCGTTCCAATCCAATGCTCCATAGCTTGTTCTCGCGTGGGCCGTCGCGCAGCGGGTCGGCTTCCGGCACGATCGATTTGCGGATCATCATGATCAGACTGCAAATCGAGGGGATTGCTTTGAGCGGGTCACGATGAGTCTGAACGATGCACGCGTCGGGATAAACCTTGAGTAAAGGTTCGATGCCGAGGATGTGTCCCGGGTTCTTGAGCAGCCACCGTTTGTTCTGCTCCTGGCAGCCGATCAGCCGCAGGTTGTCGCGATGGCGGTTGTAGGCGGCGGTTTCGTCCTGCGCCATCCACCACTTGTCATAAGTCGGAATATCGAGCTGCGAGCCGAACATGTTGCTGATGAAGTTCTGACGCATGATGTTCAGGCACTCGTCGGCTTCGTCGGCAGCCATCTGATGGATCGCGCCAATCATCGGATTTGCGGCCAACATCGCGTTCAGGTTTGCCGCTGCGTTCTGGTAGGTGGGATACATACGCCATTTGCGCCGCGGCGGCCGCACCATCGGGGTGTCCGACAGCCAATACTCAAGCCCCTGAAACTGCGGATCCAGCGCGAGCACCTTTTGCAGCGGAGTCGTGCCGCTGCGGATAAGTCCGGTGATAATCAGCGGCCGGCGGATTTCCGTCTTCAGGCAGTCGCGATTCTCATGCCATCCCTTTTGCGAAAACAACCGGCTGACGAGCGCGGACAGGATCATACCGAACACCCGCTCGCGCACGGGCCCCACCAGGTCGAGATCGGTGTCGATTGCGCCTAGCAATGCGCGCAGCCCGGGCAGGTAATCGTCGGCGCCAAAGTCGGTGAAGCCGACTTCCGCCATCGCCATGTCGTGGAGCATGCCCTCGGCTTCGACGAAGCTTTTCGGAATAGACATTGCCATCAGGGTTATTTACCTCTGAATCGATCGGGCGCTTGGACCGGGAAAATTGCTAATCGATTTCTCCGCTGGCGCGAAGTTCCGCCACGCGTGGCTCTTCGACCAAAATACCGCTCGCAGACAGATCCGCGATTCGGCTGCTGTCAAATGCAAGCAGCTCTGAAAGCACCGCCGCGTTGTGCTCACCCAGCATCGGCGCACGCCGGGGAATCACGGAGGGAGTCTCGGAGAAGTGAAAAGGAGTTTTGGGAATTCCGACCGGACCTGCGCCCGGATGCTGCAGCTCCTGGATAAAACCGCGCACCCGCGTTTGCTCGCGGTTGATGACATCTGCGGTGTTGGCGATCGGGGTGCTGAGAATGTGCGCGCGCTCCAGGATAGCCAGCGGCTCATCGCGGCTGGGAAAGGATTGCAGCCAGGTCTCAACGATTTCAATCACCGCCGCCTTGTTTTCGACCCGGCGCCCCGGCGTGTCGAATCGCGGATCGTCGGCCAGCTCAGGCCTGCCGATCGCATTGCTGAAAATTCCCCACTGGTAGGCAAGGACCGAAATCGCCACGTAGCCGCCTGTGCCCTTGAAGATGCCGAAGGGCGCAAGTCCCGTCGAATGGCCTCCAGCGCGATTTTGCTTGAAGGTGCCCTCGGTCAGACTGTAGGCGACCATGCCCACGCTGTTCAGATAGGCCAGGCATTCGACCAGCGATATGTCGATGAATTGCCCGACGCCGGTGCGCTCGCGATGGAGCAGCGCGGCGGTAACGGCGGCGAACGCGCTGAGCCCGCCCGTGCAGTCGCCGATGTTGACTCCGGGATACAGCGGTGGCCCGTCGGGATTGCCGACCAGGTTGAGCAGGCCGCCCGCCGCCTGAGCGATCAGATCGTTGCCCGGCCGATGCGCGTCGGGTCCGTTCTGGCCAAAGCCGGAAATCGAGCACATGATCAGGCGCGGATTGAGCGCGCGCAGCGTTTCGTAGCCGAGCCCGTATTTGGCCACGACGCCGGGTGTGAAATTCTCCATGAAGACATCCGCCCGCGTGATGAGTTCGCGCGCAATCGCAGCGCCTTGGGGCTGTTTGATATTGAGGCAAACGCTCTTCTTGCCGCGATTCTCGCTGACGAAGCTCGCGCCCCAACCGGCCTTGGTAACCGGAACGCGCATGTTGTCGCCGGCGGGCGGAAGCTCAAGCTTGATCACGTCGGCACCGAGATCGGCCATAATCTTGGCCATCATGGGTCCTGCGACCCACTGGCTGAACTCGATCATCGTGATACCGGAAAAGATCCCGCCGTTCGCTGCCATCGAAGTTGTTCCTCTTGGGCCGTCTGTTCGCCGGCGGCTCACATCGAGTCAGGCTGGCTTCAGGAACTCCAGCGTGCTGCCGCCAGCCCGAGTATGTCGCGGTAACAGGCTAGCGTCTTGACGCCGCCGCTTACCGAGATTGCAAGATCGATCGAATGTCTACCGGTTTGCATCCCACCCTGATAGCCGATCATCCGCATCGCCGCAAATCCGGCTGGAACCTTGACCAAGGCCCGGCGGATGGCGCAAAACCATAGCGGAGGGCCTTATGGAAACGTCAGCGGCAAAACACGACATCGTTGTGGATTTAACTCAGGTTGCGTGGAAGCAGGCCGCCGAAGGCGGCCGCGGCTACCATTACCGCGTTTGCCTGGACGGCGGCGCAGACGGTCCCGAGGCGATGCAGGTGAGGCTGCCCGGACTCGATGTTCCGCCTCATTTCCATCATGCCGCGCAGTTCCAGTTGCTGCTCAAGGGCTCGATGCAATTCAGCGATCGGCTGATGGAAGCGATCAGCGTGCATTACACCGATCACGACGTTCCCTACGGTCCTTTCAAGCCCGATAGCGATCACAGCATGCTGATCCTCCACGCCAAGCCGGCGGGCTATGCGCCGATGAGCGACAAGGAAGCGCGCAAGATGATCAACTCGCGCGGACGCGAGATGGAAGGTTGCGCGCGCGAGGCGAAAGCCGAACCGATGCCCGGAGGGGGCACCTGCAAGACATTGTTGGCCAACGAAGACGGTGTCTGCGCGCAAATTGTCGAATGCCCGGCGGGCGCTGCATTCAGCGGCTCGGCGCCGACCTACGGGCGCTATGAGTTGATACTCAACGGCTCTGCAACTGTCGGCGGCAAACGCCTGGGCGCAGAGGCTTTGCGCTTCGTACAGGGCAATGAGCCCGAAGCGCCGCTGGTCGGCGGACCGGACGGCGCGACCTTTATCGTGCTTTCTTTCGACCGCGACGCGGCCAAGGCTTACGGCGGTAAGGCAACGGACGACGTCCGGACGGTTGCCGGGTAACACTGAGCTTCAAATCGACAGTGAAAAGCGCCGGCCCCGCGCCGGCGCTTTTCTTTTGGTTCGCAAGCGACGCGCCTGCAGGGTATAGCGCGCGCATCTTTTGCACGCTCACCGTGAAAGTCTTGCGCTGCTGGATCCTCGCTGCCATGACGTCGGAGGAAGGCCAGGGCACCAGTCTTCTAGTATCTCTTACAGAAGGCAGTAATTCTTCCACGCTGAATACAACGGATCTCTTGGCAGCTCGGATATCGACGCCCAAGGTCTTTGAGGATTCGTGACATTTCGAGCTTGTGTGCAGCTTGGAGCGGGCGGCACACAAATTGAAGCCGTACAGACGGGCGGCGTAGCCAATTTCCGGTAGCGCCTACAGCACCACAACTTCAGGAGAATCATCATGGTGGATAAGGAGACCTCTAACCGGGGCTTCGGAAAAATGGATACCGAAAAGCAGCGGCAGATCGCCAGCAAGGGCGGCCGGGCGGCGCACGAAAAGGGTACCGCACACGAATTTACGTCCGAAGAGGCGCGTGCGGCGGGCCGCAAAGGTGGGGAGCGCTCGCACGGCGGCCGGCCGCGCTCGCATCAAAGCGCAACGCAAGCAGGGGGTCCGCAACAGAACGAGGATAACGCCTCACAGCACCATGGACAGGTTCCTGCGCATCACGGCAGTTCAGCTCAGGAGGAGGAGCGCGGCGCGGGCTCGTATCAGGGAGGATCGGACTCCGAAGGAGGGCGGCACGAAGGTGAGCAGGACCGGCGCGACGGCGGTTCCGCTCAGGAGAGTGAGGAAGACCGTGAGAGAAAGTAAAAATAAACTTATCGGCTAGCGCCGGTCTCGAATGCAAAGACCAAAGGAAATTCAGGCTATGAAGTTCAGTACCGGATTGAAAATAGCCGGTTTTGCAGCGGCATTCACATTCGCCACCGCCGCAGCCGGTGCGCAGATGTCGGGTTCGGGCGGTTCGATGGCCGGGCCAGGCGGCTCAGGTTCCGCCGGCCCTGGCGTTGGACATACAGTGAGCGGTCCGACCCTGCCAAACTCGCCGTCTTCTTCGGGCAACGCGGCGGCGCCTGGCGCGACTGACATGGCAAATCAGCAGCAAAACAACACCGGTAGTAACAACGGCTCAGCCCCTGTAGCCGTCAGTCCGAGCACGTCTCCTGACAACGGAACATCGCCGCCCGGGGGTGGGACGAACGGATCTTCGACCGGATCTACGACAGGCGGACCCGGTTCGGCCTCGGGAGGCCCGATGGGAACAGTGGGCGGCGCTCATTAGACCGCAACACCGCATAGCCGCGACCGCCGCGCTCTACCGCGCCGATCGCGGCAAACACGCATATCTAATGCGATTGAAAGGTCGCTGACTCTTGAGTATCGGCGCCTATCCTTGCGCCGACAAAATGTCCGGTTGTATCTTCCCTGAGTAGTTTGGATCGAGACCCTACTCTGGGGACGGAGATGCCGGCAAAAATCGACAAGATTATCGTCACGAATATCGGTCTACTCAAAGCCAAGTACAAGCCGCAGGGAGTCGGCCGCATCCAGGCGGCTATAAAGGACTTAATCAAGGCCGACAAAAGCCGTGGTCTGCAGACCGTGCTGGTGGCGCTGGACGACGCGCTGGCGATGGGGAAGTTGTCCGCCAAGCCGGTAAAGACGGCGGGCGACCCACGACAAAACAAAACCGCGATCGACGCGATCTACCGTGCCGCGGCGCCCGACTACCTGATGCTGCTCGGGTCGTACGACGTAATTCCCCATCAGGATCTCAAAAACCCCCTTTATACAAAGCCGAGCGGAGATGATCCCGATCGGTTGGCTTACGGCGACATTCCGTATGCCTGCGAACATACATACAGCCAGGATCCGGCAGACTTCGTCGGGTCAACCCGTGTGGTGGGGCGGCTCCCGGACATCACCGGCGCAACGGATCCCGCATACCTGGTCAAGCTGCTAACCACCGCGGCACGGTATCGCACCCTCGACGCTCAGACCTTGAGGAACTATTTCGCGATCACGGCACAGATTTGGGAACAGTCCACGCAGTTATCGCTCACCAACACGTTTGGCAATGACCAGACCCTGGAGGATGTTCCGCCCCGCAACTTTAAATGGGCGGCGAATCTGATTCGACGGCGTTCGCATTTTTTCAACTGCCACGGAGCACCCGACTCGCCGCAATTTTACGGCCAACCGGCAAGCGGCAAAGAAGAGTATCCGGTCTCGCTCGATGCCGCCTATATCAATGGGAAGATCGCGGCGGGCACTGTGGCGGCCGCGGAATGCTGCTACGGCGGGCAGCTATATCCGCTCTCGGCAACGCAGAATCAATTGGGAATGTGCAACACGTATCTCTTCAACGGGGCGTATGGTTTCTTCGCGAGCACCACGATCGCCTACGGACCTTCGAAAGGGAATGCCCAAGCCGATTTGCTTTGCCAATACTTCCTGCAAAACGTTCTGGCAGGCGCCTCGCTCGGAAGGGCTGTTTTGGAAGCGCGCCAGAAGTTCGTTCGCACCGCTTCTCCGCCAGATCCGTCCGATCTCAAGACACTGGCCCAGTTTATTCTCTACGGCGATCCGTCAATTACCCTGCTAAAGGTGGCCCAAGGCGCGGCCGCGCCGGCCGGCTCCGTCAAGGCGCTTGCGTTTAAGGCTTCACGGGTCGATCGTCACGACCGCCGGCGCATTCTTTTCCGGCAGGGACTCAGTCTCGGAGAGAACGTGCCGGTGCCGCGCAAAACCAGGACACGCCCATCCAAGGGTGTTCTGGCCGCCTTGCGCGGCAAGGCGCGCGATTTCAAGTTGGAGCCCGGAGCGGCTCTCTCCTTCATCGTGCGCCATCCGGCAAAGCTCAAAGCGATGCCTAAAAACATGCTTGATCGCGAGTCCGTGCCGACCGCGTTTCACGTGCTTTTTGCCGACCGCAAAGAGAAAACTTCAAAACGCAAGGACCAGCCCGCGATATTTCAGATTGCCGCTGTAGTGGGAAAAGAAGTGAACGGCCGGCTGGTTTCGGTTACCAAGATTCACAGCCGTTAGATAGACTAATTGCAGGAACCGTCGTGGTTCCTCGAGATGCGGGACTTCATCGGCAAGGTTACAAAAAAGTCTTTCGGCAAGGGTTCAAAAAGCGAGCACAATGCCGTCTATCTTGAAACCGACACGGGTGATTTCGTCCTTCGCAGGCAGGGCGGCAATCCCTTTCGTGATCCTCAGTTGGAGCAGTTGGTCGGCAAGACAATTCATTGCCGCGGCGAAGCAAGGGGCTACACTCTGGTAATCACCGATTGGTCCGAGCCTCAGGCATCTTCTGAAAAATCTACGGCCCGAAATCGTGAATAAAGGGGCAGAGCGGTAATTGCCTCTGTCGTGACCCAAATAGCAACAGCATCGCGCGCGCAATACCCGCGTCCCCAGGCGTGGCCGGCGCGCATTTTGGTCCACGAAGTGAACTGGCTGGGCGACCTGGTCATGACGCTGCCGGCGCTCGTGGCGATTCGGCGTGCGTTTCCCGCGGCGCGGCTGTCCGTGCTGATAGATCAGCGGTTGGCGGCGTTCTTTGAGGGCACCGGGTGGATCGACGAAGTTATCGCGTTGCGCCGCGGCAAACGCTTTGCCCCGATAGAACTGGTGCGCGCCGCCGGTTTACTGCGTGCGCGACGATTTGACCTGGCTGTAATCCTTCCCAACAGTTTCGTATCGGCGCTGCGTATAGCGCTGGCCGGTATTCCGGTGCGCGCCGGTTTCGCGCGCGATGGCCGCGGGTGGATGCTGACCAGGCGCGCGGTGCCGGGCGTCGAATTGATGAAGCGCCACCAGGTTCATTATTGGCCGGAGATGTTGAAAGCCACTTTGGAGGTCGAATCGGATCTGGACCAGATAGCGCCCGAAATTGCTCCGCATTATCTGGTCCGGATGCGCGAATGGCTGGCCATGCGCCGCAACGGCTCTCCGAAACTGGTGGCGATTGCCCCGGCTGCAGCCTACGGACCGGCAAAGGAATGGCCGCAGAGCAAATTTGTTGAGGTGGTATCCGTGCTTTCCGAACGCGGGGTTCAGCCGGTGCTGGTGGGAGGTCCGGGTGATGCCGCGCGATGCGAGGAAATTGCAGGCTCGGCTCCCCGCGGCGCAATCATGGCGGCGGGACGCACCAATATTGGCGAGCTGATGGCGCTGCTGTCGTTATGCGACGGCTTCGTTGGCAATGACTCTGGCGCCGCTCATCTGGCCTCGGCCCTGGGCGTCCCCACGGTCGCAGTCTTCGGCTCGACCAACCCATCGCGCACCGGCCCGCGCGGACCGCGCACCACGATCCTCTATAAGGGAATCGAATGCAGCCCCTGCCTGGCGCGGACTTGCCGCTTCGGCCATTACCGGTGTTTGCTGGAGATCACACCGGGCGAAGCGCTGGCGGCGCTGGAAGATCTCGGCGTGATCGGTAACTGAATCCAATTCTTCCAAGGCGCTATCATGGGCGTGATCGAGATAACGACCTTTACCGAACTCGGATGGTCGGATCCGGACGCCGCACCCGAACGTGCGCGCTGTTTTTGTGAACGGCTGGAGCGCGGTGACATCCTTTTGCTGCATCGCTTTCCTGTTATCGGCGACGATGAAAGACGCCTTCTAACCGAAGTGCGGCAGGCTGGCTCCAGCTTTGTGAAGAACATCTCTTATGACGCGGCCTCCGCCAGGCTGCGCGGATTTGCACGACGGGGCACCGACGCCGCAACTTTGGCGCGCGTGCTGGCCGGCTACTCGGATCGGATGGGCGCGGTGGCCGCGGAATTGCTGGCGCCATATGCGGACGGATTGGAGCCTGACGTCACCAGCTTCAGGCCGATCGAGGAACGCGGCCGCAACCTTCGCGGCCGTTCGCGCAACGACCTGATTCACGTGGATTCCTTTCCCACGCGCCCGGCTCGCGGCAGGCGAATCCTGCGCTTTTTCACCAACGTCAATCCGCGCGAGCCGCGCGTGTGGGTCACCGCGCAAACCTTCGAGGAACTGGCCCGGGCGATGGCGCTCGAGGCGGGCCTCGTGCAATACGCATCGGCCGCCGGCGGAATGAAGGCGCGCCTTAAGCGCGCGATGACCGCCACATTGCGCGGTGCGGGAATCAAGAGCCCCGAGCGCTCGCGCTACGACGAGTTCATGCTGCGCTTTCATGACTATCTGAAAGGCAATCAGAAGTTTCAGCGCGATTGTTATCGCCAGCGCTATGAATTCCCCGCCGGCTCGACCTGGATAGCAATGACCGACATGGTGCCGCATGCGGTGCTGTCGGGCCGGCATGCGTTGGAGCAGACTTTCTTCGTGCCGATCAGGTTGATGTTGACGCCCGAAAAAAGCCCGCTGCGCATTCTCGAATCGATCGCCGGTGCCGTGTTGGCATAGAAAGCTGTTCAACACGCGCTGACCGATCGGGCATGATGACTTCAAGCGCCCGCCATGTTACCAGCATGAATTCCAGGAGGAGAAAATCATGACTCCCAAAGCGCCGACAACGCAGCAGCTCGCCCGGATAGCGTCGGGATTGAATCTCAACCTCTCATCGGAACAGCTGGAAAGATTTCATGAAATGAGCGCGGCGGCGATGGACGCCTATGGCCGGCTGGACCAGATGGCCGAACCCGTCGCGCCCGTGCGCTTTCCGCGAACGCCCGGCTGGCGCGCCAAGCCGGAAGAGAACCGGCTCGGCGCGTGGTATTGGAAGACCGACATTACCGGCGCGCCCGGCGGTCCGCTTAAGGGCAAAACCGTGGCGATCAAGGATAACGTCTGCGTTGCGGGAGTCCCGATGATGAACGGCAGTTGCGTGCTCGAGGGCTATATCCCCGAGGCGGACGCGACGGTCGTGTCGCGTATTCTCGACGCCGGCGGCCGCATCATGGGCAAAGCGGTATGCGGGCGGCTTTGCTTCGATCTCAACGCCGACACCGGCCCGATCCTGAATCCGTACAATCTCACGCGCCACGCCGGCGGTTCCTCGGGTGGCAGCGCCGCGCTCGTCGCGGCTGGTGAAGTTGACATGGCGATCGGCGGCGACCAGGGCGGCTCGATCCGGATTCCGGCGAGTTGGTGCGGAGCTTATGGGCTCAAGCCCAGCTACGGGCTGGTGCCGTACACCGGCGCGTTTTCGCTCGATCCGAATCTGGATCATCTGGGACCGATGGCGGGCAGCGTGGAGGACGTGGCGCTGCTGCTCGAAGTAATCGCCGGGCCCGATGGCCTGGACGTCAGGCAGTCCACCAATCGCCTCAGCCCGCATGCCTATTCCAAGGCGCTGACCGGAGAGGTGAAAGGGTTGCGGCTGGGGCTGCTCGAGCAGGGATTTGGCTCCGAGCGGGCGGAGAAGGACGTCGATGAGGCGGTAACTCAAGCCGCGCACGCTTTTGAGCGGCTGGGAAGCGTGATCGGGAAAGTCTCGGTGCCGTGGCATCGCGAGGGCACGGCGATCTTCGGTGCGATCGGCAATGAAGGAATAAGCGCCACGATCCTTGCCAATAGCGTCGGCACCGCAATGGACGGCCAGCACGCGCTCAGCCTGATCGACACGTTTGCTCGCGGGCGCATGGCCCGCGCCGACGATCTGCCCGATCAAATCAAATACACGCTGCTCATCGGCCACTACATGCGCGAGGTTTATCACGGCCGCTTTTATGCGAAGGCGAGAAACATGACGCGGGTTTTGCGAGCGGCCTACGACGACGCGCTTTCCAAGTGGGATCTGCTGGTGATGCCGGCTACGCCCATGAAGGCGATCGCCGTGCCCGGCCCAGGTAACCCCGGGAACCCGCGTGCGGCTTTCGCCGTGGCTGACAACACGTGTCAATTCGATCTGACCGGACATCCCGCAATCAGCCTGCCATGCGCGATCTCGGAAGGACTTCCGATCGGCATGATGCTGGTGGGGCGTTTGGGGGAGGACGCCACGGTGCTCAGGGCAAGCCACGCCTTCGCGCGCCAGATCTACAGTCCGCCCAGGCCCGATGCGCAATGATTAAGATGACCGGCCGCGCGCGAGCACGCGGTAAACTGCCTCGATCTGCGCGACGGAGCTGTTGACGCTCAGTTGCTCCGCGTTTTGGCGGAACCACGCGTATGTGCTGCGCACCAGGGCGGGGCCGGATGCGTGCGCGCGGACGATTGCGTCGGCTAGCGCGGCCGGGTTCGCGCTGGGCGCTATGAAGCCATTGATACCGTTGTCGACCAGGCTGGTTGCGGCGTTGTCCGCGCCCTCCACCACGATTGACGGTGTTCCGCGTGCCGCGGCTTCGACCACGACCAGCCCATAGCCCTCGCGCCGCGAAGGGAGCAACAGGCACATCGCAGCGCGCATCGCGCAATCGATTTTCTGCCACCCTGCGAAACCGGGGCATTCTATTACGCCCTCCAGCCCCAGCCGCATGATTTCAGCGAGCACTCGCTGCCGTTCGGGGCCGTCGCCGAAGATCAGCGCCCGCAGACCTGGCACCTGGCGGCGAGCAATCGCTATCGCTTCGGGAATCACTGTGACCTGCTTTTCCGGAATATGCCGGCCGGCGTACACGGCCATCGGCTCGCGCTTGCTTTGCGCGGGCGGAGGCAGCAATGGTCCGTCGTAGATACCCTTGAGAACGACCGGCGTGCCGCGATAACCGTGCTCGCACAAGACCGCGGCGGCCAGCGCGGACAGCGTGAACGAAGGACCAGTCAGGGCGATACACAACCTCTGCACGGCAGCGCCCGCCGCACCTCCGACCGCGCCGAGGTAATCGCGCCAATATTCCGGTGGCCAAACCTCCACCCAATCGGTGACTACTTTCGGACCGCCGGCCGCTTGGGCCATCACCGCGGAAATCAACGGGAAGTAGGGAAAGCTGCAGGTGTGGACGATGTCGTAGCGGTGGCGATTGCGCAGCAGGTGGAGCAACACGGCCACGCCAAAGCGCATCGGCGGCAGGATCCGGCGCCGGCCCGCCGCGGTATAGAGCTGGCGTCCTGCGCTTAGAGCGAGGACCTCCACACCGGCGGGCGCGTCTGGTTGTTCACCAACGTCCCATTGCGTGCGGGTCAGGTAGGTGACTTTATGGCGCGACGCGAGCCGCTGCGCGACCGCCCGATACCATCGCTCGCATCCG
>Ga0126381_100007831_pt1 | contig 11909 bp, 11 predicted proteins | sample PanSoiMetPlot_28_FD_96465 | JGI IMG/M metagenome (GOLD analysis project Ga0126381, IMG submission 96465) | Tropical forest soil microbial communities from Panama - MetaG Plot_28 | ecosystem: Environmental > Terrestrial > Soil > Tropical forest > Bulk soil | place: Panama | collected 2016-02-17
AAGATTGGGTTATCCTTTTAGAAACCAGCACGATCGTTGGTCCGTCCCCCGACAAACTGCGGGTCGCCCGATCGACGCTGGAGAAGAAAATTGTAAAAAAATATAACATTTTGCTTAGAGCGCGGTACTTCCTTGATGTGGAAGGATATGATCCACGAATTCACGCCGTATATTTTTGTCCTCAACTTTACAAATATGATGCTGATGAAGCACTCGTGCCTCTAGAGGGAGAGGAAATCGGCAAATTGATCGCGCAAGCTCTTGCGCGAGGAGTTAAACCGAGACGACCATGGTATGAGCCATCGGAAAAGTTGCCAGATCAACCAATAATCAACACTCCAAAGGAGGACTTTGAAACCCTCGTTGTTGAAATACCCACTGCGCGAACCGCGACTGGCAAGAAACCGTTGATGGTGGCCGCAGAATAGAGTTCCGAACACGGTCGAGCACAGCTCGCGGTGCGCCAGGATAGCGTTTAAGGCTTGCGCATCAACTCCGGCAGCTTCGCCACGTTGGCCGCGATCCGCGTTTCTCATTTCGTCTTCTGACTGACCGAGCGCGTCACTGGTTTTGGTTTGCAGAAAAGCTCATAGGACGTAGCGAGATTACCCTTCATTGTTGTTGCTGACATGACGCCGGTTACTTGATCAATGTTGCCTATCGCGGGGTCTATACCACTCCCGAAGAAGACAACAGCGCCGTCGATGTTTTCTATCTGTGCGGCAAAGCCAGCGAACGAGACCGTTTGTTTCGCAAGGTCTACTACCGCGTCCAACTTGTTGATGACTTTACGCGGCTCTTCATTATTCCCCACGCTGGTCTTCACGGTGCCATCACAAGACAGCGTGACGACGGTAGGCTCGCTAGCCCGCGCGTGGGCGACAATGACGAGCGACAGGAACAGGATGGTTGTGACGTTGTTCACACTCTGTCTGCGGCGTATTTTACCAGTCAGAAAACGCTTGTCCGATATCGTAGATTGCTGCGCCTAGTACGCAGAGCGCGAGGCCGCCGACAATTATGGTGAGCAGCACGGCCGATTCCACGGCGTCGATCCTTTGCTTATCGAAGTAGAGTTTGTCGGCAAAGCGGGCCATGGCTAGCCGTTATGCAATACGCTCCCTGTCTCGCCATCAAGTTAATATCTTGTAATCTGCATTGGGGTGTGTCGGGGCTACTGAGAAAGCGAACGCACTGTATCGGCCGCAATTCCGCCGCGCTTCGTCCTTCGTCAGCAACTTCGCCGCTGATCTGCGCCCTGGCTCATTCGAATAATAAACGCAAGCCAGCGCTTGCCCGTCGTGGTCGATACCAACATCATGGCACGAGCGCCCTGGCGAAATGCCCGCTACGTGCCGGAACAATGTTCCTGGTGAATTGTTCCGCATTACACAGAGCCGTTCGGGGGACGGTGTTCGTAGGAGGGCGACATGAAACTATTACGCACTACAGCGTTAACGGGCGCTCTGATGACCGCTGCCGTTATGTCAATTACAAGTCCGGCTCAAGCTCAGGCTGCTCTGGCTTGGGGCTGGCGCGGTGGCGGATGGGGTTGGCCAGGGGCGTCGGTCGGGGCTTTGGCAACCGAAGCGGCAGTCGGTAGCGCGGCCGCGCGAAACTACAGTTACGGCTACAACTACCCGGCTTACGGTTACGGCTACGGCTACCCCGCTTACAACTATGGGACCGGCTACAACTACCCGGCTTACGCCTATGGTTATGGCACTGGTTACGGCTATCCGCAGTACCAGTCCTATAGCTCCTTTGGTGGATACGGGGTGTGGGAGAACCCGTGGTACAGTGCTGCCTATCACCCCTTTATCCGACGCCATATTCCCCTGTGGGCACGCGCTGCTGGTGTCCGGCGTCATTGGCAGTAAAAAGCCGAGCAAAGTATCGTCGTCGTTGTTTTGACTTTCGCGTATAGCGAGCGCGTCGCTGGTTCGACGCCAAGGTAAGCGAATTGCGCGAGCGCGCGGATCAATCTCGACAAGAGATAAGTGAGGCTGCGCCAAGCGAGTGAGGGCAAGCGGGGCTACGAGGCGCCCACTAAATGTCCATTGCGCCCGGCGAGGAGGTTAGCGGCCAGTGCTCTGTTGGGATGTATTTGGGGTTCTGAGTTCCAGGCGTGGTGGTGATACCAATCGGCGCGCTTTCTAATCCCGTCGTTATGGCCGCATGCATTCGGGCACAGAATGCCGCGTCCATTTGGAGGTGACTTGGTTTTCCGTTTGCTGCGCGTTCGATTTCCGCTACGCGACGGAACTCGTCATCGTCACTCATGTACTCTTTGTCCTTGCATCAACCCGGTACGATCAGAAAAGCCTCACCATCAAAGTCCTCATGCGGCGCTCTAAGGCTTTCTGCTGCGCGGCGCACATCTTCCCGAGCGGCTGCTTCCGTGGCACCCGAGCCACGAGGTGCTGCCCCGAGTACATCGAAGACCACGATGTCGCCGACGCGGGAACGTCGGCTCCAGGCGCGGGCTAGTAGTGACTGCCTAATTGTTTTCATCGAAGGGAAACAACTCGCCGAGAAGCCCCACGGTCCCGGCGAGCCTTCCACGAAGGAGAGCTAAGAGCTTCGACATGACGGCCCCCTACCGGCACGATGAAGCGCGATCATCGTCCGCCCAAGAGCCAAACGCCGTCAATCGCATTCCCGACAGAAGATTGTAAAAATTGTCAGGGCGTTGCCCTTAAGTCACAGCGGCGCGCCCTTTCAGGCACTATCGCCACGCGCCCCCACACATGCTCTCTGTTGGGATCGCGCATCGAGGCTGCTTGCTACGCACTTGCTACGCCCTCCAGTCCAACTCCCCTCCCCTTTGCGCTCAATGGGTTAGCGCCTGCTTGGCTCAGTCTTTCAAGCCGAGATTCATTGGAAAGCCCTTCGACCGCCGATGTACGAATGAAAATCAGCTGGACTGAGAGGTATGTTTGGTCGTCGCCAGATAGGCATGCTCCAGCCGCTGCGGCAAATCAGGCTCATCTGTCTTAGCTTCCAGCACGATTGATCCTCGCGCCAGCGCATATACGCGATTGGCGAGCGCAAGCGCCTTTTCGATCAGCTGCTCGACCAGCAGGACCGCGGTCCCGCTCTCGCGCAGGCGGCGCACGACGAGGAGAATGCGATCCACCAATACTGGCGAGAGGCCGGCGGAAGGCTCATCCAGCATGAGTAGTTGCGGTCGTCGGACCAAGCCTTGCGCGACCGCCAGAATCTGCTGCTGACCACCAGAGAGCGAAGCGGCGCGTTCGCGACGCTTGACCGCGATTTCGGGAAAAAGCGTGAGCACTTCTTCGACACGCGCGGCGCGTTCGCCGCGCGGCAGGTCGTAGCCGGCCAAGAGGAGGTTGTCGAGAACCGCAAGATGGGTGAATACCCGATGCCCTTCGATCACATGTGCAAGCCCCGCTTTGACGATGCTGCGCGGACTGGCGCCGGCGAGGTCGCGACCGGCAAAGCGCACGTTTCCCGACCACGGCAACAGGCCCGACATCGCGCGCAATAGCGTCGTTTTGCCTGCGCCATTGGGACCAAGCAGTGCCACGATCTCACCCGCGGCTATCGTCAAATCGATATCGCGCAGTACACGAATTTTCCCGTAGCCCGCGCAAAGGCCGGAAGTTTGCAGGAGCGGTTCAGCCGCCAAGGTAGGCATTGACCACCTCCCGATGCGAACGGATTTCGGCCGGAGAACCGGCTGCCAGCATCCTGCCAAGATTGAGCACGGTAACGTGATGGCAGATATCGAAGATCAGATCGGGATGATGCTCGACCACAAGCACCCCTGTGCCCGCCCGGGCGATTGCCAGGAGCAATGCGCCAAGCCGCTCGATCTCCTCTGCCGAAAGACCGGCCGCCGGTTCATCAAGCAAGAGGAAAGCAGGACGCAGCATCAATGCGCGAGCGATCTCGGTGAAACGCAATTCACTGTGCTGCAGACGATCGGCACGTACCGGCGCAAGACGCTCCAAGCCGACTGCGGCCAAAGCCATCATGGCCGTGGTGCGCAACATTGCTTCATCGCGTCGATGGCGCGGCAACCCTAGCAATGACTCCACGAAAGTACCTTCGCCGTCGATGGTGCCGCCGATCATGACATTATCGAGAACCGACGCCGAACCGACGATGCGTGGTGTTTGGAAGGTCCGGGCAATTCGCAAATGTGCGCGCCGATGGCGTGCGCGTACCGGCAAGGCAGCACCATTAAGCCTGACCGCGCCGCGCTGCTGAACGTAATAGCCTGAAATGACGTTGAGGATGGTCGTTTTGCCACTGCCGTTGGGGCCAATCAAACCGTGCACTTGACCCGCCCGAATCTCGAGATCGAGACCGTCGATTGCTTTTACCCCGCCGAAGCTCAGCGCCAACTGTTCAAGGGTCAAGGCGCGGGGATCTTGCGGCACGTCGAGCAAGGACTTGAGCAGATCCGGCCGCGGGATGATGGCGCGGCCACTCGCAAGAGGTCGACGGTTTTTGAAATCCAGGAGTTCGGCAATTCCACCCGGTATTGCAAGCACGATAACGAGCAACAACGCTGCATAGAGGAACGTAGACCACGCGACCAGCGGTGCGGCCAATTCCGGCAGCACAGTCAAGAGAATCGTACCCAGCACCGGTCCGAGAATGGAGCCACGCCCACCGATCAGAATGGCGATGAAAAACAGCACTGAAAGATCGAGCGTGAACGCGTCCGGCGTAATGTAGGATTGCAACGAGGCGAAAACCCCGCCGGATATGGCCGCGACGGCGCCGCTGAATAAAAATACCGGAACCAGCAAAGCGGGTTTTGAGATGCCGTTCGCTTCCGCCGCCACCTCGGCGTCGCGAATTGCGGTCAGCGCGCGGCCAAACCGGCTAGCCGCCACATTCGCGGTCATCCAAGTGCAGATCGCCGCCAATCCGAAACAAAAATAATAAAAGCCCCATTGCGAGGAGAATGGTTCCGGAAAGATCGGCCCGGGAACGCCCACCCCGCCGCCGGTTACGCTCTGCCAAGCAAGCGCCACCTGGGTTACGATGGTCGCAAAGCCGAGTGTCGTGATGGCGAAATAGAAGGTCCGCAGGCGCAACGCCGGCAGCCCGATGATTAAACCAAACAGAGCGCCCACCACCGCCGCAATCGCCAGCGCTAGATAAGGCGGAAATTCTGGTGTGACATTGCCGGCTGCGAGCACGCTCGTGGTGTAAGCCCCAAGCGTGAGCAACGCGACCCAGCCGATTGCAATCTGGCCGGCGAATCCGACGACCAGGTTAAGCCCGGATACCAAGACCCAATAGACGCAGGCGCGGGTCGCAATCACGCCCCAATAGCCACCGCCAAACAGCGGAAACCCGATGCCAACCATCAGCAGCATCAGGAAGGGTAGCGTCGCGCCAAACGTGGTCGCGGAGCCAAGCGCATTTGCGCGGCTCTGGCGCAATTTTGTCGCCGCGTCCATCAGACGCGGCGCTGAAGCGAGGCGCCCGCGAGACCCTCGGGGCGGACCAGCAGAACAACGATGAACACCGTAAATACCGCCACCGAGGCGAAGATACCGCCAACCAGAAAATTTGCGGCTTGCTGAAACAGCCCGAGCAAAAGGCCGGCGACCACTGCACCCCGATTGTTACCCATTCCGCCCAGCGCGACCGGAACGAAACCATAGAAAGTGAGAATCGGCGCATTGCCAAAGAAGGCAAGCAGCATCTCTCCGCCGGCAAAGCCAGCCAGCGCACCGATCACGCCTGCAAGCGCAAAACTTGCCATGCGTAAACTGCGTTCCGGCAATCCAAGCGCACGCGCTGCGTAGTTATCTTCGGAAATCGCCAGGAAGGCGCGGCCAATCAGCGAATAACGATAGAGCAGTTCCAGCCCGACAATCACCGCCACGCAGGCAAGCATCGGCAACCAGAATTGTTGATCGAAGCCGCCGCGCGCAACGTCGAACAGGCGGGGAAACGGCCGTGCTTCCGTGCCCCATTCGATCGCAGTGAACTGCTGGACCAACAGTGCCAGCGCGAGCGTCGAGAGCACGTAGAGATGCTGGTCCAAGCTCTTGAGGACCGGCCGTACCGCGACGATTTCCGTGATGATGCCGAAAACTGCCCCGGCGACAAATACAAGCAGAAGGCCGACCGCCACGGGCATGCCCATCTGCGCGATGAACAGAGAACCCAGTACTCCGCCCAGCATGCCGAGCGTGCCTGCGGTAAAGCTGAACACGCGCGAGGCAGAAAACATCACGTTATAAGTGATGCCGATCAGTGCGTAGATGCAGCCGATCGCTACGCCGGTTAAGACGATCGATTCGACCATCGGCTCAAGAGCTGTAGCCAGGAGCCAGGTTGAACGCGCCGTCCTTAAGCGAATTAGCCTCGACCATCACCACTTCCTCATCCGGGTAGCCGTTGTGCTGATCCGGGCTGAACGTGATGTCGCCGTACACACCCGGGAATCCTTTGAGCTTATTGAGGTAGCTGACGATTTGCTCGGGCTCGGTGCCGACGGCCTTCATAGCCTCGGCAATCATCCGTGGGCTGTCATAACCGAGTGCTATCCACCACAACAGCGTGTCGCCCATGTCGATCTTGGCGGTCTTGAGGCGCTCCACGAAAGCGGTGGTGCGCTCGGGAAGCTTTCCGCCAGCGCCGTAGCAGACGTTGCGGAAATTGTTCGGATAGACCTTCGCCCAGAATTCAGGCTTTTCCAGTAACGCTTTGGTCTGACCCGAACCGAGCGTGGTCTGACCGACGATTGGCACGTCCCAACCCATATTGCCGCGCGTATTGATGATGCGGGAGAGAAAGCCGGCATTCACGCTCCACGGCATGATGGCTTCCGCGCCCGCCGATTGCATGCGCAGAAGTTCGGGCTTTAGGTCTGGATTGGCGGCGTCGACGTTGCCCTGATAGACGATTTCGGCGTTCTTGGCCTGAAGCATCGGCACATAGGCATTGACTGAGGCTGTACCATAGCCAGTTGTGTCGCTGATCACCGCGACCTTTTTGCGCTTGAGCACGTCCAGCACATAACGGTTCGCCGCTGCGCCAATCTGTTGATTGGTTGGCGCGTTTCGGAAGCACATCGGATATTTTTGCGCATCCGTCAGAGTATCAACCCAGCACGGATGGACCTGCGGTGTGGTAGCACGTGCGAGCAGCGGCACGACCGCAAGCGACTCGCCGGAATTGACGGGACCGAAGACGACGCTCACCTTCTGCCCGTGTGTCAGTTCGGCTGCTCCATTGACGGCCTTTGTCGGGTCGCTCTGAGTGTCACGAGTGATCAGTTCGAGCTGTCGTCCATTTATGCCGCCGGCCGCGTTGATCTCCTGCACTGCCAATTGAATTCCGCGGTTAATGCCGATACCCGTGGAGGACGACGGGCCGGTGAGCGCCGGCAGATAACCGACGCGAATAGGCTCAGTTGCTGCGATCGCAGGTTTCGCAAGACTGCTTGCGGCAATAGCGGCTGCGCCGGCTGATCCCAGCGCTTGACGACGCGTGATCGACATTTTGTTTCCTCCCTAGCTGGTGGCCGTGGCCTGCTCCGTCCGTAGCTTGTCGTGTTCTCTAGGCTTTTGCGACGGTACTATATCCTCGACCCGATGGTCCGCATAGCCGCGCACAAACGAGCGATCAAAAACGATGGGGCAGCTCTCACTCAAGCGTGGGATTGCTCCCAACAGTTTTCTTCAACAGGGCTTTGCCGCGCTCGCACGCAGTTTTGCGCTTTTCGAGCTGAAAATTCTTGAAAGGAGTCAGAGCGATGGAACTCGGTCTCGTCAATAAAACGGCTCTCGTCACCGGCGGAAGCAAGGGAATCGGCCTCGAGACAGCACGCGCGCTCGCACGGGAAGGCGTGAAGGTGCTCATCTGCGCTCGCCGCGCATCGGCGCTCGCCGACGCTGCGCACGACATCATGCAGACCACTCAAGCGAAGATTGAGACTTACCCGCTAGACGTGACCAAGGTTGAACAGATCGAAATGATTCCGCGCATCGTTCGCGAGAAACTTGGCCGCCTCGACATCCTCATCAACAATGCCGGCACGGGGACCTACAAACCATTTCTTGAAGTCACTGATGAGGAACTGGTCGAGGGCATGGCAATCAATTTCTTCGCCCAATTTCGCATCTGTCAGCGTGTGGTACCGATAATGATCGCTCAAGGCGGTGGCCGGATCGTCAATGTGAGCGGCCAGACCGGAATCATGACGCTCAACCCGCCGTTCTTATCCACGTGCACCGGTCCAGCGAAATCGGCGGAGATCCGCTTCTCGAAAGTGCTCGCCAACGAGCTAGCGCCGCACAATATTCGCGTCAATTGCGTGATACCGGGCTTTATCAATACGCCCGAGCGTTTCGCCAAATGGGAACGAGAGCTTGCCAAGCGCCAGCTCAATCCCGAGGATGCCGCGCGCGAGCGCTGGCTATGGTCTAGCAATCAGGGCATGCGCGACACGCGCTGGGGCACGCCCGAGGAGATCGCCAATCTCGTTGTTTTCGCTGTCTCGGACGCCGCAAGCTACATCAACGGCGCAGAACTCGTCGCCGACAATGCAATGGATAAGTCCTGAAAAACAATCGAAGCCGCGCAGCGAGGACATTCTGAAACGACTGCTTCGGAATTTTCGCTCCATGCTTGACGCTCAATGCCCGCTCTTTGCGTCTTCCAGTATCATGTCTGCACCCTTCTCGCCGATCATAATTGCGGCTGCGTTGGTATTTCCTGAAACGACCGCCGGCATGATCGAGGCGTCGATCACTCGTAAACTGCTGAAGCCGCGCGCCCGTAGCCGTTCGTCGACCACGGCTTTTTGATCCTGCCCCATGCGGCAGGTGCCCACCGGATGATAGGTGGTCGAGCCGCGGCGGCGGATGAAATCGAGTAATCCATCATCGTCGTCACATTGCTGGCCCGGTTCGATCTCCTCGGCGATATAGCGCGCCATGGCCGGCGCCCGAAAGATACGGCGCATCGCTGCAACACCGGCCACAATCGTGTCGCGGTCCTTTTGTGTCGCCAGATAATTCGGGTTGATTGCCGGGACGTCTCGCGGATCGGCTGATCTGATGCGCACATAGCCGCGGCTCTCCGGTCGCAGCAACACGCAATTTCCGGTCACGCCCGGGAATGGATGCAGCTCGCCGCCAATGGTCTGGGCGGAGAACAGCGAAATCGAGCATTGTGAGTCGGGCGTCGCGGAGGCGGGATGCGCACGCAGAAAACATCCTGCCGAGACCGCCGGGATCGCGAGATAACCGCGGCGCGTAAGTACGTAGTGCAAGCCGTGGGTAAGCTTGCCGGTCCAGCTGCGCACCGCATCGTTGAGCGTGATCGGCTCTTTGCAACGCAACATGATGCGGCCTGAAATATGGTCGTTGAGATCTTCGCCGACGCCCGGGGCATCGGCGACTACGGCGATCCCATGGGATTGAAGGAGTGGCGCCGGCCCAAGCCCGGAAAGCTGCAATAGCTGCGGCGAATTGAACGCGCCGCCGGCGACAATCACCTCGGCACCGGCGCTGGCGTGGCATTTTTCGTTGCCGACAAGATATTCTACGCCGGTCGCTCGTCGGCCATCGAACACAATACGCGTGGCGAGCGCCTGCGAAACCACCTTGAGATTGGCGCGGCGTCGCGCCGGCCTGAGATAGCCGGCCGCAGTCGAGGAGCGCACACCGTTGCGCATCGTTGTCTGGTAATATCCCGCGCCTTCTTGAATCGAACCGTTGAAATCGTCGTTGCGGGGATGCCCGCATTGTATCGCCGCTTCGACAAACGCCTTAGCGAGAGGATGGCGGTCGCATAAGTCGGAAACAGCGAGTGGCCCACCAATGCCGTGGAATTGATCCGTGCCGCGTTCGTTGTCTTCTGCCTTTCGAAAATAGGGCAGTACTTCCTCGAAGCTCCAGCCGGTATTCCCGAGTTGCCGCCAAATGTTGAAGTCTCCCGCCTGTCCGCGGATATAGATCAGTCCGTTGATCGAACTGGATCCACCGAGAACCTTGCCGCGCGGGGCGATGACCTTTCGGTTATGGCATTCCGGTTGCGGCTCAGTCTCGTAGCACCAATTGAACCGCCGATTGTTGAACAGCTTGCCAAAGCCGAGCGGAATGTGAAGCCACGGGTGCCGGTCATTTGGGCCCGCCTCCAAGAGCAGCACGCGATGGCGACCGGACGCAGTGAGCCGATAGGCCAGAACGCACCCCGCACTGCCGGCTCCCACGACGATAAAGTCAAACGTTTCTGAATTCTGCACGCGCTTTCCTTAGCTCACGCATGGCGCTTAGTTGATGCAAGCAAGCGCTCCGCCATCGACTGGTAACGCGACACCGGTGATGAAATTCGCCTCGTCCGAAGCCAAAAACAAAGACGCGTTGGCGACGTCCCAGGCGGTCCCCATCTTGTGCCGCAGCGGCACGCGCGCATCGCGCGCGGCGGCCACTTCGGCCCGGCTTTTGCCGCTGACGCGCGCTCGTGTGTCAACTGCCATCGGGGTATCCATCAATCCTGGCAAGATCACATTGGCGCGCACGCCATATTGCGCGTTCTGGACGGCGATCTGCTGAGTGAAGGCGATCATTCCGGCCTTGGTGGCCTTGTCGGCTACATTGGGATACTGCTCCCAGGCGGCGACCGATGAAATGGCGGTGATGACGCCGGCGCGCTGCGCTCGCATCAGCGGCAGGACGTGCTTGCAAGCCATGATGGCGCCGCGCAGATTGACGGTGGCGATCCGGTCGAAAGCAGCCTCGGTGATCTGGTCGAGCGGCGCGTCGCCGCCGGCGATGCTCACGCCGACATTGTAGTGAAGAATGTCTATTCGCCCCCAACGCCGCTGTGCTGCCTCAACCATCGCCCCAAGCGTCGCCTCCTTGGTAACATCGGCCTCGAACGCGACGCATTCTCCGCCCGCCATCGCGACCGTTTCGTGGGCTGAGGAAAGATTGTTGTCGACCGCCATCACCTTGGCGCCTTCCTGAGCGAAACGCAAAACCGTGGCCCGGCCATTGCCCAATCCCTCGCCCGGCGATTGGCCGGCGCCAATGACAATGGCGATCTTGTCCTTGAGACGCATGTTGACCTCAGTCGGTGAACGGGAGATTCGCAGAACGGCACGTTATCGGATGGCGCGGTCATTCCGCTTTTATGTTAGCCGCCCGGATCACCTTGCCCCACTTCTCAGTTTCATCGGCGATGAGTTTGCCAAAGTCGGTTGGCGAGCCCGACAACAGCATGCCGCCCATGTCGGCAAGCCGCGTCCTGATCATGGGATCGTTGAGACCTGCATTGGTCTGCCGATTAAGGAGTTCGACGATTTCTGTAGGCGTTCCTTTGGGGGCAGCGATGCCAAACCACGAACTCGCCTCGAAACCGGGAATAAATTCCGCGACTGTGGGGATATCCGGCAGCGCTTCCGACCGTTTGGCCGTGCACACCGCCAGCGGCCGTAGCCGGTCGGCACGGATATAGGTGATCGACGCGGTCATGGTTCCGAACCCGACCTCCACCTGCCCAGCAATTAGATCGGCCATCGCAGGACCGTCGCCGCGGTAAGGCACGTGCTGAAGATTGGCGCCGGTCATTGCATTGAACAACTGTCCGGCCAAGTGGCTTGCGGTCCCAATACCTGCCGAGGCAAAGCTAACCTTCCCTGCATTGGCCTTGGCGTACGCGATTAATTCCGGAACTGTCTTCACCGGAACCGCCGGATTCACCTCGACTACGTTTGGCACGCGCACGACGCCGGCCACCGGTGTTGTGTCACGGAGAAAATTAAAACTGAGATGCTGATAGAGCGTGGGATTTGCGGCCACTGCGGGCGGGACCATCAGGAGCGTGTAGCCGTCGGCCGGCGCATTGACCACCGCTTCAGCGCCGACATTGCCGCCGGCCCCGGGACGATTCTCAATGAT
>Ga0126381_100007832_pt1 | contig 11909 bp, 11 predicted proteins | sample PanSoiMetPlot_28_FD_96465 | JGI IMG/M metagenome (GOLD analysis project Ga0126381, IMG submission 96465) | Tropical forest soil microbial communities from Panama - MetaG Plot_28 | ecosystem: Environmental > Terrestrial > Soil > Tropical forest > Bulk soil | place: Panama | collected 2016-02-17
AAGATGGCGATCGAGTCTCAACGCCTGCTTTCGTTTTTCGTGCTACCGCAATCACTGTTCTTGTGGGTGCGGCAATTGCAGCGGTCCTTTTGCCATTCTGGATTGCCCTGATTCACTACCCCGTTACGCAATCTCCTATTTCACACCCTAGTCGCGCGAACTACATATTGAGTCCGCAGTGGGGCCTCAACTATTTCGTGATTCCGTATGGAGCTTTGATTCTCGCATTACCGTTCATTATTGTGCGCGGCTCTATGACGCCTCGCCTTCGTCCACTGCTCTTCGGTTTCTGGCTTGCATTCCTGGTGGGGCTTGGAGGAACAACGCCAGTTGGTCGCCTTTTGCTGGGCCGTGCCTTTGAGGTCCTGACGATGGAGCGCTTCAGCTATTGGGCGACTCTGCTGGCACTGCCATTTGTCGGACTTTTGGCCTCAGAACTTATCGTTCGATATCGAACGCGAGCGGCTGTCGGCCTAACTATCACTGCGGCGGCGAGCTGTGCATTGGCAGTGTCGTGGGCTACATATCGACCAGCTGATGCAGCAGAATTCAAAGTTGACTCGACCGCAGAGTGGCTCAATCGCGACGGTCACGATCAATACAGGTACATCACGCTTGGCTTTGGCAACAAAATCTCGCGATTAGCAGTTTTGACCGATGCAAGCAGCGTCGATGGCGAATGGAATTCTGGACGCATGCTGCCAGAACTGACGGAGCATGGCGCCGGAGCACTCACCAGTTCAAAATATTTCGGCAAGCCGGGCCTCGATGCACTGCGCGCTATTCTTGATCACGCAGACCGTTATGGATTGAAGTGGGTGTTTCTGAAAGATCCATACTATGAGCCGCTCCTATCATTCGCCGGCTGGCGCCGTGTCGATGAGCTTGAGGACAAGACCATCACAGTGTGGAGCAAAGAAGGGGTGCCCCCAGCCACACAGTTAAATGCTCCGCAAATTCCCCCACATTGGCAAGGCATGATGTGGGGAACGCTCCCTTTCGGCAGCAGCTTGTTGGCCATACTGGTTGTCCTGATTCCGGAAAAGCGCCGTAATAAAAGCGAAGAGACCCAGGACGCCTCCATCTATGACGATCTTGTGCCAGGGAGGATGGCCTCGTGAACAAAGGGCGTTTACTAGCGGCCACGCTCACAATCGCAACAGTGGCCCTTGTTGTAATGGGGACTCTTTGGCCGAATCAATCTGCGGTCGCCCTAGCTGGCGGAAACAGTTTCCTGCGTCCGTCATCTACGCCAGAAGCGGTGGTCACAAACCTGGCGCAAGATATCGGCCGGCAAGATTGGCGCAAAGCGTATTCAAGTCTTGGGAATAAGGCTGAGTTCAGCGAAGCAGATTTCTTGCGTGACCTAACGGGAAGCTATCCCAGTCTCCGTACATATGCAACCTTGGATAGTTTCGAACTGCGGCCACTCCATGCATCTTCCAGCGATGCGCAAATTCAGCTGAAAATGCATTGGTCCACAGTCATTGGCACATTTTTGGACATACGGAATTTGCATGTGGTGAAAAATGGAGATCGTTGGGAACCCGAATGGCCTATCGTGAAGGAGACTCGCGTACCCCCACAGGTCATCCCTGTGAATTATCTACGGTGGGATGTGATCTATCGTGGCGCAGGCGATGATTGGGACGCGCAGGATGTAGAAGTGCCGCACGTGCGCATAGTGGACATGCACCCAGTTGAACGAAGCGATGGGGTAGTCATTCTGGGTGAGCTTTTGAATGAAGATGCTGTCCCTGCATATGTCTCCGTGAAAGCCACCCTGCAGGACAAAAATGGCAAGGCAATCGCCACAGAAGGTAGCTTCGACAAGATTTCTCATCTTCTCTTGCCGAAGCAGGTCACGCCATTTTTCATTCCGTTTCGCGATGTAGCGTTAGCTGATGTCGGCAGTGTTCACATGGAACCGCTAGCAACACTGGTGGCGGCATCGGCAGATCCTGTGATTGAGATCGAAGACCAAAAATTTAATCCCGCTCCCGGAGCCACTTTGGCAGGAGAATTGGTCAACCAAAGTGGACAGGTTGTAAGTATCGCACATGTCCTCGGTACTTTTTATGACAAGAATGGGCAACTTGTCTGGGTGGCTGATCAATATATCGATCGAGCGCTCTTGCCACAAATACCGGTTCCCTTCTCGATCAACGTTCCGGAAGACATTGCAAGAAAGGTCGGCAACGAGCGCACGATCACTACAGCTTACAGTTCAGGCGGTTTCTAATGGAACTCAAGCTGAAAGTTCTGCTCATAGGTCTGATGACCGCTGCGACACAAGTCGCTACCGCACAAAACAGTAACATAGGTCTACCCAATACCGTTGAAGCAGGAAAAGCGTTTTCGATTCAAAGCAGTGGTAACGGAAAAGCCGTTCTGTATATTGTTGGTCCAGATCAGGTGCTCAGGCGTGATGTTGAATTGGGTGGCACTACATCTATCCCGGCTGGAACTCTGTACAATGCCGGTCACTATGTGGCCATTCTTGTAGGAGCGTCATCAACTGACAGTGGAGCGTTCGATGTCGTTCCTACAAACCAGCCTGCAGCTCTGAGGTTTCTCGCGAAGCCTTCTCGTTTGCCTGTTGGGCTGCACAATGGGATCAGTGGTGTGGTATATGTTTTCGATTCGTATCAGAACCTGATCACAGTGCCAACCCCTGTTTTTTTTGAGCTGCCGAATGCATCAGGAAGTGTGCAGACCCACTCAGTTACGTCTCGCGACGGTGCAGCGTGGCTCACTCTGGATTCAACACAGAAAGAAGGTGCGACTAACTTTGTAGCTCGAGTTGGTGGAATTTCGAGTGCCCGCGTCATAGAGCAGGTTCCGGGTGAGCCTTGCGGGTTAAGAATGAGCGCCAGGCAAACTGGCCAAAAACTGGAATTGCAAACAGATCCCGTGCGCGACTGCAGCGGGAATGCCGTTCCCGATGGAACGATCGTTACCTTTACTGAGACCTACAACGGAAGCCAATCAACGGCCGACGTGCCCCTTAAACGTGGAATTGCGCATATCGAGATGCCCGCCTATGACGGAGCCCGCATCTCAGTTGCAAGCGGAGTTGTCATGGGAAATGAGATCCGGTGGGGAAGATAACGATGATAAAATCCCTCCTGATCGGTTGTTCGCTTTTGGTCGCGACGACGGGCTTCGGCGCAGACCAAGCCGCTGTGCGTGTGGAACCGACAAATTTGCAAAGCCCGCGACACCTCGAAAAACAGACAGAAGCTGCCGTAATTCGTGACTATCTGCAAGCCTGGCAGAGTTTTGACACCGCATTTGATCAAAATCGCATTGAGCTGCTTGACCGTGATTTTGTGGGAAGTGCCAAAGACAAGCTTGCTAGTACAATTCATGGGCAAGCCAAACTCGGGATCCATACGCGCTATCAAGACCGTGCGCACGATCTTCAGATCGTTTTCTATTCGCCGGAAGGATTGTCAATCCAGCTGATTGACAATGTTGAATATGATGTGCAGGTTCTTGATCACGACAAAGTACAGACAACACAGAAAGTCAAGACGCGTTACATCGCTGTGTTAACTCCATCAGAAGTACGGTGGAGAGTACGCATATTCCAGTCAACCCCTGAGTAAGCCGACTGAAATAAGTACGATCGTCATGCTGTAAAGAACGACTAGAAAAGTACGGCTCGTAATAAACACTTGTTCCCAAGGAGCTGTAACCCAAATGATCTCAGTGGTCGTTCCTATTTTTAATGAAGAGGAACTCATATCGCTGTTCCATGTAGCTGTTGCTTCAGCCATGAATTCTGTTGGCGAAGATTGGGAGGTAGTATATGTAAATGATGGCTCCAGAGATTCGTCTTTGGAACTGCTAAGAGACATTCAATCGGAAGATCCTCATGTAGTTGTAGTTGATTTGTCGCGCAACTGGGGACACATGGGTGCGATTTCTGCAGGCCTGCAAACCGCGCGTGGTGATGCCATCGTGCTCATGGATGGTGACTTTCAGGACCCTCCGGAAGTCGTTCCCCAATTGGTGGAGGCATGGCGAGCCGGGGCCCAAGTCGTTGTCGCCGTGAGGCGAACTCGAAAGGAACGGCGTAAAGTTCTCGCCAAGCTATTTTCCCTTTTTTATCGAGTCTTGGGGGCACTGTCGGATTTCCCGATACCATTGAACGCCGGAATATTTGGTCTTATGGATCGACAGGCGGTAGTTTCAGTCAACTCCATGCGTGAAAGAAACCGGTATCTGCCTGGATTGCGATCCTGGGTGGGTTATCGAAATGCTGTTGTCTATTACGACAGGCAGGATCGGGCGGCAGGGAACGGCAAACTCTCATTTATAAGCCGTATCAAATATGCAATGGATGCAATTACGAGCTTCAGCTATAAGCCATTACGACTTTGTTTTGCTCTATCGCTCTTGTCGAGTTGCGTGGCTGTCGTTCTCGCTTTTTCCGCGATCTTCTCCAGAAACCGAGTAGACACGGTAGGCTTGAGCGTGACGGCCTCAGTTTTCCTGGTGGGATGCCTGTTGCTCCTTTGCCTCGGCGTGCTTGGTGAATATTTGGGGCGTGTGTATGACGAAGTGCGTAGCCGACCTCTTTCAATCATCAACAAGGTTTACTACTCCTCGGAAATTTCCTCCCAGATAAGTAATCAGAACGAAGAAGAGAGTACGGACAAGATTTTTCGAGTAGCTTGAAGCGTTAGGGCAATAAAGGAGAGCAAAAGACCTCAGCATGCTTATGACTGAGATCTTTGCGCGATGTGTCAATCTTTTAATGCATGGCAGCTTGCGGCAATCCCGCATTACAACTAGCGATTCCGTGTTCAATTGCTGTGCCTTCCTCATAGTCATTCCATGTTTCCACGAGTAAGAATGGAAGGGAATCATCCGGCGGTGAGTACTTTTTCCACAGATTGAACGTGTCAGTAAATGTTTGGCCGCAACGAGAAGATATACGGCGATTAAGTCCCCAGGTAGCTTTGCTGTCATCGAAGCTGGCCCACGCCCCTCCGACAGTAATTTTGTCAGGGTATTTTAACTGCATGGTGTCATAAAAATTACTCAGATACTGTTCTCCCCAATTACTCCCATCTGCAGCCCAGCCGCCTTTTCCAGGATTGATCCACGCATAGAAACCGTCAAATGCGTTTGCATATTGTCCTGGTTCATTCTCTTCGATAAGCAGCGGCTGCGGGTTCCACCTGTTGACCTCCACGCGTATCCGGTTCCAGTCGGTATGCCCTCCCTTTGGGAAGATAAAGATGACTGGGCGTTCTTCATATCTGAGATATGCCTCATGTCCCGATGCATTCGGAGCAAGGTAGGTTTCGTGGAACATCTTGAAATCTGCGAAGGCTTCGTCAGTTGCACCTTCTTCCTCGTCGGTCTCGTCGTACATCATCGCAATATGGAATTGCTCTTTTGCGGCGATGGACTGCATCAGAGCGTAGCTCTGATCGATAAAGGGCTCGCGGTCTCCGTACCAATCCACTACAAATCCTGAAATCCCGAGAGCCTTAGCCTGGCGAATTTGTTTTCGTATCACTTCAGGATCATGCGAGGAATACCCAACGGATATATGTCTTGGATGTCCGAACCACGGTTCATACATCGCCAGTATCTGAGATTTAGTGCCAGCGACGGATCTTTTTACTCGTGCGGCCCGATGCTCTTCCTGATTTGTACAGCCATGCGGCAAAAGAAAAAGACAAAGTAATGCAGCACCTATGCGATCAAACATAAAGATACTTTTTAGAAGCGGTTAGCTATGCTCGGGTTGTTATGCCATCGCAGAAACGACGCCCGTCTTCGACTGCCAGGCAAGCAGCCGAGAAGCTCATGATCTGCATCCAACTGTTAGTTGCACGCAGGGGCACTGCGTTCCTAATCTTTCCCAGGGAACCCGCGTTCAATTTAGTAAGGCAGGGATTTCATTTAAGACTCCTCTCTTAAAAGCTGGAGCAAAAACACGTGGTAAACGGCCCGACGCAAGAAGTAAAGACGCTTCAAGCCCGCATTCTTTCAGGAAGCTTCGTATTGCTTTCAGGCTCCGGTCTGGCGACAGTCATCAACTTTGCCTACAACATCTCAGTTGCACGGTTTCTAGGGCCAACAGGTTTTGGCCACGCTACGGTTGTCTACACACTTCTGACTTTGATTTCTGCTGTGACGCTCTCTTTTCAGATTGTTTCTGCAAAGATGGTGGCGCAACAAACATCTACAGAGGACAAAGGCGCGGCGTATCGTGATTTCCATAGATGCGCATGGGGATGCGGCATTCTTGTTGGCCTTCTTCTTCTGCTATTTCAAAACGCAATCGCCAACTACCTGAAATTGCCCAGCCCCCTTCTCGTTGCGTTGCTCGCAATCGGAGCCGCATTTTATGTTCCATTGGGAAGTCGGCGCGGCTATATTCAGGGAGCTTATGGATTCCATCGTTTGGCCACCAACCTTGTCCTGGAAGGTGCGGTTCGACTCGTAGGATCACTTCTTCTGATCGCATTAGGCTTAGGCGTCGAGGGCGTAATCGTCGCCAATTCCGCAGCCGTAGCAGTCGCATATCTTGCGGCCTTCCCCAAGCTTTCATCCCGCGTGCCGAATCAACTTCGCTTGGCGCATGCGTTTCGCGAAACGATGCAAGGAATGGTCTTCTTCGCTGGCCAGGTCCTCATCAACAACTGCGACATCGTACTGGTGAAACACTTCTTCACCCCTAAATCAGCGGGACTGTACGCGGCCGTAGCAATGGTGGGTCGCGTCATTTTTGCCTTTTCCTCAGCAGTGGTAAATACTATGTTTCCTCTGGTCGCGGGTACTCGTGATGAGGAGAGAAAAAATCTTAAACTACTCACTACGTCTTTACTGCTGGTTTTCGGAATTGGATCAGTACTAGCCATTTGCTTACGCATCGCGCCCGCAACACTCTGGACCACGTTCTTTGGATCTGGCTTTGCAATCGCCGGGAAATACGGCCTCCCGTATCTATTGGCGTTGTATGCCATTACCACTGTGATTTATTCGCTAAGTGTTGTGATTATCACCTATGAGATGGCGTACAAGATCGCCAATACCAGCTGGGTACAGTTGGCGTTCAGCGGTGTTCTCGTCGCCGGCATTTGCCGATTCCATTCATCCTTGCAACAAGTGATCATGGTTCAACTGATTTTGATGTTCGCTCTATTGCTCCTTGTAGCGCTTCCGTTCTTCCGCAGTACCTTGAGCGAATCAAGAGCCTTACAACAACTTGAAACTGTTCGTCCCATTAGAGTACTGCGGCGCGTTCCAGAGGACGAGGTGATCGCCGATTTCTTGAAGAGCGACTTTGAGAATCCCGCCTTTCGCGATTACCAGCACGCCTTGCGCGAACTTGTAGTCAATCCAAATCTTGATGATGCTGGCGAAAACGCGAAGCGCCGGGCTCTATTTTTCATCCGACACCTTTCCTTGTGGAAGGAATTGCCCTCCGGAACCAGTTGGTATGAAGTGGAAGTAAGGGACGAAGGTCTAGATCAGATTCGGGCCTTTCCTCGCGCGCAATGGCGAAAACTAGCTCGGGGTAATTATTCCGTCACTGAAGTCGCCGAGCGTATTCGCCAGCGGCAGAACGTTGTTGAAGGACCATTTCTTTCGAAGATTGATGCGATACGCCAAGAGCTTCTTAAAGAAAACCCTGTTCTGGGCAGTGTGGTCCTTATCGGTGTAAATGATAGTGAGCCTCTCACCGTCCTTGATGGAAATCATCGTCTAGTGGCCGCGACCCTAACATCGTCGTGCAGTGTGCAAAAACTCAGATTTTTGTGTGGCTTATCTCCAAGAATGACACAGTGCTGCTGGTACAACACAAACCCTCTCACTCTTTTTCGATATGGAAAAAACCTATTGACCCATCTTGTGCGTGATCCCGAAGCAGAACTTACACGCCTTTTGCAGAGCTCTTGATGTTTGAGAAGCAAGACAAATGTGAAAATCAGCGAAGGTAGGTACACGGATATGACAAATCAGACACGCACCGTGACGGTAAAGCAGGTACCAGAAAAATTGAGCGTACGGCAAAGATGGATCTTCTTTCGAGAAATTGAAGATTGCATGAACGTGAATCGCCCGCTGTTGGTGCTTGACTGTACCAACGTGCAACAGGTGAACAAGGCAGTAATTCATCTACTGCTGCGTTGTTTAGAAGAGGCAATGAAGCGTAATGGTGACGTTAAGCTTGCTGCCATTCCCCAAAAGGTGAGAGCGATTTTAGAGCGAACCGGAGTGAATCAACTCTTCGAAATTTTCGATACGACAGATGAGGCAGTGAATAGCTTTTATCAAGCTTCGGTATGCGTAGTGCCTCAAACAGTGAATCCCAGATGCTCATCTCTGGGGTCGGAGCAAGTAGCATAGTCGAGTTCTATGAAGTGCAAGAAGGGTTTAAGTGCAATGAAAATCTCTAGTTGCTGGATACGGCGGCAAATTGCGGTGTGTCTTGTGATTTTCATGACTCTGTCATTCGGAGAAGTAAGCACGGCATTATCACAGCAGGCACCACAGGCACAGCAAACGCAGAGCACGACCTCCACTCAATCGCAAACCACCACCCAAACTCAAACACTGCCTGACAGTTCCAATACTTCTCCTCAGACCGTTCCGTCCAATAGCCTGCAGAGTGCACCGGAACCACAGCATAGCACTTCACAACCCGTTGGTACTGCTGCAGCACCATATGAAAAAGTCGTGGGCGTTGCTGCGTCACGACCGGTCGGAGCGGCGATTGCACCGGCTAAACAGAAAAGAACACGTACCATCCTCATTAGTGTGGGTATTGTAGTGGCCACTGGTGTCGCCGTCGGAACGATTGTTGCCCTTTCTAAGGCAAGCCCAAGCCAGCCGCACTGAGATTAGCAACCGAAATCATAGTCAATGCATATACTCACTAAGAAAACGCGTTCCATACTCATAAGTTTTTCCGGAATTGATGGTGCCGGAAAGAGTACTCAGATTGCAGGCCTTCGAGCACGAATTGAACGAGCAGGCACGCGCGTCCATGTGATTACGTTCTGGGACGACGTTGCGCGACTTACTCGGCTCCGAGAAGCAGGCGGACACGCACTGTTTAAAGGAGATAAAGGAATTGGAAGCCCAGACAAGCCGATTAACCGAAGAGACAAGAATGTTCGTTCGTGGCCGATGAGTTTGATACGGCTAGGCCTTTATTTCGCAGATGCAGTTTCACTTCGACTTGCGGTGAAGAAAGCTCTTACGTCTGACGCTGATTTCATCATCTTTGATCGGTACGCATATGATGAGCTATCAAACCTGGAATTGAGCAATCTGGTCAATCGTGCTTACATTCGATTGATCATGAAGATCGTTCCAAGACTGCATGCCAGCTTTCTACTCGATGAAGATCCAATTCAAGCCCGCGCCCGCAAGCCTGAGTATCCTATCGAATTTCTTCACGCTAGCCGCGCCTCCTACAAAAGATTATGTGAGTTGATTGGTGGAATATCTATCATCAATCCAATGCCAGTGCATGAAGTTCAGCAACGCATCTGGAAACATGTGGAGAAGCTTCTTGCTGTAGATGACCGTCAAAATGTACAGAACGAACAGCTCATTGATGGCGATCATCATATTCGTACGCGGCTGAACGAGCGAACTATTCATCCAACAGCTTCTTGAACAACGCTCGTTCGCCTCTTCCTTTTTACCAGTAGGTAAAGTTGAGGTTGTCAAGATACATGGTGTAGGCCGCCTGTTTATAGTTGCCATCCATCTGGTAGTTCAGAGTAATTCCCCACCAATCAGCAGGAACTGCGAACGGCGGGTAGGTTTTATTGATGTTAGCCGTCACGCCATTTAGCGTGATTGACTGGAACAGAAGGGTATTGTCGGATTCTCGTTGCACCTGAATTGTGACGTGGTTCCATCCGTTGTTTATCGGATTGCAGGCGACACCGGTGGAGGCCCATCTCACATTCACGTTGTCCCAAATGTCCCATTCGTGTCCTCCCGCAATGCGACATTGGTTGCCCCAAATCATCCCCACCCCATTCATGTACATGCTGATGTCAAACTCCAGAACTTGGGAGAGCGAGAGGTTTGATCCATAGAAGTAGGCATCATAGGTGAAGTTGTGCAGCGTCAGAAGAAGCTTGTGATCGTTATCGGGAAGACCCTGCGTTGAGAATTGTCCGATCACCGGATTGGACCACAGAACATCAGAGTAAGGCGTTGATCCGCCAATATTGAATTGAGTTGCATGGCCGCTCAGCGAAGGCGATGTGATGTGCTGGTACATCGACCAGTTCACACCCGGGCACCCCGGTCCGCATATGTCGTAGATCGGGGCTAGCTCGCCCCAACCGTTCCAGCCGCCGCTGGATTGGATATTGTAGAGCGTGTGGCCGCTGCCACCCTGGACGGTGACGTTGATGGGCGTGTAGGAAGCGCCGCCGCAGTAGTCCCATTCCTCTACTACTGTGTGCTGGTTGCCAGTGGGCAGACTCAACTGGGTGTTCAGCTTGGTTCCCATCACCACGTAGACCAGCTGGTTGTTCACGTATATTCCTATGGAAGCTATGCCTTTCGGGCAGGTGCTTGTCGTGGCTGTCGCGACGTAGTTGGCTGGCGAGCTTACGGTGCTATTGTTCGCTGGTGTGGTGACCCAAACGCCGCTCTGGCTGGCGACTGTGACGGGAATGTGGGCGAAGGTTGCGCCGCCGCAGAAGTCCCACTCTTCTACAACAGTGTCGTGTTTTCCTGGCTTCATGGAAACGTTGGCGTTCAGACTGGTTCCATTCTGGACGACAACTAGCTCGTTATCTACATAAACACCCATGGAAGCGACGCCTTTTGAGCATGTTGTGGTGGTTGCGGTGGCGACATAGTGCGCCGACGAACCGACTGTCTCCCCATTGGATGGGCTGCTTACGGTGACATTCGCAAATGCGGGTGCCACGCAGATCAAAAGCAGAGAGAAGGCGGGGAATGTCTTCATGAATTTGACCCTTTAGCGCTATTCGTGTCGCGCAGTGTTGATGTTTGCGTGAGGCTCTGTCCGCTGCGCTTTGTCAGCGGAGAGTCAGGTAGCTCCTTATGTCAATGGGCTGGTCTGAGCGGCAGGACACCGTTCGCCTGGCGAGAACTCTACAACCTCATATGCGTACTTCGGAGGCGAGCTGAGGCATGCACCGAAGTTCGGCTTTTATTACGAGATATATGTGGAGGATTCGTCTTGCGGTTTCAGAGCAGTGTGGAGCGTTCCGCGCAACACCCTCACTTAAGTCCCGAACTTAAGGCCTTAAGGCAGGAAAACATTCAGATGATTTGCAGGCCGGATCATAAACATTCCCGTTTGGGTGAGGGAAGCTCTTTTTACAACTATGCGAAAAAAATTTTGGCTACAGGAAACCTTTTGACGACTTGGAGTAATTTATGCACAGTTTTGCCGTCAAATTGTCCTTTTAGAGGCACTTTATTACGTGCCATTTTTTCAAGCATTAGAAATCCGAAATATCCGATATACCAGTGGTCGCCCCTCCCCCGGTATTTTGTACGGAGATCCTTTATTTTCAATCAGTTAGAGCGGTGTTCTTGTACGGAGATAGTTTGTTTTCAATAGGTTAGCCTCCAAATCAAAGGCATGGCTTTGAGCCATGCCTTTGATTTGTTTCCTGTATCCAGTTTAGCAAATTTCTCTATATTTTCGTTCACATGGCCAATGCTGCTAATCCATTTGAATTTAATAGGTTAGCGCAGACATTGACTCTGGGGGGACTTGACAAGATTTTTGATGCCCACACGAGGCTGAAGGTGTCCTAACAACAGGGAAGTAAGTCTCATCCTTAGTAATGTTGCCAAACTCAGCTAAGTTCTTGCAGACTGCGATCCGGTGATTTGATCCATTGGTAGTTCTAATGCAAATACTGACG
>Ga0126381_100007833_pt1 | contig 11908 bp, 10 predicted proteins | sample PanSoiMetPlot_28_FD_96465 | JGI IMG/M metagenome (GOLD analysis project Ga0126381, IMG submission 96465) | Tropical forest soil microbial communities from Panama - MetaG Plot_28 | ecosystem: Environmental > Terrestrial > Soil > Tropical forest > Bulk soil | place: Panama | collected 2016-02-17
ATCCGCGGTTGAGGAGATCATCGACAGGAAAAGGCTGCCGATGAGCAGCACGATGATGACTCCAGCGGCGCCGCTGCCGACGATCTTGGCCAGGGCGCCCACATAGAACTCGCCTTCCAGGCCAGATGCCGCCGGCACGCCCGTCGTGCCGCCGACGCCCAGGGGGAAGAGGAAGGCAACCATCAGCGTGAAAACCCCGGCCGAGCGCAGCGCGATCGTGGTGTCCCGCCTCGTGTTCTTGTACTCCGGGGCAAAGGTCGCGCAGATCTCGGCCGCGTAGATCGACCAGCCCATCAGGAATAGCCAGACCAGCGAGGTCTTCCAGCCCAGCCAGCCGTGCAACGTCCACGTCATGTTGGTGCTATGCCAGTCCCCGCTGAGGTACGGCCCGATGATGAAGATCCCGAGCGGGACCATCAGGCCCGCACCGGTCAGGTACGACACCCAGACCGCGGGCCTGATGCCGTAGACGTTGAGCAACCAGACCGCGATGATGCAGGCGATGGCGATGATGTGAGGCAGGCCTACCTTCACGGCTCCGTCAAAGAAGGTCCACGTCGCGGTCGGGAACCACTTGGCTACGATGAGGTCGCCGATGGTCTTGCCGAATATCGAAAGGACGACCGACCAGCCGATCCAGTATCCGAAGGCGCCGATCGGCCCGGCCAGCGAGAACCGCCCGCGCCAGCCTTCGTGGGCATACAGCGAGATGCCGCCCGGCTTGTCAGGAAACATCGACGCGGTCTCGGCATAGATCCAGGTCTGCATCATGCCGACCGCGGCCGAAATGGCCCACAGCGTCACAGCGCCCCAGGTACCGAGTACGCCCAGGGAGAATCCGAGTGCCGCGATCAGGAAGCCCGGGTTGCACAGGGCTATCACGAACCCGTCCCACCACCGGAGCGCCTTTAGCAGGTGCCGTTCTTCAATGCTCGCCTCGGCCATTGGGCACCTCCCGTTCACCACAGGTAAACGAGGTTTAGCATGAGTCGTCCGTTCGTGTCTATAGTCCAGGCAAGTACCGTGACCAAAGTGACGACTTCGCTGTGGGTCGTCGTTGCTCTTCGGAGCGGCCGGGGACCTGAGATCTGGCCCGTTCCGGTCATGCGCGTCTAAACTGCTCTGGTGCGCGGCGCTACGATCACGGTCCGCTGCGACTGCGGCGGCATCGGCTACGTTCCCTACGGCGAACGGTGGACGTGCCGCAAATGCGGCCGGACCTGGAACACGGAGCAGATACCCGCCGCTGAATACTGGGGAATCATGCGGGAGATGCGCCGTCTCAGGCTGACGGTGATGGGCATGGCGCTCGCGATCGTCGCGCCGATCGCGGTACTCGCGCTCGTGGGCGGGCTACGTATCCTCCTTCTCCTGCCCGTTGTCCTGGGATTCTGGTTCATGTTCTACATGCCCAGGTGGCGACGGAAAGTACGGGAGCAGACGAAAAACCTGACCAAGTGGAAGCTGCGCCCAGAGTGATGTGAGGGTGATCTGATGCCCGCCGCGCTAGACCGCGTCGTTCGCGAGCCCCCGCCGCGTAACGCCGCGAAAGGGCGCCCCGTCATGCTGGCCACGCTGGACGTGCCGTTCGCACCGGAAGCGGTCACATTCGCCATCGAATCGGCGACTGAACTTGGCCAGCGGTTCATCGTCGCCAACTTTGTCGAGCGCCCGCCGCTGCCGTTGTCAGCGATCATGGGCTATGACGAGCTGCCATACCCGCCCGACCTGGCCGAGGCGTTCAGCGCGCCGGCCGTGCTCGCTCGATCTCTGGGCCTTGAGGTGACCAGGCTCAGGGTCAAGAGCCTGCATCCGATCCAGGCCATGCTCGAAACGATCGCAGAAGAAGATCCTGGGCTCTTTGTGTTCGGCCCGGATCGATCCAAGGTGGGTCGGCTGCGATACCGGCTCGCAGTGCGGGCCATCCGGTCCCGCGCCTCCAGCCTGATCTGGCTCGCGGACTGATGCGCAGGCCGGTGCGATGCGAACGCGCGGCCAGATGAACGGGCGCCCGGGGTCAGCTGGTCACGAGCCGGGACCGCGGCACACCCCGCCCAGGCGGGGCCAGGCCTTCCTTGGCGCCACGGCTTCGCTCGCGATCATCGGCGCGATCTTGCTGTACTACACGAACTCACTGGCGAGCCGATGCCAGGCGGACCTCGCCTCGCGCTCGAGGCTTGCCCGATGCGCTGGCCTGCCCGGTCTTGCCCGTCATGTTCAGCTGCCGGTGACGGTCGCCGTTATAGCTTGCGTCGCAGTTTTCGCAGTCACATTCGTTTGGTCGCTGCTCTGGGCCTGATGCCCGCCGCGTCGATGGCTAGCTGGCCGAGTTGGTCCCGGCGAACGCGAGCGGCAGCGTGACCGGTCCGGTGTTACCGCTGTCCGGGAGCCAGGTCGCCGGTCCGGCCGGGTGGATCGCAGGCAGCCGCCGGGCGAGCGCGGTCAACGCGATACCCATGTCGGTGCGGGCGACTGTGTGGCCAAGGCAGTAATGAACGCCGCCGCCGAAGCCAAAATGCGGAAGGCGGTCAGCGGCCGTGATGTCGAAGTCGGCATTAACGAAAGCCTGCGGGTCGGTTCCGGCTGATTCGCAAAACAGGTGGATGGTGGTGCCGGCCTTGATCTCCAGGCCGTCGAAGCAAAAGTCCTCGACCGCTTCCCTGGTCACCCACGTAGTGGTGGAGCTGACCCGCATAACCTCTTCGACCGCGGTCGACCCCAGCTCCGCGTGTTGCCCGAGCAGCCGCCACTGGACGGGGTGATCAAGGAATAGCTGCACACCCAGGCCGAGCTGATTGCGGGTGGTGTCGAACCCGCCGAAGATCAGCAGAACGAGCGAGTCCCGCAATTCTGCGGCCGTGAGCCGCTCGGCGTCGGCCTCCGCTTGCACCAAACTCGTCACGAGGTCGTGTCGCGGGCTGCGGCGGCGATTGGCTATCAGCTCGTCGGCGTAGTCATACAGCTTCTCTAGCGCGGCCTCGATCCGCGGCAGATGCTCCCTGACCCGCACGCCGGTCGCCAGGCCGATGGTCGCCGACTGGTCGGCGATCGTCCGCCATTCTCGTTCGGGGATGCCGAGCAGAATCGCGATAACGCGAGCGGCGTACGGCACTGCGAAGTCGGCCATGAACTCGCAACGCCCGCGCTCGGCGAATGAGTCGATGAGCTCCGCCGCCAGGCGCTCGAAGCGCGGCCGGAGCGCATCGATGGCCTTGCGTGAGAACGCGGGATTCATCAGCTTGCGCAGCCGCAGATGGGAGTCGCCCTCGATATTGAGTACCCAGCCTGCCCACCAGTCGGCCAGCAGGCCCGAAGTCACGCCGTGATGGGCGAGCCACTGCCAGCTTCCCTGCCGCAGGCTCGGATGCCTGATCAGCCGGGCCGCCTGGTCGTACCGCAGTACCGCTAGCCCGTAGTTGGTCCGCGCGTACCAACTGGCTTCCCTTGCCCGGTGCACATGATCCGACCTGACCGAGAAGGTCGGATCGGCTAGGTCAAGAAAAGGCGGCACTAGCTCCGGCATCGCTCCTAGTGGCCTTGCGGCCGCTCCCAATCCTGAAGACCCTGCGGATGCCAGTGTTCACCCACGCGCTGGCTGTCTGACCGCCATGAGGCGAGTTCGGGCTGCCCGAACTTGGCGTGCTTGCGTTTGAGCCAGATGCCGTAGGAGTTGCCTTCCTGCAGGTGTGTGATAAGCACCTTGCGGGCGAACTCGTCCTCGCGCCCTTCCGGAATTTCAAAATGGATTTTCAGGAACGCATTGGTATATCGGTCGAAGACGGCGGGAACCCCGTCCTCGAGCATCAGGTGGATGTCCTCCAGCCAGTTGATGTCCTCACCCGGCGTGGCGGCGATCAGGTCCACGTCCTCGACCAGCGATCGGTCGAACTGATAGGGGAACGTCCGGCCGGTCAGCTCCTCAGTGTCGATGCCGATCTTGGTGCTTAGCCGCGGCTGGCTGTCTTTCGGTTCCTGAGCCCTCACCTCGTCAGCCATGAGATCCTCCGCGCCAGCCATCGTCGTTCACGCGCTTTTCCAGGAGCGCCTTGATCTCGGCCAGCGTCCGCTCCTCGGTCACGCCCGGGATGTAGCTGGTGCCGGCCAGCGGCACCTTGGCCATCGCCGAAGCCTCGACCGTCAGCGCGCACAAGTCTTCCGGCTCCAGACTGTGCACGTCCGTCTTTCCGCAGGCTCTCGCCAGCATCTGGGTTTCCAGCGTGAGCGTGTGCAGGAAGTTGTAGACGCGTTCGGCGGCCTCGTCCACCACCAGCCGCTTGCGCAACTCGGGATCCTGGGTGGTGATGCCAACCGGGCACCGGCCGGTGTGGCAGTGGTAGCACCGCCCTGCTGGAACGCCGACAGTACCTTCGTAATCAGTGACGCCGGGGATCTCCTTGTTGCAATTCAGCGCCATCAGGGCCGAGTGACCGATCGCCACCGCCTTGGCACCGAGCGCCAGGCACTTGGCGACGTCACCGCCGTTCCTGATGCCACCGGCCACGACCAGGTCGATCTCGTCGGCGAGCCCGACGTCCTCAAGCGCGCGACGCGCCTCGGGGATGGCCGCCATCAACGGGATGCCGGTCTCCTCGGCAGCGACGTGCGGCCCGGCGCCCGTGCCCCCCTCGGCGCCGTCAAGGTAGATGGTGTCAGGCCCGCACTTCGCGGCCATCCGCACGTCGTCGTAGACCCGGGCGGCGCCTAGCTTGAGCTGAATCGGCACCCGATAGTCGGTGGCCTCGCGGATCTCCTGCACCTTGAGCGAGAGGTCGTCAGGACCGAGCCAGTCAGGATGGCGGGCTGGACTGCGCTGGTCTATCCCGGCCGGGAGCGATCGCATCTCGGCCACCTGTTCGGTGACCTTCTGGCCCATGAGGTGCCCGCCCAGTCCTACCTTGCAGCCCTGGCCGATGAAGAATTCGACGCCGTCCGCGAGCATGAGGTGATGCGGGTTGAACCCGTACCTGCTCTGAATGACCTGGTAGAACCACTTGGTCGACAGATCCCGCTCGGGCGGAATCATGCCTCCCTCGCCCGAGCAGGTCGCCGTGCCCGCCATCGACGCTCCCTTGGCGAGCGCCATTTTGGCCTCGAGTGACAGGGCGCCGAAGCTCATGCCGGTGATATAGATCGGGATGTCCAGCACTATCGGGTTCTTGGCGAAGCGGGCACCGAGCACCGTCCTGGTCTCGCACTTCTCGCGGTAACCCTCGATGACGAACCGGGTCAGCGTGCCGGGCAGGAACATCAGCTCGTCCCAGTGCGGGATTCGCTTGAACATCGAGAAGCCACGCATTCGGTACCGGCCGAGCTGCGCCTTCATGTGAATGTCGTTGATCACCTCGGGCGTGAAGATGCTGCTGTGCCCGAGAACGGCCTGACCGCCGTCATCGCTGGCGCTCATGGGACTCCGTTTCTCAGAGAACGAGCTTGCGCTCGGCTGGCTCGAGGTTGTCGTAATTCCAGAGCTTGCGGCCGCAGACGAACTTGCGGAATGCGCCAGGCGGTTCCATGCCGTAGATGCGCAGCTTCCTGTCGAGCACCTCGTGGTCAGCCTCGGCCAGCTCATCCTCGACGCAGTCGACACCGAGCGACGCGACTTTGCCGCCGACGTAGATGACGCCGTCATACATCGAGTCGCCGAGTCCGGGGCCCACGTCACCAAGGATGATCATGCGCCCGCGTTGGAGCATGAAGCCCGTCATCATGCCGGCGTTGCCGCCGACTATGATCGTGCCGCCCTTCTGGTCGATGCCGGTCCGCGCGCCGACGTCGCCTCGAACGACCACGTCGCCACCGCGGAGCGCCGCGCCGGCCAGCGAGCCGGCGTTCTTGTCGACGACGATGACGCCGGACATCATGTTCTCGGCGACGGACCAGCCCACCCGGCCCGTGATGTGGATCTCGGGTCCGTCGATCAGACCGCAGCCAAAGTAGCCAAGGCTACCCCCGATCGTGATCTTGCAACGAGCCAGGATGCCAACCGCGATCGAGTGCTTCGCGCCCGGATTCAGCATGGTGACGTCGGTGACACCCTCGTCATAGACCAGCCGGCGAAGCTCGAGGTTTATCTGCCGGGTCGTCAGCTCCTCGGCATCGAAGACCGCCTTGCGGAAAGCAGCTTCAGCGCCGTCAGCGGCGACCGTCTCGATGGACGCGGTGCCCGGGGCCTGCGCGTCTGGCTCGGCCAGGCCACGCGCGTCGTAGCGGATCTTCATCTGCTCCATACCAGGACCTCGCGCTCGTACGGGTCGTGGGTGTCGATCTCATGGCCGATGACGGCCCGGATCGCGACTTCCTCAGAGGCGAGCGCGACCAGTTGCGGTGACTCATAAAGCACCAGGGGCTTAGCCGCCATCTCATCCTTGGCTACGCCAAGCGCGTCGGCGGTCACGACCAGATAGGTGAAAACTCCGTCCAGTTCGTCCAGGCTCTGCTTCATGGCCGTTTCGAGCGACAGCCCGTCGTCCATTTTCTGCGCGAGATAGACCGCGATGATCTCGGAGTCGCACTCGGACTGGAATCGGTGGCCCAGCCGCTCAAGCCGCCGCCGCCACATGTGGTAGTTGGTGAGCTGACCGTTGTGCACCACGGCAATGTCGGAAAACGGGTACGCCCAGTACGGGTGCGCGCCGGCGATATCCACGTCGGACTCCGTGGCCATTCGGACGTGACCGATAGCGTGCGATCCGGTGAAGCCCAGCAGATGATAGCGGTCGGCAACGCTTTCGGCGTCGCTGAGATCCTTGATGATCTCTAGCGAGTGACCCAGCGACAGAACCTCGCAGCCAGGGACGTCCTCGACGTAGTCAGCGAGTGCCTTGAGGTCACCCGAGTAACGGAACTTCACCCGGTAGGCGTACTCCTGATCACCCTGGACGAGGTCGACCATCGCTCCGATCTTCGCCAGCCTGTGCTCGATCTCATTGCGGTGGCGCTCCATCCGCTCGCTCCACCCGAAGTCCCGCGCCTCGTTCGGATCGGCGAGCTTGAGCCGCATGACCATGAGCTCATCGGGAGGGCCGTAGAGTGCGAAGCCGCTGGAGTCTGGCCCGCGGTGCTTCATCGACTGAAGCATCCTGGTCATTTCGGTGCCGATATCACCCGGGCCATCCCGGTGAATAATTCCTGCGATGCCGCACATGCCATACCCCTAGGGTGTCAGTCCTTCGTGCCGCCAAAGTGCTCGTGCCGTCTACGGCAGGATGTCCAGGTACTCGTTGATGTCCCAGTCCGACACCGTGGCGCAGAAGCGGTCCCATTCGTCGCGCTTATAGTGCATGAAGACGGTATACATTTCGCCCGGCAGCGCTTCCTTTATGACCGGGTCCGCTTCCAGCGCGGCCAGCGCGTCGCCGAGATTCATCGGAACCTTCTTGACGGCCTTGCCGCCAGCAATCGCCTCGTAGATATTGCGGTCCTCGGGCGGGCCGGGATCCAGATTGCGCTGGATGCCGTCGGCCATCGCCTTGATCAAAGCCGCGAAAGACAGGTACGGGTTGACCGCTGAATCGACGGACCGGTACTCGAACCGCCCGGGAGCGCTGACCCGCAACGCGGTGGTCCGATTCTGGTAGCCCCAGTCCGCGAACATCGGGGCCCAGAATCCCGCATCCCAGAACCGGCGGTAAGAGTTGACAGTCGGGGCCGTAATGCAGGTGAGCGCGCCCAGGTGCTCGAGCACGCCGCCGATCGCGTTCAGGCCGATCTTGCTCGGGATCCTCGGATTGCTGCCGTCCGGCAGGAACATGTTCTCATCGCCCTGCCAGAGCGAGATGTTGTGGTGGCAGCCGTTCGCCGAGACGCCCATGAATGGCTTGGGCATGAAGCATGGGTAGGCGCCGAGTTCCCGGCCGACCTGCCTGCAGATCTGGCGGTAGGTGGTAAGGCGGTCGGCGGTCAGCTCGGCGCGGTCGAACATCCAGTTGAGCTCTAGCTGGCCGGGAGCGTCTTCATGGTCGCCCTGGATCATGTCCAGACCCATGGCCTTGCCGTACTCCATGACCTTGTGAATGAGCGGCTGGAGTTCCGCGAACTGGTCGATGTGGTAGCAATACGGCTTGGTCTTTCCTTCGACCGAAGGCTTGCCGTCCTGGCCCACCTTCAGCCACATCATCTCCGGCTCGGTGCCTACCCGCAGATGCAGTCCCGTCTCGTGCTCGAAGGCTTCATGAATCCTCCGCAGGTTGCCGCGGCAGTCCGAGGTCAGGTAGCCGCCCGGGTCTACCGGCTCCTCGCGGTTCCTGAACAGCGTGCAGAACACCCGCGCGGTCTTGGGATCCCACGGCAGCTGGCAGAAGGTCTCGACGTCCGGCAGTCCCACAAGCTCGGACGCCTCGGGCCCGTACCCGATGTAATTGCCACTCCTGTCGATGAACAGGTTGGCCGTCGAACCGTATACGAGTTGGAAGCCGCGATCGGCGATGCGCTCCCAGTGATCGGCGGGCACGCCCTTGCCCATGATGCGCCCGGTCACGGACGCGAACTGGTAGTAAATGTAGGTAATACCTTTGGCGTCTATTTCACTCCGGACGCGCTGGATCGCGTCAGCGCGTCCATCAGCGTCGACGAACCGTTCGAGATCGGTGACCATTGAGCCTCCCTGGCGGACAGTCCCTCCCTTAGGACCTGTGCCGCGCGGTGGCTAAGGCATGAGCCTCCACAGGCGGCTGGTCCGGCCGTCGCGATTAACAGACAGTAAACCTTGTATCATCTGACGATACAAGGCTGATCTACTATGGTTCCGAACAGGTCGTTGCGAAGCTGGCCGGATCTGGCCTGCTAATAGGCTGGCCGGAAGCTTCCATGTACAGACTGTTATCGATCGTTTGCACGACGCATTCGAGATCATGACGGACGTGGACAAGGCGTTGCGAGTGGCGCCCTGCCTTTGCAACGTGATTGGTGCAAGCGGCAGTTTACTCTGAGTGGACAACGTTTCATTCACTGGCCGGGCGTGTGTGCATTACCTCGCCGGATCCGCGACCGTTTCAGTACCGAGACGACCACGGTGCCGAAGACAAGCACCAAGATCCCGTAGATGCCCAGTGGTGCCGCAGCGGCAGCGCCAAACGCACTAGCGGCGATTCCCGCCGCTACGGCGAAGTCTCGCATTGCCGTTGGTAGCAGTATCGCGGTGCGTCGCCCAGGCGATGCCCCGATGCTAAGCAGACGTCCGAGCAGGGCGCCGCTGGTGAGAAACAATACGAGAGCAGCGACCACGCGGCCGTCGCTAGCCCTGAGCTGCAACTGGCTGGCAACCTCCCAGAGCAGCGCCAGCAGGGTCACAGTCCCAAGAATTCTAATCGCCTGTTGCTCGCGCCCACCGAAAGGACCGAACGTGCGGAGCACCGAGCCCGCCACGAGCGGCAACGCCACGATCAGTGCGAGGGTGCCAAGCAATCCGAACTGCGAGGTCGAGGAACGCCCTCCGAGAAGGCCGAGGAGCGGACCGGCGAGGATGAATGTCATGGCGGTTGACCCCACAAGCAGTCCAGCGGCCAGAGAGGCCCCGCCGCCCGCGAGTCCGGTAAGCGCGACCGACGCGATCTCGCAAGGTGCTATGCCTGCCGCTAGTACGCCGCCGCGTGGCGCCACGCCTATGACTAGCCGACTCGCGAACCACGCCAGCGGCGGCAGAGCAATAGTTGTGACGGCCAGCACGACCAGCATGCGGCGCGAAGCTGTTCGGAGCTCAGCAATGTCGCTAAATGTCATGCTGGCGCCCGTGCAGAACACCAAGATCGCCAGCGTCGCTTGAATCGCGCTGCTAGCGTCAACGCGGCGCCCCTGGACCAGGAAAGGCAATCCCGACCGCAGCGAGCAACACAACGAGGAGCAGGAGATATCGGTCGAGAGCATCAGCCAACGGGGCCAGCCTGGGCGCGCCTCCGGATCGGCCCTCGCCGCCCTGCCCCGCTTCATCGTGGGCTCGGGTCATCCGCTCCCCTCCTGATCCGAGGTAAACGCCGATACCGGCAATAAGGGCAAGTCGGTGCGTCAGATGACACTCACCCCAACTGCGCTGAGCGTAGCGTGAGCCTGTGTCGCCCTGGCAGCTCCTCACGCAGGTGGTCGCGCCGCTTACGGCAATCGCCGCGGTCGGCGCATTGATCGAGTGGCGGCGACTGTTCAAGGTCAGCGATCTGACCCGGCTGACCATCCTGGTCTTGACCCCGTCGCTGCTCTTCTCCCGGCTCTCCTCGGCGCACATAGGTCTTACTCGTCTGCTGACTGTCGTTGCAATCGCGATTCCCCCGGCATTGGCCGTCGCGGCTGTCCTTCATGTGGTGATCGGCTTCTCCCTGCTGAGCAAAAATGTGGTTTCGGATTTGGATCGGCGGCTCGCCGTGATTGTTGCGGTCGTGCCAAACGCGGGCAATTTCGGGCTGCCGCTGGCACAAGCGCTAGGCAGGATGGCTGAACGCGCTGGTCCAGGGAGCCCGCTAACAGGACTCCGTGCCAGCGACATCCTCGCTACTCAGACAGCTCTGCTCGTGGCTGGGAATATCCTGCTCTGGCTCGTGGCTCCGCTGTACTTGCGATCGCTCACAGAGCCCGGAACGCCAACGCGCTACTTGCGGCTAGTGCCTGCTGCGGCTGCGCTCGTTGCGGCGGTCACGGTGAGCGCTACCGGCACCGTTGTGCCGACGGTCATCAAGCTGCCAGTCGGAATACTCGGGGACGCCTGTGTCCCGGTGCTTTTGCTGGCGCTGGGCGGGGTGCTGGTGTCGCTACGCCACCACGCCGTCGGCGGTGAGCTCTGGCTGGTCGTAATGGCGACTGTGGCTAAGCTTCTGGTAGTGCCAACCATAGTTTGGGGCTGGTCACGTTGGCTCGGGCACTGGCCCGAACCCGGATATCAGCTAGTACTTGCGACGGCCGCCCCGACCGCGGTTCTAACCTCGCAGCTACACAATGAGGACATGGGGAGATCCTCAGTAGCGGAAAGCACGATCTTGTGGTCCACGATCTTGTCCATTGGCACGCTATCAATAATCAGCGTGATGGTCCGCTGATGTCTCGAGGTCGACAAGCGAAGCAGCAGTCCTGCGAATTCGTTCAGTGTCCCAAAATGAAATGGTCTGCTCGCCCGGCGCTCAACCTGCGCCGTGACAGCTGTGCGGTCATCGTGCACAAGGCGGCCGACTGCGCTACCGCCAGCGCGGCCACCGGCGCCGCGCTGCCCGGCGCATCCACGACGCCTGGTCAACGAGCTCGCCGAAGCCGCCGACGACAAGCAGCTGTCCCGCACCATCGCCCGCTACGGCCGCGTCGACCCTGCTCACCAGCAGCAGAAAGCCCGGAAAGCCGCGAGCTCCCAGGATCGCTGACCAGGACTGTCTCACCAGCCTTCTAGCCTGGTGCGCGGACGGCCAGCCATCGTGCGCGGCCGCTGGGAGGTGCTCACCCCATGAAGATCGCGCTGCTCGGGACCGGGTTCGGCCAGGCTCACGCCGCCGTCTACGCCCGGCGCCCCGACGTGGACGAGGTGATCGTCTTCGGCCGCACCCCGGAGAACCTCGCCAGGATCGCCGGCGAGTTCGGGTTCGCCACCACCACCGACCTCGACGGGCTGATAGCCGACGGCACTGTGGACCTGGTCGACATCTGCCTGCCCACCCCGCTGCACGCCGACATCGCGATCCGCGCCATGCAGGCCGGCAAGCACGTGCTGATCGAGCTGCCGCTCGCCGCAACCCTCGCCGACGCCCGCCGCATCATCACCGCCCACCAGGCCACAGGCCAGCTGGCGTTCGTGGACATGTTCTCCCGGTTCAGCCCCGCCAGCCAGCACCTGAACCTGGCAGCCGCCGATCAGCGTTACGGCCCCTTGCAGGTGCTGGAGATCGAGGGCCGCACCGCGCTGCTGTGGCCGGGATACGACCTCAGCCTGGACACCCTGGCG
>Ga0126381_100007834_pt1 | contig 11908 bp, 9 predicted proteins | sample PanSoiMetPlot_28_FD_96465 | JGI IMG/M metagenome (GOLD analysis project Ga0126381, IMG submission 96465) | Tropical forest soil microbial communities from Panama - MetaG Plot_28 | ecosystem: Environmental > Terrestrial > Soil > Tropical forest > Bulk soil | place: Panama | collected 2016-02-17
CAATATCTCCAAATGGTCATCAGCGCTTCCTATGATTTACTCCAGAAATCGCGCCAGGAAATCATTGAGCTCTGCCTTGCGGAAGTTCGCCATGCTTTGCCCAAGACTCGCGGCGCCCAATTGGTCAAGGCCACGGTCATCAAAGAAGCCGCCGCCACTTTTTCGCCTGAACCTGGCGTAGATCGCTGGCGCCCTCCTCAGGCAACTACCGTTCCCGGCCTGTTCTTGGCTGGTGATTGGACGCAAACCGGCTGGCCCGCCACCATGGAAGGAGCCGTCCGCAGCGGCTACCTCGCCGCCGAGGCCCTTGTTCGCGCCTCCGGCACGCCCCAAGCTCTTCTCCAGCCCGATCTCGCCCCCGACGGCTTTATCCAAATGTGGCTCGGCGACAAACCTCCGCCTGATTCCGCGAATTCTGATTTTTAGGACCTGCCTCATCTCGTGGGCTTCCGTTGTGTTCCTCGATCTCCGGTTTTGTTCTCTGATCTCTTGCTGGGATTAGGCTTTCTAGAATGCTCCACGCTCTCAAACCATCCAATCTTCCTCTCCCTGCGCGTCAGTTCCTCCCCCAGCGCGTCTAATCTTTCGTACTCGGCGGCATGCGACGCCATGAAACTTTCGTACGCCTGCCGCGAGGTCCAGAAATCCAAAGTCAGAAAGATTGCGGGATGCGCGGGATCGTGCAATAATCGAGTGGCCTGGTAGTTCGCATCATTTCGGAACAATTTGGCCCAGTCCCCTCCGGGGCCATAGACTTTCTGGAACCGTTCTTGACAACCCGGCTTGACTTCGAACTCCCAGAGGGCTACAAACATAGAGGTCCCATCTCCTGCTCTCGGACGTACGTCACTCTGCAACGCGAATTCATGTAGGGATAGCGCAGTCCGGCCGAGTGTAGCAATCCGAATGGACACAAGCCAAGGTGGCACACGTTTGCCTTGAAGTTTAGTTGTAGCCGTTGCAGTCCGTCAGGGCTGGCGGTCGGAGGCGTTTGTGGATCGCAAGTATAGTCATCGCGGTTACCGCGATTCTGAGAAGAGTGAGAAGCGCGACCGCTCTCACGAAAAGAAGCCGCCTGCGGGTGGTCCTCGGGGCGCCGATCAATTCGGCCCTCGCACTCCCCGCATGGTCGGAACCGTCACGCGCGCGCGCTGTTCGAATTGCGGCGCCGTCCTGGCCCCCGGTTTCGACGCCAACGGCAAGTGTCCCAAGTGCCAGTTCGAATTGCATTGCTGCAAGCAGTGCCGCTTCTTCGATACCGGCGCGCAGTTCGAGTGCACGCAGCCCATTCGTGAGCGCATCTCTCCCAAGGACGCCCGCAACAACTGCACGTTCTACGAGTTTCGCATGACCGTCGAGAAAGACACCGCGCCCACTTCTTACGCGCAAACCACAGGCTCGGTTGCGCCGGCGCCCCCGCGCTCGAACGACGCCCGCCAAGCCTTCGAAGATCTCTTCAAGAAGTAGCGCCCGCCAGGCGGCAGGAGCTCCGTCTGCAAACATTGCCGAGCCCGCGGGCCCGCCTGGCTTTGCGACCCAACTCCTCGGCGAATTCTCTTCTCCTAGCGAAAGCTGAGCGCGGAAAACTGACTACATTTGATATGCTCGTGCCGTCAGGAGCCATCCATGAAGTACTCTCGCCGCACCTTTCTCGAGGCCGGTCTCGCCCTGCCCGTTGCACTGCGTTCTCGACCCGAGCTTGCCGCCGCACGGCCCTCATCGCCCGGGTCTTCGCAAGACTCCTCCTTCGACCCATGGGTTGAAATCCATCGCGAAAACCTTCGGCACAATGTCGCCGAAATCTCCCGCCGCGTTTCCGCCCGGCCCATCCTAGCGGTCATCAAAAACAACGGCTACGGCATGGGCGCTGCCAACATAGCGCAACTTCTCGAACCGCAGCCCGAAATTTTCGGCTTCGCCGTCGTGAAACTTCACGAAGCCTTCTCGCTTCGCGACGCCGGAATTCGCAAGCCCATCCTGCTCCTTGGCCCGTTCGACGAGCAAAATCTCGCCGACGCCGTCGCCCGCGGAATCGTCCCCATGGTTTATACCGCGCTCGGTCCCGTTCTCGACAAAATCGCCGCCAAGAGACAGAAGGCCGTTTCGCTGCACATCTGCGTGGACACCGGCATTGGCCGCGTCGGCGTGCCCTATCACCAGGCCACCCCGCTCGTGCGCGACCTCGCCGGCCGCAAGTCAGTCCACATCGAGGGCACCATGATGACCTTCACCGAAGATCCCGACTTCGACAAAGAGCAGCTCCGCCGCTTCAACGAAACCTGCACCGCTCTTGAGACAGAAGGTATTGTCCTGGGCAAAAAACACGCCGCCTCGAGCTTCCCTCTCTTCCAGCATCCCGACGCTTTCTTTGACATGGTTCGGCCGGGCATGGCCATCTACGGCATCTATTCCGAAAACGAATTTCGCCACATGGGCATTATGGACCTTCGTCCCGCTCTAAGCCTCAAGGCGCGCGTCATTTACGCAAAGAAACTGCGCCAGGGCGACAGCGCCGGGTACAACCGCGCTTACATGGCCAAAGACGATGTTTGGGTGGCCACTGTTCCCGTGGGTCACGCCGATGGCTGGCCTCGCGTCGCCGCGAAAGGCGCCAAGATTCGCATCAACGGCGATCTTTATCCCGTCATTGCCACGGTCTCCGCGAGTCACTCGATTGTCGAGATCGGGGCCGAAGAAAAAGTCAGAGTCGGCGACGTCGCGACTCTTTTTGACGCGCAATCCGGCTCGCGTCCCGAAGATCTATCCGAAGCCTGCGGCGCTTCGGTCTATGACCTCACCATGCACCTCAATCCCTTGCTGCCCCGCCGCATCGTCTAACCTCGCCCGGGACTCGAACACCGCTGTTAACTCTCTGCCTCTGTGTGGAAATCCCCCCTGGCTGCGCCGCCGCGCTTGGCCTCATGCTTCGAGCGCGCTTGCTTACCTCTTGAAATCAGTTCACAATCCGGCTGCCCCCGGGTGCGAACTCGACGCGCGACGCGGGTGCTTTCGAATCCTTTCCAAGGAAGGCCGGCCATGCGACGCACCATTCCCGTCATGACAGCGGTTCTATTCGCCTGGGTTTCTGCCCGCGCTCAATCGAAACCTCCCGTCCCTCCCTCCGATTACGGCCAGTGGGAGTCTCTTGTCACCTTCCGCGAATATGGTGGCCTTTCTCCGGACGGCAAATGGCTCGCTTACGGTATTAATCGTTCGAATCGCAACAACGAACTGCGCGTCACCAACATCGCCGACGACACGACCAAAATTATCGCTTACGGCTTACAGCCCGCGTTTTCGTCCGACTCCCGGTGGGTTGCTTATCCCATCGGGATTCCCGAATCGCAGGAGGAGAAGCTGAAAAAGGACAAAAAGCCCATCCCCAAAAAAATCGGCCTGCTCCATCTCACCACCGGCGAGCTAACCACCGTGGACGGCATTGAGTCCTTCTCCTTCAGCCCCGACGGCGGCTGGCTCGCAATGCGCCGCACTCCTCCCGAGAAAAAAGACTCCGACAAAAAAGTTTCCGCTGACTCATCCGAAGACGATATTCCCGCCGGCGCCACCGTGCTTCTCCGCCAGCTTTCCGCCGGACGCGATACTTCCTTCGGCAACGTTTCGGAATACGCCTGGCAAGACCTCCCGAGAACCGGCACTCTGCTCGCCATGACCATCAACGCGGAAGACAAAACTGGCAACGGCGTCCAGATCTTCGATGTGCACACCGGTTCGGTCCGCGTTCTCGACACCTCAGCCTCTGTGTATTCGGGCCTTTCCTGGCGCAAGAAAAGTGCCGACCTTGCCGTTCTTCGCTCCAAATCCGACGACCATCGCGATGGCGCTACCCAGGTCGCGCTCGCCTGGACCAATCTCGGCCAAGTCTCCGAATCCGCTCATCGCTATGACCCCACCGCCGATGCACAATTTCCCGCCGGACTGCGCACCGTTTCCTTCCGCAAACCGGAATGGGCTCTCGACGGTGGCGCCGTTTTCCTGGGCCTCGCCAAATGGGCAGAGAAGATCGCCGAGCCGGCAAAGCCCGCTGCTCCTGCCGCCAACGGCGCAAAGTCGACTGACGCCTCGAAGACCTCCGATGCGGCCGCAAAAGACAGCGAGGCTGGCAAAAATAAAGACAAAGATGAAGACGAACCGCCGTCGGTCGACGTCTGGAACTGGCGCGACGTTGAAGTCATGCCCAAACAAAAGCTCAGCGCGAAGAACGACCGTCAAAAAAACATGCTTGCGGCCTGGCATCTCGAGAAAAACTCTCTCATTCCTCTTGGCAAAGACGTGGACGAGCGCGTCACTCCTCTCAAGCACCAATTCCTCGCCGTTTCCGCCGATTGGTCCGCGTACGCCATGGATCGCTCCATCGGCCGCCCAGCCGCTGACATTTCACTTGTCGACATTTTCACGGGCGCGCGAACCAAAATTCAGGAGCGTCTCAACGATGACTACTACCTTGAAGAGAGTCCCGGGGGGCGCTACCTCCTTTACTTTCACGAGGACCATTATTGGACCGTTAACATCGCCACGCGCGCGGTCGTCAACATTACCAAAACCGTTCCAACCGCCTTCGTCAATCGCGAATCCGACGCGACCATCAAACAAAAGCCGCCTTTCGGCGTTGCGGGTTGGACCAAAGATGATGCCACCATAATTCTTTACGACAAATTCGATCTCTGGCAGGTCGCTCCGGACGGCTCGCGCGGTGTGCGGCTCACTGACGGCTCGGCCGATCAAGTGCGCCATCGCTATGAAAAGCTTGATCCGGAAGAGGAATGGATCGACACGAGCAAGCCCATCTACCTCAGCCTGTTCGGCATCTGGTCGAAAAAATCCGGCTTTGCGCGTCTCCGGCCCGGTGCCTCCGGCGCTCTCGCCGAGGAGCATCTTGCGCTGCTCGACAAAAGCCTCGACCATCTCGCGAAAGCGAAAGACGCCGATGCCTTCGAGTACACCCAGCAAACTTTCGTCGAATCACCAAACGCCTTCGTTGCCGGCCCCAATCTCACGGACGCGAAAGCCGTTACAAAAACGAATCCCTTCCAAAGCAATTACGCTTGGGGCCGCGAAGAACTTATCGAGTACAAAAACAGCCACGGCGAGCGCCTCCAAGGCGCGCTCTTCTATCCTGCCGGTTACGGTCCCGCAAAGAAGTATCCCATGATCGTTTATATGTACGAAAAGCTCTCGGACAACCTTCACCGCTACAGCCCGCCTTCGGAGCGCAACTATTACAACGTGAGCGCGATGAACAGTCACGGCTATTTCGTCCTCGAGCCGGATATCGTCTTCAAACCCCGAGATCCAGGGGTCTCCGTCGTCGATTGCGTCACTGCCGCCGCCAAACGCGTCATCCAGATGGGTGTCATTGACCCGAAGCGCATCGGCATCATGGGTCACTCCTGGGGCGGCTTCGACACCACGTATCTGGCCACGCACACCGCAAATTTCTTTGCCGCCGCGGTTGCCGGCGCTCCGATCACCGACCTTGTCAGCAATTACGGCAATCATCATTGGAGCTCCGGCATCGCCGAAACCGACCACATCGAAACAGGGCAGCAGCGCATGGAAGTCCCTGTTTATGAAGATCTCCAGGCCTACATCCGCAACTCCGCTGTTTTCGGTGTGGCAAGCATGACCACGCCGTTGCTTATCGAGGTGGGCGACAGCGACGGGACGGTGTTTTTCCACCAGGGCGTCGAACTGTACAACATCGCTCGCCGCGCCAAAAAAGACGTTGTGTTGATCGAATATGGCGGCGAGGACCACGGCCTGCGCAAAAAAGCCAATCAAATCGATTACCAGCGCCGCATTTTTCAGTGGTTTGGGCACTACTTGAAGGACGAGCCTGCACTAGCCTGGATCACCACCGGCGAAACCTACCTCGAACACGAAAGGGAACTGAAGAAACGCAACGCCGACGGAGCCAAAGACTAACAGCCGTCGCTGATGTGAGGACCCAAGGCACGACTCCAGTCGTGCCTCGACGGTACCTCTTTTTGTGTGTAGCTGCCGGGCTTTGCTGGGGCCTAACCGTGCCCGGTCACGGTAAGCTCCATAGGTGTGGCGGCTGGCGCCTCACTCCCCTGAGAAATCCAATCTTGCAATCTTGTCTTCCCTCGTCAGCGCAATCCAAACCATAATCGTCCTCTGCGAATACCGCACGCGATACCGGTAATTCCTCTCCTTGGCTTCGTCTTTTTTCTCCATTAATTCCAAGGTCTTCGCTTTTCCCAATTCCTCGAGAGCCGGCCCCAACTCTTTGATCTCGTCCGGAAAAAGCCGCTTTTGCAGCTCGCCTGTGAACTGTTCCGGCTTGGCCTTCCCAGCGGCCATGTCCTGCAGCAGGCTGCTCACCATTTGTGTGACTTGCGGCTCTTTATCTGCTATCGGCTGCTCATCCGCTGGTTTGAGCGCAGGATTATAAATCGCCGCTACTCCCGTCACGATCTTTTTCGGATTGGAGTGCCCCGAATCCAGATTCGTCAAGGCCACGACCGTCAGTCGGTCATCCACGTACCGCGCAATGTAGCAGGTAAACCCCTGCCATGCTCCGCCGTGCGCGATCACTCGATGTCCACTCACGCTGTCGATTTCCCATCCGAACCCGTAGTTCGCTTTGTTCGGCTTCCCGTTGTTCAACTTCTCCACCGTCCACATCCGCTCCAGGCTTGCCTTCCTCAACAGTTTTTCCGTGAACAGCGCCGCATCCCACTTTTGCAAATCCTCCACGGTGAAATACAGCGCACCGTCTGCGGTGGAATTCAGCGAAGGCGAAACCCATTCCTGGTTTTTCAATTCGCCCTTGACCAGCCGGTATCCCGCAGCCCGCCTGGGAATAATGTCTTCTTCGCTGATGATGCGCGTGTGTGTCATCCCCAGAGGCTTAAAGACGCGTTCTTGCAGGAAATCGCCGTAAAATTGCCCTGTCAGCCGGTGAATCAAAATGCCTAGCAGCACGTAGTTGGTATTCCGATAGGCCCAGTCCTCGCCCGTCTTGAAATCCATCGGCATCTCGGCAATTTTTTTGTACAGTTCCTCTTCCGCGTAGTCCAGCCGCATATAAAACGGCCCGCCCGCTTTCGTGCGCGCTCCGGTTTCGTATTCGCTCAACCCCGAAGTGTGGCTCAGCAGGTTGTGCACCTTGATGTCGTTCCATGTTTCGGGGGCATCCGGAAAGTACTTCTTGATGAGATCATCCAGTCCCACCTTGCCTTCCTCTACCAACATCATCACGGCCGTCGCCGTGAACTGTTTCCCGACGGACCCCGATTGAAAGATCGTGTCCGGCGTTACCGCCGCGTTCCACTCCACATTCGCTAGGCCGTAGCCCTGTGCTTTTGTCAATTTTCCGTCGCGATACACTCCCAGCGCCACGCCCGGAATGCGTTGTCTCGCGAGCTCGCTTCCAACAAACGCATCCACCTTTGCATCGCCGGCGTCCGCCGCCGGGAGCCGATTCGCCATGACCACCGCTACCGCACCCAAAACGCAAACCACCGTCGCCGCAGCCTTTCGCATCATTGCGCCTCCGACCGTCGACCTCTTAAGCAACGTCGTTCACTGGCCTTCCAGTTCGAAAATCCAGATCCCATCCGCTGCCAGCGTCCCACGAAACAAAGACTTTCCATTCTCGGTTTGAAATTCAACAGCCCTGTCGTCCAGCCGCCCAGTTGATCACGTGCGGCTCGCTCCAGACGTCCCACGCGTAGAGCGCCCTCGGCGGTTCGCGTCCCGCGACAGCGCCTCAAGGAACCCGGTTACTTCGCGCCGCACGCCCGCGTGATCGATGCAGAACCCCGGTGCGGACTGCGACTGAATCACCGTACCGCCGCGGTCTACAAATCGCCCGTCCGGGTAGTTCACGCCCACCCAGTCGGGTGCGGAGTCTAGGTAAATCTGGATGATGACCCTCAGGCCCTGCTCTTGTGCTAGACGCAAGAGCAGGTCAAGGTTGGCAAACGAAAACGCTCCTTCTCGGGGCTCCGCCGTCGCCCAATCGACCCAGGTCTTCACCGTGTTGAAGCCTGCAGCTTTGATCGCATCGAGGTCCTTACCCCATCGCTCCGCGCTTGTCGCGTCCAATCGCTCTTGCATAGGTGCCCGCGCTTTCCCGCCGCCGTACCACACGGCCACAGGGAAAAAGGCCCCCGCCTGATCGGTCGTTTTGCTCTCCCTGGACAACCGCTCCGCGGCCAGCAGAGTCACAGCGGCACAAAGAACAGCACCGGCAATGCGCCCAAACTTCATGGAAAAACCCCCCAGCGCCGCACATCCGTTTTCGGGCAAAATGCCTTTTTTCATGGGCGGAACTTAGCCGAGTCTCAGCTCACGCTGGCGGTCGGCCCAGGCGGTCCAAGGAACCGTCAACCATAGCGCCAAGGCGCTCAGGGCCACGATACGAACACTCGGAGGCGGTGGCCCGAGCAGGGAGGTGGCGTAGACCGCGGCCAGAAAAAGGACAAAAGACCAAAAACCATAGCTCGCGGGTCGTTTCGAGCGCGTGGCTCTCAAATAGAGCAACAAGCCGATTAGGAAGAGGCCAAATTCAACCAGTAAAGTTAAGGGGAGCGACGTCCACATTCCGAGTCCGACTTTTGGGCCTCCGGGATACAGTGGCATGTCCGGGCGGTGGGCAAAATAATCCAGCAGCCAATGAGTTGGGAGCAGCGCGGCAACCACCAGTGCCGTGCGAGGGTCGCGGCGCCATAAAAAATACGCCCCGCCGAGCAAAAAGCCCCACACCAACTGCAGCAGCAGGCTATGCGAGATGGGATAGGAGATGAAATCGAGCGGAGTGACTCGCGTGATGCCTGGCACAATCCGTGTTTGCTCCAAACCCAGGAGGAGCAGGACCGGCCAAAGGAAGTCGGCGAACTGTGCGGACAATACCAACGTGCCCAGCGACGCCTTCGGCGCAATCTTCTTGGCCGCCATGGCCAGCGCAAAATGCCCCAGGAACATAGCCCCGCACTATGACCATCGCTCTTCTTGCTGTCAACATCTGCCAATGCGCCACATGTTGTGGCGCATGACCGGCGGTGTTTCCTACGCTTCGTTAGCGGACAAAAGAGACTGCTGGGGAGTGCGGTAGCGAACGACCGCAGGGCGGTGGTCGTTTTAGGGAGCTGGACTCTAGACAATCCGGAGGGCAAAGGCGGGGCCCTCGATTTGCTCGGTAGGTTTCCCTTTCAGCGTGTCATGGATTTTCCGCAGCAAGGCATCGCGCGAGAACGGTTTTTGCAGGAAGGACGCCCCTTTCAAAATGTTTTGCCCCTCGCCGAGTTCCTCCGTGTAACCCGAAATGTAAACCACTTTCAGGCCCGGCAACAGTCGCTTCAGCCGCTTTGCCAATTCCGGGCCACGCATTCGCGGCATGACCACATCGGTGACCAGGACATCGATTTCCTCCGCGAATTTATGTCCGATGTCGAGGCCATCTTCGCCATCCACTGCGGTCAACACTTGGTAACCGGCGGCCTTCAGGAACTCGCATGCGAGCGCCCGCACGTCCGCTTCATCCTCGACTAGCAGTACCGTCTCTCGGCCGCCGCGCACCTTGGTTGCGCGCTTGTCCCTCGGAACAGCGCCCACCTTTTCCGCCACTTGCGGCAAGTAAATCTCAAAGCGCGCTCCCGTTCCCGGTTCGGAATCTACGAAAATATAGCCGGAACTCTGTTTCACTACCCCATATACCGTAGCTAATCCTAGGCCCGTGCCTTTGCCCGGTTCCTTGGTCGTAAAAAACGGCTCGAAAATCCGCCCCTTGATGTTTGCGTCCATTCCAAAGCCGGTATCGCTCACCGCAAGCATCACATAATCTCCCAGCGCAAGCGGCGGGCGCGCTTGTGCATACCGCGCATCTACACAAACATTCTCCGTCTCAATGGTCAGCGTTCCGCCCTTTGGCATGGCATCGGAAGCATTCACGATCAGATTCAACAGCACCTGCTCCATCTGCCCGGGATCAGCCTGCACGCGGCCGAGCGGCTCGCCCAACTGCACTTTGTAGTCGATGTCCTCGCGCAAGAGCCGCTGTAGCAGCCTGCCCATCTCCACGATCAATTCGTTCAGGTCCAAAATCTTGGGCTGCAGCATCTGTCTGCGGCTGAACGCCAGCAATTGCCGCGTCAGTAGCGCCGCGCGGTCGGCCACGCGCCGTATCTGCTCGCAATTCCCGCGCACCGCGTCGGTCGGTTTCAAGCGCTCCAGCGCCAGGTCGCTGTTTCCCTTGATGACCGTCAGCAGGTTGTTGAAGTCGTGCGCCACGCCGCCGGCCAGCCGACCGAGCGCGTCCATTTTCTGCGACTGCCGAAGCTGCTGCTCCAACTGCTCCCGCTGCTCCTGGTTCCGTTCCAGCGTGTCACGCATGCTTTCGAACGCGCGCGTTACTCGCGCCACTTCGTCTCCGCCTGCTGCCGTCAGCGGGAAGCGGAAATCTCCCTCTTCGAGCGCGCGCACGCCTTCCACGAGCGAGCCGAGCGGCTTGGTAAACGTGTCCGAAATCACATAAACCAGCGTCACTCCGGCCAGCACCACGATCAGCCCCAGGCCCACGAGCATGTGATTAAGCCGCCTCAGTGATGCCAGCGCTTCTTCATCCGACTTCAGCACGATAAAACTAAGGCTCGGATGCGCGCCCGGCACCAGGTCTAGCGAGTTGGTATAGAAGTGTCTCTCTCCGAGTCGCGCCTCCTGTAGTTTGTCTCCGGGCCTGAGCTGAGCCGCGATCTGTTGTTCGTCGACAGCCGGCAGCGAACTCACCCTTAGGCTCTCGGCGGCCCGAAACACCACCTCGCTCGCCAAAATCCGTCCCAAATCCTTCGCTCGGGCGGGATCAATTTCTCGCCCCACAACCACCGCGCCCATGGGCACGCTATTGATCGGCGGGTCCTTAAAGAACCGCTTCACCACCACTTGATAAATCCGCTTCCCATTCACCCACCAGTCCTGGCCTACCGCGTCTCGCACCAGCTCCTTGATGTATTTGCTCGAGACATCCGCCGGAAAGTCCGAAATCCTGCTCTGCAGCGCGGTAATTTTGCCTTTGCTATCCACCAGCGCGAACAAGTCGCACTCTTCGGACTGCCACGGGTTCTGGCTTACCTCGCGAATCACCGTCGGGTCGCCGTTCCGCATGTACGCCAGCGTGGCCAGCAGCTCCGCCTTGCGTCCCAAAACCACGCGCCGTTGCTGCTCCATGACCTGAAATCTGAGAATGGAATTGCGGGCGTCCTCTTCGACCTGCCGCTGCACTTGGGCCTGCACGGATTGGCGCACCGTCAGCAGCGTCCCCCCGGTCATAGTGGCGATGACCAGTACCAGCGAGAGCAAGAACTTGCTGCGAAGTTTCATTTGAGCCGCGAATTCGCGGATTCGCTCGAAGGTCACGCGCAACAGAGTTGGCCTTCTTGCTTGGTCTCTTGTGCGCCCGCTGACCCGGCGCTCGGGGACATTCGTGTCGTGCCCGGTGGAGCCATGATTCTCCGCTGGCGTTCGGATGAGTGGGCTTGAAGTCCAACTATTGTTGGTTTTGCCATATACCGCTGTAATAGCCCTTCGGTACTATCCGCCTGGTACGCGTGTACGGTCTGTCCTTCTGCGGACTGGCAATCTCACCCCTTTCTTTTGTGGCCTGCTGCTTTCATTCCCTCGTCCATGGCCTTAGCCGCGGCAGCCAGCGCGGCACATTCCGGCAGTACTCCTCATACTCCGAGTGAAACATTCGGCGCAGCGTTGGTTCTTCGTATCCCAGCACAAACAGGTGCACGCCGAGCACCGCCAGGCCCGCCACCGCGATCGCTGTGAAGTTCGCTCGACCGAACACCACCCACAGCCCGGTCCATCCTGTGAAGAATCCCACGTACATCGGATTACGCACATAGCGGTAGAACCCCACCAC
>Ga0126381_100007835_pt1 | contig 11907 bp, 12 predicted proteins | sample PanSoiMetPlot_28_FD_96465 | JGI IMG/M metagenome (GOLD analysis project Ga0126381, IMG submission 96465) | Tropical forest soil microbial communities from Panama - MetaG Plot_28 | ecosystem: Environmental > Terrestrial > Soil > Tropical forest > Bulk soil | place: Panama | collected 2016-02-17
AAAGGGTGGGGCGACGGTCGCGCTTACTGAAAAGGACGGTGGCACTTTGCTCACGTACAACGTCGAGGCGCAGATCGGCGGCAAGCTCGCTCAACTTGGCCAGCGCCTGGTCAATGGCGCCGCCAAGAAGGTTGCCGATGATTTCTTTCAGAAATTTGCCGCGACCGTCGCGGGCACCTGAGTTGGTATCACCAAGCCTCCAAGCGTTTTTCGCCTTTTGAATCCCTTGACCGGGCCCATAATCGGGGTTCAGAGTTATTCGTGTTCCAAAGTGGAAATCGGGCGAAAATCGCCCCGATTTTGCGGGCGAACCGCCGCCGTCCGAGGGGACGACCGCGAAAAAGAGGGCTTTTGGCCCCAAATTGGGAGTAAGCTCATGCCAGCCGTGTCCATGACGGTCAACGGAAAAGCCGTCACCGGTGATGTCGAAGCCCGCACTTTGTTGGTGCAATTTCTCCGCGAAAATCTGCGGCTGACCGGGACCCATGTCGGCTGCGATACCTCGCAGTGCGGGGCCTGCGTCGTTCATATCGACGGCATCGCAGCAAAATCCTGCACGACCCTCGCTTTGCAATGCGAGGGTGCCAAGATCACCACCATTGAGGGGTTGGCCGAACCGAATGGTCCTCTGCATCCCATGCAGGAAGCATTTCGCGAAAATCACGGACTCCAGTGCGGCTTTTGCACGCCGGGAATGATCATGGCGGCGCTCGACATCGTGCGGCGACGCGGCAACGATCTCGATGAGCATACCATTCGCGAACAGCTCGACGGCAACATCTGCCGCTGCACCGGCTACCACAACATTGTCAAAGCAATAGCGGCGGGAGCGAAAGCGATGCGCAAAGACGGCGCACGTCAAGCCGCTGAGTAGCATCTAAAAATTTAACAGGAGGAGACCGCCATGGGCGCGACGGGTATCGGCGCGGCGGTGCGCCGAAAAGAAGACCTCCGTTTTGTTACAGGGAAGGGACAGTATACCGATGACGTCATTCGGCCGGGCGCGACTCGGGCCGCGTTCGTCCGCTCTCCGCACGCCCACGCGAAGATCAAGAGCGTTGATGTGGCGGCGGCCAAGATAATGCCAGGCGTCGTCGACGTGCTCACCGGCAAACAGCTTGCGACAGACAAGATCGGCAATTTGATCTGCGGGTGGATGATCCATTCCAAGGACGGCACGCCAATGAAGATGGCGCCGCATCCAGCGCTTGCCGCCGACAAAGTTTGTCATGTCGGCGATGCGGTGGCCGTGGTAATTGCCGAGACGCAGGCGCAGGCGCGGGATGCTGCCGAAAAGGTGAAGGTCGATTATGAGGTGCTCCCGGCGGCCGTCGACCCGGCCAATACGAAATCGGGTCCGCAAATTCACGAAATTGCGCCAAAGAATACGATTTACGAATGGTCGCTCGGTGATGCCAAAGCGGTGGACGCTGCATTCGCCGGGGCAAAGCACGTAACCAAGCTCGATATCGTCAATAACCGCCTGGTACCAAACGCGATCGAACCTCGCGTCGCGCTCGCGGAGTACGATTCCGGCACTGAACAGCTCACGCTTTGGAACACCACGCAAAACCCCCATGTCTCGCGATTGGTGATTGCTGCATTCGTCGGCATGGCACCCGAGCACAAGTTGCGTGTCATCGCACCAGACGTTGGCGGTGGGTTTGGCTCGAAGATTTTCATCTATCCCGAAGAGGTCGTGTGCCTTTGGGCGGCGCGCAAGATCGGCCGTCCCGTAAAGTGGACCGCGGACCGGTCGGAATCATTCGTAACTGACGCACACGGCCGTGATCATGTGACGCGCGCGGAACTCGCGCTCGACGCCAATGGCAAGATGCTGGCGATGCGCGTCAAGACGATCGCCAATCTCGGCGCCTACATGTCGACCTTTTCCTCATCGGTGCCGACCTATCTCTACGCCACGCTGCTTTCGGGCCAATACGACATTCCGCATATCTATTGCGAAGTTGACGCCGTCTATACCAATACCGTGCCTGTTGATGCCTATCGCGGTGCGGGGCGTCCGGAAGCAACCTTCGTGGTCGAACGGCTGGTCGAAGTGGCGGCCCGTCAAATGGGCATTGATCCTGCCGATCTGCGCAAGCGCAATTTCATCAAGTCGTTCCCGCACCAGACACCTGTGATCATGGCTTACGATGCAGGTGATTATAACGCCTCGCTGAAAAAGGCGCTGGACCTTGCCGACGTCAAGGGTTTCGGCAAGCGCAAGCGCGAAGCAGCGCGTAACGGCAAGCTGCGTGGCATCGGTTATTCGACTTACATCGAGGCATGCGGAATTGCGCCTTCCCAGGCGGTCGGATCGCTCGGATGCGGCGTCGGTCTGTGGGAGAGCGCCGAAGTGCGCGTCAATCCGACCGGAAGCGTCGAGGTGCTGACCGGCACACATGCGCACGGGCAGGGACACGAGACGACGTTCGCGCAGCTCGTTTCGGAACGGCTCGGCATTCCGTTCGAAAACGTTTCGATTGTGCACGGCGACACCGATAAAGTGCAGTTCGGAATGGGGACTTATGGCTCGCGCTCGGGTGCTGTGGGAATGTCGGCGGTTGTCAAGGCGCTCGACAAGATCGAGGCCAAAGCGAAAAAAGTCGCCGCGCACATGCTCGAGGCCGCGGAAGGCGATATCGAATTCAAAGACGGAAAATTTACCGTCGCCGGTACCGACAAGTCAGCGGCCTGGGGCGATGTTGCGCTCAACGCCTACATTGCGCACAAATTTGCTGGCCAGGAGCTTGAGCCGGGATTGAAAGAAACAAGCTTCTACGATCCGACCAACTTCACATTTCCGGCTGGCTGCCACATCTGCGAAGTCGAGGTGGATCGCGATACGGGCAAGACGGAAATCGTCAATTGGACCGCCATCGACGATTTTGGCACCGTCATCAATCCGATGATTGTCGAAGGTCAGGTGCACGGCGGGATTGCGCAGGGCGTTGGGCAGGCCTTATTGGAAAATGCCGTTTACGACAAAGAAGGCCAACTCGTGACTGGCTCGCTCATGGACTACTCGATGCCGCACGCTCACGATCTACCTTCGTTTCAGGTCGGCCTGACTGAAACCAAGTCGCCCTCAAATCCTCTCGGCATCAAGGGCTGCGGTGAGGCCGGCGCAATCGCCGCGCCGGCAGCCGTCATCAACGCCATCACTGATGCGATTGGCACGGAAGAATTGCCCATGCCCGCTACCGCTCAGGCGGTGTGGGCTGCGCTCAAGAGCGCACCACCACATCAGGCCGCGTAATTACAGGAGACATCAATGTACAATTTCACATTCCATCGTCCGACTACGGTTCGCCAGGCGGCCGGTCTGCTGGCGCGCAATCCCGAGGCCAAGTTGTTGGCCGGAGGACATTCGCTGTTGCCGGTGATGAAGCAACGGTTGGCTAGCCCTTCGGCGCTCATCGATCTGTCGCTGGTTGAGGGTTTGAGCGGGGTTGAGCAGAAGGGACGTTCGGTCGTGATCGGGGCAATGACGCGTCACGCAGATGCGGCGAATTCGCCGGTACTCCAGCAAGCGCTGCCGGGTCTTGCTTCGGTGCCTGGATCGATTGGGGATCCGCAGGTGCGCAACCGCGGCACGATTGGCGGTTCTATCGCCAACAACGATCCGAATGCTGACTATCCGGCGGCATGTCTCGGCCTTGGCGCCACAATCATCACCAACAAGCGGCGCATTGCGGCTGATGATTTTTTCACCGGCATGTTTTCGACTGCGCTTGAGGATGGTGAGATCATCACGAAGATCAGCTTTCCGATCGCCAAGAAGGCCGCCTACGAAAAGTTCAAGCATCCAGCATCGGGTTTTGCATTAGTGGGCGTCTTCGTGTCGAAGCGGGGGTCCGATATTCGTGTGGCGGTGACTGGTGCCGGCGCCAACGGCGTTTTCCGCGTTAAATCGTTTGAAGAGGCGCTCAAAAAGCGCTTTGCGGCGAAGTCACTCGAAGGAATGACAATCCCGTCGACCGGCATGAACAGCGACATTCATGCGAGCCCCGAATATCGCGCTCATCTCGTCGGCGTGCTGGCCAAGCGCGCGCTGGCCAAGGCGACCGCCTGACTGATGATCCGCCGTTCGGGATCCCCGAGCGGGATTGTGCGTTTCGCTATCGCATCCAGTGGGATTGAAAGCGCTTACGAAGCCGGCTTGTCGAGCTCCGCAAGTAGATCATGCAGATCGAGTGGACGCGTGTACATCTGCAAGGATCCATCTGGTTTCTTTGGCCACTCGTCCTTCGGTCGGTCGCGATACAGCTCCACACCGTTGTCGTCGGGATCGCGCAAATAAAGCGCCTCAGAGACGCCATGGTCGCTGGCGCCTTCGAGGGGAATCTTGGCCACGATCAGCCGGCGCAACGCGTCCGCCAAAAGCCGTCGGGTCGGATAAAGAATGGCGGTATGGTAAAGGCCTGTGGTGCCGGGGGCGGGCGGCGACCCACCAAGGCTCTCCCAGGTGTTCAGGCCCAGATGATGGTGATAGCCACCCGCCGAGATAAACGCCGCGCCCGGCCTGCTGGTGGTGAGCGTAAAACCCAGCACGCCGCAGTAGAAATCGAGCGCCCTCTGCAGATCCGCAACCTTGAGATGGACGTGACCGATACGGACCCCCGGATCGATGGTGGGCACCCGCAGGATGTTTTTCTCAAGGGTTTCGGGGTTCGTCATGTGTTTATCCTGGCTGACAGGGTCTTCGCTCCCCACATGTAAGATAACCGTCCGGTAGGATAAAGTCCCCGCATGACAGACAAGACCCTTCCGAACTCGATCGATTCAACACTCGATCTGCTGGCCAAGGCCGACTACATCGCGGATCGCTCGCTCGCGACGGTGCTTTACCTTGCGTTGCGCATGGGCCGGCCGCTGTTCGTTGAGGGCGAGGCGGGTGTTGGCAAGACCGAGATTGCAAAAGTATTGGCTTCGACGCTTGGGCGCCGCCTGATCCGGCTACAGTGTTACGAAGGGCTCGACGTCTCTGCCGCGGTTTACGAGTGGAACTATGGCGCGCAAATGATCGCCATTCGTCTCGCTGAATCCGAAGGCGAGGGCGACAAGGCACGGATCGAGCACGACGTGTTCTCTGAACGCTTTCTGATCAAGCGTCCGCTGCTGCAGGCGCTCGAGCCCGATCCGTCGGGTCCGCCAGTGCTGCTCATCGACGAAATCGATCGCACTGACGAAGCGTTCGAAGCGTTTCTTCTCGAAGTTCTGGCGGACTTTCAGGTGACGGTGCCTGAACTCGGCACTGTGAAAGCGCCGCATCCGCCGATCGTCGTTGTCACCTCCAATCGGACCCGTGAAGTGCACGACGCGCTCAAGCGGCGCTGTCTCTATCACTGGGTCGGCTATCCAAATGCGGAACGCGAGCTCAAGATCCTTCGCGCCAAGCTGCCGGGAATCGCGAAGAAACTGTCTGAGCAGGTTGTTGCCTTCGTGCAGGCCCTTCGCAAGGAGGACCTGTTCAAATCGCCCGGCGTGGCTGAAACGCTGGATTGGGCCGGCGCGCTCACCGAGCTCGATGTGATGGCGCTCGATCCAGCGACCGTATCGGATACGCTCGGTGTGTTGCTGAAATACCAGGATGATATTGCCCGCCTCGACGGCACCAAAGTGAAAGCGCTGCTTGACGAGGTGAAATCGGAACTGAGAGCGGCGGAGTGAGCTTGGCCACAGCATGCGATGATCTGCGTTCATTCTCTCGCGTGAGGGAATCCACATTGCTTTGGGTCCCTGTCTGCGGGGGGACGAGCGGGAAGGAACGCAAATGACGCAAGGTCGGCTTGCGGAAAACATTCTTTACTTCGCGCGTGCCTTGCGGGCGGCTGGCATTCCCGTCGGGCCCGGCGCCGTGCTCGATGCGCTTGAGGCACTGAGTGTCGCACGGATCGGCAAACGCGATGACTTCTACTGGACACTGCACGCCGTGTTCGTAAAACGGCACGAGCACACAGTGTTGTTCGACCAAGCGTTTCGGATTTTCTTTCGCAAGCGCGGGTACATCGAAAAGATGATCGCCTCGATGCTGCCTGAAACGATGCCTGGCGCACCAAAAGCGCCCCCTCCGGGTGCGCAGCGCATTCAAGAGGCGCTGTTCTCCGGACTCAATGAAAGTGAGCGCGACAAATCAGACGTGGAAATTGACGCGAGACTGACCGTTTCGGATCAGGAAGTGCTGCAGAAGAAAGATTTCGCGCAGATGACTGCGGTAGAAATTGCTGCGGCGAAAGAGGCTATAGCGCGCCTCGCGCTTCCGCTGGATGAAGTGCGCACGCGCCGGCTTGCGCCTCACCGGCATGGTCACCTGATTGATATTCGCCGCACCCTTCGCGCGAGCATGAAAGCCGGCGGGGCGATCATCGACCTGAAATACCTGGGCCCGCGCGTGAAAGAACCGCCGATCGTGGCACTTTTGGATATCTCGGGTTCGATGAGCGAGTACACGCGGCTGTTTCTGCACTTCCTGCACGCGGTTACTGACGCGCGAAAGCGTGTGACCACGTTTCTCTTCGGGACAAGGCTGACCAACGTCACGCGCGCGATTCGTCAACGCGACCCGGATGAGGCGCTTGCCGCTTGCTCGGCCAATGTGGCGGACTGGTCGGGGGGGACCCGGATCGCTTCGTCGCTGCGGGCGTTCAACAAGCAGTGGGCGCGCCGGGTTCTCACACAGGGCGCGGTGGTGTTGCTGATCACCGATGGGCTTGAGCGGGACGCCGACGACACGCTGGCATTCGAGATGGACAGGCTGCATCGATCATGCCGGCGGTTGATTTGGCTCAACCCGCTGCTGCGTTTTCACGCCTTCGAAGCTCGCGCGAAGGGCGTGCAGACTATGCTGCCGCATGTTGACGAACTGCGGCCGATCCACAATCTGGAGTCCATGGCCGAATTGGTGCGTGCCCTGTCTGGCGCGCCGGCCAAAGGTTACGATCCGAAATTGATGCTAAAGCAGGTCGCTTGACGGAGAGTTCCATGTTGGCACGCGATGAAGACATCCTCAAAGCCGCCGAGGAATGGCGGAAATCCGGACGCGGCGTAGCGCTCGCGACCGTCGTTGAGACATGGGGGTCGGCGCCCCGGCCGGTCGGCTCCAATCTGGTGATCGACAATGAAGGCAACTTCCTTGGATCGGTTTCCGGTGGCTGTGTCGAAGGCGCGGTCGTTACCGAAGCGATTGATGTGATCGACAGCGGCAAGCCAAAGATGCTGGAATTTGGCGTCGCCGACGAAACCGCGTGGAAAGTCGGTCTGTCCTGTGGCGGGACCATCCGCGTCTACGTAGAAAAGGTGAGCTGAGTGAACCTCGATATTCTCCACTCCCTGAACGCTGAGCGCGCGGCGCGTCGCGCAGTCATCCTTGTCACCGACGTCGCAAGCGGCGCGCAACGCCTGGTCAAGGGTGCCGATGTGGCGAGGGATCCCTTGGGAGAGGTCTTGGAAAAGCGCCTTCGCATGGCAAAAAGCGGGATGGAGGAGACATCGCAAGGACGTTTCTTTCTGACCGTGTATGTGCCATCTCCGCGCCTCGTCATCACCGGGGCGGTACACATCAGCCAGGCATTGGCGCCCATCGGGCAGCTCCTTGGCTACGACGTGACGATCGTGGATCCACGTACGGCTTTCGCCTCGATCGAGCGGTTCCCCGATGTGAAAGTCATCGCGGAGTGGCCTGACGTGGCATTACCGCCACTCGGCATCGATCACTACACAGCATTCGTCGCGCTTACGCACGACCCGAAAATTGATGACCCTGCGCTCAAGCACGCTCTCGCACGCGACTGTTTTTATATCGGCGCGCTCGGCTCGAAAAAGACCCACGCCAAACGCGTCGAGAGATTGAGGGAGGCAGGTTTGAGCGATTCCGATATTGCGCGAATCCACGCACCGATCGGGCTCGATATCAGCGCCGTATCGCCGGCGGAAATTGCGGTTGCTATTATGGGCGAGATTACTGCGCGGTTGCGGCAAAGTGCGCGGAAGAAGTCGGTAGCGGCATGAAGTTCGGTCCGGTTTCGCCCGACGAGGCGCTCGGCTCAACAGCCGTGCACTCCATACGCAAGGGCGATCTTGTTCTCAAGAAAGGCACGGTGATCGGCGCTGCAGAGGTTGCTGCGCTTAAGGCCGCCGGCGTTTCCGAAGTTGTCGTTTCGCGGCTTGAGCCTGGCGACGTATCGGAAGACGAAGCGGCTGCGGAGATTGCCCGAGCTGTTGGCGGGAAGGGTGTGCGGTTTGACCGCGCCTTCACTGGCCGTTGTAATCTGTTTGCGGATTCAGCTGGCGTCCTCGTTATCGACAAGACCGCGGTCGACCGGCTCAATCGCATTGACGAAGCCGTGACGCTGGCGACGCTTCCGGAATTCAAACCGGTGGTCGAAGGAGAAATGATTGCCACGGTGAAGATCATTCCGTTCGCCATGGCATCCAGTCCGCGCGACGCCGCTCTCAAGGAAGCGACAAGCGCAAAACCGGTCATCCGGGTAGCACCCTACAAAATTCGCAAAGTCGGCGTCGTCTCGACACTTCTGCCCGGCCTCGCGCCGAAGGTGGTCGAGAAAACCCTCAAGGTCATGGCTGACCGCATTGCGCCAACCGGCGCGTCGATTATCGCCGAACGCCGAGTACCGCACAATCAGACGGTCCTCGCCAAGGCGATCGACGAGTTGCTTAGCAACGGCGCCGAATTGGTGGTCGTTTTTGGCGCGTCGGCGATTGCCGATCGTAGAGACGTTATTCCCGCCGCGCTTGAGGCTGTTGGCGGCGAGATCGAACACTTCGGCATGCCGGTCGATCCTGGCAACCTGATGCTGGTCGGCAAGGCGCGCGGCGTTGCTGTGCTGGGCGCGCCGGGCTGTGCGCGAAGTCCCAAGGAAAATGGTTTTGACTGGGTCCTGATGCGACTTCTCGCCGGTCTTCCGGTCGGACGCGAGGACATCACCGGTATGGGCGTTGGTGGTTTGCTGATGGAGATCGTCACGCGTCCGCAGCCACGCGCAAAGCCTGTCGAGGAAGAGGGCAAGCGGGTGGCGGCTGTCGTGCTCGCGGCCGGTCGCTCGACCCGCATGGGTGCCGTCAACAAGTTGATCGCCCAGATTGGCGGCAAACCGCTCGTTCGTATCGCTGCCGAACAGGTTCTGGCTTCGCAGGCGGGGCCGGTGATCGTCGTCACCGGCCATCAGCGGGAGAAGGTTGAGGCTGCCCTCAAGGGCCTCAATGTTCGTTTAGTGCACAATCCGGATTACGCCGAAGGCCTTGGTACGTCATTGCGTACCGGCATCGCGTCGGTGCCGGAAAGTGCCGACGGTGCGATCGTGTGTCTCGGCGATATGCCACAGGTCGACACGAGCTTGATCGACACTCTGCTTGACGCGTTCAACCCTGAGAGCGGCGCGTTTATTGTGGTGCCAACGATCGACGGACACCGCGGGAATCCCGTGGTGTGGGCGCGACGATTCTTTCCAGACCTGATGTCGATCGGAGGCGATTTCGGCGCACGGTATCTCATCGGCAATTATGCCGAGGCGGTTGTCGAAGTACCGGTTACCGGCGAAGCGGCGCTCACCGACGTGGACACGCCCGAGTCGCTTTCTGCCGTCAAGGCGGAAATCGAGCGCGCCTGAGATTCGAATCATTGATCGTGTGACCCGACTCACCCCTAGCTGGCGAAGATGCTCGGATAGGGAAGGGTGATGACCAACATCTATGCACCCCTCGTGCGCGCGCTCGTGGTCATGGCCTTGGTGCTCGCAACGGCAACCCTGATGTTCGTTGCGGTCAACACCGCACGCGCCAGCGTCTCATTGTTTTGACTAACTAACTGATATCTTTATTGAAAATCGTGACTTGCGGACCCTTATGCTTTGCACTAAATAATGACTGACCAGTCAGTCATAGTGGGTGCGACCATGTTGCGTCCGACGCGGTCCCGAAAATCAAGTTCACGCCGTGCGAGCCGCCGCAAGCGAGCGGCGGAAGCGGCACGATCCGCTGGCTCACCGAGGAACTCTTCACGCAAGGCGCGCAGCAACGAACGTCGCGAGGCAATTTTGTCTGCGGCGCTCGACGAATTTTCAACGCGCGGCTTCGAGGCTGCGAGGCTCGATGATGTGGCGCGGCGCGCGAGTGTCGCAAAAGGGACGATCTATCTTTACTTCCGCGACAAGGAGAGCCTGTTTCAGGAACTTATCCGTTCGATGCTCACGCCGCTCGTTGGAACAATCGAGGCGATGGGCGAAGCCGACGTTCCATTGCCAATACTGGCCGAGCGCATCGTCGAGTTATTCGTCCGCGAGGTCTACGAGACACGACGCAAGGACGTTATCCGCCTCATGATTTCCGAGGGCAGGCGCTTTCCAAAGCTTGCCGAGTTCTATTACCGCGAAGTGCTGTCGCGCATCATTGCCGCAGTACGATCGATTCTGCGTCGCGCGGCCGCACGCGGCGAAATTCCGGAGAGCCTCGTGGAGTTCCCGCAGATCATTGCGGCGCCGGGCCTGATCGCCATTGTTTGGAACGGACTATTCGAACGTTTCGAGCCGCTCGATGTTCGTAAAATGATGAAAACTCACGTCGAGCTGCTATTTGCGCCGAGGAGAGCAACATGAAAACAAAGCTCATCGGTTCATTGCTGGCTGTGCTGTCGGCGCTCATGCTCGCCGGCTGTGAAAACAACAACGATCACGTGCTGCAGGGCTGGGTCGAAGCCGAGCTGATTTTTGTGTCGCCCGACGAGCAAGGTCGTGTCGAGACTCTGAAGGTGCGCGAGGGTGATCGCGTTCAAAAAGGTGACGTTCTGTTCACCGTCGACGATGATCTGCAAAAAGCCGACGTCGTCGTGAGGAACACTGCCGTCGTCAATGCGCAGCAGGGTTTCGACCGTGCCAAGGAACTCCTGAAGACTGCGGCCGGCACACAAAAAACCTACGACGACGCCGAGGCCGCGCTGCGTCAAGCAAAAGCCAACTTGGAATGGTCGCAGACGCGGCTTGCGCGTCGGAATGCGTACAGTCCTGGCGACGGCACGATCGAACAAATTTATTACCGTCCGGGCGAAACAGTGCCTGCGGGGCGACCGGTTCTTGCGTTGCTACCGCCTGGCAATCTCAAGCTCCGTTTCTTTGCGCCGCAGGCGGTGCTTCCGGAAATCAAATATGGCGACATCGTCAGCATCACCTGCGATGGCTGCGAGAAGGGGCTGACTGCCAAGGTAAGCTTCATTGCGCGGAGCGCCGAATATACGCCGCCGGTGATCTACAGCCAGGAGGAGCGTGCCAAACTTGTTTTCCTGATCGAAGCGCGGCCCGAGCAGCCGGAGAAATTTCGCGTCGGGCAGCCCGTCACGGTCACACTGCCGCGGGGGCCGCGCCAATGAACGCCCATGACATCGTGATCGATGTCCACGGCCTCACCAAAAAGTTCGATGGCCGGGCGGTGGTGCGTAATCTGTCGATGCAGGTGAAGCGTGGCACGATTTACGGTTTTCTCGGCCCTAACGGGTCAGGAAAGACGACGACCATTCGCATGTTGTGCGGGTTGCTCACTCCAGACGAGGGAACCGGAACGTGCCTCGGCTATGACATCCGCACTGAAACCGACAAGATCAAGCGTCACGTCGGTTACATGACGCAGCGTTTCAGCCTTTATCAGGACTTGTCGGTGCGGGAGAACCTTGAGTTCATCGGTCGCATCTACGGTCTCGATCATCCGAGCGCTGCGGCGCGTGCCGCGATAGAACGGCTAGGCTTGACGGGCCGGGAAAGCCAGCTTGCGAGCGAACTTTCAGGCGGCTGGAAGCAGCGCTTGGCGCTTGGCGCTTGCACGCTGCCGAGCCCGCAATTGCTGCTGCTCGATGAGCCTACTGCCGGCGTCGATCCCAAAGCGCGGCGTGAATTCTGG
>Ga0126381_100007837_pt1 | contig 11907 bp, 11 predicted proteins | sample PanSoiMetPlot_28_FD_96465 | JGI IMG/M metagenome (GOLD analysis project Ga0126381, IMG submission 96465) | Tropical forest soil microbial communities from Panama - MetaG Plot_28 | ecosystem: Environmental > Terrestrial > Soil > Tropical forest > Bulk soil | place: Panama | collected 2016-02-17
ACATGGCTGCCCAGGCCAGCAGAGCGGCAATCGGGATCACGAGGAACGGCAGATAGATCATCATGGCCCCCCTGGCGGAAGTGCGGTCAGCGTGAGGTGCCGCGCGTAAACGTATTGCCAAGGATCATCATGCGCCCGGTAAAACACCCCGGTCAAGGCGATAATGTCAAGCGGGACGCACCCGGCAAGAGTGCGGAAGTCACCGTGGAATCTGACACATACCTGATCACCGTCGACGACGGCACGACGATCACCGCGGCCCGGACGCGAAGCGCCGACATCAGGCGGCACAAAGCCTCCAGCTACCCGGCACCGCGCCGGGCGGCAGGATGACGCTCAGCCCCGCCCCCACCTGACCGACCGAGGACCCCGGCGCGGACGCGCGTGCGGTGTTTTCTAACGCGCTGAACGACGCCGTTTGTCGGCGGCCGTCGGATCAGATGCCGAACATCGAGCGGCAGGCAGCTATGCCGTCGACTGTGACGGCCATGTGCTGCCCCTGCGCCCACTTTTCCCGGGAGAGCCGCAAGCGATCGGACACCACAGCCTCGTCGCCGCGGGCATCGACGGAAATCCCATCGTGCTCATAACCCAGCTTGCGGGACACGCCCTGAGAAGCGTGGTTGTCCTGGAACACCTCCGTAAGCGCAGCGCGCGCGCCGAGGCAGTCGAAAGCCAGGGTGAGCACGCCAGCGCGAGCCTCGGTGCCGTAGCCCTGGCCGTGGTGATCGACGCCAAGCCAGGATGAGGTCGTGACTTCCCTGACAACCGGGAAGTCTCGCGCTCGCAGCGCGACCATGCCCAGGGGCTCGCCGTCGCGGAAGACCCCGAGTCCCAGAGCCCATGCTGCCGGGCCCCATCTCCCAAGATCGCGCCACTGCCCCTGCAGGACCGCCCGAGCACGCTCGTCGGGACTGCCCTCGGTCCACGGAGTCAGGAACGGCCGCTCGTGCGGCCTGTGCACGCCCCTGGCCGCCAGCACCGCGAGCGCCGCAAGCTCCTCATCGCGGGCCAAGCGGAGCTCAAGTCGGGGTGTGGCGATTATCAGACCGTACAGGGGCCACAGGTCAGCAAGCACGCGTCGATAATGATCAACATTCGCCCGGCGCGCCACTGCTTTTAGCGGCTCAGCGCTCCCGGTGAGCCGGTCATCTTCAAGGAACCTAGGGTGTGTCGCGCATCAAGCGCTGCCAATCCGTCGCACATCTGTGAGTCTCGGCAGAGGGCAACGCTCGTTGTCGGCGGTGTGATCTTGATCTATCTGCGCTGGTCAGAAGGGTTGCGGCGCTTGGTGATGGTTGCCGGGTTTCAGGGTCGAACGCGCTTGCTGTCCACTTGATGCCTACAGGTACGCCGTTACCGCTGGGCTCAACCGTTGTCGTCCGCATGGTGCGTCATTCTGCGCGCATTTGCGCGGCTTCGCGGTGGCGCCTGTGGTGCTGCTGGCGGGCGGCCTGGCGTGTCACTCCCAGACGGCGGCAATCTGAGGCCAGCTGATGCCTAGTGCCACGGGCGCCAGGCTAGCGCCGCGCGGCGTTAGTTCACGCTCGGCGCCCACCTGATCGACGGCTGGCTGGCCACAACTGGCCTGACCCTCGAACGCTGGTAACAACATGAGCACCACGGGTTCACCTTGGTCAGCGGGCAACCCGTTCATTAGCCGCCACGATTACTTTTTTATAACAGCCAGCCAGAGTGATGGTTCAATCATTGGGAAAACGGGTATTCGAGGGCCGGATCATGTTCGACATCAGGGGGCCTGCGGAGCAGGCTGCCGTCTGGGGGGGCTCATCATGCGTAGTCTTCTTAGCTTACCGATGTTACTGAGCGGGACCGTGTCGCCCTTGCCTGGGCGCTTATCCCGGCTATAGCACTGGAACATCTCCGGACCTTAGGGCCATTCGGCAAAACGCACCGGCGTTGTTGCGTACCGTCGCATTGCATTCGGAAGAGGAATGAGGTCAATGCGCGTGCCCAAAATCATCACCTTAGCTGCTGTCATGGGCCGCGGGCACGCTTTCGGCCAGGCGCCGCCGGCCGCCGGCGTGCACGCTCACGCGTCGGCCCATGCATTCGACTGCAGCCCTGGGCCCTGCTGGGCCAGTGCGGGCGGGTGACACGCCGACTGCTGCATCAGGCCCAGCACATGAAGCTCATTAAGGGCCGAGGCCAGCGACCCGACCTGGGGGTTGACCGTCTGCGTTAGAGAGGGGGAACCGCGAGCGCGCACCCGGCTGTGTTGGAAGGCCAGTCGAGGCGCACCACTTCACTCTAGCAACAGGGAGCACTCAGTGTTGCACAAATTCAGCCGCGCGGTGCGGTGTCTCGCGGTAGCGGGAGCCGTGTCCGTGCTCTGCGTACTCGGGGCTACCGGGGCCGCCGTCGCCTCTGCGTCCACTGCTTCGTCCGCCGCCCGCCACGTTCCGGTGGGCATCCATTTTGTCCCGCGCTTTGCCAAGCACGGTACGCCCGCCATCACGGCGCCCTTCGGGCACCGGGTGATCCGCCATCAGGGCGGCAACCTGGTGTGGAACGGCGGTCCGACCCAGGTCGACCCGCAGATCTACGTCATCTTCTGGGGCCTGTGGTGGTCGTCCACCTGCGCCAGCCAGCAGGGCAACGGCGGCGCCGATGAGGCCTACCTGGAAAGTTTCTACAACGGGGTCGGCACAAACTCCGACTTCCAGTCGCCCGTGGACAGCCAGTACTTCGGCTCGCAGGTGGGCTACCCCACCTTCCCGACCGTGGCTGGCCATGCGTTCATCAAAGACAACGTGTTGTGCGATGGCTCGGTACCGCAGTCGGCCACCGACGCCCAGCTAGCCGCCGTCGCGGACGGCTACGCGCAGTTCCTGGCCGGCCAGGGCTTCTCGATCACCAACAACACGCAGATCGTCGTGGTCAGCCCCTCTGGGACCAACCCCGGCGGGGGCTTCGGCACCCAATACTGCGCCTACCACAACTGGACCAACTTCAGCGGCAGCCAATTGCTGAGCTGGACCAACCTGCCCTATATGCCTGACGCGGGCTCCAACTGTGGCGCCAACCTCGTGCAGAACGGAGACGATGGCTGGAGCATTGTGGGCGGCCACGAATACAACGAGTCCGTCACCGACCCCTTCGTCAACAACCAGACGGCCTGGGCAGACTCCAGCGGCGAGGAGATCGGCGACAAGTGCGAAGGGACGTTCCTCTACTTGGAGACGCTGAAGACCGGCAACTTTGCCATGCAGCCGGAGTGGGACAACCACACGTCGTCCTGCCGCTCCTCGGACAGCTATGTCAATGGGGCGATCAGGGTGGTCAACCACACCGCCTTCTGCGTGCAGGACTCCACTACGTCTGGCACGGCAGCCAAGCTGCACAACCCGTGCAGCGCCGCCAATCAGGGTCAGGGCCACTGGGTCACCTACCCGGACGGCACTCTCCGGCGCTTCCACAGCACCGGTGCGTGCCTGCAGCCCAAGGGAGGCTCTCTAGCGGCGGGCGCGCCGCTAGTGGTCTCCCGCTGCTCGCCGGGGCTTTCCTACCAGCGGTGGCATAGAGGCGCCTCCAACCACTGGGTCAACAGCGCGTCCGGCAAGTGCATGAAGACCGCCACCATCACCAGCGGCGCCGCGATCACGCAGGCCAACTGCAGCGGCACCGCTGCCAACCAGAAGTTCACCAACGTGTAGCACCTGAAGGCTCCCTGAGCCTGTCTACCTGAGTAGCGGGTTGCCAGAGTTCGCTAATGGGCTCTGCGGCCCGCTACTTGGCGTCTGTGCTGGCGTCGGTGCCGCGTCAGGGCACGGGTGCGTACCAGATGCGTGTTCCCCAGTTGACAGGTACCGCCCTGGGCTGTGGCGCCATGTACTCGGAGGCCATGTAAATCTTCCCGTTGTAGTCTTGCGCCATCGAGTAGTCACCGTAGCGGCAGTATCCGTTGCTGAACGGCGGATAACAGTCGAAATCGTCCAGCGCGTTGGTCCCATGGCCGGAGATGTAGATATTCCCGGTTGGGCCGTTGGCCCCGTTGAACACTATGTATCCGGTGCTCGGGTAGCGGCTCGCCGCGGACACGGCGAAGTTCAGGTAGCCATGACCGTCGGCGTTGACACCGATAACCGGGTAGAGCAGGTCCTGCTTGGTCTGGACATATCCCTGACTGACCAATGAGGCGCTGACGGAGTCGCTGCCGGTCACCGGGTGCAAGACAAACCAGCCGATGCCCGCGTTCTGGCCGGTGCCGAAGTCGAACCCGGTGCTCAGCTCGGCGTAGAGCCGGCCCGAAGCATCGGTCACCCCTTGAACCGCGTCCGTATCGGTCTGCAGCTGCCCGACTCCGGTCTGGCCGAGGGACTGACCGTAGGGGAAGGGGCCGCTCTTCTGGAAGACATCTGGCGGGAAGGAGTACTGCTCGGTCCCGGTCGTCGTCACTACCAGGGGCGGGCGCCCGCCGGTATTGAGGCTGTCCGTGTGGAGCAGGGCGTAGACCCGCAGGTCCGAGCCGGTGAGAGCAAAGGCGTTGGACTCGACGAAGTATTCGGTGTCCGGCGCTCGCGAGCCCTGTGTCACCGTAGAAGGGGACAGGTGATAGGCGCCGAACGGGTCGCTCGGCACCCGGTAGCGCTGGATCACCGGCACCGGGCGGGTGAACTGCGCAGCTGCGATCAGCCCGCTCTTCGAGACGGCGTAGACAATGGACCCATTGAAGTCTTGCTGGGTCTGGGAGAACTGGGAGAACTCATTGGTCGCAATGAAGAAGCCACTGTTGTCTGCGCCGACCTGATCGAAGTCGCCAAAACACGGGCAGCCTGGAGTGCTGCGATCGGCGGTGCTGAAGCTGAACACTGTGTAATTGCTGAACGGGCTGGCAGTCTGGCTCACTGCTATGTACTGGTCAGCCTGGCTGGTCGGTTTCCCGCTCGTCACAACCCCGAAGGTGAACTGGGTCAGGAACCAGTGCCCGGTCTGCGGGTCCCAGTATGCGCGGGGATCGGTGGGGAAGTAGCGAGTGGGAAGAAGGAACACCTGATCTGACGGAATGGCCCCGAGCAGAGTTTCCCCGCTCGGCGAATAGATGTTGAGCGTATTGTTGACAAACTCCTCGATGACAGTGCCTGCCGGGCTCGGGCCAACGGCCAGTCCCTGGTCCGGCGGAGATATGCCGCCTGCCGCAGGGTTTGCACCCGAATCGATGGCCGCCGTAATGCCGTCGAAACCACGTTCGCCTGCCACGTTTCCAGGGGCGAATCCAGTCAGGCCAGCCGTGGCCGGCGCTGTGGCTGATGGCCTCGCTGCCCGCGCCACTGGAGGCATCCCTAGCGGCGCCACCTGCCGGTGACCGGCGGCCGCCGGGAAGGCCGTCCCGGCCCGGCGGGCGTCGGCACTGGCGAGCGTTTCGAGATTAACCACCCCCACCCGATGCAAGATCACCGGGCCGCCGGAGGCCGGGACGACCTGCGAGATGCTGGCCACCTGGTGGGCGGTTGCCGCAGCCGCAGGGACCGCCGCAAAAGCCAGCGCTACCGCGATGGTTGCGCAGGCTGAGACAAGGGATCGGCGATGCCTGCGCAACAAAAGATGCCTTAGTTCTGTCACAACATACTCCCCTCATAGCTGTGCCAACTTGAGCAGGCTGCCGCTAGTTACCCCACGCCCGCACGCGCAACATACCGCTGACCTGCGCGTGTTAACTGGAGCCCGCTTTCGCTGCGACCATTGTCGGCGGCCGGAGCACTTCTCATGGCTCCGCGAGGCGAGCATTCCGACGGCCAAGACCATGAGATAGGCGCGGGAAGACGAAAAACGGAACGGGGCCGCCGAAGACGGACAAATCGTTTCATGCCCCCCCTATGACGTCGGCTTTTGCGCTGCAGCCGAGGCCGCCTGAACTGTAGGGCTGTGCTCCTTGCCGGGTCAATAGGGCGAATGCACATTTTGTCCGGTGAAGATGCCTGGCTTACCTTGCATTTACTAATACGGCGCGCTGTTATCGCGAGAGCAGCGGACTCCGGTCCCGTGACGCGATCCATCTCGCGACCGCGCGCGTCGCGCCGGAACTGGAAGCGCTGGTCACCTATGACGACCGTCTGGTCAAGGCGACTACCTATGCGGGCCCTGGCCACGGTCTCACCAGGGATGCAGACAGCCTGAGTTCAGCTGGCACCAGCAGTACCTGTCGGATAACAAGAACCCGCATGGGTACTGCGGCCTGGGCGGGACCGGCGTGTCGTGCGCGGTGGGTGTGGCTCGGACTGACGCCAATTGAATTTGGCTGTGCAAGCTGTCATGCTCGTGGCTGCGAGCGGTGTCCCCGCCCCCACTTGCGGCTGTTCTGCCAATGCCAGCGGGCCGCCTGTCCCCTAACCGGGGCCGGCTAGGCCGGCCGGTTGTCCAGGGGGGAGGTGGCAGCCGGTGCGCATGCCCCAGCTCGTCACGCGTTCAGTCAGAATTCTCGCCGTCCCGCTACTTGTCGCGGGAGTGGCGGCCGCGGTCGCGCCAGGGGCGGCCGCCGCAGCAGCCCGGACCCGGGCCCAGGTCCCGGCGACATCCGTCCCATTCTCCGGCCAGTTCAACGGCGTGACCGCAACCTCGGCCAGCAACGCCTGGGCGGTCGGCTACACCAATGGTGAGAACCTGATTCAGCGCTGGAACGGCACGGCCTGGAAATGGGTGTCCACCCTGAAAATGGGACCACCAAACAGCGATTTCTACAGCGTGGCCGCCACCTCGGCCAGCAACGCCTGGGCGGTCGGCTTCCAACCGGGGAACACGGGATCTGGTACCAAAACCCTGATCGCGCACTGGAACGGCACGGCTTGGAAGCTGGTACCCAGCCCGAACTCCGGATACAGCGTCCTCTTGGGGGTGGCGGCCATCTCCGCCAGCAACGCCTGGGCCGTCGGCAACGGCTACGGCCATACCGGGGAGACGACCATGATCCTGCACTGGAATGGCACGTCCTGGACGCAGGTGCCCAGCCCGAGCCCAGGCCCGCAAGGCAGCATCCTTTACAGCGTGTCCGCCACCTCGGCCACCGACGTTTGGGCGGTCGGCACCGCCGACAACCAGGGGACCTTCACGACCCTGATCCTGCACTGGAACGGTGCCACCTGGACGCGCGTGCCCAGTCCCAGTCCCACCGTCTCCCCTGAGCTCTACGGCGTGACGGCTACCTTGGCCACTGACGCATGGGCGGTCGGTTGGAGCGCTGTCAGCAACGTCAGCGGCTCGAAGACCCTGCTCCTGCACTGGGACGGCAAGACATGGACGCAGGTGCCCAGTCCGAACCCCGGGGGCTCCGGGGGCGGCCACTCCAACATCCTTCAGAGCGTGACCGCCACCTCGGCCAGCAACGCCTGGGCGGTTGGCTGGAGCCAGGACCCGCTCAAAGGCTCCAAGAACATGATCCTGCACTGGGACGGCAAGACATGGACGCAGGTGCCCAGTCCGAATCCGTTCTGTGCGACCTGCGACAGCCTCTATGGCGTGACCGCCACCTCGGCCAGCAGCGCCTGGGCGGTCGGCACTCTCAACGGCGGCGCCGAGGTCGTGATCCTGCGCTGGAACGGCACTACCTGGAAGAACTCCCCGTCAGCCCCGCTGCCGGGGTGATGCACCGCAATACGACGAGGCGGACACCGCCGGTGCCCGCCTCGTCGTCTCTCCGCTGGCTATCGGACGATTGTGTCGCAGTAGGTCTTCCCCGCGAAGACGCCGTCCTCCGGACACGTCGCCTTCTTGCGGAACTGGTTTACCTGGCCGAGCCTGTCGACCGTGTTGGGGTAGTTGACGCCAAAGTTCAAGGCGCCTCCGTCCCACGAGAACCACGGGTAGATGCAGTACGGGCCGCCGTACGTCGCGCAGTCGGTCGGGCCGACGAACGAGTCGCCGAGCACCTCGGCCTTACCGCCGGTGTCGGAGACTACGGCCCAGTTCTGCGGGTGCGAGCCGTCACCGAAGGTGACGTTGAGGATCCGGATCGGCTGCTGGCCGGCCCAGTTGGCGTTATTGAACGAGCCGCAGAAGGTCTGGCCGGGTACGCAGAACGCGCCGGGATGGTCGCCGTAGAGGTCGGAGTGGCCGATCTCGTAGACGAACGACATCGGCGTGTCCCACACGGCGCCCCAGTCGAGGGCGTTGCCGATCTGCTGCGTGTCGAACGCCGGCGTCAGCGGGCCGTCACCCGGACTGTCGAGCACCAGAACGCTCGACGTATCCCCGCTGGTCTCGTCCGTGACCTGCTCCTGGTAGGCCGCGTTCGGTGACGGCGCCCAGATGTGGACGTCGACGGTGTCGAGTGCGTGCATGACGAACGGGCCCGTTCCGGCACCGTTCATGAGCATGCCGTTGAACGCGGCCGGCTCGATGATGTTGTTCCCTTGCTGCGCAATCGTCCAGACGGGCGAGCACGCTGTGTAGACGTTGGGCTCGTGGGTGACCGAGAAGCCCCCGCGCGGCGAGCACCGCGTGGTGAACGAGTCCGGGTAGAACTGCAGCTCCAGGAATCCTTGGCCGCCGATCTTGGCTGGGTTCGAGTCCTTGACCGCGCCGCCGAACCAGAACGTCGGCCCGACGCTCGACACCGCGGCCGAGCCGTCTGCGGGCAAGACGGCGCGCCACGTGATGTTCTGCGCCGAGCCCGGCGCGGACGAGACGGGATCGAGCTCCGGCTCGTCGTGACCTGTGCAGCCCGGCGTGTAGACGTCATACCAGTCCTCGCCCTGGCCGCCAACGACGTGCGCGAGACAGTTGGCGGCGCTGTCCGCACCCGCGCTTCCTGAGGTGACAGTTCCTGAGCCGTTGCTTGCGCTCGCGACACCGGCGGACGCGCTCAGCCCGAGCGCGACCGCGGAGGCCCCGGCGACCAGTACTAACCTGACTCCAGTCATCTGCTCTCCTCCTGTTGGCCGCTCCCTGCCCTCAGCTTTACCCGCGTCCACAACTTCGCATACCAGACATGCAAAGGATTGCGGGTCACCCGCGTGATCGGCAGCACGGTTGTCTGCCCAGACATGGAGACTGCTCTACCTAACGGGGTTCCGGGCGGCTCAGCCAATGCGCAGCGCGGGGGAGCCCGGGCCTTTCGCCCGGGCTCTGGACGTCGCAGGGGTCCGGCCTGCTGTGCCATCCGCACAGGTTCCCGCGCTTCGGAACCGGATTGCCGGTGATCGTTTCTGGGGCCGCCTTGTGCACGGCCCGCGGCTGCTAGATTCCCCCTATCAGCGAAGGTGCATTTTCTGACGAACGGAGGACATGCCTGATGTCAGCCGAACCGCCGGCGGCTTCCGGACCTGACTCCGAGGATCCGATCGGTGCCCGCTATCCCAACACGGCCCGCATCTGGAACTATCAGCTCGGCGGCAAGGACAACTTCGCGGTCGATCGGAAGGCGTCCGAGGCGGCCAATGCGATGGTGCGCTCGCTAGGTGTTCCGGACGGTGCCGACACCGCCATCGAGAGCCGCCATCTGCTGCAGCGAATGGTTGACTACATGGTCGGCCAGGGCGTCCGTCAGTTCCTCGACCTTGGCTCGGGCCTGCCGAACATGGCCAACACCCATCAGATCGCCCATCGGGCGGCGCCCGATGCGCGGATCGTCTACGCGGACATTGATCCGCTGGTTTCAGCCCACGCCGCAGCGCTGATGGCTGGCCCTAACGTGATCACGATCCGCGCGGACCTGCGTGAACCGGAACAGGTGCTCAACGACCCGCAGGTACGCGACCTGTTCGACTTCGGCCAGCCGGTCGGGATCATGTTCATGTGTGTCCTGCACTGCCTGTGGGACCGCGAAGACCCGTGGGGAATCGTCAAACAATTCCGGGATGCCGTGGTGCCGGGCAGCTACCTGGCCCTTAGCCACATGACCGGCGAAGCCCACCCCGAGGCTGCCGAAGGGCTCTTCCGCATTTCCCAGGATCTGCACTGGAACACGCCGCTCATCTCGCGCGACCGCGCCGACATCACGCGATTCTTGGAGGGGTTCACACTGGTGGAGCCCGGCTTGGTGGCCCCCGCGCAGTGGCGACCCGACCTGGACAAGCCACTGCGTGACACCCAGGATTCCAACGGCGACGGCGGGACCGTGCTCAAGCCGGCCTCCCCCCAACCTCTCGCCGACGATCGCGGGATGGGCTGGCACTTGTGCGGGGTCGGCGTCAAAGACTAGCCGCGGCAGGCTAAGGCGCCACCGCTTCGCTGACTCGCAGGCTGCCGCCCCGGGCGACGAACGGATGGTTCTTGACCAGGCCGGCCGCTGCGTCCAAGTCGTCGGCTTTGATCAACGAATATCCGCCGATACCCGCTCCGGGGGCACCGTCGCTTACGCCCTCGGCCGATACGGTCTTCGAAGCTCCGAGCGGGGCGCCCGGGTCGACCATGTGGTCGCCCACGCTGGCGACCCAGGCGCCGAAGGCGGCCATCATCTGGTCGCGGGCCTCGGCTGATGCGGGCGGGCCGCCACCACCGTGGTAGGTAATCAGATACGTAGGCATGGAACCTCCATGGGTCTGGGCCCGGCGGCAGCCAGAACTAGCGCCATCCGCCCGCCTCCCGGGTCTGGATTGGTCAAGCCATGCTCCGCGCCATCACGCAGCGCGGGCGTGCAGTCCGTGCCATATGAATGATTGCGCTGGCCATTTGCCGCTGGCTATGTTCGAGAGGACAGGAAGCTTGTCCGGGCGTCCGTAAGGCGGGTCCAATGCAGCGGCTGAATACCGCGCCAGACGATGCGGTCACCGAGTTGCTGGCGACGCTGCGGGTGCGCAGCACCGTGTACTGCCTGTCGGAGCTCCGTGAGCCATGGGGGTTCGAGGTCGACGGGGCCAACGTGGCCAAATTCCACCTGGTCCTCGCCGGCTCGTGCTGGCTGAACCTCGCCGGGCATGATCCGGTTCATCTTCAGGCCGGCGATCTGGTCATCCTCTCCCGCGGCGAGCGGCATGTGATGAACGACCGCCCCGGCTCACCGGTCACCAACCTGGACCTGATCGTCGCCGATCATCCGCTGGACCCGAACGCACGGCTGACCTACGGCGGCACCGGTGCCCTCACCAGACTGCTCTGCGGCGGATTCATCCTGGATGACCCGGCACCGGCGGCGCTGATCGGCATGCTCCCGCCGGTGCTGCAGATGAACTCGCGGTCCGCCGATATCACCACCTGGCTTGAACCCGTTTTCGCGCTGATACGCCAGGAAGCGGACAGCAACGCACCCGGCGCACAGGCGATCTTCGCAAAGCTGGCCGACGTCTTCTTGTCGCAGGCGCTGCGCACCTACCTCGCCGGTGCCGAGCAGACGGGCTTGCTGACGCCCCGGCAGGCGGCGGACTCTCAGCTCGGGCCGGCCCTGGCCGCGCTGCGCGAGCGGCCCGCGGTGAATTGGACGCTGGCGGAACTGGCCGGCCTGTCCGGCATGTCGCGGACGTCGTTCGCGGCCCGGTTCCGCGCCACCGTCGGTGAGAGCCCGATGCGGCACCTCGCCAAGATCCGGCTCGGCCAGGCCGCCGGGTACCTCACCACGACCGGGCTCAGCGTGGAAGCCATCGCCCGCCGTACCGGATACGGCACCAACGCCTCTTTGTCCAAGGCGTTCAAGCGCGAATTCGGTACCTCACCCGGCCAGTACCGGGAGACCAAGGGAGGTGTCGCGGTCTTGCCGGTCCGAGGCGCCGAAGCCGAACTTGGCGCCCCGAATTCCGGGAACTGAAGGAGCGGGGCCGGGCCGAGGTCCGTTTAGCCTGGTTGTTCGACTGTGGAACCCGCGGCATCGGCTCCTGGTGCGGGGTCCCCGGCTGGAAGCAACATGGTTGCGACCAGACCGATCAGGCCAAAGAACGCCACGACGACCATGGCGATCCCGTAGGACCGTTTGGGGTCGGCCAGCCCGGCGACCAGGATGGTGCCCGCGACCGCGGTGCC
>Ga0126381_100007838_pt1 | contig 11907 bp, 10 predicted proteins | sample PanSoiMetPlot_28_FD_96465 | JGI IMG/M metagenome (GOLD analysis project Ga0126381, IMG submission 96465) | Tropical forest soil microbial communities from Panama - MetaG Plot_28 | ecosystem: Environmental > Terrestrial > Soil > Tropical forest > Bulk soil | place: Panama | collected 2016-02-17
AAACGGGCTTCGGGTCCTCAAAGGGGACGGTGAACGAGATTAGTCGATCTTCTTTAAGTCCTGAAACATTAATTGGGTATGACCAACTCCTATTTCATCTCCTGACTTGAGTTTTGACCTGGATCCAGAGACAAGCCTGACACCATTGAGGAATGTCCCGTTCGTGGTATGAAGATCCACCACAAAGACCGAGACACCGTCGGACTCAATCATGGCCGCGATCATCAATTCTGATTTTAAAAATGGAACTAAGGATGAGTTGCATTTGAAGGGGGATGATCCCGATAATGCGGCTCATGAAAATTGGGCCTGAAAAACGACTCGCTCTGTTCCTGCTGATAAGCGTCAGTCTGGTTAGGGGACTGGCCGGTACCAGCGGACAAGCCGCCGAGGCGCCTCCTACTTCTTTTCCTGCGCCAACGCCAGCCGCTCTCGCCACCGCCGCGCACGCGATTTCGGGACACGACCCCGGCCCCTCGGGCCCGAGTCTTGTCACTGACCTGCTCAAACTGCTGCTGGCCAACGTCAACTCGACGGAAGCCTTTACGAACATGGAGGCAATGTGGGCCACCGACCGGTATTTTGACTTTGCCAGATTTCAGCAGACCGCAAAGAATGTCGCGGAGATGATGCGGCAGGCAGGAGTGGACCACGTCCAGATAGGCCAGGGGCCCGCCGACGGTGTGACGCAGAACGGTTTTTGGACGCAGCCGCTCGCGTGGGACGCGCATTCTGCCACGTTGGAAATCGTCTCGCCTCAAGTCCCAGAGGATATGCGCGTTCTTGCCGACTATCAGAAAATTCCTACCTCGCTATGCCAGTGGAGCGGTCCCACTCCAGCGGGAGGCGTAGAGGGTGAGCTCGTACTGCGGCCCAAGGACATTCGCAATGCGGACCTGAAAGGCAAGTGGGTGCTTGGCGGTCGCATGTCCAAGACCGATTTGAAACAGGCCGGCGCGCTGGGCATGGTTCGCGAGAGCAACGTGAACCCGACGCTGTTGGACGAGCGCGACTGGGAGAACGATTTCGGAGATAACGGCTGGGCCTTCAACAAGAACGACACGCCTACGGTGTGTTTCTCCATTACGCCGCGACAGCAGCAATACCTTTATGAGTTGCTCAATAAGTGGCCAGTGAAGCTCCGCGCTAACGTTGACACCCGTTACTACGAAGGAAAGTATCCGTATGTGACCGGCACCATTCTCGGCACCGACGGTGCTGCCGCGGAGGAGGTACTCTCACTCGGGCATCTATTTGAAGAGGGCGCCAACGATAACTCCAGCGGCGTCGCATCCATTCTTGAAGCCGCCGCTACCCTCAACCGGCTGATTAAGGACGGCAAATTACCCAGGCCAAAGCGGACCATCCGCCTCCTTGCTATGGGCGAGCGCTATGGCACGCTCGCGTATCTCGATGCCCACAAGGATCGAACCAAGCGAACCATTGCCGCCATGTGCATCGACACACCTGCCGGATGGCAGTACATGGCAGGAACGCAGTTCATCTGGTCCATGAATCCACAATCGGCTAGTTCTTTTGTGGATGCATTTACTGTGCGCCTTGCCGCGGAATATTTCCCCATGGTGCGCCGTCCGCATTTATGGAGCGAGTACAACCGGGGCGCATACTACGGTGGAACCGACGATGACCTCGGAGAGTCGATGATCGGTATTCCCACGACCTCGGTAAATAGCGGCCACGGAATCCCGGCCCACCACACCAGCTTCGATACCCCCGCTCAAGTCGACCCCAAATCCCTGCGCGACCTCGCCGTCATGAATGCGGCTTACGCATACTTTCTGGCGTCGGCAGGACCGCAGCAGATGCACTGGATGGCTGAGTTAGCTGTGGAGCGTGGATACGATCAGATCAATTCGGCGACGGCAAACAGCCTGGATCTGGTGGCTGCGGCAAAGGACGCAGACAGCCTGGGCCATCTGCTCTACTGGGAGAGGGCTCGCGTCGATTACAACCTGGCGCGCGAAACCAAAGCGGTCAAACAGGCCGCCGATCTCCAGCAAGAGCTGGCCGCGCTTGCCTCCTTTGCCGCCGCGCAGAAAGTGCGGATCGAAGACGCCATCAAAGAGCGTGCAATGCAACTGCATTTGGGAACGATTCAGTCGATGGCTCCCAACTTCGGTCCCGAAGCCGAAAAGATCGTCGTTCGCCGCAAGCGAATGGGTGCTCTCCCACTGGATGAAATCCCGCCCGATCAGCGGGAAGGATTCCCTGACAGCGGCTTCTGGTCGCCAACTATGGCAGCACTTTACTGGTGCGATGGCAAACGCAATCTCGCCGAGGTCATCCAAAACACGGAAATGGAACTGGGCCCGCAAAATAATTTCGACTGGGTGGGTTATTTTAAATTCCTGCAGCGCCACGGTTACGTGGACTTCGTGCAGCAGTGACCTATTGCAGGGTTTTCGAATCAACTCTATTACATCGTATGGTGGAGAACACAGCTTTCTCCACCAGGTAACCATCGACACTAATTCGGGTTCAAAGATTGTCTTTCCAGCCGCGCAAATGATGTTCTTACGCGATCGTCCCGGTTTTGAAGATCACACTGTGTATTCTGATCCGTTTAGAACCTGTTCTATTCTATTGATTCGTTACCCACTTCCAAAATCGCATCCTGACGCGTTCTGAGTGGATTTGGCTTCTTTTGAGCATAGAACTATCACGTTTTTATTAAACCGCTTGTAACGTGTCCATCTGTGATGGCACAGAAGTCCCTCGGACCGAGCTGCGACATCCGAGAACGTAACCGAGACACTATCCCAAGTGCGCTACACTCTCCGACATGCACCCACAACGCAGGGATTTTATGAAATGCGGCGCTCTCTCGGTTCTAGGTTTAGCTGGGGAGCGTGTGCTCGAAGTTGTTCCCTTTGCCCCCAATTTATCGATGCCGCCGCTCCCAATCGTTCAATCCCCAGGTGGAGATCTCAGCGTAATCGGTCTGTATGGTTCATGGGCTGCTTCGTTGAATTGGGGCTGCTTGCCCTCCTTTTCGTTTCGTAACAAGCGCTTTGGTGACGTTGCGGCATGGCGCGAAACTGCACGGAAATGCGCAATGGAACGGATGGCGATCCCCGCTATTGGAGGTACCCCCCAGATCACGATCAAGAATGAATATTTTTATGACGGAGTACGCATCGAGGAACTCTCATGGCAGTTACCGTACGGACGCCCGACCGAAGCACTCGTTCTTCGACCGTTGAACGCAGCGGGTAAACTTCCTGGTGTCCTTGCGTTTCATGATCATGGCGGAAATAAATATTTTGGCAAAGCCAAGATCACTAGAACTTCCGACCAACAACACCCGCTGATTAAGGCTCATCAGAACGAATATTACGAAGGCGTAGCTTGGGCGAACGAGATTGCGAAACGCGGTTATGTTGTCCTTGTACCTGACGCTTTTCTTTTTGGGAGCCGAAGAGTAATGCTGCAGGATGTGCCCGAACATCTGCGCAATGGACTTAATGATATTGATCCTGAAAACCCGGTCAATATTGAGAAGTACAATCAGTGGGCTGCTGAGCATGAGCATGTGATGGCGAAATCATTGTTCAGCGCCGGGACCACATGGCCGGGCGTGTTCTTTGCAGAAGACCAAAAGGCCCTCGATGTGTTGTGTTCTCGGGATGACGTGGACGCAGGTCGCATCGGATGTGGCGGATTGTCAGGCGGGGGATTGCGTACAGTATTTTTAGGCGGGCTCGATCCGAGAATCAAAGCTGCAGTATGTGTCGGTTTTATGACAACCTGGAAAGACTTCCTTCTGAACAAATCTTTCACTCATACATGGATGGCTTATGTACCTCTGCTTCCAAACGAGTTGGATTTTCCCGAAATACTGGGATTACGCCTGCCGCAACCCACCTTTGTGCTCAATGACGAAAATGATGATCTGTATACTCCGGTTGAAATGAGAGAGGCAGAACGTATGCTGAATGATGTCTACGAAAAAGCCGGAGCCCAACATAATCTGAAATTCTGTTATTACCCAGGCCCTCACAAGTTCGATAAGAAGATGCAAGCAGATGCATTTGATTGGTTAGACCGCTGGCTAAAAGCATAAGGTTTTTACGAGGGAGGAATCTATGAGCTCTCGGATGTCACGTCGCGGCTTTTTGAGAGCAGCGGGAGGAGCGGCGACAGCAATTCCCCTGGGTTCCATTGCCGAATCGGCAAGCGAAGAATTTCGGTTAGACAAGCAAGCTGCGGCAAGCGCCGGTGATCGCATCGTGGATATTCATGTCCATTTTGACGAGAAGAATCCGAATTTCATTCGCGATTTTGTGGCCGTAGCGGAAAGGATCAATCTCACGGCCTGTCTGCTCACTCCATATTCTCACCGGGTGCAGGTGGCAGAGGCGGCAACGCAGCACCCAAAACAAATTGTTCCGTTTGGCTTCATTGATCTAGATGCAACTGACGTTCTGTCGCAAGTTAAGGATTTTCACGAGCTCGGCTATCGAGGGTTGGGTGAACTTGAATTTGTAAAAAAGCCCTATGTCGACGCATCCTATCTGGCGGTTTACGAGCTCGCCAACGAATATGGCTGGGTGCTGCTGTTCCATACGGGCATTGTTTTGCGTCGAAGCGTGGATCAACCGGAGAACGTGGCCTCTCACCGCATGCGAGCGTTTCATCTAGAGGAGATTGCCCGCCGTTTTCCGAAATTGACGGTGATCGGCGCTCATTGCGGTAACCCTGAATATGAGTGGGCTGCGGAAGTTGCACGTTGGAACCCGAACCTTTTCTTCGACCTTAGTGGTTCCACATTGACGAAGATGAACAGTCGACTCGAAGAATTCAAAAAGTACTTCTGGTGGTCTGGTCAGGGAGAATGGAAAACGGAAACGCCAGCTAACGACCCAAGTGCGTTTATCAAACTGGTATTCGGATCTGACACCGGTCTCGATGGCATTGAAGGCGTCGTCAGCCAATATCGAGCCCTGTTCAAGTCCTGCGATGTGCCTGCCAACACACAGCAGATGATCATGGGGCGAACACTGGCAGGTATTCTTCGACTGTGAGTTGAAACCTGCTGGAGGAAGTCCGGTTGGTGGCAATTTATACTCGCGCCAGTCACGTGTGGTGAGGAAAGTCGAATTCGAAGCTGGAGGGTAGTGACTGAAAGACTGCTGTGATACTGCCAGCGAACTTACAAAATCCTCAGCTGCCGTCAGCTTCCTCCGGTTTGTGCCAATCTGCAAAAGTAGTTGCGAGGGACGCCAGCACCCGCCGCATGCGACCAGAAATCGCTAACCCGACTTCCGCCGTGGCAACGGCTTCGTCGAATCGTCGAGAGAGGTGCAGTGAGAAATGATGAGCTAACCGAGCCACGAAAGATTCGGAATCCACGGACCAGGCGAAGAGATGTTCACGTGGATTCCCAACGCCTACATAAAATGTCCCCGCACGCACAAAGGCTTGCTGGGCTGCGGTACTATCGGTACGCAAGAACATCCGCGTGAATATGACGTTGTGTTTCTCACAGGAGCAAGCCGCCGCGGTGTGCGCCTGTCTATTCGTGGAAAACGATATCATGCGGGCCAGCAGAAATTATTCTCGTACGAAGGCGGCACTATGGAAATTGATCGACGCGATTTTCTTAAGACGACAGGAAGAGCCATGACCGTGGGCGCGGCGACCCTTGCCCTGGGACGCAGAATACTTGGCGCCAACGACCGGGTGCGGCTGGCAATTTGTGGACTCCGAGGCCGCGGCAACGATCATCTCAAGGGCTTCGCCAACGTTTCTGGGACCGAAATCGCTGGCATGTGCGATGTCGACGAAAGCGTATTGAACCAGCGTCTCTCTGACGCGGAAAAGATGGGGCTGGCCAGGCCGAAATCCTTCGGTGACATCCGCAGGCTACTTGACGATAAGAATATTGACGCAATTTCCATCGCTACTCCCAATCACTGGCACTCGCTGATGGCGATCTGGGCCTGCCAGGCCGGCAAAGATGTTTACGTGGAGAAGCCCTGCTCGCACAACTGGTTTGAAGGGCGTCAATTGGTGCGGGCGGTGAAGAAGTACAACCGAATTTGCCAACATGGGAGCCAGTCGCGTTCCAATCCCGGCATGATCGAAGCCATCAAGCGGGTAAACGACGGAACTATAGGAAATACCTATCTGGCGCGCGCCCTCTGCTACAAATGGCGGCCCAGCATTGGACATGCACAGCCCGAAGCGGTGCCGGCCGCCGTCAACTACGATCTGTGGACCGGCCCTGCACCGATGAAGCCCTTCACCCGCAATCGCTTTCACTACAACTGGCATTGGATCTGGGATACCGGCAACGGTGACATCGGCAATCAGGCCATACATGAAATTGATATTGCCCGCTGGGGATTGGGGGTGCGTTTCCCGGTTCAGGTTTCCGCCATGGGGGGACACTTCATGTTTGACGATGACCAGGAGACACCCAACACGCTGAACGCCACATTCGTTTTCGAGGAACCGGAGGGCAAACGGAAGATGATGGAGCTCGAAGTACGGCATTGGATCACCCATCACGAGGCCGAGATCGGCACCGACGCGTATGGCGCCAATGGCATTCCGACCGCGGGTCTCACGAAGAAACAAGAGGATAAGCAAGTTCTGGGCCCGAAAGATGCCAAAACCAACACCATCGGCAATATCTTCTACGGATCAAACGGTTACCTGGCAATCGATGGATACGATGCCTATAAGACCTGGCTCACGGATCAGGTCGAGCCTGGACCTTCGGGGAAAGCAGCCGGCGACCACTGGGCAAACTTCATCGATTGCGTTCGCAGCCGGCGCGCCGAAGATCTCCATTGCCCGATTGAGGAAGGTCACATCTCTACCACTCTGGTGCACCTGGCAAATACCTCGTACCGCCTGGGTCGCACTTTGAAATTCGATCCGGAGCGGGAGCAGGTCATCGGCGATGAGGAAGCCACCAAGATGCTGCACGGCACCTATCGCGCGCCGTATATAGTGCCCGAAGAAGTGTAATTGTTTGTTCTGCTCATGGTGACTCGCCGAACATTCCTGGGTGGTGCCGCAGCCGCCTTCACATGCCCCGCCGCCTGGGCCGGTGCGCGTTCGGTATCGGTAAAGGTCGGAGTCTGCACCCGCGACGTCGTGGCGGCGGCGAAGTATGGGTTCGACTACATAGAACCGGCCGCGGCTGAAATCGCGGCCATGAGCGAAGATCAATTTCGCGAATTCTCCAATATAGTGCTCGACTCGCCGCTCCGCTGCCATGCCTTTAATAGTCTTATCCGCCGTCCCGACTTGAAAGTGGTTGGCCCCGAAGTCCCAACCTCTGCCTTGAAGGAATATCTCGAGGGGTGTCTGCCCCGCTGCCGACGTCTCGGGGCTTCCATCGTGATATGGGGCAGCGCCGGTTCCCGCAACGTGCCGGGCGGATTTTCTCGTGAGCAGGCCCGGGATCAGATTGCCGCCTTCCTCGGGATGGCCGCTGAAATAGCACGCCAGTCCCACGTCATCGTTGCTATCGAGCCTTTAAGGCGTCAGGAGAGCAACATCCTTAACACCGGCGCCGAGGCTCTGGAGATGGTACGCGGGGTGAAGCATCCCAACATCCAAATGATCATCGACTACTTCCACCTGCGGGAAGAAAACGAAGACCCAAGGATCATTGAGATTGGGAGACGCGAGATAGTGCACTTGCACTTCGCCAACCCCCATGGCCGCGTGTGGCCGCACGATCTAATGGAAGATGATCACTACGCCGCGTTCTTTGGGCATCTGAAGAAAACGGGCTACTCAGGGGGAATTTCGATCGAGGGCCAAGGCTCTTTCGAAAAGGACGGCAGGGCCAGCCGGGAGTTCTTTCGGCAGGTTTTGCGAGGAGACTCTCGTCGGGACAATGATGTCTTGGTCCGTAACCATCACGGCTTGGCCGATTCGGAGGCATGAAAAGAGACTACGCGCACTTCCTGGTCTCTCGCACGTAAGTCTTTGTAAATCGCCAATCATCCGACATCTCGTTGCCGTTCAGAGTTCGGGTCCGCTGAAGGCGTCCAGTCACGACCGCTGCATCTCCGTAAACCCGGACGTGCAAATCTGATGTTGTGTAGTGCAGGAACTTCATCCGGCCAGAGCGCGCGAAGCTCAGAACGTCGGCCCTACTCATGACCGGCATTTTAGGAACGACCACCTCCAGGTCATCTGCCCACAGAGCATCCAGCGCGGCTGGATCTCCCCGTTCATGTGCCTCATTCCACACCGTCTCCAGATGCTCAAGCTCCTTCACGTCCGCATCGTGTGTGGACTGACCAGAACTAGAACGTGTTGCTGCTAATGAAACGATGAGCGCCAATACGGCGATTAACTGTGAGCCTTTCACGGAAGCACGACCTCGCGGGGAAGTTGTTTACGGCCTGTTGGGCCGGAAGTCTATCACATGATCTGCGGGAAACATTGTCTGAGGACTTTTCTTTGACGGCGCGATCGTGCCAAATGATAGCCCTGCTAAGGCCGTATGACAGCCCTGGTTTCCGTCGCAAATAGTCTCCTCTTCGCCCGATGCACAAAGATGTAGAACGTCGGCAAGGCGAGCAGCGTGAAGAGAGTTGAGGTAATGAGTCCTCCCACCATCACGATGGCAAGCGGTTTCTCGATTTCCGTACCATGCAATCTCAGAACGAGAAGAGGGAGCAGACCCAGGATCGCGGTTGAGGCGGTCATGATTTTGGGCCGGACGCGGCCGATGCTAGCCTCTTTGACTGCATCTTCGAACGGCCTTGGAAACCCTAGCCCACAATCAAGTGAACGGCACCATTGAATCGCGCAAATGCGACAGCGCCCGGAGCAAACCAGCCACATCCAGTGCGAAACTTGTAGTTGAAATGTGACGTCCGACGCGTGCACGGATAACAAGGACGACGAGACCGGCGCAGACGTCTGCGGTCTCTTTGGTGTCTCGTCGCCGGCAAGTGCCGCGCGGGCGATGAAGAGCGTAGCCATAGCTGCGGTCCCCGCTATTCGATAAATTTTGAGCATCACGGCCTCTCGCAAGTCACGCAAAGGCGTCGCGATGCTTTGCGACAAAAGCTTCGACTGTCAACGGTGCGCGCCCGCCGATCTTCTCGACAAGATCGTTGGTTCCGGCAAACACACCGTTCGTGTGGTCGATAGCGACCTCACGGAGGTGTTGCACCAGAAACTCGCTGCCTGGCCTGCCCGAAACACGGTCGGCTTCAGGATAGAGCGAGCCGGCGTCGTTGCGTGCCGGTCCTCCCGCCGAAGCATTGGCGACGACTTCGACCCACTGCTCGATCGGCATGGACTGATAAACGATCTTGCGGTCCAGCGTTCGGCCGACGATGCTGGCAATCTCGTCGTGCGTCAGCTCTACCGGGCCGTACAGCGGATAGACCTTTCCCCGGTGCGGTTCCGGGTTCTGCAAGATGCCGACGATGACGCGCCCCTGATCCTCGCCGGCGATGGGCGCGTGCCGGCCTGTTGTAAACGGCGCGTACATGACGCCTTGGCGGATCATCGGCGCCAGATAAAGCAGCCACTCCGAAAAATAGGTGGGCCGGATATGGACCACGTTGAGGCCGGACCAGTTGAAAACCTGTTCGGCAAGCCAGTGTTCGCGCGCCGAGTGGCTTGTAGCATCACGACGCGCCGAGACCTGCGACATGTTCACGATCGCCTCCACGCCGGCCTCTTTCGCGGATTGTGCGAATTGCGCCGTCGCCTGGACCAGGCCCGGCCGGATCGGATAGACGAAGTAAGCTCTATCGACGTCCTTGAGGGCATCACGGACGGCATCGAAATCCAGCAGGTCGCCGATGACGACCTCCGCCCCTAGCTTGCGAAGATTCTCGGCACGTTCGTCCTCGCGATGGACGAACGCACGAACCTGCTGCCCTTGTTCGAGCAGCTGAACTGCCGCTGCGCCGCCGGTCGCACCCGTCGCGCCAGTGATGAGGAAACGCAAATCTGACATTTTGACCTCCAGAGTTTTAGTCATATCATTTAGATGTTACGTGACATCTAAAAGGATGTCGGGTATCATCTAATTTGTCAAGGGCCATTTTTCTTGTCCGGTAGAAAGGAGCGTCCATTGAGAAAGTCGAAGCTGGAGTCAGCACAGACTCGTGACACCATCTTGGCCTCAGCGGCCGAACTCATCAGGCGTACAGGGATCACGGAAGCAAGTGTGGCCGACGTGATGGCGGCGGCAGGCCTGACTCACGGCGGCTTCTATCGGCACTTTCGAAGCAAGGAACAGCTAATCTCGGAAGCGCTCTCCGCGGCAGGAGAGAAGACGGTGGCGACCATCGGACGGAATATGGCGAAGGGCGGCTTCAACGCCGCTGTCGATGGCTACCTGTCCAAATCTCATCGTGACGCCGGGACGCCGATCTGCCCTTTCGCTGCTTGCGGAAGCGAGATTGCCCGGTCGGGAAAGGATACGAAGACCGCAGCGACTGAGGTTCTCGAGAGGCTCTTTGCGACGCTCTCCGGCGACGCGTCGGATCATACGGAAGCGGAGGCGCGTGCCCACGCCATCATCGCGTTGTCCACGATGATCGGCGCCATGACGCTGGCTCGTGTCGTGGCGGACGGTGATCTGTCTTCGGAAATCCTGGATTGCGCGAAGAGGCACCTGCACCGCTAGCCCTCCAGCGATCGGTCCGGTTCCGTCTCTTGTGTTCCTTGGACCGCGCTGCATATGAGCTGGGCGTCTTTAACCAACCGCAGTAGCCGCCACAGCTTGCCCAGCCGCGGCTCGATCAGTGGTTTCCAGGGCACCAGACTGAATCCAATGCCGTCATCGAGCGTCGCGTAGCGCCCACTGGCGAGCATGACGCTGCGCCGGTAGATGCCGGCCACACGCTGCCCATCGGCCACCCGCCGATGCCCCAGACTTCACCTTGGTGGTTCTTCACGGGTCCAGCTTCCAGCCCCAACGAGACGCTGACCATCGATACGGCGTCTGGCCCTGAATGCGGTAAACAAAAGGCGACGGCGACACCGGATGGCACCTACACTGCGGTGATTGGCCCAGTCGTCAAAGGACAACAATCGGGAAAGGCCAGCGTGACGGTTACGAGCCAGAAATGCAGCGTGGCGGTACAGTTTCCGTGGGGAGGCGGCAGCTATCGACTCCAATAGCCGATAGCTGGCGTAACATCGCCATTTCCTTCAAAACCCGGTTGTGAGTGAAATCGCTGATTTCAATCGTTGACTTCAGATTAGCCCGTTACTGTGGCGCAACGATTGGAGAAGGAGTCACTCTTAGCCCCGGCGGGTGGCCACCCGAGTAGCGATTGCTAGGCAGGTTTCTTTATATGTGAAGCGAACTCGATCATCTTCCCGCGCTGTTCAGGGGAAACCCATTTCATGCTTTTTCGGAAGTTATTCGGTATATAGAATTCGATTACTTTTGCCAAGTCTGCCTACCTTTCTTCTAAGATTCCCGCGCTGTTTACTGAGCCACGGCCGGCTTTCGATCCGTATGGCCCTGCCACTCCCAGCCACACTGACAGCGTACGAAATCACTCAATCTCACCTTTTTCAATAGAGCCTTACAAATGGCGCATGACCTCATCCACATGGCTATTCTCCATAAGCGGCGACTCTCCAACGAAAGCCGCTTTCGCTCCTACGGATATTGGAGTCGCGGAAGTCACTTTGGGACTCGGCGCAGTTGTCTCGAAATTGTTAAATGGTTGTTTGAAAGCTCAGCGTAGGAGATTCACCCAACTCTTCGTCGTCGTTCATCGGTGGGGAGGGAATCCGACGATTGTGGCTGAGTGGTCGCTAGCCTTGATCGGAAACGCCTCGGGCAGGGGTCCTCGGGTGAGACAAAAAGTCGATCCGAGGCGTTTTCGATAAGGAGACTAGGAGGAAGCCGCTGGCGTTTGCGGCGGACGCGGT